>Ga0163216_100450_pt1 | contig 66758 bp, 70 predicted proteins | sample SynspAceP_FD_167610 | JGI IMG/M metagenome (GOLD analysis project Ga0163216, IMG submission 167610) | Saline lake microbial communities from Ace Lake in Antarctica - Synechococcus sp. Ace-P (Illumina Assembly) | ecosystem: Environmental > Aquatic > Non-marine Saline and Alkaline > Saline ...
CGCTTTTCAGGATCTGCATAGAGTGCACCCAGCCCGTTTGTCACCGAAAACGAGCGCAGATCGCACCACGCGTGCCACATTGCATCGGCGTCAAAGGGCGCGGCCAGCGTCTCGACCCGGTGGCCCAGCCCCTCCATCTGCACCATCGCGGCCTGACTGATCTCCATGATACCATCGGCATAAGGCAGCGCGCCGTCCCAATCGCCCAGCCAACCGAGGCGCAATCCCTCTGGTGCACGCTCGATCCCTGCCCCCGTTTTGGCGCCGTCCGTACTGAGTGGCTGGCGCGCATCGGCACCCGTCATCACATCCAGCAGCGCGGCAAGATCCGAAGGGCTGCGCGCCATCGGGCCGGACGTGGCAAGCTGGTGCATAAACATATCGCCTACAGGCTCGGAGGGCACAGTGCCCCACGTGGGGCGCATGCCGTAGACGTTGTTCCAGCCCGCCGGATTGCGCAGGGACCCCATCATGTCGGAGCCATCGGCCACGGCCAGCATGCCAGTGGCCAACGCCACCGCCGCCCCGCCCGAAGAGCCGCCACAGGTTTTTGTCAGATCATAGGGATTGCGCGTGGCACCATGCACCGGATTGAACGTATGGCTGCCCAGCCCGAATTCGGGCGTGTTGGTCTTGCCGATGATAATTGCCCCTGCCGCGCGCAAGCGGGAAACCACGGTATCATCCGCCTCGGCCACTTGCTCCGCAAACAGCGGCGAGCCCATGGAAGTGGGCAGACCAGCAGCATTGGCCAGATCCTTGATGGCAATCGGCATGCCATGCAGCCAACCGCTGCGCGGTGCGTTATCTGCGGCGCGCGCCTCATCGCGCAGACGGTCCCCGTCGCGCAAACTGACAATGGCGTTGACCGCCGGATTTACAGCGTCGATGCGGGCCAATGTGGCGTCCATCAGCTCAAGCGCCGAAATATCGCCGTTCTCAAGCGCGGCAGATTGTGCCCGCGCGTCCATACTCAATATATCCATGCACCAACAGTGCTGCGTAACATCGCCGCATGCAAGGGGATTGGGCGGTAACCGGCCTCAGACAAAGACTTCTCTAGTCGCCCTGCGCTTGCGCCCTGCTCTTGCCCGACACGGCCAGTGCCAGTGTCGCCCCCATAAACCCGTCCAGATCGCCGTCCAGCACCCCTTTGGTGTCAGAGGTCTCGTGGTTGGTGCGCAGGTCTTTGACCATCTGGTAGGGCTGCAAGACATAGGACCGGATCTGGTTGCCCCAGCCCGCATCGCCAGCGTTCTCGTGGACTTCGTTGACCAGCGCAGAACGCTTATCCAGCTCCATCTGGTAGAGGCGGCTTTTCAGCGCCTTCATGGCGATATCGCGGTTCTGGTGCTGCGATTTTTCCGATGACGTCACAACGATGCCGGTGGGATGGTGCGTGATGCGCACGGCGGAATCGGTGGTGTTGACGTGCTGGCCGCCTGCCCCGCTGGAGCGGTAGGTGTCGATCCGGATATCGGACTGGTTCACTTCGATCTCGATGTTGTCATCGACCACGGGATAGACTTTTACAGATGTAAAAGACGTGTGCCGCTTGGCCGCAGAATCGAAGGGCGAAATACGGACCAGCCGGTGCACGCCACTCTCGGATTTCAGCCAGCCATAGGCATTATGGCCGCTGATTTTATAAGAGGCTGATTTGATACCCGCTTCTTCGCCGGCACTTTCAGCCTGCAATTCAACAGTATAGCCCTTTTTCTCGGCCCAGCGGACATACATGCGCGCCAACATGCTGGCCCAGTCACACGACTCGGTGCCACCCGCGCCCGAATTGATCTCGAGGAAAGTATCGTTTGCGTCTGCCTCGCCGTCCAGCAGCGCCTCAAGTTCTTTTTGCGCGGCAGTCTTGGCAAGCTTCATTAGCCCGGCCTCGGCCTCGGCGACGACTTCCTTGTCGTCTTCCATCTCGCCCAGCTCGATCAGGTCGATGCTGTCTTGCAGATCGGTCTTGATGCCTTCGTAAGTATCGATAGCATCCACCAGCGCCTGACGGTCACGCATCAGCTTTTGTGCAGCTTCCGGATCGTCCCAGAGCGACGGGTTTTCAACACGGGCATTGAATTCTTCCAACCGGTAAGGCGCCGTCTCAACGTTAAGCCGCTGGCCCAGCAAATCCAGTGACTTACGGATTTTCTCGACGGTGTTTTGTACTTCTGCGCGCATGATCAGTCCTGAAATATTAGAGCGGCCCCTGCGGAGACAGGAACCGCCTTTGTGTTAAACCAGCCTCTGCGTCGCCACAAGGTCGCCGCTAGTACAAACCACCCGTGCTGAGCGTGCCAAAGCCCGCTTTGGGGCCGACGACGGCCTTCTTGCCCGTCGAGGTGGTCACTTCCCTGGCGCGGCTCCCGCCGACTTCTTCCACCAGCGGCAGGTCTTCCCCCATGGCAAAACCGCCGTCAAAGGTGATGCCGAAGTTGATGAATTCGCCCTCGCGGAAACATTCGGAGACGACATTGTCACCCGTGGCCGTATCGCTGAGGCGTGCGCCGGTGAAGCGGTCGATGTTGATGAATTCACAGCCCTCGGGCACCGCAAAATTACCGCCGCCATATTTCTCGACCGCCTTCGACATAAACCGTTGGAACACCGGCCCGCACATGCCACCACCGGATGCACCGCTGCCCAGACTGCGCGGCTGGTCATAGCCGATATAGCAGCCCGCCACGATGTTGGAGGTGAAGCCGACGAACCAGACGTCTTTGGAATCGTTGGTGGTGCCGGTTTTGCCCGCTGTCGGGACCGGCAGGTTGACCGAGCCGCGCGCCGTGCCACGCTCCACCACACCCTTCATCATCGAGGTCAGCTGATAGGCCGTGACCGGATCCATTACCCGCTCGCGGTTGGAGATGACCCGCGGCGATGTGCCAGCGGCCAGCGTGGGGCTGCTGCAATCCTCGCAAATGCGGGTATCATGTTTATAGACGGTGCGGCCATAGCGGTCCTGCACACGGTCTACCAATGTGGGTGTCACCCGCTCTCCACCATTGGCGAACATCGCATAGGCTGCAACCATTTGGTAGAGCGTGGTTTCCTGCGATCCCAGTGCGTTGGCCAGCACCGGCGAGAGGTTTTCATAGACGCCGAAACGCTCGGCATAGTCGCCGACCACGTTCATGCCGACTTCCTGTGCCAGTCGAATGGTCATCAGGTTGCGCGACTGCTCGATCCCGGTGCGCAAAGGCGTGGGCCCGTAATAGCGGTTGGAGGAGTTTTGCGGGCGCCAGACACCCTGCGGTGTATTGATCTCGATGGGTGCATCCACAATGATGGTCGCAGGCGTATAGCCGCTGTCCAGTGCTGCCGCAAATACGAAAGGTTTAAAGCTGGAGCCGGGCTGGCGTTTGGCCTGCGTGGCGCGGTTGAACACCGACGCCTGATAGCTGAAACCGCCTTGCATGGCGATCACGCGGCCGGTGTTCACGTCCATAGCGACGAAACCGCCCTGTACTTCAGGCACCTGCCGCAGCGTCCAGCGGATGAACGTGCCATCCGCATCAGCCACCATACGGCGCACCAGCACCACATCGCCTACATCCACCAGATCACCGCGCCCGCCCAGCTTGCCGTCGGCCTTGCGTGCACGCGCCCATTCCATATCGGCACGCGGAACCCAGTTGCCGCCCGCCTCGTCCGCGATGTTCTCGATGTTCTCGATGCCCAGACGCGCACCCTGCGGGGCCATCTCCAGCACCACGGCAGGGAACCACTGTGTCTCCAGCGTGATGTCACGCGGGACGCGCTGCTCTGCCAATGCTGTGCGCCAGGTTTCCTCGTCCACCAACGCCTCGGGCGGTAATGTCCGGCCTGTCCCGCGCCAGACACCGCGCCCGCGGTCAAAGGCCTCAAGTTCGCGGCGCAGGGCATCCGCGGCGATCGGCTGCATCTCGTTGTCGATGGTCGCGCGCACGGTCAGACCGCCGGTGAAAAACTCGCCCTCGCCAAAGTTCTCGGACAGCTGGCGGCGGATTTCGTCGGTGAAATAGTCGCGCGGCGGCAGCTCGTCCTTGAAGCTCTCGAAATCACCATTCTGCACAGAGCGCAGCGGCAATTCCCGCTCTGCCAGATAGACGGCCTCGGTCAGATAGCCGTTTTCCTTCATCTCGCGCAGCACGAAATTACGGCGCGCCAACAGGCGGTCCTTGCGCCGCACCGGATGGTAATCCGACGGCGCTTTGGGCAAGCTGGCCAGCATCGCGGCCTCGTGCGGGGCAAGCTCGCTCAATGTCTTGTTGAAATAGGTCTGGCTGGCTGCGGCCACGCCATAGCTGTTTTGCCCCAGAAAAATCTCGTTCAGATACAGCTCGAGAATTTTTTCCTTGTCCAGCGCCTGTTCTACCCGCGAGGCAAGAATAATTTCCTTTACCTTGCGCTCTGCCTGACGGTCGCCGGACAGCAGAAAGTTCTTCATCACCTGTTGCGTGATCGTGGAGGCGCCGCGCACATCACGTCCGCGCGTGCGCACAGCGTCAATCGCCGCCGCACCGATGCCGCGCAGGTCATAGCCTTCATGTTCGTAAAAATTCTTGTCCTCAGCCGAGATAAACGCCTGCTTTACCAGATCGGGGATCGTGTCTGCGGGCGCAAACAGGCGCCGCTCCTGCGCGAATTCGTCGATCAACCGGCCCTGACCGGAATAAATCCGGCTGATTGTGGGCGGCGTATAAGAGGCAAGAGATTCGTGGCTGGGTAGATCGCGCCCGTACATCCAGAAAACCGCGCCGATCGTCAACGCCACCATGCCGATGGACATGGTCAGGGTGGTGAAAATTCCCCCGAAAAATGACAAGATCATTCGAAACACGCGCGACAGCTCCTTGGTTGGCTGTAGAATTGGGTCCCCTATACGCGCAAAGGCGCGAATGGTCAAAAGGCAAGCAGGGGGATACGAAGCGAAACACCGCCTAGATTTATGCGCAGCGCCCTGCCTTTATTGCCGGACCAGCCCTGCCTTTATTGCCGGACCAGCCCTGCCTTTATTGCCGGACCAGCCCTGCCCCTATTGCCGGACCAGCCCTGCCCGCGCCGCGTCCGCATCTCGCCACGCCAGCACTGCCTGTGCCATGCCTTGCGCCATGCCCTGCCGCCACACCGGATCACTGATATTTGCCAGATCACGGTCGGAACTCAGAAAGCCGATCTCGATCAATACCGACGGAATATCGGCGGATTTCAGCACTGAAAAACCTGCCTCGCGCAGCGGATGGCGGTTCATCGGGCCACCCACACTGGCCATGCCTTCGGCCAGTGTCATGGCAAGGGCGGCAGAGCGCGGGCCGGTTTCCTGACGCGCCAGATCCAGCAGAACTTGTGCCACCTGATCATCCGATCCGGTCAGATCGGCGCCTGCAATGATATCTGACCGGTTGTGCCGTGCGGCCAGATGCTCGGTCGCGGCGTCGCTCGCCTCGTCTGAAAGGGTATAAACGGTCGCCCCCTTCGCCCCGCCTTGGGTTAGGATATCCGCGTGCAGCGAGATGAACAGATCGCCCTGCACCTGATGGGCAATGGCCACGCGCGTCTCCAGCGCCACAAACACGTCTTCCTCACGGGTCAGAACAACCTCTGCACCGGCACGGCGCAGGGCATCGGCCAGCGTCTGCGCAAAGCTGAGCATGAGTTGTTTTTCATTCACGCCGTCCCGCTCCGCGCCAGGATCAACGCCGCCATGGCCGGGGTCCAGCACAACAGTAAAGCGGTCTGCACCAGCGGGCGGTGGCGGGGCCGCGCGCAAAAACGCAGGCGTCCAGTTGGGATCACTCGGCGCGCCGGAGGCTGCTGCAAACGCTTCGGCACTCACGGTTTTCAGGGCAATTTCCAAAGTGGCGCGGCCGGTGTTGGGATCTGCCGGCATTCCGATCTCGCGCGGCAGCGCAGGCTCTGCCAGATCGGCCACCAGACGCGACCACCCCGGCTGGAACGCACCAAAGCGCACGGCACTGATGCGGGTGCTGGCCCTGAGGAAATCCGCCGCGCGCAACCCGTCAAAGTCCACCTCGCGGAAATCAACCACCAGCCGCGCGGGATCATCCAGCGTAAAGACGCGGAACGGCACGCCCTGGCTTAGGTGCAGGGCAATATCGGTGCGTCCGAACCAGCCGTCTTCGATGCTGCTGGCCGCCGCATCCACCCGCGCAAGGGCGGTCAGATTTTGTGCGCCCGCACCACAGGTCAGGGTCAGCGCGCAGACAAGGCCGAGTAAAAACTGTTTCATCACTGCTCTGCCCCTCTTTTCCTGTGGCACTTTATGCGCCCTATACCACTCTGGCCCCCCTGCGGTCCAGCGCCTCAGCGGGCCTGCATATAGGCGGCCAGACGCGCCAGTCCCTCGCGGATATCATCGGTGCTGCGCGCATAGGAAAACCGCAGGGTGGTATGACCGCGCACCGGATCAAAATCGAGGCCGGGTGTCACAGCAACACCCGCTTTCTCCAGAATATCCGCCGCCAGCGCGCGGCTGTCGTTGGTGATGCCACTCACATCGGCATAGACATAAAACGCCCCGTCCGGCGGCGCGATGCGGTCAAATCCGGCCTTGGGCAGGCCCTCCAGCATCAGCGCGCGGTTGGCGCGGTAGGCGACCATATTTGCCTCCAGCTCCGGTGCACAGTCCATTGCCGCCAGTGCCGCCACCTGAGAGGCATGGGGCGCGCAGATGAACATATTCTGGGCAATCCGTTCGACCACGCGCACCTGATCGTCGGGCACCACCATCCAGCCGATGCGCCAGCCGGTCATGCTGAAATACTTGGAAAAGCTGTTGATCACATAACATTCGTCGGTGATTTCCAGTGCTGTCACAGCTTTCTTCTCATACTCGACGCCGTGGTAAATCTCGTCCGAGATGAAGGAGGCACCCGTCTCGTGGCACGCACCAATCAGCGCAGACATGGCGGCATGGTCCAGCATCGTGCCCGTCGGGTTGGCAGGCGAGGCCACCATCAGCCCGCGCAGATCCATGCCGGCAAAATCCGCAGGCACCGGCTGATAGCGGTTCTCAAGCGCTGTGGGCAGGTCCACCGGCACCATCCCCAGCGCGCCCAGAATCTGGCGGTAGCTGGGATAGCCCGGTGCGCCGATGCCGACACGGTCGCCGCTGTCAAACAGCGCGGTAAAGGCAAGGATAAACGCGGCGGAGGAGCCTGCGGTGATCACCACCCGCTCGGGGTTCAGATCGACGTTGTACCATTCGCCGTACATCTGTGCGATGCGCTTGCGCAAGGCGGGCAGCCCCAGTGCAACAGTATACCCCAATGGCCCCGACGCCATCGCAGCAGTCAGCGCCTCCGCCGCCCCTTTTGGGGCACCCGTACCGGGCTGGCCGACTTCCATGTGGATAATATGACGCCCCGCAGCCTCTGCACGGGCGGCGGCCTGCATCACGTCCATCACAATAAAGGGATCGACTTCGGACCGGCTTGAATTCCGCATGCGTGTTCTCCTAGAGTATCGCTTATGCGCTTTCACCTGATCCGCCTTCTCGCGTCAATAGCCACCCTTGCCGTGGTTGCCCTGCTGGCCTTGCCCGCACACGCCATCGGCTTGTTGCGCGATGCGGATATGGAACATGCGCTCAAACAGATCGCCTCCCCCATCCTCAGGGCTGCGGGTCTGTCGCCCGAGCGGGTGAAAATACTGATTGTAGATGACAATACGCTGAACGCTTTTGTGGTCAGCAATGATGCGATTTTTGTGCATTACGGTTTGATTACACGGCTTGACACTGCGGCGGCGCTGCAAGGGGTGATTGCCCATGAGGCGGCGCATATCACCAACGGCCACATCGTGCGGCGCCTTGGCAATATGGACAATGCGCGCACCATCAGCGGCCTGGGACTGGCGCTGGCAGCGGTTGCCGCCGCCTCGGGCAGCGGTGCGGCGGCGCAGGGCATCGCGATGGGCAGTGCAACCTCGGCACAGCGCGCGTTTCTGGGCCATACACGGGCCGAGGAATCATCGGCAGACCAGTCGGCCATCCGCACAATGAAAGCGGCGGGAGCCTCGCCGCAGGGGCTGTTGGACGCGCTCGATATATTTGCGGGGCAAGAAACGCTGAGCGTGGGAAGACAGGACCCTTACATGCGCTCGCATCCGCTGAGCCGTGACCGCATGCGTGCAGTGGCGGGGTATGTGGCAAGCTATGGCACCCTGCCCGCCGACCCCACGGCGGAGTACTGGTTTGCCCGTCTGCAAGGCAAGATCACCGCCTATACCCGCGCGCCCAGCTGGACCTTGCGGCGCTTGAGCTCCGAGAAATACGCCGATGTGCGCGCCCTGCGCCAAGCTGTCGCAGAGCACCGCAATTCGCGCACCAAAGCAGCTCTGGCCGCGATTGATGCCGCCATCGCCGCACGCCCGAATGATCCGTTCCTGCGCGACCAGAAAGGCCAGATCCTGCTGGAGACCCGTAATTTTTCCGCCGCCGCTGCGGCTTATGGCAGTGCTGTGCAGCTGGCTCCCAATGATCCGTTGGTGCTGTCGGGCTATGGCCGTGCACTGCTGGCCTCCGGCAATGTCAAAAGGCGCTGGACGTACTGGAGAAATCGCGCAGGCAAGATTTCCGCGATGGCTCTATGTTGCGTGATCTGGGCACAGCCTATGCCAAAACCGGCCAGAACGGCATGGCAGCCCTTATCACCGCCGAGCGGTACGCCCTCGGCGGACGCATGAACGACGCCGGAATTCACGCAAAACGCGCAACCGGCCTTCTGGCAGAGGGCTCTGGCCCTTGGCAGCGGGCACAAGATGTGTTGATTGCCTCTCAACGTGCCGCAACCCGAAAGTGAGCCTTATGATACGTCTTCTTGCCACCACTGCCCTGCTGGGCAGCCTTGCCACCACCGCCTTCGCCCAAGACCTAAACGCGATGAGCGACGAGGAACGCGCGCTGTTTCGCGCCGAAGTCCGCGCCTATCTCTTCGAGAATCCTGAAGTGATCATGCAGGCCGTCGAAATCCTGCAAAACCGCGAACAGCAAGCTCAGGTGCAGGCCGATGTGGATCTGGTGACACAGCATGCGGACGCGATCTTCAACGATGGCTATTCATGGGTTGGCGGCAATCCTGATGGCGACATCGTGCTGGTCGAGTTTCTGGATTACCGCTGTGGCTATTGCAAGAAGGCCCATAGCGAAGTCGCGCAACTGCTGGAAAGTGACGGCAACATCAAATGGATTGTTAAGGAACTGCCCATTCTGGGCGATGCTTCCGTGCTGGCCTCGCGCTTTGCGGTTGCTGTGAAACAAGTCGCGGGCGGTGACAGCTATCATACTGTGGCGGATGCGCTGATGAGTTTTCAGGGCGACATCACCCTGCCCTCGTTGCGCCGTCTGGGCAGCACCTTCGGGCTGGACATGGACGCCATCGAAGCGCGGATGAACGCGCCCGAAGTCACCGCAGAGATCGAGCAGACGCGCGCATTGGCGGAGCTGCTGAAAATCTCCGGCACGCCCACGTTTGTGATGAAAGACGAATTGCTGCGCGGCTATCTGCCGCTCGACCAGATGCAGGCGATGATCGCGGAAAAGCGCGGCTGAACGATCAGGGGCGCGCGGGCAACCCTGCGCGCCGCTTGTGCAAACGCGTGCTAGATCACGCCGATAAACCGCTCTGGCAGCAGATATTGGGTATCGTATTCGGGCCGGTTAAATTCATAAAATCCCGTCTCGCCGCGCGCCTTGAACGAACGGTGCATGCGTTTACGCATAAAGCCAAAGTCAAAACCTTCCTGCATCTTCAGCCCTGCGAATGCTTCAAATGTTTCGTGGTCCTCGCCGCGGGCTGCCCCGAACCAGTGACGCCCGATTGCTGTGCCCTTAATGTCATCGCCCATACCTTGCGTGACTGCATTGCGGCGGTCCATCGCGCTTGCGTATTGCGCAAAATCGCAGAACTTGAGGTGGAAGAGATAAAGATCATCGGGGGTGTGCAGCTTGGGGTATTGGGTGAAATGCCCGCCGCGCGCGATTTTGGCCGCAGCCGAGACAACACAGGGCTTGGAGTAATGCGGCGCAGGGCGCACATGGCGGCGCGGACCAATGATGTGATCCGTCACCACCTCCGGTTCCAGATCAATGCGGTGGATCACTTCCAGCCCCAGCGGCGTGAGGATCCGCTTTTCCGGTGCAGCCGCCAGATACTCCAGCAAATTCAGGCCCTTGTCAGGGTCCACCACGACCAGCTCGTCTACATCGCCGACCACAACGTGGCGGTAATATTTGCGCAAGCCGCCGACCAGATTGTTCAGCAATCCCCAGCGCTTAACGTCGAAATTCTTGTGCGGATCCCCGGGAATGCCGATGATGTTACAGCCCTGCGCCAGCTGCGCCACCTGTTCCCCGTATCCGTGGTTGATCACATAGCAGTTCTGCCGCCCCAGCGTATCGCCGTAGTGCTTCAACCACGCGCTGAGGAAAAACGCATCATCGCGCACCATTGTGACTGCGGCTGCTGTCTGCATGCCTCTTCCTTCTTTTCATTTCCCGCGCGATTGATCACACTGCGGGTTCACATGCACTAAGCCGCGAGAGAGCAAGAATGACAATGGTTTCCGACAAAGGAGTGCCCGGCGCGCTGTCAGGATTTGCAGATTTCACACAGGCCCTGTCCGCCGATATGTCCGGAACCGGCTGGCACTTTCACAAAGCTCAGGCAGGCCCCTTTGACCGTTTTCAGGTGCTGGGAGAGCGCGGCTGCGGCACAAATGTTATCCGCAAGACGGTGCAGGACGCGTTGCGGATCAAGCGTACAGAGGCACTGGGCTGGAAGCACGGCTTTCCCGCCATGATCGCCCTGCCGCCCACGTTTCTGACCATATGCGCCGTGCGCGCACCACATAAATGGGCACATTCGCTGTACAAACGCCCTTGGCATGCGGCAGCAGAAGTTCAATCGTTGGGATGGCATGATTTCCTGCGCAGCCCGTGGCATGCCACCGTGGACAAGCTGGGCCATTTTGACGGCATCGCTCCCCGCCTGCACCCCGAAGGATGCGAGCTGCAATTTGACCGCCATCCAGTCACGGGTGCGCGGTTCGACACCATCTTTGCCATGCGCAACCTCAAACACCGCGCCTTGCTGGGCCTGCCTGCGCGCGGCGGCTCTGTGGTCTATGTCTCGCTGGATGCGTTCAATTCAGCGCCCGAAGCCTTCCTGAGCGATCTGGCAGCCGCTTTTGATCTGGCTGCAACTGACCAAGGCTATGCCCCTGTAGAACGGCGGATGGGCAACCGCTGGACCCCTGCCGTGGCTGGCCGTGCGCCCGCGCCAGACACATGGGATCAGGCCGATCTGGATTGGATGCACAGCCAGCTTGATGCGCATATAGAAGCCAGTCTGGGCTTTGCCCGCTGACATCTGCTTGAATTTTAGCTCTTGAATCAAAAAAGGCCTCCGCGAGGGAGACCTTTTTAAAAGCAGCGGTGGCGCGGTTGACGGGACTCGAACCCGCGACCCTCGGCGTGACAGGCCGATACTCTAACCAACTGAGCTACAACCGCCCGCTGCATCTTTTCCGGCATATACCATCAAAGCGTTTGTGCGGAATAGTGCACGGACTGTGAGGCGTCAAGATGTTAGTTTGCAGGTTGTGCGATTTATTCGCATTGGGCAAGGTGCGGGCAGAGAAGAACGCGCATGGTGATGACAGCAGACCAGGCATATGCCGAGGCCTTGCGACGTGCTCGCATTGTAATACGCGCAGGCTCAGAAATCCTGAATTTGAGCGGACTTAAAGGCTTGGAACGTCTCCCGAATGAAATTGGGCAATATTTCGGCTTTGACAGCGTTGAACCTTTTGCCTTGCTGAGTGTCGACCCATACGAGTTTATTCCACAGGTTCAGCTTAAACAGATACTTTTGGACGATACGTCGGTCAGCAGCCTGTCAGTCGTAAAAAATATTGCTAATCTGGAAGTAATATCTGCAATTGGAACAGAGGTGTCGGACATATCTCCTTTGGCTTCACAGAATGGTCTTAGACGGGTGGATTTAAGTTGGAGTGCAGTGTCTGATCTCCGGCCAATTGCGACAGGCAGTAAACCCAACCTTACTTGTTTTGCATTTGAAAATACGCCAGCAGCTTGAGCCTCTCCTGAACTGGCTGCGCTTTGAACTATCAGGGATGACCGTGAGCGCACCGTTGAGACCCTAGCTTATCTGCGCACTCTCCCGCCCTATCCTGAAGCGCTGCCATGGGAAGTGCCGCCCCCTGTGGACGTGCCAAAAAACCCTTCAGAACCAGAGCTGGATGGCACTTTGCCCCCCACCACTGGCGATGATGTTCGCATCGGCTTTGGCACGACAAAAACTCCGCCCGATCCTATCACCGAAGCTGTGATCGAGAATGTCCGCCCCCTTCTCGACGCGCTTTCGCGCAAGGGGAACATGCACGAAGATGTCTTTGCCCTCGCGACAGAGCTGAAAAAGCGCTGCGCAGGCAAGATCAGCGATATCGACCTGTTGCGGCTGCATCTGAGCTATCAGAAACTCGACCGCCTGTATCTAGGCCGCGAGAGCCGTGCCGATCCCTTTGATGACGAGCTGACAACCACCCTTGCCGCCATGACCGAGTTGCTGCCCGGTGCTACCTTGGGAGAGCCAAAAGTAGGCGAGTTGATTGCGCGTCAGGAAGCAAACCGCGCTGCGAACACGCCCACCGTGCTCACGGCCCGCGCGGGCAAAGTGCTGGAGGCAATGGAACAACCAGACGCCCCCTTTGACGAGGAATTGCGCGGGTTGGCCCATAGCGCCGCGCAACCCAACCAAGACGACCGCCTGAGCGCCACCGCGATAATCCTGTGGTGATCGTGCTAAAGACAATCATATGCGCGGGGGTCGGAGTTGTTTCGGCAGCGGCATCCGGCATCATCGGAAATTAGGCCTATGCAAACACAGATACCATCATCTCATTCGCGCTTGGTATGGGGGATAATATGTACTGGTGGGTAAAAGCGATCATGGACAAACTAAAAAGAAGTGTTTGAAGCGCGCAATCTTGGTCCGTAAATAACTCAAAAAATTTGAGTTATTAAAGAAAAGTGGCGCGGTTGACGGGACTCGAACCCGCGACCCTCGGCGTGACAGGCCGATACTCTAACCAACTGAGCTACAACCGCGCATTTTTCTATCTCCCTAAGGAGAGGTAGTGCCCTCCGTAAGGGAGGGAGTAGTGACCTTCCCATCGGGAAGAAGTGGTGGCCTTCCCAAAGGGAAGAAGTGGTGGGTCGTGAGAGACTCGAACTCCCGACATCTTCGGTGTAAACGAAGCGCTCTACCAACTGAGCTAACGACCCGTGAGAGGCGGTTTAGCCAATCATTTCCCCCGTGGCAAGCCTCATTCGAGACGTTTTTGCACAGCATTTTTCAGATGGAACACAACCCCCTGCCCACCGCCCATATCTGCGAGCCCGCAGCGCCCAGATCCGGTGGCCAGCGCACGGATCATCCGCGACGTAATCCCGTGTGTGACAAGGACAGCGGGCTGTTCCAGCGTAGCCAGAAACGCAGCGCAGCGGATTTCCAATGCGGCAAAACCCTCGCCACCCGGCGCCTGCTCGTAGAGTTCCAATGCGCCATCTGGCCCCTCAATGAACCCTGTTCCTGCCAACAACTCGCTCCGGATCCGGCCTGCCCAATCGCCGACGCCAATTTCGCGCAGGCGCACATCTGTGTGCAGATGCGCCACCTGACGCGATAGGGCAATCGCGGCTGTCTCAAAGGCGCGACCCTGCGGGCTGGTGAGAATGTCAAAGCCGCTCAGGTCCACAGACGCCAAAATCTCGCCTTGCCGCACAGCCTGCTTCCTGCCCACCTGCGTCAGCGGCGAATTCAGCGCGCCCTGCATGCGGCCTTGAGCGTTCCACTCCGTCTCGCCGTGGCGCAGAACGTATATTTCAGGGTAGGATGTCACCTTTTTGCTTCCGGTGTAGGGTTAGGGAAATCAATTTTCGACAGGAACAATAACGGAAAACGGTGGGCGATGAGGGACTTCAAATTTTCACAATTCTAACGAAATCAATGAGTTACAATACGTTTTGCGGCTATGTTACCAGCTTTCAAATGGACTAAGTGACGTTACCTCAAATGAGTAATCTACGCATATTTTATCGGTCGTTATCTTGGATTGCACGCTGGAATTATCACTAGAACAAATAAAGAGCATGGCTATGCAGGGTCATGCCCTATGAGTCGTTGATCCCTGGTCTGAAGTTTGAAATTCGGTTGGCCGATTTGACCGCGCGCGACGTGGTGATCGTCACCTGCCCTGTGTCCCGTGAGATCAAAGTCAGAGAGGCCACGCACCACCCAAAACGCGGCCCCGATACCTATGACGAACATCACAGATATCGGAATGAGCACAGTTTTTCTCATGTCTTTGGACCTGTCTTGTGATCAATGTCAGTATTGAAATAGCTCGGACGCCAGGACAAGCCGCCAAAGATAATTCGCAAGCGATCCCCCATTGTTCGGCACTTCTTGACGTCCTGCCAGATGTTACCAAACTCGATAAAGGTGATCTTGACCGGGTTGTTAGTATGGATGTCGCTGGTCAGCCCATAGATCACCTCTTCTTCTTCACGTGCGAAGGTTCCGAAAAGTTTGTCCCAGACCATCAGGATACCGCCGTAATTTTTGTCGATATATTGGCGGTTGGACCCATGGTGGACTCGGTGAACGGAAGGCGTGTTGAAGACCTCATCCAGCCAACCCAGCTTCGTGACCCGCTCAGTATGCACCCAGTGCTGATACTGCGCCACGAGCACCAACCCGACGATGGCCTGAAACGGGTTGAACCCGATCAGGATCATCGGGATCAGGAACGCCCACTCAAAAAAGCCTTCCACTACGCTCAACCGGAAACCGACGGTAAGGTTGTAGTCGTTCGAGCTGTGATGAACGTTATGACTGGCCCAAAGGATGCGGTGTTCATGCTCGAGGCGGTGCATCCAATAGTAGGTGAAGTCCGCCACCAGCACGGCCAGAAGCCATGTCCACGCCGTCATCGGAACCGCAAGTGGCGTGAGATAATAAAACGGCAGCAACGCTATGAACCCGAGCGAGGCGAATGCGGTCTTCTCGATGACCTGATGGGCGGTGAAGATGACTAAGTTCGCCATTGTATCCTTCCAACGCCGCTCCTTGGAGGTGACCAGATCCAGCACAAGCTCGATACCGGTGATTGTGAGGTTGATGATGAACAGCGCTGCTACGACCCACATGATCTGGTGTAGCTCAAAAAACGCGACGAGATTATCTATTGTCATGAAAAGCCCTTTCCTAGCGACTCACTTGATGTTATGAACGAACGAACGATCGTTCGCTATCTAGATTTCAAATACAGGATCGTCAACCCATGTCCGCAGAAACCCAACCCATACACCCGCGTAAGCTTGAAATTGTGGAAGCAGCAGTCACCTGCTTTCTTGAGAAAGGCTATCACCAGACCGGTGTGCGCGACATTGTAGGGCAAGCGGGCATCAGTCTTGGGAACCTTTACAACCACTTCAAGGGCAAAGAGGCGATACTGGTCTTCATTGCCGAAATTGAAGGGCAGGAATTGTCAGACTTCATTGACCGGCTGTCTGACAACGATGATCCCCGCGCCACGCTGGGATGGTTTATCACGGATTATGCTGCTTACGTCTCACTCCCCGAGAATGCGCTTCTTGGTGCGGAGATACTGACCGAAAGCTTGCGCAACCCAGCCATCGCCGATGTGTTTGGTCGCAATCGTAGCCGACTCATTGCCGCACTGGCTGGATGCATTACACAAGGCACCAAATCCGGTATCTTTGCCCCGCAGGTTGACCCTCACATGGTGGCCTGCCTGATCCTCGATGGGCTGGAAGGTCAGGGCTTGCGCAGCTTGTCCTCGCCATCAGGAGACAACCTCACCAGAGATGCCATTGGCTCGTTCATTCTGAATGGTCTGAAGCCATGATACCTGAAGACCGGTTGCTGAAACCATGGACGCTCATCCGTGTATTTTACCTGCGTATTGGCGCAACATGGGCGCTGACACTGTGTGAAACCGCACTGATCGCACTCGTCCCGTTGTTCATCGGCTTCGCCATTGACGGGCTTTTGACAGGGCAGACTATAGCTCTGTTCCAGCTGTCAGGCGTGATGGCAACATTGATCGTGGTCAGCGTAATCCGCCGCATCTACGACACACGCGTTTTTGGAACTGTGCGCGTCGAGGTGGGGAGAACCCAAGCGACGCGGGCATCTGCTCAACCTGTATCGATACTGAATGCGCGACTTGGCATGGGACGTGAGTTGGTGGATTTTCTGGAGGTCGAAGTGCCGCTGGTCATGACTGCCCTCGTTCAGATCATTATATCTGTCATCGTGCTCTACGCGTTTGACGCCACACTGGCGCTGGCAGCAGCGCTGTGCCGTGGGAATCATGTTTGCAATCTATGGGTTGTTTCATAAGCGCTTTTTCCGTCTGAATGGCGTCTTCAACGGGCAGACCGAACGACAGGTTTCGGTTCTGGAAACCCGCAGCGCACCGCGCCTTTTGACGCACTTGTTACGTTTGCGCCGAATGGAAGTTCGGATTTCAGACGCAGAATCTGTGCTCTATGGTGCTGTCTTTACCGTTCTTCTGGGTTTGGTCGTTTTCAATCTTTGGTACGCGACCACACATGTGGCGGTCACACCGGGTACCTGAAGAAAAACCCCGCGCCAACAGATCCGCGTGTCGAGTTCATATGGGAGCAGTATCGTAATTCTCTGCTAGGCCGTCCTACCGAGGTAACGCTGGGTTATATCGGCAAGCCAGTTCTAAAAGCGTTTGGCAAACTGAAGCCATTGCAAATCGATACAGCAATGTGCCGCGAGTACGCTGACAACAGATATACGGATGGCGTCTCGCAGGGAACGGTCTGGACCGAGTTGGGCCATCTAAATTCATCACTCAAATGGGCTGTGAAACAACGGCTAATTAAAGACTGCCCCTATATCTGGCGGCCACAAAAGCCGATGCCAAAGGAACGGTTCTTCACGAAAAAAGAAATCGCAAAGTTGTTATCGGTGCCCGAAACACCGCCGTATATTCAACTGGCTATGCTTCTACTCTTGTCAACAGCTGGTAGGATGTCTGCGGTTCTGGAATTGACTTGGGACCGCGTCGATTTTGACCGCTGCCAGATCAACCTGCGGAACGCGGGTGAAAAGACGCGTAAGGGTCGTGCAACTATACCGATCAACGACGGCTTGCAAGATGTGCTTCTGGCCGCCCAAAAAGGCGCACTTAGCGATCATGTCATCGAGTTGGCTGGTGGGCCGGTAAAATCTATTCGCAAGAGGCTGAGCGCAGTAGGTCAACGTGCGGACATACCAGACCTCGGCGCACATACCTTTCGCCATACCGCAGCAGTTCATTTAGCGGAGGGTGGCGTACCCATGTCCGAAATCGCCCAATTCCTTGGCCACTCCAACACAGCAACCACCGAACGGGTCTATGCCCGCTATTCCCCAGCACATCTAAGGAAAGCGGCGAAGATCCTTGATTTCACCACGCCAAAGAAAGGGCAAAACAAATGAGCAAGACAGGACAGATCAACAATAATGGCTTCGTCACTGTGACTCACAAGAAAGGCAGTGAAGCCTATACCCTATATGTTACTTACACGGAGGAAGGTCCGATGTATGATACTGTCTGCCACGATGCCGAGCATGACGAGTTCGAGGTGGACTTTGATGACGTCTGTGCATCAATCAATACCGTAAAGCTCAAATATCTGATGTTACTACCTGAACAGCTGCGGCTCTTGGCTGATTTGGCCGAAGAAGCCGAAGAACATTTCGAAACATGGACCAGCTCGACGATGGGTAAAGATTTTTCCAAAGCAATGGAAGAAGGCGGCTTGGACCAGTATTATTCATAAATAAACGGAGGTAATGAACATCCGGTCTGAAGCTTAGGTTCGTTGAACTGCAGAACACTTCGAATATCGATAAAATACTAGATATATCAATAACTTGATGGTGGGTGATGAGGGACTTGAACCCCCGACATCTTCGATGTGAACGAAGCGCTCTACCACTGAGCTAATCACCCTTGAGCGGTGGCCTAGCGCCAATTGCCCCCCCATGCAAGGGGTGCAGAACACAAACTACGCAAGCGGCCCGAAGGGGTTAAACCGGCGTATTCTCGTCGCCTTCCGAGGTGAAATCGGCTGCGGCATTCAACCGCGCAGATTTCTGACGCAGCTTGAGAACAAGTGCACGGCCATCTGCCAGCTCCTTGCCGCGCTGGACTTTCAGCTTGCCCAGCGGTTGCAGATCCATCTCGCGCTGCTCTGCCAGCGCATCCCCCAGCACAGCCAACATTGCCTCGACGATCGGTTTGACGTCTTTCTTTTTCATACCAGAGCGGTCAACCACCAGATCGAACAGTTCTTTCTTGCGCAACTCGTTGCTGACCACAACGGGCGAAAGAGTCTCGACCAGCGATGGCTCTGCGGTGGCGGATCTTGGTGTGTTCGACGTGTCGACCTTGCTCAAAGCGGCTGTTGTGTGGATCTCTGATTTGGCCTTGTCGGCAGATTTAGCCGCTGCCAGTTTCGAAGTGGTTTTGGGTGTCGTTGACATGGATTTTCCTGCTCTGCTGATTTTATTCTTTTATATATGACGCTTTGTATCCGAACAGCAGTAAAAAATCCAGCCGGGGCATTTGATGGTAGATTTTACCGTGATATTTTAGGGTGTGCCCTGCCCTGTGCGCCACTGCACAAGCATAAAAACGCAAAACGCCCCACATCTGCATGCAGGGCGTTTTTTACTTTTATCCAGCAGATTTAATGCGCTGTGGCGCTGTCTGCTGTGCCCGACTTTGCAGCAAGGGCGGCTGCGGCTGCGGCCTCCTCTGCGGCTTCATCCCACTCGACCGGTTTGGGCTTGGACACCAGCGCGTGCTTCAACACTTCCGACACATGGCTTACAGGAATGATGGTCAGCCCTTCCTTCACATTGTCCGGAATGTCCGGCAGGTCTTTTTCATTCTCCTGCGGGATAAGGACGGTTGTGATGCCCCCGCGCAGGGCTGCCAGCAGCTTTTCCTTCAATCCGCCAATCGGCATCGCATTGCCGCGCAGGCTGACCTCGCCGGTCATCGCGATATCCTTGCGCACTGGGATCTTCGTCAGCACCGAGACGATAGAGACGACCATCGCCAGACCCGCACTCGGGCCGTCCTTAGGCGTGGCACCGTCGGGGACGTGCACGTGGATGTCGATGGTATCAAACACCGGCGGCTTCACCCCGATAGACGGGCTGATCGAGCGGACATAAGAGCTTGCCGCGTCGATGCTTTCTTTCATCACATCACCGAGCTTGCCCGTGGTCTTCATCCGGCCTTTGCCCGGCAGGCGCAGTGCTTCGATATGCAGCAATTCGCCCCCCACAGAGGTATAGGCCAGCCCTGTAACCACGCCGATCTGGTCCTCTTTCTCGGCCAGACCATAGCTGTATTTCCGCACGCCCAGAAACTCGTGCAGGTTATCGCCGGTCACGGTGATGCTGTCGATCTCCTTGCGGATGATGCGGGTCAACGATTTACGCGCGACCTTGGCAATTTCACGCTCAAGGTTCCGCACGCCCGCCTCGCGGGTGTAGTAGCGGATGATGCCGGTCAGGGCACTGTCCTCGATTTTGAACTCCTTGGCGCGCAGCCCGTGGTTCTTAATCTGCTTGGCCACCAGGTGCTGCTTGGCAATCTCGCGCTTTTCGTCCTCGGTATAGCCCGACAGCGGAATAATCTCCATGCGGTCCAGAAGCGGGCCGGGCATGTTATAGCTGTTGGACGTGGTCAGGAACATCACGTTGCTCAGGTCATATTCGACCTCAAGGTAGTGATCCACGAAGGTGGAGTTCTGTTCCGGATCCAGCACTTCTAGCATGGCCGACGCCGGATCACCCCGGAAATCCTGTCCCATCTTGTCGATCTCATCAAGCAGGATCAGCGGGTTTGTGGTCTTGGCCTTTTTCAGCGCCTGAATGATCTTGCCGGGCATAGAGCCGATGTAGGTCCGGCGGTGGCCACGGATTTCACTCTCGTCGCGTACGCCGCCCAGCGAGATGCGGATAAACTCGCGCCCCGTTGCCTTGGCAACAGATTTCCCAAGCGAGGTTTTACCCACACCCGGAGGGCCGACCAGACACATGATCGGGCCTTTGAGCTTTTGGCTGCGCTGCTGCACGGCAAGGTACTCGACGATCCGTTCCTTGACCTTATCCAGCCCGTAGTGATCGGCGTCCAGAACAGCTTCGGCTTTGCCCAAGTCTTTCTTAACGCGGGATTTGACGCCCCACGGGATCGACAGCATCCAGTCGAGATAGTTGCGCACAACGGTCGCTTCCGCAGACATAGGGCTCATGTTCTTGAGCTTTTTAATCTCGGAATCCGCCTTTTCGCGGGCTTCCTTGCTCAGCTTGGTGGCGGCGACACGCGCTTCCAGCTCGGCCACTTCGTTTTTGCCGTCCTCGCCATCTCCCAGCTCGTTCTGGATCGCTTTCATCTGCTCGTTCAGATAATATTCACGCTGGGTCTTTTCCATCTGCGATTTTACGCGGGTCTTGATCTTTTTCTCGACCTGCAAGACGCTCATCTCGCCCTGCATCAGGCCATAGATTTTCTCCAGCCGCTCGGACACGATCAGCGTCTCCAGCAGGTCCTGCTTTTGTGCCACTTCGATGCCCAGATGGCCTGCCACCAGATCTGCCAAACGCGCAGGATCCGTCGCGTCGTTGACGGCGGTCATGGCTTCTTCGGGGACATTTTTCTTGACCTTGGCATAGCGGCCAAACTCTTCACCCACCGTGCGCACCAGCGCCTCTGTGGTGGTCGCATCGCCGGGCATTTCTGTCAGATACTCGGCACGCGCCTCAAAAAAGCTATCGTTCTCAAGGTATTCAGTGATGCGCACCCGCGCTTGTCCTTCGACCAGCACCTTCACGGTGCCATCGGGCAGTTTCAGCAGTTGCAACACATTGGCCAGCACGCCTGTTTTGTAGATGCCATCGCTTGTCGGGTCGTCGATGCCCGGATCAACCTGGCTCGACAGCAGGATCTGCTTGTCATCGGCCATCACTTCCTCCAGCGCGCGCACAGATTTCTCGCGGCCGACAAAAAGCGGGACAATCATATGGGGGAAAACGACAATATCGCGCAACGGCAATACCGGATAGCTGGCGTTCAGAGGCTCTTGCATGCTCTATTCCTTAGTTTGGCAAAACGGCTTTAGTCCCTCGATGAGGCAACGTTTGGGCCGCTTCCTTATGGATAAGATACCTGTGCACCCTACCCGCCTGTTTCAATGGGGTCCTCCGTAATCCGGAGGTCTTTTCCTTAACATGGCGCGATCCCCCATGCTCGGCAACTGCGGAATGGGTGTTGTTTAAGAGAAATTCGGAATATTACGGAAGGACAACGCAGAAGGACAACGCAATCGCGTTACCATTACACGGCAGATTATCTACAGCGTGTAACATAAAACTTGAAAACATCTTCGCCGAAGGCTATCTTATCAGGAGTAAGATTAGGGAGAAATCACACATGACGTCACACAGGTCCGACGCTTTTATTTGCGATGCAGTTCGTACACCGATCGGTCGCTATGGCGGCGCATTGGCTTCAGTGCGCACCGATGATCTGGCCGCAGCCCCTATTGCGGCGCTGATGGCGCGCAACGCGGGCGTCGACTGGACGGCAGTAGATGATGTGGTGATGGGCTGCGCCAATCAGGCGGGCGAAGATAACCGCAACGTCGCGCGCATGGCCGCCCTGCTGGCAGGTTTGCCGGTGGATGTACCGGGCATTACGCTGAACCGCTTGTGCGCCTCCGGCCTTGATGCGGTCGGCGCTGCGGCCCGTGCAATCCGCGCAGGCGACATGGATCTGGCAATTGCCGGCGGTGTCGAGAGCATGAGCCGCGCACCCTTTGTGATGCCGAAATCCGACACCGCCTTTGGCCGCAACAACGCGGTCTATGACACCACCATCGGCTGGCGCTTTGTGAACCCCGCGATGAAGGCGCACTACGGTGTCGATTCGATGCCGGAGACCGCCGATAACGTGGCCGAAGATCATGGTGTAAGCCGTGCAGATCAGGATGCCTTTGCGCTGCGCTCCCAAGCACGCTGGGCCGCTGCAGATGCGGCTGGTGTCTTTGCGCAGGAAATTGCGCCCGTCAGCATACCGCAGCGCAAAGGCGATGCGCTGATCGTTGACCGTGACGAGCACCCCCGCCCCCAGACCGACGCCGCTGGGCTGGCCAAACTGCGCGGGATCAATGGCGCGGATAAAACCGTGACCGCCGGCAACGCCTCGGGCGTAAACGATGGCGCTGCTGCGATGCTGATCGCCTCGGAGGCGGCCGCGGCCCAGCACGGGCTGAAGCCGATGGCGCGGATTGTCGCCATGTGTGCGGCGGGTGTTGCCCCGCGTGTGATGGGCATCGGCCCGATACCCGCCGTGCAAAAGGTGCTGAAGCGCGCGGGCCTCACCATCGAGCAGATGGACGTGATCGAGTTGAACGAGGCTTTTGCCTCCCAAGGCATCGCCACGCTGCGGGCATTGGGCGTTGCCGATGATGCGCCGCATGTAAACGCAAACGGCGGTGCTATCGCCATCGGGCATCCGCTGGGCATGTCCGGCGCGCGGCTGGTACTGACCGCCGCTTACCAACTTCAACGCACCGGCGGCCGCTACGCACTTTGCACAATGTGTGTGGGCGTGGGCCAGGGTGTCGCACTGATCTTAGAAAGGGTTTAAAAATGTACGCACAGATGATCCAATCCACCGGCAAAACTGTTAAAACGCTTGACCAGATGGACCCCGTTGAGCGCGCCTTTCAGGAGCGTATTGATGCAGGCGGCAAGATCGAGCCGAAAGATTGGATGCCGGAGGGCTACCGCAAGAACCTGATCCGCCAGATCGGCCAGCACGCGCATTCCGAGATTGTCGGCCAACTGCCCGAAGGCAACTGGATCACCCGCGCGCCCACGCTGGAGCGCACAGCAATCCTGCTGGCCAAGGTGCAGGACGAGGCGGGGCATGGCCTCTACCTCTATTGCGCGGCTGAGACGCTGGGCATCACCCGCGACGAGATGTTCGAGGCACTGCATGAAGGCCGGATGAAGTATTCGTCGATCTTCAACTACCCCACGCTGACATGGGCCGATATGGGCGCTGTCGGCTGGCTGGTGGACGGTGCCGCGATTATGAACCAGGTGCCGTTGCAGCGTACGTCTTACGGCCCCTATGCCCGCGCTATGGTGCGGATTTGCAAAGAGGAATCGTTTCACCAGCGCCAAGGTTTCGACATCATGATGAAGATGTGCGCGGGTACGGATGCACAGAAAAAGATGGCTCAGGATGCGCTGAACCGCATGTGGTATCCCTCTTTGATGATGTTCGGGCCGTCCGACAAGGATTCCGTGCATTCCGCGCAGTCCATGGCGTGGAAGATCAAGATGAACACCAACGACGAGCTGCGCCAGAAGTTCGTCGACCAGACGGTGCCACAAGCCGAATACCTCGGCCTGACCGTGCCGGATGAGACGCTGGCGTGGAACGAGGAAAAAGGCGGCTATGACTTCGCCGAGCCGGACTGGGACGAGTTCCATGATGTGCTGGCGGGCAACGGCCCGTGCAACCATGACCGGCTGGAGACACGCAAGCAGGCGTGGAGTGATGGCGCATGGGTCCGTGAGGGCATGTTGGCCCACGCCACCAAACGCCGCACAGCAAAGGTAGCCGCACAATGAGCAGCCCGTCCCCCGCCCCCTACGAAGAGACCGCCAAGCCTGCGCCCAAGCCCAAGCGCACCGGTGAATGGCCCCTGTTCGAGGTGTTCATTCGCGGCCAGCATGGCCTGAGCCACCGTCATGTCGGATCGCTCCATGCGCCCGACGCTGAAATGGCGGTCAAAAACGCGCGTGACGTCTATACCCGCCGCAATGAGGGTGTGAGCATCTGGGTCGTCGAGGCGGAGGCGATCCACGCCTCCTCCCCCGGTGACAAAGAGGCGCTATATGATCCTAGCAATGACAAGGTTTACCGCCACCCCACGTTCTTTGATGTGCCCGATGAAGTGGGCCATATGTGATGGCCCAAAATACTTCCGAAACTTCTGCACTCTTTCAAATGCTGTTGCGCCTTGGCGACAACACGTTGGTGCTGGGGCACCGTGTCTCTGAATGGTGCGGCAAAGCGCCTGTGCTGGAAGAAGACATCGCACTCGCCAACACCGCGCTGGACCTGATCGGCCAGACGCAGATGTGGCTGGGGTATGCCGCCGAAGTCGAGGGCGCAGGCCGCAGTGCCGACGATCTGGCGATGCTGCGCGACGTCTGGGATTTCCGGAACCTTTTGATGCTGGAGCGGCCCAATCTGGACTTCGGCCACACCATGATGCGCCAATTCCTGTTTGACGCCTTCCACCGCGCGCAACTCACCGCCCTTGCCAAATCCACCGATCCGCGCGTGGCCGAGATTGCAGCCAAGGCGGTCAAGGAAGCTACCTATCATCTGGACCGCTCTGCCGAGACGGTTGTTGCTTTGGGCGATGGCACGGAAGTGAGCCATGCCAAGATGCAAGCAGCCCTTGATCTCTTGTGGCCCTACGTCGGCGAGATGTTCGAGAGTGACGATGTAGATGCGCAGATGGCCGCCGCTGGCATTGCCCCTGACCCTGCTACCCTTCGCGATGCGTGGATGAACGCCGTGCGCGACACGATGGATGCGGCCACCCTGACCATCCCGCAGGACAACTTCGCCCACAAAGGCGGGCGCAACGGCGTGCGGCATACCGAACACCTCGGGCATATGCTGACCCAGATGCAATGGCTGCAACGCGCCTATCCGGATGCAACGTGGTGAAACCCGACATAGACACCATCTGGGCGTGGCTGGACGAGGTCCCTGACCCCGAAATTCCCGTGATTTCCGTGGTCGATCTGGGCATCATCCGTGATGTGGTCTGGGATGGCGATGTGCTGGAGGTCGCGATCACGCCGACCTATTCGGGCTGCCCCGCGACCAGCATCATCAATCTGGACGTGGAGACCGCCCTGCGCGCGCGCGGGATCGACAATATCCGCCTCAAGCGGCAACTCTCGCCGCCGTGGACCACCGACTGGCTGACCGCCAAGGGCAAGGCCAAGCTGGAAGATTACGGCATCGCCCCGCCCTCGCCCGCTGGCGGCCCTGCGCAATGCCCGCGCTGCCAGTCCACGGACCTGCAAAAAGTATCCCAGTTCGGCTCCACCCCTTGCAAGGCCCATTGGCGCTGTCTCAGCTGTCTTGAGCCTTTCGATTATTTCAAATGTATATGAGGGTGCCATGGCCCGTTTCCAACCGCTGACTGTCACCCAGATCCACCACACCATCCGCGACGCGGTTGTGGTCAGCCTTGCCGCCCCTGAGGGGGCGGATTTCACTTTCCAGCAGGGCCAATACCTGACCTTCCGCCGCGATTTCGACGGAGAGGAATTGCGCCGCAGCTATTCCATCTGCGCAGGTCTGGATGACGGTATCTTGCAGATCGGCATCAAGCGGGTCGAGGGGGGTACGTTTTCGACTTGGGCCAACGAGGGCTTACAAGTCGGTGATACGCTGGAGGCGATGCCGCCGCAGGGCAGGTTCCACACCGCGCTCGATGCGGATGCGCATCGCCACTATCTGGGCTTTGCCGGCGGGTCTGGCATCACGCCGGTGCTGTCGATCCTGCGCTCTGTGCTGACGCGCGAGCCGCGATCGCGGTTCACGCTGGTCTATGCCAACCGCGCGGTCAATTCGATCATGTTCCGCGACGAGCTTGAGGATCTGAAAAACACCTACATGGGCCGCGTCAACGTGATCCATGTGCTGGAGGCCGACGCGCAGGACATCGACCTGTTCACAGGCCGCGTGGACGAGGAGAAATGTGCGCAGCTGTTCGAGCGTTGGATAGATATCGCCTCGGTCGATACTGCCTTCATCTGCGGGCCGGAGCCGATGATGCTGGGCATCGCCGCTTCGCTGCGCAGCCATGGCCTCGACGACAGCCAGATCAAGTTCGAGCTGTTCGCCTCGGCCCAGACAGGGCGCGCGAAAAAACCTGCGGTCTCCACCGCCACTGCGCAAACCGGAGGCACCACATCCGCCACCGTCACGATGGACGGTGCCACCCGCAGCTTTGTGATGCCGCGCGACATGAGCCTTCTGGAAGCGGCATTGGCCAATTCGATGGACGCTCCCTTTGCCTGCAAGGCGGGCGTCTGCTCCACCTGCCGCGCAAAAGTGACGGAAGGCGAGGTCGAGATGCGCACCAACCATGCAATTGAGGATTATGAAGTGGCGGCGGGCTATGTCCTGACCTGCCAGTGCTATCCGCTCAGCGAAAAGGTGGCTTTTGATTATGACCAGTGACGATCCCCAAATGCCGATTGCCGAGTATCTGGCCCAGGGCGGCAAGCTGAGCGCGCCCGAGAATGTGCCCCCACGCTACCGCGCGGAGTTGATGCGCCTGATGGCGATTTTTGTCGACAGCGAGTTGGCGGGCGCTGCGGGTTTTGCGGGCCTTATCAACGACGCCCCCGGTGTCGCACAGCGCATCGCCTCCGCGCGTATCGTGCTGGAAAAGAATGAAAACGCCGCGAAAATTCTGCGTGTGATGGCCGATTTCGGCACTGATACAGACCGTTATGCCAACAGCCACCCTTGGGCGGACCGCCTGCCGCGCAACGCCCCCGCGGGCACGCGTCGCAGCTATGAAGACCTGCGCATGCCGGTGTTCAACGCGCCCTTTGACGGCTGGGCCGATGCGGTGGTGATGAACCTACTGACGGGTCTGGCAGTGGGTATTTTGCTGCATGATTACCGTAGCTTGTCCTATCTGCCGCTGGCCGAGACCCTGCGCGAAGTTGAACCCGTCGAGCAGGCCCATACCGATCTGGCGCGCGACGGCTTGGCCGCTCTGGTCGCGGATGGTGCCGCCTTGCAGCCCGCCGTCGACTATTGGTGGCCGCGTGTCGCCGCCAGTTTTGGCACCAGTGGTCAGGGCCGGGATGCGCGCCTGCTGGCCTACGGTTTGCGCAGCAGTGACAATGAGACCCTGCGCGCGCTTTGGGTACAGGCGGCAACAGAGGCGCTGACCGCATTGAACCTCCATGCCCCTACCGAGAGTACCGCCCCATGACCCTCTCCGACATCTCCTCTTTCGCCGCCGGCGCGTGGATCGCCCCCGACGACACAGCCCGCCCGATCGCCTGCGCCATCACAGGCGACATCATCGCGCAAGCGGGCAACGCAACGCTGGACGTCTCAGGCATGCATGCCTACGCCCGCGAGGTCGGCGGCCCTGCCCTGCGCAAGCTCACGTTCCACGACCGGGCGCGGATGCTCAAGGCGCTGGCGCAGCATCTGACCACACATAAACAGCAGCTTTATGATCTGTCGTTCCACACCGGTGCCACGCAATCCGATCATGCCTTTGACATCGACGGCGGCATCGGCACCATGTTTGTCTTCGCTGCCAAAGGCCGGCGCGAGATGCCCGATGACCAGATCTATCTGGATGGCGAGTTGGAACAACTGGGCCGCACAGGCACCTTCCTCGGCCAGCACGTTTGTGTTCCCAAACAAGGTGTTGGCATCCACATCAACGCCTATAACTTCCCCGTCTGGGGCATGCTGGAGAAATTCGCGCCCACTTTCCTGGCTGGCGTGCCCAGCATTGTAAAACCGGCGACTGCCAGCTGTTACGTCACCCATCTGTGTGTGCAACTGATGCTCGACAGTGGCATCCTGCCCGAAGGCGCATTGCAACTGATCTCCGGCGGTGTCTGTGATCTGTTGCTGCACACGGACGCGCAGGATGTGGTCAGCTTTACCGGCTCTGCCAAGACCGCGCTGATGCTGCGCAGCACGCCGCACTTGCTTGAAAACTCGGTGCATTTTGTGGCCGAGCAGGACAGCCTGAACGCGTCGGTTCTGGGGCCGGACGCCGCCCCTGGCACGGCTGAATTCGATCTGTTCATCAAAGAGGCCCACCGCGAGATGACCACCAAAGCGGGTCAGAAATGCACGGCCATCCGCCGGATTATTGCGCCTGCGGACCATGTGGAGGCCGTGATTGCATCGCTGTCCGAACGGCTTGCGAAAACCACCATCGGTGATCCGCGCGACAAGGCCACCCGCATGGGACCGCTGGTGAGCCTCAGCCAGCGCGACGATGTGCTGGAGAAAGCTGCGCTGCTGGCCACGCAAGCCACACGTATTTATGGCGATCCCGATGATTTCACCGTGCACGGTGCCGACCGCACCAAAGGTGCCTTTGTGCCACCGATGTTGTTCCATTGCGCGGACCCCGACAGTGCCACCCATGTGCATGACGTCGAAGCGTTTGGCCCCGTCAGCACCGTCATGCCCTACCGCGACACGGCGCATGCGATCCAGCTTTTGAACCGTGGCAAAGGCTCGCTTGTCGCCTCCGTGATCACCCGCGACGGCGATCTGGCGCGCGAGATGGTCATGGGTGCCGCCGCTTGGCACGGGCGTCTCTATTTTAACAACGCTGATTCAATGGCCGAATCCACCGGCCACGGCGCGCCGATGCCGCATATGGTACATGGCGGTCCGGGCCGTGCGGGCGGCGGCGAAGAGTTGGGCGGCATTCGCGGTGTAATGCATTACATGCAGCGCACCGCAATCCAAGGAAGCCCCGATATTCTGACCGCCGTAGGCCGCCAATGGGTGCCCGGTGCGGCAGAGCATACCGGCGGGCCGCATCCCTTTACCCGCACCTATCACCAGCTGGTTCTGGGTGAGACGCTCTATACGAAATCCCGCAAGGTCACCCTGCAAGACATTGAAACCTTTGCGCATTTCACCGGCGATACCTTCTATGGCCACATGGACGAGGAAGCGGCAAAGGCCAATCCCTTCTTCCCCGGCCGCGTGGCCCACGGCTATCTTCTGCTCAGCTTTGCGGCGGGTCTGTTTGTGCAGCCAGATCCCGGTCCGGTGTTGGCCAATACGGGTCTGGCGAACCTGAATTTCATGAAGCCCGTGTCGCCCGAGGACAGCATCAAAGTCCGCCTGAGCGTCAAGAAAAAAACCCCGCGTACCGACGAATATGGCCAAGTGCGCTGGCATGTCACCGTGACCAACCAGACAGATGAGGTGGTGGCCGAATATGAATTATTAACCATGAATGCCTATGAGTGAGCCTGAGGCCAATTGCCGCCCATCCTACCGCGCCGCTTGAACAGCGGGCATGACAGGCCTACGGTATGGCTAATCAGAAGGAATATATAATGCCCAAACTCATCCGTTTTTATATTCTAAATTGCGTCATTGGCTTTGCTGTTGCAGGCATCTTTACCGGCGCGATCATGTGGTTCAACGTGGGCAATCTGTGGCATCTGGTCAGCACCTCAAACATCGGCATCATGGCGGTGATCGTATTCTGGGTGCTGAACGGGATCGTGTTTGCCGGTGTCCAGTTCGGCGTGGCTATCATGCTGATGGGCGAGAGTGACGACAAGGATGATGGCCCGCAGGGCGGCATGCGCATTCCGGTCCGTGTGCCCGCCACTGCACAACGCCGCCCGTTCGACCGCTAGAGCGGATCAATATCGCCCTGCGCGCGGCCTGCGTGGAAATCCGACTGCCATGCGGTGAAAGTGCCCGCCGCAATGGCGCCCCGCATACCCGCCATAATGTCCTGATAATACCGCAAGTTATGCCATGTCAGCAACATCGAGCTGATCATTTCCTGCGAGCGGAACACATGGTGCAGGTAGGCGCGTGAATAGCTGGTGCAGGCGGGGCAAGAGCAGTCCTCGTCCAGCGGGCGCGGATCATCGGCATGGCGGGCGTTTTTGATGTTCAGCACGCCTTTGCGGGTGAACACCTGCCCTGTGCGGCCAGAGCGGGACGGCAGCACACAGTCCATCATATCAATCCCGCGCGCCACGGCGCCGACAATATCATCCGGCTTGCCGACGCCCATCAGATAGCGGGGTTTGTCCTGCGGCAATTGCTCTGGCGCATAGTCCAGACAGTTGAACATCGCCTCCTGCCCTTCGCCCACGGCCAGCCCCCCCACGGCATAGCCGTCAAACCCGATCTCGCGCAGCTTTTCAGCGCTCTCGCCGCGCAAATCCTGCTCCAACCCGCCCTGCTGGATGCCGAACAGCGCATGTCCGGGCCGGTCGCCGAAGGCCTCGCGCGAGCGTGCAGCCCACCGCATCGACAGCTGCATGCTTTCCGCAATCCGCGCGCGGTCCGCTGGCAGGGCCGGACATTCGTCAAAACACATCACAATGTCAGAGCCGAGCAACTTCTGGATCTCCATCGAGCGTTCCGGCGTGATCTCGTGTTTGCTGCCGTCGATGTGGCTTTTAAAGGTCACGCCGCGCTCTGTCAGCTTGCGCAGGTTCGCGAGGCTCATCACCTGAAAGCCACCGGAGTCCGTCAGAATCGGCCGGTCCCAGTTCATAAATTTGTGCAAACCGCCAAGGCGGTCAATCCGTTCTGCCGTGGGGCGCAGCATCAGGTGATAGGTATTGCCCAGCAGGATATCGGCACCCGTTTCGCGCACCGAGGAGGGCATCATCGCCTTGACGGTGGCCGCAGTGCCCACCGGCATAAACGCAGGCGTGCGGATCTCGCCGCGTGGTGTGGTGATCTTGCCCGTGCGCGCGCGCCCGTCTGTAGCGTCAATCTGGTATGAAAATCCGGTCATCTGTCGGCCCTCGCGCTGGTATCAGGCTGCCGTACCCCAGCGCGTGCCGTCTTGCAATCCGCGGCCCGCACGCCCACATTGATCGGGTATATTTTAGAAGGAATACCGCGTTGAACATCGAAGACATGCTGCTGGGTCTGCTGCAAAACAATCTGGGCTGGATATTGCTGGCAGCCGTGCTGATCGCCGTGATTTTCAAAGGGGTCAAGATTGTTCCCCAGTCAGAGCAGCATGTGGTGGAACGCTTTGGCCGGTTGCGCGCGGTGCTGGGACCCGGCATCAACCTGATTGTGCCGTTCTTTGATAAAATCGCCCACCAGATTTCGATTCTGGAGCGTCAGCTGCCGACGGCCTCGCAGGATGCGATCACCCGCGACAACGTGCTGGTGCAGGTGGATACTTCGGTTTTCTACCGCATCATCGAGCCGGAAAAGACAGTCTACCGCATCCGCGATGTGGACAGCGCCATTGCAACAACTGTTGCAGGCATCGTGCGCGCCGAAATCGGCAAGATGGATCTGGACGAAGTGCAGGCCAACCGCTCGGCGCTGATTGCGACGATTAAAACCAATGTGGTCGAATCCGTCGAGAATTGGGGCATCGAAGTGACGCGGGCCGAAATTCTGGATGTGAACCTCGATGCGGCCACCCGCGCCGCGATGATGCAACAGCTGAACGCCGAGCGCGCGCGCCGTGCCCAAGTGACAGAAGCCGAAGGCAAGAAGCGTGCTGTGGAACTGGCTGCCGATGCGGAGCTCTATGCCTCCGAGCAGACGGCAAAGGCCCGCCGCGTGCTGGCCGACGCCGAAGCCTATGCCACCCAGATCGTCGCTGTGGCGATTAACCAGAATGGCCTGGAAGCCGCACAATACCAGATTGCCCTCAAGCAGGTCGAGGCTTTGGGCGCGATGAGCAGCGGTGCCGGCACCCAGACCATCGTAGTCCCCTCCGAGGCGCTGGCCGCCTTTGGCGATGCCTTCAAACTGCTGCGCGGACGCGGCTGATGGAGGGGCTGCTGCACATCTGGTGGGTCTGGCTCTGCGCCGCTCTTGCACTCGCGCTGATCGAGTTGCTGGTCCCTGCTTCTGTCTTTCTGGGCTTTGCTCTGGGTGCGCTGGCGATGGCGGGTGTGGTCGCTTTGGGCGCTGTTACCAACACCTCCGCCCTGTTGGCAATTTTCGCCGGTCTGTCGCTGGTTGCATGGATCGCGCTAAAGCTGGCATTCAAAAACCAGACAACTGCCGCGCGCATCGTGACCCGCGACATCAACGAAAACTGACATCCGTTCCGCATTGGCTGCAAATAGGGGGAAGGTATCCCTCATTCACCCTATTCGGCGCGATATTTTCTCATTCCAGACTAAAGCTGTGGCGAATCGCTGCGTAGAAACAGTTTAGCTCCCGGAGCGAGTTCATGCGTAAATATATTGCCGAAGCCATCGGCACTTTTGTATTAGTCTTTTTTGGCGTTGGCGCCGCCGTTCTGGCCGGTCCCGGCATCGGCGATGCGGGCACCATCACCGGCATCAGCTTTGCCTTTGGCATATCGGTCGTGGCGATGGCCTATTCCATCGGCCAGATTTCCGGCGCGCATCTGAATCCTGCGGTCTCCATGGCTGTGCTGGTTGCGGGCCGCATGACGGTTACAGACTTCATCGGCTACGCCTTCTTCCAGACATTGGGCGCCACCATCGCGGCGGCGGCAATTTACACAATCGCCACCAGTTCGGCAGGCCGCTATGACGTAGCGGCCAGCGGCATGGGCCAGAACGGCTATGGCGCTATGACGTAGCGGCCAGCGGCATGGGCCAGAACGGCTATGGCGCTGGCTATGGCGGCGAATTCAGTCTAATTGGTACCTTTTTGTTCGAAGTCATTGCCACCGCCATCTTCCTTGTCGTCATCCTTGCCATCACTTCCGAGACAGACAATGCCGCAATGGCAGGTCTGGTAATCGGTCTGACACTGACGATGATCCACCTTGTCGGCATTACCATCACCGGCACCTCCGTGAACCCTACGCACTCTGTCGGGCCTGCGTTGTTTGTGGGCGGCACAGCCCTGTCGCAGCTGTGGATTTTCAGTGCTGCACCCCTGATCGGGGCGCCATCGGAGGCCTGCTGCACCGCGCCCGCATCACCGGCTCCTCACCTATGGATGATGCTGCGACGACCACGCTGTCCTCGCCTGACAGCCCCAGCGCCTAAAACAGCTGGATAAAAGCGGGGGTCTGTCCACAAGTTGGGCAGGCCCCCTAGACGGCGCGCCCGCTAATCCATATATAAATACTCAAGTTTATGGATGAGGCGCAGATGAACAATTCAACACCCCCTCTTGAAGGCACTCCCCTGATCGCGCCTTCCAGCACGGACCATCCGCTCTATGAGCAGATCGTGGAGGCATGCCGTTCTGTCTATGATCCTGAAATCCCTGTAAATATTTATGAACTGGGTCTGATCTATACCATCGACATCACGCAGGCCAACGAAGTGAACATCAAGATGTCGCTTACGGCCCCGGGTTGTCCGGTGGCGGGCGAAATGCCCGGTTGGGTCGCCGATGCGATAGAGCCTATTGCCGGCGTAAAACAGGTGGACGTGGCGCTGGTCTGGGAACCACCATGGGGCATGGACATGATGTCTGACGAGGCACGGTTGGAATTGGGCTTTATGTAACCCTCTCTTTTAATACGGATTTATAGGGTCATCCGCCGTGGGTGGGCCTTTTGCGTTAGCGCCCTTCGCAGGCAGATCGCGTGCAGGCTAGCCCCCCCCGGGGACTGGAACACCCACTACAGCAAGGCGCAACAGTGCAAACTGACGACATTTTGATTGGTGATTTGCCGGATATTTCGGCAATGGGTTCGCAGGGGTGATGCACATCATAGCGACACGGGTGGCCGTGCTCGTTCCATGCTCCCTCCCCCTCGGCCCTGCTGCGGTTGATCCCGTCAGGATCAGATGGCCCCCCGCACCTCTAGGCTGGATCATGCCGATGATGCGGCCATATTGCTCTGCAGCTTCATATCACTGCAGTCGGGCGCTGCGGGCCCACTCGCCTCTTGAGATTATACCTGCCTGCGCTTATCTTACTCTCAAAGGAGCCCCCCTATGTTCGGAATTCCAGGCAAGAAAGCGGTTACAATAACCGATAAAGCAGCGGCACAGATCATCAAGCTGATGACGTCCAAAGGCCATAAAGGCCTGCGCATCGGTGTGAAAAAAGGCGGCTGTGCCGGCATGGAATATACAATGGAATATGTGGATGTGGCCGATCCGAATGATGAAACCGTCGAGCAGGACGGCGCGCGCGTGATGATCGCCCCGATGGCGCAGATGTTCTTGTTCGGCACGCAAATAGACTATGAAACCTCCCTGCTGGAAAGTGGTTTCAAGTTCAAGAACCCTAATGTCACCGAGGCCTGCGGCTGCGGCGAATCCATAAAATTTGACGAAACACTTTTCGCAAAATAATGCCGGGAATAATAATACCGGGGCACCTGCGCGGAGCCTGTCGTTGAAATACCCCCTTGCCACTGCTAAAGACAGGCAATCAAAACAAGGGGCAGATCATGCGACGCAAACTGGCAGCAGGCAACTGGAAGATGAACGGCACCGCAGCCAGCCTGGCCGAAGTGTCCGCTCTCAACGCTCTGCTCCCTGCCAATGCGCCCGAAGTGGTGATCTGTCCGCCCGCTCCCCTGTTGTTCCGCGCCGCCGAGGCGGCACGCGGCACCGGCATCCAGATCGGCGCACAAGACTGCCACATGCAGCACAACGGTCCCTTTACAGGTGACATCTCGTCCGAGCTGATCGCAGATACTGGCGCCACCTATGTCATCGTCGGCCATTCAGAGCGGCGCGACACCCACGAAGAACGCGACCGCGATGTGCGTAAAAAAGCTAAATCCGCTTGGGAGTCCGGCCTCACCGCCATTATCTGCATCGGCGAGACGTTGGAAGATCATGCAGCCAATAACACCCTCGACATCATCGCAGGCCAGCTTGCAGGCTCTTTGCCCGGTGGTGTGACACCCACAAATACCGTCGTCGCCTATGAACCGGTCTGGGCCATCGGCACTGGCAAAGTCCCGACGCTGGACCAGATCATCGAAGTGCACGACTTCATCCGCGCAAAGCTGGCCACACGGTATGGTACAGCGACAGCAGACATGATCCCGCTGCTCTACGGCGGCTCGGTCAAGCCCGACAATGCGGCGACCATCTTCAAGGCTGAAAACGTCGATGGCGCTCTGGTTGGCGGTGCCTCCCTCAAAGCGGCGGATTTCGCGCCCATCATCATAGCCTTGGCGAACAGCTAGACCTGCAAAACCGGCTTCTTTATTTTGCCCTTAAACTCGATCCAGAACGTGCCAAGGGCGCAGGACTATGACAAGTCCCGCGCCCTTTCCACATCAGCGCCCTGAAACCGCTATTTTACGATGATCTCCGGCCCCATCATCAATGTCGGCAACCAAGTCGAGATGATCGGGATATAGGTCACCATGATCAAGAAGACGAAGAGCACCGCGAGGAACGGCAATGCCGCGCGCACAACACTCATCATCGGCATGTTCGCCACGCCGGAGGTCACAAACAGGTTGAGCCCTACAGGCGGCGTGATCATCCCGATTTCCATGTTCACCACCATAATGATGCCCAGATGGATCGGGTCGATCCCCAGTTCAATCGCGATCGGAAAGACCAAGGGTGCCACGATCACCAGCAGGCCCGACGGCTCCATAAACTGGCCGCCGATCAGCAGGATCACGTTCACAATGACCAGAAACATCACCGGACCAAAGCCCATATTCAGCATCGCCGCCGAGATTTGCTGCGGGATCTGCTCGTCTGTCAGCACATGCTTGAGGATCAGCGCATTGGCGATGATGAACATCAGCGTCACGGTCAGCTTGCCCGCCTCGAACAGCGTGTTGCGCGTGTCTTTGTGGAAAAACACCGTGACCAGCGCCATCGGCTTTTCCCACAAGGCCAGATTATTGCCCTCGCCCTTCACATGCAGCGGCCCCATATCGCGGTACACCATCGTCGAGATGATGAAGGCATAGACGGCCGCCACGGCAGCGGCTTCGGTGGGGGTGAAGACACCGCCATAGATGCCGCCCAGAATGATCACGATCAGGAACAGCCCCCAGCCCGCCTCGATCCCGCTGCGGCGCACTTCGCCCCAGCCGCGCCACTCGCCTTTCGGCAAGTTCTTGACACGTGCCATGACATAGATCGTCAGCATCAGCATAAAACCGGCCAGCAGGCCCGGAATAACCCCCGCGAGGAACATCCGGCCCACAGACACATCCGTGGCGGAAGCATAGACCACCATCACAATGCTCGGCGGGATAAGGATGCCAAGTGTGCCCGCAACAGCAATCACGCCCGCCGCAAAGTCTTTGGTATAGCCCACCTCACGCATACCCACGATCACGATGGAGCCGATGGCTACAACGGTGGCAGGCGACGAACCGGACAGCGCCGCAAACATCATGCACGCAAACACACCCGCAATCGCCAGACCGCCCGGCAAATGACCCACCAGCGCAATGGAGAAGCGGATGATCCGCCGCGCCACACCACCCGTGGACATAAAACTGGACGCAAGTACAAAGAAGGGGATCGCCAACAGCGTGTAATGCCCCGCCATCGCCTGAAACAACGTCTGCGCAATGGAAGCGAGCGAGGTATCAGACAACACCAGCAAAAACAGGATCGACGACGTGCCCAGCGATACCGCAATCGGCACCCCCATCAACATCAGGCCGATCACCATCACAAAGAGAACAAATACTTCCATGCGACTACTTCCCCGCGTTCAAATGGGCGACATCCTTGACGTCGTCTTCGGCTTCATGGCTGACAATCAGGCTGGCCGCCTCGCCGGTCCAGACGCGGACAAAGGCCTGTATGAAACGGAACAGCAGCATCGCCATGCCGATGGGCAGGATCGCATAGGGGATGAAGCGCGGCAGTTTGCCGTAGGTCTCGCCCTCGTTCATGATCGGCTCGATCCAGCGCAGCCATTCGGGGAAGGGAATGTCGATTACCTCGTACCACGCCTGATCGCGGGTATTCTCGAAGCCGGTGGGGAACCAGCGCCCCGATGTAGCATCAAGGCCCGCAAAAGGCGCCCAGTAATCCCAGGCCCCCTTCATGACAAAGGTCGCGTAGAGGATGCAAACCGCACCGGCCAACAGCGCAATGATGCGGCGCACGGGTGGGGAAAACAGGTTGATCACAGCGTCTACACCCAGCTGGGCCGTCACTTTGACCGTATAGCTAACGCCGAACAGCACCAGCCATGCAAACAGAAACGTCACTGCCTCAAGGCCCCAGATCAGGCCGGTGTTGAAGCCATAGCGCAGAATGACGTTGACGAAGGTCAGCAAGGTCATCAGCCCCAGCAGCAGGGCAATGGCCGTTTCTTCGATTTCGTTGACAATGCGGCCAAGGGCCGTCTTTGCCTGATAGGCATGTGCCATTGGAGCACTCCTGCAAAGGGGGATGCGCGCACAGATGTGCTGCTCAATCACCCCGCCCGTGTCGATGCGGGCGGGGTGGAGGTCAGACCGATAGGGTCTTAGTGCTTGGCGTTGATCGCTTGGGCCGCGTCGATGTTTTCCTGACCGACATCAGCAGTGAACTGCTCCCAGACCGGCTTCATCGCGGTGATCCATGCTTCGCGCTGCTCTGGTGTCAGTTCGCGCACTTCGGCACCTGTTGCGATGATGGCGGCACGCGCCTCAAGGTCAACTGTGGTGGATTCAGCGTTACGCGCAACAGTCACTTCGTCCACAATTGTGGCCAGCTGTGTGCGCACGTCGTCTGGCAGACCATCCCACCAGTCGGTGTTTGTCACCAGCATATAGTCGATCAGGCCATGGTTGGTCTCGGTTGTGCCGTCCTGCACTTCAAAGAATTTCTGCCCATAGATGTTGGACCATGTGTTTTCCTGACCGTCGACAACTTTGGTCTGCAACGCGCCGTAGACTTCGGAGAAGGCCATTGGCTGCGGGCTGACGCCGATTGCTTCCATCTGCGCCTTCAAGACGTCAGACGGTTGCACGCGGAACTTGAGGCCAGCCGCATCCGTGGGCAGCAGCAGCGGCTTGTTGGCAGACATCTGCTTCATGCCGTTATGCCAGAATCCGAGGCCCAGAAGGCCGCGGCGGACCATGGATGTCTTCATTGCCTGACCGGCGTCCGAGTTCTGAAATTCGTCAACAGCTTCGATGTTCTTGAACATGAAGGGCAGATCGAAAATGCTGAATACTTTGGTAAACTGCTCGAACTTGGACAGGGACGGTGCGGCCATCTGCACATCGCCTTGCAGCAGTGCTTCAAGAACCTGATCATCGTTATAGAGCGTGGAGTTCGGGAAAACTTCCATGCAGGCTTTGCCGTTCATCTCTTCGTTAACCCGGCTTGCCAGCAGCGATGCCGCGATGCCTTTGGGGTGCTTGTCAGAGTTGGTGACGTGGCTCATCTTGATGACGATTTCGCCATCTTCGCAGGCGGCAGATGCCATGCCGGCGGACAGCGAAATAGCCAGAACGGCTGCGGTTACAAATTTCATGATGTCTCCTCCCAGAGAATTGAAGCAAGGGCAGCTTGCGCCGCGCTGGGAATACTATTGGGTGTGGATCCGCCTATCGCAAGCCTGATGAAAGCATTGCCTCGACAATAGGCATTTCGCCTTAAAATCAGTCAGATGCTGAAGGGCGAGAGCAATGTTAGCGAAAACTGTCAGATGTTATTGTGCGAAATTCCGCACCATGCCGTCAGTGATTGTGCGGAAATCCGCACAACTGCTGCACGACTCACAACCGCCTTACGTCAGGTCCGGTACTCTTCCGGCCTGATTCCGTAACGCGCGCATTTGTCGTAGAATGTCTTGCGTGGCAGTTTCAGCGCATGTGCGGCCTCGGTGGCCTGCCCGCCCGCGCGGCGCAGCGCACTCTGGATCAAGGACTGCTCGACCTGTGCCAGATGCGCCACCAGCCCCAGCGCCCCGTCAATCTGCGGTGCGGCACTATCGGGGATGCCCATGACAAACCGCATGGCATGCGTCATCAGCGCACGCGCGTTGCCGGGCCAGTCGCGCGCCATCAGCGCCGCTTCGGTCTGCGGTGTGATGGGCGGGGCCGCCTGCCCGCTTTGCTCCGCTGCCTGATCCACATAGCGGCGAAACAGCTCGGGAATGTCCTCTGGCCGCTCGGCCAGCGCGGGAATGCGCACAGGCATCACGGTCAGGCGGTAATAAAGGTCGGCGTTCAGCCGCCCCGCCGCCAGCTCTGCCGCCAGATCACGGGTCGAGCCTGCAATCAGCCGTGTGGCAGGCGCGCCGTCTAATGCCTCCGCCAGTGCCAGCTGGCTTTGCGCGGGCAGCATCGTGATCTCGTCGATGAACAGGCTGCCGCCTTCGCCCTCGCGCAGCGCTTGCGCCAGTGCGGCCGCCTCCAGATCATGGGCCGCGCGTTTCAGGAAGGGCCGTTTGGAGCGCAGGGAGCTGAGGTGGATCACCTCCGCGATCTTGGAAATTCCCGTGCCCTGCGCCCCCGTCACCAGCACATCGCCCTGTGCCTGCGCCACCCGCCGCACCTGCGCGCGCAACCCCTGCGCCAGATCGGAGCCGCCAAAGATCATCCGCGCGGCGGGATCGCCACTCTCGATCAATTCGCGCAACTCGCGGTTTTCCAGCACCAGCCGCCGCGTTTTCAGCGCCCGCTCCACCACCGCCAGCAGATCCTTGGCCGCACAGGGTTTCTCCAGAAAGTCAAAAGCGCCCTCGCCCATCGCCTTGACCGCCATCGGGATATCGCCTTCCCCGGTCAGCAAGATCACCGGCAGATCGGGGTCAAGGCTGCGCACATGGGCCAGCAAATGAAAACCGTCGCGCCCCGGCATGCGGATATCAGAGACAACAATGCCGTCAAAGGCTGCCGTGATGTGATCGGCAGCCACCACAAACGACCCCGCCGCGATACAGGTCAGGTTCGCCAGTTCCAGCGTTTGCGCCAAGGCCTCGCGCACGGCGGCATCGTCATCAACCAGCAGAATTGTCTTGCTCATGCGCTGTGCTCCTGCGTCATCGGCATCAGAGTGACCGCGAAACAGGCGCCCTGCGGTGTATTCAACGCCCTGATCTCGCCGCCCACACTTTGCACGATGGCATAGCTGATGGACAACCCCAGCCCCACCCCTTTGGCAGCGCCCACATCTTTGGTGGAATAGAACGGGTCAAACACCTGATCCGGTGCCTTTATCCCGTGGCCTGTATCACTGATGGACACCGTCACGGGGCCAGTGTCACTGATTGTGATCTGGATTTTGCGGGTCTGCGCCCCCTCCAGCGCGTCCAGCGCATTGGTGACCAGATTGACAAACACCTGCCCCAGCCGCACTTCGCCCCCGCGCACCCAGACGGGGGCATCGGGTGCCGTATAGTCCAGCGTCACGCCCATCACGCTGCGCCGCGCACGCGTCAGTTCAAGCGTTGCGGCAAGGATTGCCACCAGATCCACCCGCACCTGCTGCACGGTTTCCTGCTTGGAAAATGCGCGCAGGTTCTTGATGATCCGCCCCATCCGGTGCGCCATATCAGAGATACGGGTCAGATTTTCCGCCGCACGCTCGGGCTGGCCACGGGTGATAAATTCTACCCCGTTTTCCGCAAAGGACTGCACCGCCATCAAGGGCTGGTTCAACTCGTGGCTGATGCCCGCACTCAGCTGTCCCAGCGCGCTCAGCTTGCTGGCCTGTACCAGATCGTCCTGCGCGCGCGCCAGTGCCAGCTGGGCAAGGCTGCGCTCGGAAGCTTCGCGCCGCAACGCGTCGTTGATGTCACGCAGGGCTTGGGTGCGGGCGCGCACACGGGCTTCCAGCTGGGCGTTGGCACGGGTCAGCGTGCGCCGCCGCACCGTTGCCGACAACAGCAGCGCGCCAAAGGCCGACAACAGCGCGGCCACCGCCGCCGCCTGCGCCGTCGCCAGCCTGCGCACAACCGCCACATCCATCAGCGCCTCGCCGGTCATGCCAATCACCGGCAGGTCCTGCATCAGATGCAGCGCCTCGCGCGGCAGGTATGGCCCCCACCCCAGCCGCCAGATTTCGTGCGGGCCATCGAAGATCACATCAAACGTAGGCTCGGCACCCTGAGGAGGCCGCAACCCGCGCCCGTCATCGCGCCGCTGCCAGAAGATCAGCTCGGACCGATTGGAGACCTGCACCTGACCGCGCGCATCGGTAAAGAAAACCGGCGTGGTGTCGCCGCGCCACGCGTAATCCACCGAACTCAGATCGGTCGAAACCACCAACGCACCCAGCACCAGCCCCTGCGTGCCGAACACCGGGGCGGCGTAGAAATAACTGCGGCCTGCCCCTGTGTCAGGCCCGTATCCGCGCCCCAACGCACCATAGAGCGCACGGCGCACAAAGTCCTGCGCATTGGCACTGCCCGCGCCGCCATCAGCGGATGCCAGCACACGGCCCGCGCGATCAATCACCATCACATCCAGTGCCGCCGCCCGGTCGGCCACACCGCGCAAAAGGTCGGTGTCTTCAGGCTGCGCCGTGCCCGCCAGCATACGCACAACCTGCGGATGATCCGCCATCACCACCGCCAGATCACGGTAGCGTTGCAACTGCCCCACCAGACGGTCGCTGGCCAGCGCCAGGTCGGCGGTGCCGCGTGCGGACAGCTGCGCCAGCCCCTGCTGTGTGGCATAGCGCCAAACCCCGAAGCTGAGGCCTGCAACGCAAGCCAGAAAGACCAAAATGCTCAGGCTGCGCCTGCGGGTGAAGGTGTTCATCTGCGCAATTTAGGGGCGCAGGCGGGGAATGGCCAGCGCCACAGCGCACCTCACAGCGGCAGCATGGTGGTGGATTTGATCTGCTCCATCGACAGCAGTGCCGTGACGTTATGCACGCGCACCTCCGAGATCAGCGCCTGATAAAACCGGTCATAGGCGCGGGCGTTCTCTACACGGACTTTGAGGATATAGTCGATATCGCCTGCCAGCCGGTGCGCCTCTTGCACTTCGGGCCGGTCTTGCAGCGCCTTGAGAAATTTCTTTTGCCATTCCGCCTCATGCTCGGATGTGCGGATCAGGACGAAAAAGCAGGCTTCAAGCCCCAGCGCCTCGGCGTCCAGCACCACGGTCTGCTGGCCGATCACGCCCGCCTCGCGCAGCTTGCGAATCCGGTTCCACACCGGCGTCTTGCTGGACCCCACTTCGCGCGCAATATCGTCCAGCGACTGGCTTGCATCGCGTTGCAATGCCGCCAGAATTTTCCTGTCAGTCTCGTCTATCCGGACGGCCATTCTGTTTTCCTCTCGATTGCGAAACACACGTTCCAACTCCTAATCAAGATAGAACATATGTTCTTACTTATCCAGCTATATGGCGTACCATCGGAATAATATCCTATATTGATCCCCAGATAGCAGAGGATACGCACCCATGGACCACTTCCCGATCTTCGTCGCGACCCAAACCGCCCGCATCATTGTCTCGGGCGGTGGCGATGCTGCACTGGCCAAACTGCGCCTGCTGATGAAAACCCGTGCCAAGATCACCGTTTTCGCGGCAAATGCTGCGCCCGAAATTGCGCAGTGGCACCTTGAGGGTCGCCTGACACTTGTCATGCGCGCGATGGATTACGGTGATGCGGTCTGCGCGCGGCTGTTTTATGGCGCAAACGAGGACGCCACAGAGGATGCGCGCACGGCCTATCTGGCGCAGACCTGCGGCGCGCTGGTCAATATCGTGGACAATCTGGAGGACAGCCAGTTCATCACCCCTGCGATTGTAGACCGTGATCCCGTGACCATCGCCATCGGCACCGAAGGGGCTGCCCCCGTTCTGGCCCGCGCGATCAAAGCCGATCTGGAGGCGCGGTTGCCGCAATCGCTGGGGACGCTGGCGCGTATTGGCAAGACGTTCCGCGCCGCCTCCTACGCCCTGCCATTTGGCCGCGCACGCCGTGATTTCTGGCGCGACTATTATTTCAACGCGGGCCCCAAAGCGATGAGCGTCAGCGAAGAGCACGTGCGCCCCGCGCTGGACGCCCTGCTGGCAGAGCACAAGACAAAATCCGCGCGCACCGGCCATATCGCCTTTGTCGGCGGTGGCCCCGGTGATCCCGAACTGCTGACGCTCAAAGCCCGCCGCGCGTTGGACGAGGCCGATGTGGTGATCTACGACCGCCTGATAACCCCCGAAATTCTGGAACTCGCCCGCCGTGAGGCCGTAATGATCGACGTCGGCAAAGAGGGTTTCGGCCCTGCAACATCGCAGGATCATATCAATGCCCTGTTGGTGGAACATGCGCTTGGTGGCGCGCAAGTCGTGCGCCTTAAATCCGGTGATGCAACCATTTTCGGGCGTCTGGACGAGGAGATTGACGCGGTAGACGCCCATGGCATCGGCTGGCACATCGTGCCCGGCATCACCTCTGCCTCTGCGGCGGTCGCGACAATCGGGCAGAGCATGACAAAACGCGGGCGCAATGCCTCCGTGCGGTTCATCACCGGCCATGACACGCGCGGTTTCGCGGATCACGACTGGAAAACACTTGCGCGCAGCGGCGAGGTTGCCGCGATCTACATGGGCAAGAAATCCGCGCGCTTCATTCAGGGCCGCCTGTTGATGCACGGCGCGGACGGTCACACACCTGTCACCCTGATTGAAAACGCCAGCCGCCCCGACCAGCGCGTGCTGGAGACGACATTGGCCGCCCTGCCCGCCGCGTTGGAGGCTGCACAAATGTCCGGTCCCGCGCTCACTTTTCTGGGGCTTGCCCCGCGCGCGGCACTGGCCGCCACACCGTCACTCCGGCTTGAGGAATTTGCATAATGCCACAGACTTTCAAACCCTCCGTGATCACCGCCAATGACCTGCTCAAGGGCGATGTCGTCTATCTGCGCGGTGAGGCATGGGTGCGTGACCTCGCACAGGCCGAAGTGCTGACGGACGAGGCGGACGCCCAGATCCGCCTGCTGGAGGCCGGCGCACAAGTGGCCACGGTGGTCGGCGTCTACCTGATCACTGTCGATACCGCACAAGGCATCCGGACCACCCATTTCCGCGAAGCGTTCCGCGCCACCGGCCCGTCCAACTATGCCTCTCACGGCAAGCAAGGCCAATCCAAAGGAGAGCATGCATAATGTACGCCTATACCGATTTTGACAGCAATTTCATCACCGCCCGTAACGCGCAGTTCCGCGCGCAGGTCGAGCGCCGGATCGACGGCAGCCTCACCGAGGACGAGTTCAAACCCCTGCGCCTGATGAACGGCCTTTATCTGCAACTGCATGCCTATATGCTGCGCGTGGCCATCCCCTATGGCACGCTGAACGGCACCCAGATGCACAAGCTGGCCGATATCGCGGACCGCTGGGACAAGGGCTATGGCCATTTCACCACACGCCAGAACATCCAGTACAACTGGCCGGAACTGCGTGATGTGCCTGATATGCTGGATGCGCTGGCGCAAGTGGACATGCATGCCATCCAGACCTCCGGCAACACCATCCGCAATGTGACGGCGGATCATTTCGCGGGGGCTGCGGCGGACGAGATTGCAGACCCGCGCCCGATTGCAGAGCTGATCCGCCAATGGTCTACCGACCATCCGGAATTCCAGTTCCTGCCCCGCAAATTCAAGGTTGCCGTCTCGGGCGCCACCCACGACCGCGCGGTGCTGAAGGCCCATGACATCGGCCTGCAAATTGTCGAGCGGGACGGCGTGCGCGGCTATGAAGTGATTGTCGGCGGTGGTTTGGGCCGCACGCCGATGATCGGTAAAGTGCTATATGATTTTGTCGCCAGCGACGATCTGCTGCCGACACTGGAAGCCGTCGTCAGCGTCTACAACCTGCTGGGCCGCCGCGATAACAAATACAAAGCGCGCATCAAGATCACCGTGCACGAGAACGGTATCGAGGACATCCGCGCCCGCGTCGATGCACGCTATGCGCTAATCCGCCCGCAGTTCACCGGCGTGGACCAGCAAATGCTGGCGCGGATCGAAGCCGATTTTGCGCAGCCGGAGTTCAAGAGCGCGTCTCTGGATGCCTATAATGCGGCCTATACCGCCGATCCCGTGTTTCGCGCTTGGGCTGATACGAACCTCAGCGCGCACCGTGCGCAGGGCTATGCGATTGTCTCCATCTCGCTTAAGGCGCATGGGGCCACACCCGGCGATGCCACATCCGCACAGATGCGCGTGATGGCGGAACTGGCGCAGGAATTCGGCCATGACGAGCTGCGGATTTCACACGAACAGAACGTGATCCTGCCCCATGTGCACCGCGCCGATCTGCCTGCCGTTCATGCGGCACTAAAGGCAGCGGGCCTTGGCACCGCCAACATTGGGCTGATCAGCGATATCATCGCCTGCCCCGGCATGGACTATTGCGCGCTGGCCACGGCCCGCTCGATCCCGATTGCGCAGGAAATCGCCATGCGCTTTGACGATCTGAAGCTCGAGCATGACATCGGACCGCTCAAGATCAAAATATCGGGCTGCATCAATGCCTGCGGGCATCACCATGTGGGCCATATCGGCATCCTTGGCCTCGACCGTGCGGGCGTGGAAAGCTACCAGATCACGCTGGGCGGGGATGGGTCAGAGGATGCAGCAATTGGTGAGCGTGCAGGCCCCGGCTTTTCCGCAGACGAGATCATCCCCGCAATCGAGCGGATTGTGCGCGCCTACCTCGACCAGCGCACAGAGCGGGCAGAGACGTTCCTGCAAACCTACCGCCGCCTCGGCCTTGCCCCGTTCAAGGCAGCGCTTTATCCGGAGGCCAAGGCAGATGCCGCTTGATAATCCGGTGAGCGTCAAAGTTGGCGCACTCAATACCGCGTTAAAGCATCACGCGGCGGCGGATGTGCTGCGCCATGCCTTTGCGGCGGCGCCCAATCTTGCGCTGGTCTCCAGCTTTGGCGCGGAGAGTGTCGCCTTGCTGCATCTGGCGGCCACAGTAAAACCGGACGTGACGGTCCTGTTCATCGACACGATGCTGCTGTTTCCCGAGACACTGACCTACCAGCGCGACGTGGCCCGCAAACTGGGGCTGCACCGCGTGCAGGTCATCCGTGCACAGACTTCTGCGGACCCTGACAACACCCTGCACCAGCGTGATCCCGATGCCTGCTGTGATCTGCGCAAGACCCAAGCGCTGAACACGGCGCTGGCAGGATTTGACGGCTGGATCACGGGGCGCAAACGTTTTCAGTCGGGCCAGCGTGCAGATCTGCCGCCCTTCGAGGTGGAGGAGGCCACAGGCCGGATCAAGGTCAACCCGCTGGCGCATTGGAGCCGCGATGACGTGCAGGACTATATCACCGAGAATAACCTGCCACGGCACCCGCTGGTGGCGCGCGGCTATCCTTCCATCGGCTGTGCACCTTGCACAACTCCAGTGAGTGCAGACGAAGACCCACGCGCAGGGCGCTGGCGCGGACAGGCAAAAGACGAATGTGGCATTCATTTTGTGAATGGCAAAATGATACGGACAGGAGCGACACTATGAGTGTGATTGTGAACGACAGCGGGTTTCACCCCGACGATTGGGCGGCCGGGTTCTGCAAGGACGGGGCAGCCAATGATTGCGCAGCACTTGATCTGCCCTCGGACACACAACCCGAAAATGTGACCCTGACGCAGGCCGTCAAAATGATCCGCATCGACTTCCCGTCGTCTGCGGACGGGCGCGGGTTTACCATTGCGCGCGCCCTGCGTCTACGCGGCTATACGGGCCGTCTGCGCGCGCGCGGTCATGTGCTGGCGGATCAATATGCCATGGCACGGCGCGCAGGCTTTGACGAGGTAGAGATCAGCACTGAGCTTGCCACCCGCCAGCCCGCCGTCCAGTGGCAGTTTCGCGCAGATTGGCAAGCCCACCACTATCAGGCCCGCCTGCGCGGTTAATTCGCGTAAATTAATCCAGCGCATTGTACGCGCCCCTTCCCCTGACTAGAAAAGGACTGCGGAGCATTGCTCTGCGGTGAAATAATGACCGAGCATAAACCCGTGAGCACACAAACCGCCAAAGCCGTCCCCACCCTGCCCGATGCGCAAACCGTCACCAGTGTGACCCATTGGACGGACCGGCTGTTTTCCTTCCGCGTCACACGCCCTGCCTCGCTGCGCTTCCGCTCGGGCGAGTTTGTGATGATCGGGCTGATGGGCGCGCCCGATTCTGTCACGGGCAAGGTCAAGCCGCTGCTACGCGCCTATTCCATCGCCTCGCCTTCATGGGACGAGGAGCTGGAGTTCTATTCGATCAAAGTGCAGGACGGTCCGCTGACCTCGCGGCTGCAACACATCAACGTCGGCGACGAGATTATCCTGCGCCCCAAGCCTGTCGGCACGCTGGTGCATGACGCGTTGCTGCCCGGAAAACGCATCTGGTTTTTCGCCACGGGCACAGGCTTTGCCCCCTTCGCGTCCCTGCTGCGCGATCCCGAGACATACGAGAAGTTCGACGAGGTTATCATCACCCACACCTGCCGCGACGTTGCAGAGCTGGAGTATTCGCGCAAATTGGTCGAGAACCTGCTGGCGGACGAGATGATGCAAGAGCTGATCGGCGCCGAGCATCTGGCCAAGATCCGCTATTATCCCACCACCACGCGCGAGCAGAGCCCCAAAATGGGCCGCATCACCGATCTGTTAAAGGACGGCACCGTGTTCCGCGATCTGGGCATTGACGGCATGGATGTGGCGACGGACCGCGCAATGGTCTGCGGCTCTATGGGGCTGAACGTTGACATCAAGGTCATTCTGGAAGGTTTCGGCCTTGAAGAAGGCGCGAACTCCGATCCCAAACACTATGTCGTCGAAAAGGCCTTTGTCGGCTGAACACGCAGCACCGATTGAAACAAAACTCACTGCTCCGAATAAAAAAGTCGCCCCCGAAGGAGCGGCTTTTGACTTGGCACCAGAGGCGGTGATTACATGCCAAGCGCCTGACGCACGGCGTCAAGGGCGGACTTCAGCGCAACAGGATTATCCTGAGCCGCTTTCAGACCATTGGCCAGCATGGTCTTTTGTACGGTGCCCAGATCGGAACCTTCAAGCAATGTGGTGACTTTTTCGAGGCTGAAGCCTTCGACTGTCAACAACTTTGCCATTGTATCGCCTGCACCTGTGACGGCATCTGTTGCACTGCTGGCGGCTTCGCTTGCAGCTGTTGCCGCGGCTTGGGCTTCGGCGGCTGCTGCTGCTGCTGCGGCTTCGGTGGTGGCTGTTGCGGCACTGGCTGCGGCGGCTGCGGCTTCAGCAGCTTCATTTGCGGCTTTCGCGGCTTCTTCCTCAGCTGCCATCTTTGCAGCTGCTACTTCGGCTTCCGCTGCGGCGGCTGCGTCGGCGGTATTTGCTGCTGCTTGTGCTGCGGCAGCTTCGGCGGCGGCGGCTTCAGCGGCGGCAGCTTCGGCGGCGGCTTCGGCGGCGGCTACAGCATCTGCGGCAGCCTGTGCTGTTTCGGACGCCGCATCCGTGACAGCATCTACTGCACCTGTCGCGGCATCAGCCGCTTCGCCTGCTGCTGTCGTCGCTGTTTCCGTGACATCGCTCGCCAGTTCTTGCACACTGCGACCGGAATAGAGCACATAGCCCCCGACCGCGATCACTGCTGCAACGATAACCCAAACCAGATTTTTCATATGTACTTCCCCTTTTTGTACCGGTGTCACGCCGCAAAATACACGCATCGCACACCATTGTCGCTGAAATGCGCATCCCTTCCCGCATGTACAAGGGGAAAACGCATATATCCGCTGCATCATAGCATGATTTTGAACTTGAAGGGCGCGCTGTGGACGTCTACTTTAGAAAATTGGTAAATCAGCCATTAAAGGACAATCATCATCGCTAGAAGACCCCATAACGCACCGCCACAACGTGACACCGGCCCGCGCGTCAATGAAAATATCCGCTCGAATGAAATCCGCCTGATCGGCGCAGATGGCGAGAACGCTGGCGTTGTGACGCCTTCGCGCGCCATGCAGATGGCGGAAGAGGCCGGTCTTGACCTCGTCGAGATCTCTCCGAACGCCAGCCCTCCCGTGTGTAAAATCATGGATTTCGGCAAATTCAAATACGAGACCCAAAAACGCGAAGCCGAAGCGCGTAAAAAGCAGAAGATCATCGAGATCAAAGAGATCAAGTTCCGCCCGAACACGGACAGCGGCGACTACGAGATCAAAATGCGTAATGTATTCAAGTTTCTTGAAGGCGGCGACAAGGTGAAGATCACCCTGCGCTTCCGTGGCCGCGAAATGGCCCACCAGAACCTCGGTCGCGAGCTGCTAGAACGTGTTGCAGCCGACACCAAAGACCACGGCAAAGTCGAGAACTTCCCAAAGATGGAAGGCCGCCAGATGGTCATGCTGATCGGGCCTCTGCCCAGCAAGTGACCTGATGCCCAGTACGTGACCTGAGGTTTATTGTTCAGTTTTCTGACGCCCCGTCCCTTCCGGTCGGGGCGTTTTGCGTTTGTGTCTTAGAACGTGTGCCTTAGAAAGTAAAAAGGGCCAAACGCTGCTGCGTGGCCCTTTTGCTATAATCGAACAGTCCTATCCGGTGATGGCCGCAACCGCCCGTTTGGTCATAACGCCAACCAGATGCGCACGGTATGTGCCTGATCCGTGCAGATCACTAATCATCGCAGACCCGTCCGCTTTCAAGCCCGCGACAGCATCCGCAGAAAAATCCGCGCTCAGCGCCGCTTCGGCCTCTGTCCAGCGGAAAACGCCATTCTCGGAAGCGCCTGTCACGGCCACCCGCACGCCGTCCGAAAACTTCGCCACAAAGACCGCTACAAGTGGAAAGCGCGACGCAGGCTGTAAATGCTTCTCGTAATGCGCAGCCTCCGGAATCGGGAATTTCACTTCCGTAACAATCTCGCCTTCCTCAAGTGCCGTCTCGAACATGCCCAGAAAGTAATCATCCGCCGCAACCGTGCGCTTGTTGGTCACAACAGTCGCACCGGAGGCCAGCACCGCCGCAGGATAGCATGCAGACGGGTCATTATTGGCAACCGATCCGCCAATCGTGCCCCGGTTGCGCACAGCCGGATCCCCGATCCGCGCCGCCAATGACGCCAATGCAGGATAGTGCGCGGCAGCTTCACGCGCTACTGTCGCATGCGTCGTAGCACCGCCAATGCACAGCTGCCCCGCATCATTGGTGCAAACACCCTTCATCTCGGGAATTCCGTGCAATGACACAAGTACCGAGGGCGCGGCAAGTCGTGCCTTCAGCGTCGGGATCAAGGTCTGCCCGCCACTCATCGGCTGCGCTTCCTCGCGCCCCAGCGCCTTGACCGCATCTGCAATGCTTGTCGGCATCTCAACGTCGAAATTATACATCTTCTTTTCCTTCCAGCTTGGCGGTCTGCCTTCCAAAGGCACCGACCCCCCGCTTCATTTTGCCTCTAAACTCACGGGCGCTTGCGCCCGCCCTATGTCGACCGGCGTGCGGCACGGCGAAGGGCGCACGGCCCCCCGCCCTTTTGCTTCAGCCCTGCATGGCCTCCCAGACGCGGTGCGGGGATACGGGCATGTCGATATGATCGACTTTGCTGCCGCCCGACCGCATCGCGTCCAGTACCGCATTCACCACCGCAGGCGGCGATCCGATCGCCCCCGCCTCGCCGCAGCCTTTCACACCTAGAGGGTTGTGGGTGCAGGGCGTCTGGCACGAATGATCCACATCATAGAACGGCAGATCAGAGGCACGCGGCATGGCGTAGTCCATGTAGCTGGCACTCAGAAGCTGGCCGTCGCTGTCATAGGCGCAATTCTCCAGCAGCGCTTGCCCGATGCCCTGTGCGATCCCGCCGTGGACCTGTCCGGTTACAATCATCGGATTGACGATATTGCCGAAATCATCCGCCGCCGAGAACCGCTCGATGGTGACCTGACCCGTTTCCGGATCAATCTCGACCTCGCAGGCATAAGCGCCGGAGGGGTAGGTAAAGTTCGACGGATCGTAAAAGGCCGTCTCTTCCAGACCCGGCTCGATCTCTTCCAGCGGATAGTTGTGCGGCACATAAGCGGCCAGCGTCACATCGCCCCAAGCCACGGATTTATCCGTGCCCGCAACGGTAAACGCACCGTCTTTCAGCTCCACATCGCCCTCGGACGCTTCCAGCAAATGACTGGCGATTTTCTTGGCCTTGGCGATGATCTTTTCCGTCGCACGCACCATGGCAGAGCCACCGACCGCGAGCGAACGCGATCCGTAAGTGCCCATGCCCATTGGCGTTTTCGACGTATCGCCATGCACAACCTCGACCATATCTTCGGGGATACCGATCATGTCTGCCACCACTTGGGCAAATGACGTCTCGTGCCCCTGCCCGTGGCTGTGGCTGCCGGTCATCACAACCAGACCACCCGTGGCATTGACCCGCACGGTGCAGCTCTCGAAAAGCCCTGCACGCGCGCCCAGCTGCCCCACAAGGTTTGACGGCGCGATGCCGCAAGCCTCGATATAGCAGTTCACGCCAAACCCGCGCAGCTTGCCTTTCGCCTCACTCGCCTTGCGGCGGGCCGCAAATCCGGCGATGTCGGAGATTTCCTCCAGCTTGTCCATGGTGGCGATATAATCGCCGGTGTCATAGACCACGGCCACCGGCGTCTGGTACGGAAACTCGGTGATAAAGTTCTGGCGGCGCAGTTTGATCGGGTCCACACCCAGCTCGTGTGCGGCTTTGTCCACCAGCCGCTCCAGCTGGTATGTTGCCTCTGGCCGGCCTGCACCGCGGTAGGCATCGACGGGGACAGTATTGGTAAACACCGCCTTCACGTTCACATAAACCAGCGGGGTTTTGTAGTTGCCCGCCATCAGCGTGCCGTGCAGCCATGTCGGCACCGAAGGCGCAAAGGTGCTGAGGTACGCGCCCATGTTCGCATAAGTATCGGTACGCAAAGCGGTGAAGTTATTGTCCTTATCCAGCGCCAGCTGGATCTTGGTCACATGGTCACGGCCATGAGCATCCGACATAAACGCCTCCGAGCGCGAGGAGGTCCATTTGACCGCGCGGTTACAGGCTTTCGCCGCGAAGGTCACAAAGGCTTCTTCCTGATAGTGGAAGATTTTGGTGCCAAAGCCGCCGCCCACATCGGGCGAGACAACGCGCAATTTATGCTCGGGGATGCCCAGCACAAATGCGCCCATCAGCAGGCGGATCACGTGGGGGTTCTGGCTGGTGGTAAAGAGCGTGTGGTCGCCGGTGCCACGGGAATAGTCGCCCACCGCCACGCGCGGCTCCATCGGGTTGGCGACAAGGCGGTTGTTGACCAGTTCCAGCGTGGTGACGTGATGTGCGGCCTCAAAGGCAGCATCAACGGCGGCCTTGTTTTCCTCGACGAACCCCCAGTCGTAGCACAGGTTGCTGGTCAGATCGTCATGCACCTTGGGCGCGCCTGCCTTCACGGCGTCTTTCATGTTGATCACAGCCGGCAGATGCGTGATGTCGAGCACAATCGCCTCGGCCGCATCGCGTGCCTGCTCCAGCGTATCGGCCACCACAGCGGCAATCGGCTCGCCAACATGGCGGACCTTGCCGTGCGCCAGCACCGGATGGCGCGGCTCTTGCATGACTTCGCCATGCTTGTCAGTGACCTGCCAGCCGCAGGGAATCGAGCCCACAGCCTCGAAATCCGCGCCGGTGAAAATCTTGACCACGCCGGGCATGCTCTCGGCGGCAGAAGTGTCCACGCTGTTCAGCGTGCCATGTGCCACATCAGAGCGCAGGAAATAGACATAAGCCTGTCCGTTTACGTTGATGTCGTCGGTATAATTACCTTCGCCGGTCAAAAACCGGATGTCCTCGCGCCGCTTGCTGCTGGCGCCGATTCCGTGATCCTTTGGCATTTTTATTCCTCCCTAAGAGCGGTGCAGCTTTTGCCCTGCACCAAAGCTTTTGTCGCGGACCATACCGCAAGGTCTACCGCCCGCCTCCCGCGGGCAGCACACGTTATTCCGCAGCGATGGCGCTGACGTCCTGACCGGAGGCCGCCATGATCGCTTTCACGATGTTGTGATAGCCGGTGCAGCGGCAGATGTTGCCATCCAGATAGTGACGCACATCGGCCTCGGTGGGCTTGGGGTTGTCTTTCAGCAGGGCCGCCGCCGACATCACCATACCGGGCGTGCAAAAGCCGCATTGCAGGCCGTGATGGTCCTGAAACGCCTGCTGGATAGTGTTCAGCGTGCCGTCAGGGGCGGCTTGGCCTTCAATTGTGGCCACATCCGCACCATTGGCTTCAACCGCCAGCATGGTGCAGGATTTCACCGCCTCGCCGTTCACATGCACCACGCATGCACCACACTGGCTGGTGTCACAGCCCACATGCGTGCCTGTCAGGTGCAGGGTGTCGCGCAGGAATTGCACGAGCAGGGTGCGGCCCTCCACTTTGCCGGATGCGGCTTTGCCGTTCACGGTCATCTTCACGTCGGTCATGCGTGTCCTCCCAGACTTTTCGATTTTGCGTCGTTCTTGTCGACTGTATATCGTTGCGCAGAGTTAAGCACGCCGCTGCTGCGTTGAGAACTAAAATTTTGTCGCAGTGCCGGATGTTACCGCAACGTCCCTTGATCGCCCGGGCTTCCGGGTTGGCTTCCGGGTTGGCTTCCGGCCTGGCGTCTGGGCTGCGGCCGTGTCGGAATTTCCTTGAGCAATCCGCCCACACCCATTGCGGCAATATCACGCGACGATACTTCAATTCCGCAAATCACCCGCGCCAGCACCCAATCCGCCCCGTTGAGTGCGGGTGCCCGCGCGCAGCCCGGCAGGCCGATCACCTGCTGATCGCCGCGCCCTCCCACAAACAGCAGGTTGCCTGGGTCGACAGGCATGCCAAAGCGGATGATGTGACCGCCCGCCTGCACAAGGGCGCTCGGGGCCACGTCATGGATATCGGAGGTCGCAGATCCGGTCAGGATAAGCACCAGAGGCGTTGTGGCCGCCTCGATGGCGGCGCGCAACGCCTGTTCGGTATGTGCCACGGCCACAACCGTCTCCAGCGTCACGCCAAGGGCTGTCAGCCGGTCCTCGATCGCGGGTCGACCCTTTTCACCGGCACCGCCTGCAATTTCCGTGATGATCAGCGTCGCCCGGTCCAGCACGGGGGCGGCAAGGCTGATCGCGCCCTGTGCAGCCTGCACCGCTGTGTCGAGTGCTGTCTGCGGCACGGCGTAGGAGATGATCTTGATTGTCGCCACCATATCACCACTGCGCACTTGGTGGTGCGGGGGCACGGTGGCGACTGTGATCATCGGATCACCGCCATTCACCGCATCCAGTGCCGCGATGTCCAGCACCGCCACACCTGCAGTCAGCGCAATCAGGTTCACGCGACCGGTAAAGGCCGTGCTGCGGCGCAAGCCTTTGCGCTGCGCCATCAGGGCATCGGCCAGTGCACTTGCTGCCGCGTTTTCGTCCACATCGCCCGTCTCAAGCGTGGCGACAATAACTTCCGTGATCCGGGCGGCCTCAAGGGCAGCAATATCATCCGCCTCCAGCGTCAGACCCTTGCGCAACCGGCCTTGCGGCACAGCGACAGAATGGGCCAGCACACAGCCAAGCGCATCAGCGGTGTCGCGCAGACCGAACCTCATGGCATGCGCAGCTGTTCGATCATCTGTGCCAGAACGGAGACGGCGATTTCCTCTGGCCCTGCCGCTCCGATGTTCAGCCCTATCGGGCCACGGATGCGCGCAATGGTATGCGGGTCAAAGCCTGCCTGCGTCAGCCGCTCCACCCGTGCCGCATGGGTGCGCTTGGATCCCAGCGCGCCGATATAGAACGCGCCCGAGCGCAGACCGATGTGCAGGGCCGGATCGTCCAGCTTTGGATCATGGGTCAGCAGCACCAGTGCTGTGCGGCTGTCTACGCCTGCGGCCTCCAGTGCGGCATCGGGCCAATCATTGATCACCCGCGCATCGGGGAAGCGCGCGGCAGATCCGAAGGCCTCGCGCGGGTCCACAACCACGGGATCAAATCCCGCAATCCGTGCCATCGGCACAAGCGCCTGTGCGATGTGCACGGCCCCCACCACCACCAGCCGCAAGGGTGGGTTGTGGATGGCGATAAATGTGGCACCGTTTTCCTCCAACCCCGAGCGGTCCATGCGAAAGCGGTCTGCATGGCCCGACTCACTCAGGGCGCGCCTACTGCCATCCAGCGCCACTTCATACGCTACAGGGGTGCGCGCAGCACGGGCAGCGACCAGTGCCTCCAGCATTTCAAGCGGTATTCCGCCCATGCCCACCGGCTCTACCAACACGCGGATTTTGCCGCCGCAGGCCAGCCCGACGGCAAAGGCATCGCCGTCACTGACACCGTATTCCAGCAGCTTGGTTGTGCCGTCCTCCAGCGCCTCCAAGGCCTCCAGAACCACAGCGCCCTCGACGCATCCACCAGAGACAGAGCCTTCCATGGCACCGCTTGAGGCCACTACCATCTGTGCGCCGGTGCGGCGCGGGGCGGAGCCCCATGTCTCGATCACGGTGGCCAATGCGGCGCGTTGCCCCGCCCTGATCCATGCCAGCGCCTGTTCCGGCGCACCTGTTATCTGTTGCATCTGATCAGCCCCCCAAACGTATTTGCGAGCCTTCAGCGTCCGACAATCCGCGCCCATGTGCAAGGTGGCATCGTGGCCTCTTGCATGCTGTGGCGACCCCTACTATTTCTGTCTCACCTACACCTGCCACGGAGACACCACATGCCCATGACCCCCCGCGAGATCGAAGACCTGTTGCGCCTCAGCTTTCCCGAGGCACAGATTATGGTCGAGGGGAATGACGGCGTGCATATGTCTGCGATGGTGGTGGACGAGAGTTTTCGCGGGCAAAACCGCGTTCAGCAGCAACGCGCCGTCTATGCTGCTCTCAAAGGTAAAATGGACGGCAACAACGGCGATCTGCACGCCCTTGCCCTGACAACAAAGGTACCCGAATAATGATCCTCATCTCAACTGTACTTGTGACACTCGGCCTGATGGCATTGGCCCTCAAGGTGATGACACCGCAAAAGCGCACAGCCCCCGCTGTAACGACACCAGCCTTCGCAAGGAAAACAAAATGAGCGATGCGACCACACAGATCAAAGACACTGTCACAGGCCATGATGTGGTATTGTTTATGAAGGGCACCAAAGAAATGCCCCAGTGCGGCTTTTCTTCCCGCGTTGCAGGTGTGCTGAACTATATGGGCGTCGAATTTGCCGATGTGAACGTGCTGGCAGATGAAAACGTCCGGCAAGGCATCAAGGATTACTCCGACTGGCCCACGATCCCGCAGCTTTATGTCAAAGGCGAATTCGTTGGGGGCTGTGACATCATCACCGAAATGATGATGTCGGGCGAGCTGGACGCACTGTTTTCCGAGAAGAGCGTCGCCTTCGACAAAGAAGCCGCAGACAAAATCCGCGAAGCCAACGCGTAAACCGGATTTACTGTTTCGATCAAAATCGCGCCTGACGATCCCGGTGCGCTTTTTCTAGAACGCAAAAAGGCGCAGCTGGCAGGCTGCGCCTTTCGTATGTCACGGGGTCGGGTTGTTTACTGGTCGGTTGCGCGCTGCACGCCCCGCACCGCCAGTTTGCCCGCGCCAATTGTGCCTTTCACAGCCGTCTTGGCGACAAAGCCTGTGGCGCCCACGGTGTTGTCCACAACCTGCTCGGTCGAGCAGGCGGATACGGCAAGGACTGCGCCCATCAGGGCCGCGATCATCATTTTCTGTGTCTTCAACATCTTGTATTCCTTTCAGCTTTTGCTGTTTGTACCGTTCCGGACCTTTCAGGGCGCGGTGTGCGCCGCAAGGGTCTGGTCCGGTATCCCTGTGATAGCTGCTGTGCAAAGAATAGAAAAACGAATAAGAATTGGGTTTAAAGCGCACATCACTCATGGATACCCGCGATGGACATCACCCTGATCCGAACATTTATCGAAGTGGCTAATACCGGTTCCTTTGTGGCCGCCTGTGACAGGCTGTATGTCACACAATCTGCGGTCAGCTTGCGGATTCAACGGCTGGAAGACAGTCTGGGACATCCGCTGTTCACCAGGTCCAAGGCAGGCGCCGTGCTGACCCCCGCAGGCGAGCAGTTCAAGCAATATGCCCTGAGCCTGCTGAAGATATGGGAAGAAGCGCGCCAGCAGATTGCCATCCCCGAAGGGTATAGCCGCGCGCTGACCATCGGGGCGCAATATTCGCTCTGGCCGCGGTTGGGGTTTCAATGGCTTGACCGCTTGCAACTGGAAATGCCGGAGCTGAGCCTGCGCGCGGAACTGGGCATGCCGGAACGGCTGACGCGGTTTCTGGTCGAAGGCATCGTACAGGCCGCAATCATGTACACGCCCCAATTGCGGCCGGGCCTGCTGATCGAGGAAGCGCTGGAGGATGATCTGGTGCTTGTCGCTTCTTATTCCGATGCAACAGTCAAAGATGCAGAAGATTACGTTTTTGTAGACTGGGGGCCGGAATTCATCCATGCCCACGCGCTTGCGCTGCCCCATCTGACCAATTCGGGCATGTCCATGGGGCTGGGTGCACTGGCGGCCGACTACATTATGCACCGCCGCGCCAAAGCCTATCTGCCCGCCCGCGTGGTCAAGCGGCGGATCGACGCCAAAAAACTACATATTGTGGCAGATGCACCACTGTCCCCCTACCCCGCGTGGGTCGTCTGGCGAGAGGATATAGATATCGAATTATTGGAGGTTGCCCGCAAAGCACTGGCAAAAGTGGCACAAGGCGCTGAAAAGGAACAAGAAAAAATTACCGGCGACTTGGAGACAATGCAAGAATTCAAGACTGGTGAGAGTGACGGGATTACAAACGTGTAATTGTCGTCTCATACATGAATTATTCGAATTTCACTCATGTGAATTGGAAGACTAAACAACCCCTTAGCAGAGATGCTCCCGATCTTCGGCACTTTCGCCGAAAGACGGATCACTTTCTCGAAAGGGAATTAACGATGAATACTCTTGTAAAATTCGCCACCGTATCCGCGCTGTCTTTGTTGGTTGCAGCCCCCGCGATGGCGCAAAACGCAATCACAGGCGTGACCGCCCTGAACGACCAGATCGACGACATCACAGATGATGTGAACGAAGATCTGTCACGCGGCGCCGATGCAGACCGCTTTGGCCACAATGGGGTGGCACAGGGCTGGAAAGGCTCCTTCGCATTGTCTGCGTCCGGCACATCCGGCAACACCGACAACGGCGAAGTATCCGGTGCCGGCCGTCTGACATACGGCACAGGCAGCTGGAACCACCTGCTGGGTTTCGCCGTCGAATATGGTGAAGCAAACGGCGTCAAGTCCGAAGAAAAATTCTTTGCGACATATGAAGCCAACCGCTACTTCACACCGGAATTCTATGCTTTTGCTGTGGGTCGTTACCAGTATGACTGGCTATCTGACACGTCAGGTCACAACCACCGTTGGCACAGTGACAACCACAACCACAGAGCCTTTCGCCGGCAATGAAACCAACGCATTCCTGGGCTTTGGGCCCGGTTACCGCGTGTTGAACAAGCCGAACCAGACATGGCGCGTTCAGGCGGGCCCCGGTGCGCGTTACTTCAAGAACGTGCAAGGCAATTCCGAAACCGAAGTCGGCTTTATCGCTTCGTCGCGTTACTTCTACGGCATCAACGACACGATGTCCTTCACGATGGACACAGATGTTCTGGGTTCCGACGTGAATACATTGGTCAGCAACGATGCGGGCATCAACTTCAAGCTGTCCAACAACCTGTCCACCCGCCTGAGCTACCGCTCGGACTATAACAGTGATCCGGTTGCTGGTCTGAAATCCACAGACAACGCCATCGGCGTGTCACTGGTGATGGGCTTCTAAGCGAGACACACAACAACAGCTCCCGCATGGCGTTTTGAGACCTCGTGAGCGCTGTGGGGGAGTATTTTAGAGGGAGGATGGGGAATTACATCCTCCCTTTTCTATGTGATCTTGTGTTTTTCTATTGAAGATAGTGGAAAAATTCGGGAACTTACCCGCCGACCTTCTCGTCGACTTCAGCGGCCAGTGCCTCGGCGCGGGCGGCCAGCTCCGACAGGGTGTCGGTCACGGATTGCGGCACCACAGGCACCTCGATGCGCTCTGGCTCCACAACCACATTGCGCAGGCCTTCCAGCTCTGCCTCGCGCTCGGCCAGCTCGGCACGGACTTCGGCGATCTTGTCCTCGACGCTGGCGGTTTTGTCGGCCAGCATCAGGCCCGCCATCAACAGCATCCGCGCTTCGGGCATGCGGCCTACGGCATCGGCCAGCACTTGTGCCTCGTCGTCCAGCATTTTGGCGGCGGAATGCAGATAGCTTTCCTCGCCCTCCTGACAGGCGACATCAAACTGGCGGCCACCGATGGTGATCTTGACCTCTGGCATCAGGCGTCTCCCTGTAGGGTATTGGGCGGAGTATCGGGTGCGGAACCAGCGGGGGTAATTGCGGGCGTATCAGTGTCTTTGGCAGCAGCTTCCACCAGCGGCTGCAGGCTGGCCAGAATAACCGCTACTTCGGCCACATCCGCCGCACGGGCCGCGCGCAGTGCCTCCAGCTCGACCAGCATGGTTTTGTTGATCAGATGGGCATCGCCCACCCCTTCGGTATTGGCATCGCGCAGGGCGGCACAGGCATCCGACAGCTGGGTATTGGCGCGGCGCACGCGCTGCAATTCGACATCCAGCTGCGCCATACGCGCCTGCCCCTCGTCAACCTGAATGCGCAAGGCGGCCACTTCGGCCTCCGACTTGCTGCGCAGGCCGCGCACGCGTTCTTGCAACTGTGCATTGGCAGTGCGTTCTTCGTCCAGCAGGCGCAGGGTGTCTTCATCCGGGCCTGCGGGTGTTGCAGGCCCCATCTTGGCCAGACCGAAGGCGACCTGATCCAGTGCGGCGGTGATGCGCCGCTGGAGTTCTTCAATATCGCTCATATACTTCTCTCACTCACGGGGTGGCAGACCGGGTATCGCGCAAGGCGAATCGGTTTTTGCCGGATATTCGTGCAACTCTACTCAAAGCGGAATTAAATTACTTCCCCCCTTTAGGATCAGCATCTTGGCGGGGGTCCTTCACGTCCCGCATGAAGCGGACATAAGCGCCGCACGCTTGATCTTTCGCCCTGCCCTGATATTGACCCTGCAAACGCCTTTTCCCCTGCACAGGAGCCGCATCCGTGGATCTCAAAGCCCTACAAGCCGCCAACCCCGATCACTGGTCCAAAGCATCCGCCATCCGCGCGCTTGCTCTGGACGCTGTTGCTGCTGCCAATTCAGGCCACTCCGGCATGCCCATCGGGATGGCCGATGTGGCCACAGTGCTGTTCCAGAACCACCTCAAGTTTGATGCGGCCAATCCGCTGTGGCCCGACCGTGACCGGTTTATCCTCTCGGCGGGCCACGGCTCCATGCTGATCTATGCGCTGCTGCATCTGGTTGGTGACGTGCAATTCCCGATCGAAGAGATCAAGAATTTCCGCCAGATGGGTGCGCGCACAGCGGGCCACCCCGAAAACTTCCTTGCCGATGCGATTGAAACAACCACCGGCCCGCTGGGCCAAGGCATTGCCAATTCCGTAGGTTTTGCGATGGCCGAGGAAATCCAGCGCGCAACTTATGGTGATAAGGTTGTCGATCACTATACCTATGTCATTGCGGGCGATGGCTGTCTGATGGAGGGTGTCTCTCAGGAAGCGATCACGCTGGCGGGCCGTCACAAGCTGGGCAAGCTGATTCTGATGTGGGACAACAACAACATCACCATCGACGGGCCGGTCAGCCTGTCTGATACCTCTGATCAGGTCGGGCGGTTCCGTGCAGCAGGCTGGGATGTGCAGGAGATTGACGGCCATAATCCAGCCGAGATTGACGCCGCCCTGACGGCTGCGCGCAAGACCGACACCCCCAGCATGATCGCCTGCAAGACGCATATCGCGCTTGGCCATGCCGCACAGGACACCTCCAAGGGTCATGGCGCGCTGACCGATCCGGCGCAGATGGTTGCGGCGAAAGAGGCGTGGGGCTGGACCGCTGCACCTTTTGACATCCCGACGGATATCAAATCCGCATGGGAAGCCATCGGCAGCCGTGGCGCAGATGCGCGGCGCATGTGGGAAGAACGCTTTGACAAGATGTCGCAATCCAAGCGCGAGACGTTCAACCGTGCCCTCGCCGGTGATGCGCCCAAGAAACTGAGTGCTGTGATCAAGGCGTTCAAAAAGCAGATATCGGAGACGGCCCCCAAACTGGCGACGCGCGCCTCGTCCGAGAAGGTGCTGGAAGTCGTCAACCCGATCCTGACCGAGACGGTTGGCGGCTCGGCTGACCTGACCGGCTCCAACAATACCAAGACCGCTGATCTGGGGGTGTTTGATCTGGATAACCGTGGCGGGCGTTATGTCTATTGGGGTATCCGCGAGCATGGCATGGCCTCGGCCATGAACGGCATGGCGCTGCACGGTGGTGTGCGCCCTTACTCCGGCACGTTTATGTGTTTCACCGATTATGCGCGCCCCGCGATGCGCCTGTCGGCCCTCATGCAGATCCCCGTGGTCTATGTGATGACCCATGACAGCATCGGTCTGGGCGAAGACGGCCCGACCCACCAGCCGGTCGAGCATCTGGCGATTTCACGCGCCACGCCCAATACGCTGGTCTTCCGCCCTGCCGATACGGTCGAGACGGCAGAGGCGTGGGAGATTGCGTTCACTGAAAAGACCCGCCCCTCCGTTCTGTCGCTGACCCGTCAGGGCCTGCCGACTGTGCGGTTGGAGCATAAGAACAAGAACATGACGGCGATGGGCGGCTATGTGCTGGCCGACGCGGAGGGCAAACGTCAGGTAATCCTGATCGCTACAGGTTCCGAAGTGGAAATAGCACTGGCCGCACGCGATCTGTTGCAAGCGGAAGGCATCGGCACGCGCGTCGTATCCATGCCCTGCATGGAATTGTTCGCAGAACAGGACGAAGCTTACCGCAAGCGCGTGCTGCCGGGCGGTCCGGTGCGTGTGGGCGTCGAGGCAGGCGTGCGCCAAGGCTGGGACCAGTGGCTGCTGGGCGAGCGTGGCAAATGGGGCAAAGCGGATTTTGTCGGCATGGACCGTTTCGGCGCCTCCGCGCCTGCGGAAGAGTTGTTCGAGAAGTTCGGAATCACGGCGCAGAATGTTGCGCAAAAGGCAAAAGCCCTGCTATAGCAGGCGCATTACGACCAGTTTAGAAACAATTAACCAAAACGGCGGGGCCTTTCACAAGGTTCCGCCGTTTTCGTTTCCACATCATGAACAGTGTGATCACGAACCATAGGCTAATTCGTGCCAGTTTCGCCACATTTGCGGCGATGTTCGGCCACATCTGCCTTCTATACAAAGGGAGCCTTGAACGAAATTCATACTACCTTAACGTTTAAGGCACAGAGTGAGAGATACGACATTAGCCTGTGGAGCAAAGATTATGGCCTATCTGATGACAGCAATCATGACCGGTGGTGTTGCCGCAATTCTGTCGCTTTTTGCAGGGGACAGTTTTGGTCAGATCGCGATGAATTATGCTCTGTACGGTCATCTTGGCATGGCGGCATTGTTCACCGCCATGATCACCGCCAAAGTCTATGACCGCAGCAGCAACAAGAAGGGCTGATCACCCGCTGCGCTAAACTACTGAACGCTTTGCAAACACCCTGCGCCAGACCGGCGTGACAATCTTTTCCCCCAACGGGATCAACAACAGACCCAGCGCCAGCCCCAGCACACCATCAATGGCCGCTTTTACCAGCCATTCGGTGGCGCCCGTCCAACCCGCAGGCACCAGATGACCGACCGCAGCAGCCGCATCGTGGATGACATGCGCAGGGCCTGCCGCGCCCAACTCCTCCAGCCCGTGAACAATGATGGAGCCGCCCACCCAGAGCATTGCCGCCGTGCCGACAATGGTCAGCAGGCGCAGAAATCCGGGCATCCCCTTGACCAACCCGCGTCCGACTGCGCGCGTGGCAGACAGGCGCCCGCGGTTCGCCATGGCAAGGCCCAAATCATCCATTTTCACAATCAACGCCACAGATCCGTAGACCGCGACAGTGATCATCACGGCCACCGCCGCCAGTGTCGCCGCCTCCATCCAGAAATTACTGACGGGGATGGCCGCAAGCGAGATGGTCATGATCTCGGCGGAGAGGATAAAATCGGTCTTGATCGCGCCTTCGACCTTTTGCTCTTCCAGCCTGGACGGATCGGGAATTGTGTTTTCCTTGCCCGGATGATCCTCGTGGCCCTCGCTCCAGCCCATAACATGGGCGACCTTTTCGGCCCCTTCAAAGCACAGATAGGCACCGCCCAGCATCAACAGCGGTGCAATGGCCCAAGGGGCGAAGGCCGACAGCGCCAGACCGGCGGGCAGCAAAAACACCAGCTTGTTGCGCAAGGACCCTTTGGTGATGCGCCAGATGATCGGCAACTCGCGCTTGGCCTCGAAGCCCTGCACATATTTCGGCGTCACAGCGGCATCGTCGATCACGGCACCCGCCGCCTTGGCGGACGCCTTGGCCGCCTGCCCGATAACATCATCGACCGAGGCCGCCGCCACTTTGGCAATGGCCGCAACATCGTCCAGCAAGGCAATCAATCCGCTCATCTTATCCGCTCCGTCCATCCCAGAGGGCAACGCTACTTCACGCGCGCCCGATTGCCAATGCGGCGCGCGGCACACATGTTAACGCTACCTCTTAACTTTAGCGCTAACAAAGACGGGTACAGCGGCATTGGCTCTGGCCCCAGAGGCAGCGCCGCGGCTATAGCAGGCCAAACCTGACCCATAGGAGCCTCCCCATGACCATCAAAGTCGGCATCAACGGATTCGGCCGCATCGGCCGTTGCACCCTTTCGCATATCGCACAGACGGCGCGGGAAGACATTCAGGTGATCAAGCTGAACGCCACAGGCCCGATCGAGACGGCAGCGCATATGCTGAAATACGATTCGGTACACGGGCGTTTCCCGAACCAGATCACCATTGATGACGGCTATCTGAACCTCGGCCAGAATGACATAAAAGTCATGTCGACCTATAATATGGAAGAACTGGACTGGTCCGGCTGTGACGTAGTGCTGGAATGCACGGGCCAGTTCAACGACGGCAACATGGTTCGCACCCATATCGAACAGGGCGCCAGGAAAGTGCTGCTGTCTGCGCCCGGCAAAAACGTGGACCGCACGATTGTGTTCGGTGTGAATGACCACGAGATGCTGGCCACTGACACAATCATATCCAACGGCTCTTGCACCACAAACTGCCTCGCCCCGCTGGCCAAGGTGCTGAATGATGCCGTCGGCATCGAGAGCGGCATCATGACCACAATCCACAGCTATACCGGCGACCAGCCCACGCTGGACCGCCGCCACAAGGACCTGTACCGCGCGCGCGCCGCTGCTATGGCGATTATCCCCACCTCCACAGGTGCTGCAAAGGCGCTGAGCGAGGTACTGCCCGAGCTGAAAGGCAAGCTGGACGGCACTGCCATCCGCGTGCCCACACCAAACGTCAGCGCCGTTGATCTGACATTCACGGCCTCGCGCGATGTGACCGTCGAAGAGATTAATCTGGCTGCCAAAACTGCAGCCGAAGGCCACATGAAGCGCGTGATGGCCTATGATCCCGAAAAGAAAGTCTCGATCGACTTCAGCCATACCGAGCAAAGCTGTATTTTTGCCCCCGACCAGACGATTGTAGTGGGCGGGCGCACCGTGCGCGTGCTGGCGTGGTACGACAATGAATGGGCCTTTTCTGTGCGGATGGCCGATGTGGCCGCTGCAATGGGCCGGTTGGTCTAGCACTTGCTGCACCATGTTGCCTGCCCTAGAAGCGGCAGGCACATCTCAAGGTCCCCTGCCCTAGAAGGGGCAGGCACATCTCAAGGAACGCACCATGACCAATAGCATCGCATTTGTGCTGGGCCTTTTGATCATTGGCACCATCGCAGCGGATTATTCCTATTACGGCAACGAGCATGGCATTTTTCTGGCCAAGAAAATGACCGAGCTGATCGAGTGGCTGGCCTTCTGGCGCTAGGCCTGAACCCCGTGAAACGCGCAAGCGCACCATAGCGTAGGACTGCATAGACGAAGCTGCCCAAAGTGGGCAACACCCGTTTTCAGACGAAGCTGTAACGCGCCTACAGGCTCTACTTCTTGAAGCGCGCGATCAGCTCGGCGTTGACCCGTGGCGTGACAAACTTGCTCACATCTCCGTCCAGCCGCGCAATCTCTTTGACCAGCTTGCTTGCGATGGCCTGATGCGTCGCCTCGGCCATCAGGAACACAGTCTCGATCTGGTTGTTCAACTGGCGGTTCATGCCAACCATCTGGTATTCATATTCAAAATCCGCCACAGCCCGAAGGCCGCGAATGATAATACCCGCGCCCACATCCTGCGCGCAGTCGATCAACAGGTTCTCGAACGGATGCACAACAATCTCGATCCCCGTCTCGCGGGCAAGGGCGGCACATTCTTCCTCGATCATGGCCACCCGCTCTTCGAGCGTGAACAACGGTCCCTTATCGCGGTTGATGGCAACACCGATCACCAGCTTGTCCACCAGCGATGCCGCACGGCGAATGATGTCAATATGCCCCAAAGTGATGGGATCGAATGTACCGGGATATAGGCCAACGCGCATGGGCGGCGCTCCTTGGATCAGACTTCAAGATGGCACATAGCAAACATGCGCGCGCGCCAGATGCAAGGGCAGCTAGTGCCCGCGGATCATCCCCTCCAGCGCATCTTTTTCCATCGCCAGCTCCATCAGCCGCGCCTTGACCACATCCCCCAGCGAAATCAACCCGACCAGCGCACCCTCCTCGACAACAGGCATGTGGCGAAACCGGCCTTCGGTCATCTGCTCCAGCACTGCATCAGCACGCATGGTGCGCGTACAGGTCACCAGCTTGGCGGTCATGATGCTGCTCACCGGCTCGCCCAGACAGGCCGCCCCCACAGCACCCAGCTGGCGTACGATGTCACGCTCGGACAAAATACCGTCCAGCGTATTCCCGTCGCGCGAGACGATCAGCGTGCCGATCCGCTTTTGCGACAGCATTTGCGCGGCCTGCGATATTGTCATCGACGGCAAAGCGGTCGCCACAGTGTCATCCGCTTTGGATTTCAGGATATGAGATACCAGCATTGATCATCCTCCCATGCTCGGCTGTTCAAGATACCCTATGGTTGCGGTGCAGGCACCACCTGTCAAGCAGTATGGTTTTTCGCCAAACATTATCAATTCAGTTACTTAATGCCTCGAGGCGCGCCACCTCAGCACGCAGCCCCGCCGATAAAACTGTGGCAAACCGCGCAAGACGCGCGTTACGGGCATCATCCGCATGGCGGATCAGGTAGAATGCCCGCGTCAGGCTGACCAGATCTGTCAGGATCCGCCGCACACCGGGGGCAAAGGGCAGACTGAAATCATGCACCACGCCCACACCCGCCCCCTGCCGCAGCATATTGACCTGCACAGAGACCGAATTAGACGCCAGCGCCACCCGCCCTGCCCCCAGATCAGCCAGATAATCCAGCTCGCGGTCAAAAATCATATCGGGAATGTACCCCACCATCCGATGCTCTTTCAGCGCCTCCAGATCAGCAATAGGGCCATGCAGGGCCAGATACTCTTCCGAAGCGGCCAAATGCAGCCGGTATTCCGTCACCAGCCGAACCACCAGCCGCCCCGCCGTGGGCGCGCTCACCCCGATCGCCATATCGGCTTCGCGCCGCGTCAGGTTGAACACCCGTGGCAGCGCCACAATCTGGATATCCAGGCCGGGATTATCCCGCCCGATTGCCGCACAGACCTGCGGCAACAAAAAGTTCGCGCAGCCATCGGGCGCGCCCAGCCTGATCTGTCCGGTCAGGGTCTCGCTCTGCGCCAGATCCCCCACAGAGGCCCCGCGCA
>Ga0163216_100451_pt1 | contig 66720 bp, 34 predicted proteins | sample SynspAceP_FD_167610 | JGI IMG/M metagenome (GOLD analysis project Ga0163216, IMG submission 167610) | Saline lake microbial communities from Ace Lake in Antarctica - Synechococcus sp. Ace-P (Illumina Assembly) | ecosystem: Environmental > Aquatic > Non-marine Saline and Alkaline > Saline ...
ACGGACGCTCAGCACGACGTTGTTACCGCAGTCGCACCTCCGCCGGAAGCCGAAGTCGATGGCTACTCGTTCTTCGTAAGAAACTTTCATTCTCTATCCAAAACCGGTTTTATCCCGGCACACCCTGCCCCCTTTCCTTCGCCACCCTCCTGGTTGAGTCAGTGCAACACCCATAAAAGTACTCTGTCCCCAGGTTTCTCTTCCCCAGGTTTCTCTTCCCAGGTTTCCCCCCAGGTTTCCTTAGGTTTCAACCCCAGGTCCTCCCCCACCCTGTGTTTCGGTACCACGTTAGTTGATGGAAAATTGGTTCGCTGGTCATTTCCACCCCCAGATTTTGCGGATGGGCCTTAAAATAGTTCATCCGACCGAAACGAGCGCCGACCCCAGGATCGAGGTTTTTCAAGGCATGTCTCCCGTGTCCAACGATTTGATGAAAAATCGTCCTCGGCGAACCGAAATCCGCCGAGGACCGTCGGCGCCATTAACGCACCGCTTTTGCAGGAAGACGCTGGCGACCGAGATCTCCCTTGTCGAGTGGCACCTCTGCAGAGCTCGACTGCGGTTCTTCCGGCTTACGTAGTCCACCAGCATCCATACTCAGGCACCAATCTCGTTGGACACTGCAGTCATGCCTGGAAAACCTCCGGCGCACGCTGCCGCCGGATGAACCCTTAAAATGAGGCGCACGACAACTTTCGTGCGCAAGTGCAAGGAAAACTCGTTTGGTTTACGATGAAAACCGCGTCACTCAACTTTCGACGCTTAAATTTGGGTCGATCGGCAGTCGAGACCACCGCGAGGTAAAGTGAGACCGAAAGATCGATCCGCATGTGTTTCGCCACGGCACTGGTATTGTCGGATCACTTCTGGTTTGATGGTGTTGAGCTGACTCCGATTCTCGAAAGACTCTCGTCTGGAAACCGGATTATTGAAAAGTAGAATGAAAATCATCAACCCATTTCTTGCCTTGCTCTTGGTCTCGGTCACGGCGAAATGCGTTTCGTCCGCGACGGCTGAGAAGCCTGTCGATTTCGCTCGCGAGGTGCTTCCCGTACTTTCGGACAAGTGCTTCGTCTGCCATGGACCGGACTCGGAAAAACAGTCCGATCTGCGGCTCGATTCGTTTGCAGGGGCGACGGAAGACTTGGGCGGATACGCCGCGATCCTGCCGAACGATCCCGATGAGAGTGAACTGATTGCTCGCATCCATGACACTGACGATCCCATGCCGCCGGAGGACTCCGAAAGGCAATTGACCGATGTCGAGCGAGATTTGCTGACCCGCTGGATTCGGCAGGGAGGCGAATATGCCAAGCATTGGGCGTATGTGAAGCCGAAGCGTGCCGAGTCTCGTTTGTTAGACTCCCCAATCGACGAGTTGATCAAAGCTCGTTTTTCGGACGGCATTGATTTTGCGCCCGAAGCGGATCGAACCATCCTGGCGCGTCGCGCGGCGTTGGTCCTGAAGGGACTGCCACCGGAACCCGAATCGCTCGATGCGTTTCTCGCCGATTCATCTAGCGAGGCGTATGAGAATTTCATTGACGGGTTGTTACAGAGTTCGAGCTTCGGCGAACACCAAGCTCGTTACTGGCTCGATGCCGTTCGCTACGGCGACACGCACGGCTTGCATCTGGACAATCGCCGTGGGATCTATCCGTACCGTGACTGGGTGATCCGTGCGTTGAATCGGAATCAACCCTTTGACGAGTTCCTGACTTGGCAACTCGCCGGCGACTTGCTGCCCGATCCGAGCTTGGAGCAGTTGGTGGCGACGGGTTTCGTGCGGATGAACCCGACAACGTCGGAGGGCGGAGTGATTCCCGCAGAGTTCCAGGCGAAGAATAATTTCGATCGGGTGGAGACGCTGGGCACCGCTTTGTTGGGAGCCAGCTTTGTCTGCGCACGATGTCACACTCACAAATATGATCCGATCCAGCACACTGACTATTTCCAGATGGTGGCATTTTTCAATAGCACGGCGGAGTCGCCGCTGGACGGGAATGCTTATGAATATGGCCCCACGGTGGAAGCTCCCAATGACATCGCCGCTTGGGACCAGTGGGAACGACTCGGAGGCCAGCGTGATGCGCTGTTGGCAAAGGCGGATGTCTCCAAACTTGACGAGGCCGTCGCCTACGCCGCAACAACGATGCAATGGAAATCCGAGAACTGGCGAATCAGCGAACCGGTCGGCATCGAGGCCGAACTTCCCGCAGAAGATCCCAAGAGTCCATGGAAAAAGCTCACGGGTTATCCCGGTAACGGAGGGCGGCATCCGAAAGAAAACCAGGCGCAGTGGATCGCATTCGATCTAGAAACGGTCGTGGATCAAACACTGACGTTACACCACAACGGCGGAACCGGTTCGAAACTCTTCGTCAATGGAAAGGACCTCAACCTGCTCGATTCCGTTGCCATGCTTCCACTGCCGGCGGGCAAAACCAGCGTGCAACTCAAAATTGCCGGAAGCGCGGACAAACTTCCGATCCAGATCGAAATTAGCAACGCCTGGGAATCTCTGCATGAAAGCAAAACGTGGAAGGCGTGCCCGGATAACGACCGCCTACTGATGTTGGCCGACGGTACCGGTCCGTTGCGTCAGAACGGAATGAGTGACGAGTTACTGAATCTGTCGTCCGAGATGGCCCGAGCACAGAGTCGGTTCGCAACCACGCTGGTCGCTAAGGATTTGCCGAACCCTCGCGAGACAAGACTGCTCAGCCGCGGCGAATACAGTTCGCCTCAAGGCGACGCTTTGCAGCCAGCCGTCCCCAGCGTCATGGGCAGTTTGTCACCGGACGCTCCGAAGAACCGGCTCGGGCTCGCCCAGTGGCTCACGTCGCCAGACAATCCCTTGGTCACACGCGTGTTGGTGAATCGTTTTTGGCAACAGGCGTTCGGTTACGGTCTGGTAAGAACGCCGGAAGACTTCGGGTTGCAGGGCGAGCAGCCAACGCATCCAGAACTGCTGGACTGGCTCGCCATCGAATTTCGCGACAGCGGTTGGGACTTGAAATCGACGCTTAAGAAGATTGTGATGAGTCGAACGTTTCGCCAGGAATCAAAATGGCGAGATGAGTTAAGCGATCCGGAAAACCGCTCGTTTGCCCGTGGGCCGAGTTACCGCTTGGACGCGGAAGTGCTCCGCGACATGGCACTTTGGTCCAGCGGCCTGCTGGATTCGCAGATGGGTGGCGAAGGGGTCAAACCGTGGCAACCCACCGGTCTGTGGAAGACGCTGATGCACCCGGCAAGCAATACGAAAGAATACGTTCCGGACACCGACGGTCGGGAGCTGCGACGCAGTATTTATGTCTATTGGAAACGGACCAGTCCGCATCCGATGATGACGCTGTTCGACGCCCCCAATCGTGAATCCAGTTGTGTGCGTCGATCGCGAAGTAACACGCCACTGCAGTCGCTCGGGTTGTTCAACGAAGCCCAACGTCTGGCATCCGCTCGCTCGCTCGCCGCTCGCCTGCTGAGCGAAGGCGGCGACACCGATCAGTCGCGGCTCGCAATGCTGTTTTCGCTACTGGCCAGTCGCCAACCCAACGACATCGAAAGCGAAGCGTGCTTGGGTTTGTTGAGCAAGATGCGTCAGCGTTACACCGCGTCACCGGCGGATGCACAAGCGTTACAGGGAACCGACCAGAGTCCTCAACCTGCCGAGCATGCGGCTTGGATTCAGGTCACGGTCACGGTGCTTGCCAGTGACATTTCGATCCTACTCTACTGATATTTTTCGACAAACGCAGAACGAGTTAACAATATGAATTCATTCGATGCGGGTCTTCATCAGACCCGACGACAGTTCTTCGGCCGCTCCGCATTGGGGCTCGGCACGCTCGCGTTGGCCGATTTGTTAGGACAGGATTCCGCGTTTGCCGCAGCCGAGGATCTGCACCACAAGGCCAAAGCCAAACGCGTGATCTACCTGTTCATGAGCGGCGGGCCGAGCCACATCGACACCTGGGACTACAAGCCGAAGTTGCAGCAGATGTTCGGTGAAAATCTTCCCGAAGAGGTTCGCGACGGCCAACGCATTACCGGAATGACCTCCGGGCAAACTTCGCTACCGGTCTGTCCCAGTAAATATGCCTTCAACAAATACGACAACAACGACCAAGGCGTTTGGGTCAGCGACCTACTTCCTCACACCGCCACGGTAGCGAAAGAACTCTGTGTCGTTCACAGCACCTTCACCGAAGCGATCAATCATGACCCCGCCATCACCTACATTCAAACGGGCAGCCAGATTCCGGGACGGCCAAGTCTGGGGGCGTGGTTGAGCTACGGGCTAGGCAATGCCAACGAGAACTTGCCCGGATATGTGGTGATGCACGCCCGCACGAGCTTCGCCGAACAAAGTCTGTTCGGCCGACTATGGGGAAGCGGTTTCCTGCCGTCTGAACATCAGGGCGTCTTGCTCCGCAGCGAGGGCGACCCCGTCCTCTACCTCAGCAACCCGCAGGGAGTCAGCCGAGGAGATCGACGAGCGCAGCTCGACACGCTCGACGCATTGAACAATGCCCAATACCAAGCCTTCGGCGACCCGGAGATTCTGTCTCGCATCAAACAGCATGAGATGGCTTACCGAATGCAGACTTCCGTACCCGAATTGGTGGACTTTTCGGATGAGCCAGAGGAGGTTTTTGAACTCTATGGTGAGGAAGCACGCCAGCCAGGAACTTTTTCCGCATGTGCATTGAACGCACGCCGTCTTGCCGAACGCGGCGTGCGCAACATCCAAATCTTTCATCGTGGTTGGGACGCACATGGCAACCTCCCCAGAGAGCACGAATCACAATGTCGGGATGTTGATCAAGGTTGCGCCGCACTGATCAAAGATCTGAAACGACTCGGTATGCTGGACGAGACCCTCGTGGTTTGGGGAGGCGAATTCGGACGCACCTCCTACTGCCAGGGGAAGCTGACAAAGGAAAACTATGGGCGAGATCATCATCCACGCTGCTTCACCGTCTGGATGGCGGGCGGTGGCGTCAAACCGGGGATCACCTACGGACGCACCGACGATTTTGGCTACAATCTTTGCGATGCTGATGGTAATGTGCTGCGTCCTCAACCAGACAAGGACAAGTGGACGCCCGGCACGATGCACATTCATGATTTGAATGCAACGATTCTGCACCTACTGGGCATCAATCATAAAAAGCTGACCTACCGCTACCAGGGACGCGATTTCCGACTCACCGACGTTCACGGTCATGTTGTCCACGATATCATTGCCTGATCTTAGGTCACGGTCTGTTCCGGGTGCGCATCAAGCATCCGTCGCTTAAGAAACTCAAACGAAAGTAAGAATTAAAAAATTCGCGAATGCGATGTTCGTTGCATTTCCTGTCACAAAAAGAGGGATGACATGGGTTTGGCCCCCGCGAGCCATTCGCGATGGCAAATGGAAGTGGCACATCTACCCCAAGATCAAATACCGCCCGCTGTTCGACCTATCGATTGATCCGTACGAGATGATCGACCTCGCCAACGATCCGCCCAAAATTTTGATGTCGAAAAGATGCAAGCCTTGATGGAATCTTGGCGAACAACTAGGCGACCCGCCGCCGTTAAGCCTGAAGAATCCTGAACTCAACGAATCTGACTAAGCACGTCGTCACAATTCATTCGGTGGAACCACGTAGCAGCGCCTCTCCAGAACGCTGGAAATTGCGAGTCTTCGACAGGCCCAATCACGGACCGGTACGTACTCAGCGCACAACACTGCAACCCCAAATGGCAGACAAGGGGTACTGTCCACCAATTTCGCACACCCATTCTATACTCAGTGCTCGCAGTCGTGCCGCTGAACGTTCCAGCACCTACCGCGAAAGCGATATCGGATCCTGCCACCAAGCGCGGAAGATCTACGCCCTATTTCTCAGAAAATCGGTTTGTCTTTCGGATTTCAAAACTGGACAGTCACCCGGTCCAAAATCGGCTTGGATTTGTTCTTAAGCACATCGGGGGAAAAGGTTCGGCAGAACCTCACGTAGGCGAGCTCTCTCTGAGACTCGCAATTTCCAGCGTCTCAGAGAGACGCTGCTACGTCGTTACGCCGAAATAATTGTGACGATGTGCTTAGTCGTGTCTTTCATCTTGACCTCAAACTGGAATCTATAGGCCTTTGGTACTGATGCCAAATCCAAAGACGCAGGTGTTTTGGCGATTTGCTTGGCAAAGCCAGGAGTGTCATCGTAGTGTCGATAGCGGTTAGGAACTGAGCCACTTTCGCGGCGATGGCGGATGGCGGGGTTGCTTGATCGGTGGTTGGTCAGGGGCGGTTTGGTGGTTGCTTGGTTTGATTCAGCCGAGCTTGGACCTCGAGAGGGTGTAACCGGCGTTCCGCCGCTCCCCACTTGCTCTGTTGAAAACGCAGTTACCATCGACTAAGGGCAGGCATCGAACCCCCCGAACGGAACTTTCACTCGGCAATTCAATCGCCTTCACAGACGCACACGTTCGGCTCTCAGATCCGACAACGTTTCATGCACCGCTCCGAAACGCTTTCGGTTCGGAGAACCGAGCGACATTGCAGCTTCCACGGCGGGATCTGCGACCTTCTGTTATATTCTTCCCGAAAAAGACTCCAAACTCCCCTTACTTAGGCGCGGTAGCATTTGACATCGCCGTCCTAATTGGTATAGTAAACCCAATACAACGGTTGCACCGATCAGCCATGAACTCGATCAGCAACAAGGAATCCCGCCTTCCCACTCGGTTTTCTCGCCATTTTGCGATCAAAAGCCGGGTCTCCCGCCCCCTTCAATTTGTTTTTCGCATCTGCATCGAGCCGCGCGGCCATGCTGGTCCCGTGCTCCAACAAATTCCCACCTCCCGCGTTTTCGTTGTGAAATACTCTCGTTCGGTCAGCCTCGGATAATCGAGTTGGCTCCGTCGCGTGCGTATGACGAAGACCTCACCCTGCTCTCTTTAGGAGCTAGAAACGATGATGTGTCAAGGAAATCCATTGACCCGTTCAGGTCTTTTTGGACGTCGCGGTTTTTTGATGGCCGGTGCCGCTGGCGGTCTCGGTTTGTCTCTGCCTGATTTTTTGATGCGGCGTGCCGCAGCAGAATTGAAGGAATACGACTTCATCAAGGCTCGAGCGAAAAGTGTGATCCACATTTATCTGCCCGGCGGGATGGCCCAGCAGGAATCGTGGGACCCGAAACCCTACAGCCCGCTTGAATATCGTGGCGAAATGGGGACCACCAAAACGAATACCGGTGAGGTAATCTGTAACTCGATGCCGAAACTGGCCCAGCAAGCGGATAAGTACTGTGTGATCCGCTCGATGACGCACGGCGAAGCGGCTCACGAGCGGGGCACGCACAACATGTTCACCGGCTACAAGCCGAGCCCTGCGTTGCAGTACCCGAGTTTCGGCGCCGTAGTCAGTCACGAGTACGGGCCACGAAACAATTTGCCAGCGTATATCTGTATCCCCAACGTGCCCAACGAGTTTGCGGGCACAGGGTACCTGCCCAGCAGTTACGGCGGGTTCGCGTTGGGTGCCGACCCGGCCCGTGATGATTTCCAAGTCCGCGATTTGAACCTCGCCGGTGGAGTCGATGCCGAACGCTTCGTTCGACGCAAAGCGGCGCTCGAGAAAATCAACTCGCGTTTCGTTTCGATGACCAACGCGGACAACGTCGGTGCGATGAACACGTTTTACGAGCGCGCCTACGATCTGCTCGACACGCCGGCGGCCAAAGAGGCGTTCGATTTGTCGAAGGAAGACGCCAAAATGCGAGATCGTTATGGGCGCAACACGGCGGGAGCTCGGATGTTGATGGCTCGCCGATTGGTCGAGGCCGGTTCTCGTTTGGTCACGTTGACGTACGGTAGTTGGGACATGCACGCGAACATCACCGGCGCAATTCAAGGGCAGATGCCCGCGTTCGACCAAGGTTTGTCGGTGTTGTTGGAGGACCTGAGCGAGCGTGGCATGCTCGATGAAACACTCGTGATGGTTAGTAGTGAGTTCGGGCGGACGCCGAAGATCAACAACGACGCCGGGCGAGATCACTGGCCGAAGGTGTTCAGCGTGATGCTGGCCGGCGGCGGGATCAAGGGCGGCATGATTCATGGTGCCTCCGATGCGACAGCGACCGAACCGGATTCCGATCCGGTCTCGCCTGCCGATTTGGCGACGACGATGTATCACTTGCTCGGCATTGTTGCGGACAAGGAGTTGATGGCTCCGGGTGCCCGGCCGATCGAAATTGTCGACGGCGGCAAAGTGATCCAGAACATCCTCAGCTAAATCCGTCCTTGGCGGCCGCAGCGTCTCGCGGCGCTGTGGAATGTGTTGTCGCGGGTCGGTAAATCGCTGCCCGCGACACGTGTCCTGCGAGGCGCTGGCGTGATCCGCAGGCGATCGTCCACCCATCCCTGGAGTTTTCTCGATGAAGATGCACGATATTTTGCGGGCCGTTAGTTTTCCCCAGCCTCAGCGTTTTTCACCAACTCAACGAGAAACGGCTCAGCGAGGTCCGACTCATCAACGATTGGGGCTCCTCGTCGTTTTGTTTGCGATGATGGCTTCTCCCGTCTTTGCCGCGTTCCCGGTGGTAACCCATCACCAACCGCTCGGCGTGACCCGGGGCAGCGAAGCCACCATCACGCTCCACGGCGACCGACTCTCCGACGCCCGTGAGGTGCTGTTCGATCAACCAGGGATTGAAGTCATTGAACTCAAAGCGGTCGATGACAAGTCGGCCGAGTTGAAGGTCAAAACGGCGGAAACGCTCCAGCCTGGTATGTATTCGTTTCGAGTCATCACCGCGAGCGGAGTCACCAACCTGCGTTTCCTCAGCGTCGGCACCATGCCGATGGTCGAGGAAGTCGAACCGAACAATGAGTTCGGCACGCCGCAGGATATCTCGATGAATCACACGGTCGAAGGAAACGTGGATCGGGAGGACGTCGACTACTTCCGCGTTTCTTTGAAAGCCGGCGAGAAACTGACCGTGGAAATCGAGGGCATGCGTCATCGATGGGCGTTGAACAACAGTAATATCCTCGACCCGTACATCGCGATCTTGGACGACAAACGTTTCGAAGTCGCCGTCAGTGACGACTCCATGTTGTTCCAACAAGACGGCGTTTGCTCGTTCACTCCGGAACAAGACGGTCAATACACGATCCTGGTCCGCGACAGTTCTTTCCTCGGGCAACGCGATCTGTGTCGCTATCGGCTGCACGTCGGATCGTTCCCGCGTCCGACCACGGTGATCCCGTCGGGCGGCGTTCAGGGTGAAGTATTGCAAGCCAAATTGATTGACATCGACGGAACGATCACTGACGCGTCGGTGCAGTTGCCCAGCGAGATGGCCGACGGCTCAAGCGGATCGGGATCGGCGACGCAGCCCTTCCCAGTATTCACCGAAGATGCGAAGGGGATTTCGCCATCACCGAACTGGATCCGCATCGGCAACCTGCCGATCGTGACGGAAACGGAACCGAACAACGACCACCGCAAGGCGCCCGTTTGCAGCGTGCCCGCATTGCTGTGCGGTGTGATCGGTGAACCCGGTGATTTCGATTGTTTCGCATTCGATTGCAAGAAAGGCGAGAAATTTCGAGTCAAACTTTACGCCCGCGATACGTTGCGATCGCCGCTCGATGGTGTGATGAACGTGTATGACGTGGAAGGGAAATCCGTCGCCGGGAGCGACGACAGTGGCGGGAAACTCGACGGCGTTTTCGACTTCACCGCCGCCAGCGATTCGCAGCACACGATCCGGATTTACGATCACTTGCGCGGCGGCACGCCGCTGCACAATTACCTGATCGAGGTCAGTCGGGTGGAACCCAGTTTCAAACTCGATTTGAAGGAACTGCGTCGCTACGAAGCGATGGTGGTTCCCGTTCCGATCGGCGGCACCGGAGCGATGATGATCCAAGCAACCCGTGATCAATTCAACGAAGAATTTCAAGTCACGCTGGACGGCTTACCCGAAGGCGTCACGGCACAAACGTTCCCGATGCCAGCGGGACGTGTTGAGATCCCCGTGGTCCTAACCGCAACAGCGGACGCGAAACTCGCGGGTACGTTTTTCGATGTCAAGGGAACCGGCAAACTCGGCGAACGAGAGGTCAATGCCGACCTCGAACAGTATCACAAAATCGTGCTCGGACAAAACAACCGAGTGATGCTCGACTACCTCACGCCCAAAGCCGTCATGGCGGTGTGCGAAGCAATGCCGTTTTCGATCGAATTGGTGCAACCCAAGACCCCCATTCTGCGACGTGGTAGTAAAGAATTGTTGGTGCGAATCAAACGCGATGAGGGGTTTGAAAATCCGGTGTACCTGAAAACCCTTTACAACCCACCGGGAATTGCCGTGAACAACAGTCGAAAGATTGACAAAGGGCAAACCGAAACGAAGATCCCGATCACCGCCAACAGCGGCGCCGTGTTTGGCCCGTGGCCGGTGGTACTGCAGGTCAGTTACGGAACCAAACTCGGCACGCAAACCGTCGCCACGGCGCCGATCATGTTGGAGGTTGAAGACGCCGTCTTCAATTTCCAATTCCCACGTGCCGCTGTCGAGACCGGACAACAATCCGCTCTGGCAATCACGATGGAAAAAATCCGGGATATTGCCGGTGAGATCGAAGTCCAATTGGTCGGCCTGCCCAACGGAGTCACCTGTGACGCGCCCGTTCAAAAGGTGACGCTCGAAAGCACCTCGGTCACGTTCCCGCTGACCATCGCCGAGGATGCCAAAACCGGCAAGCACAAAACGATCAACGTGCAAACGCGAATCACTCGTGATGGTGAAGTCATGGTGCAAACCGACGGCACCGGCGAAATCCGAGTCGATAAACCGGTGGTGAAGAAAGAACCAGTCGCTGCACCGGAGAAGAAAACCGAACCCGTCAAACCCAAGACGGAAGCGCCTCCCAAACCGCTCAGCCGTCTCGAACAACTTCGTTTAGAAAAGGAATCCTCATGATCCGATTTAGCCGTCACGACGTCGGACTCAAACGAGATCCGAAATTTTCCAGCGATCGCTGTGCGTCGATCGTGTCACGAATCGATGTGCGACATGCTCGGACAACCAGGTTGTCGGTTCGAACCGCGATCTGTCTTGCCCTTGTCGCGACCTGCATCGGCGTCTCGCCTACGATTCATGCCGCTTCACCCGATGCCGCGGCAACGCAACCGGACCCGCGAAAGACCATCCAATTGGATGTCTATCCGGAAACCATCTCGCTTAATTCCGGAGCCGATTTCCAATCTTTCGTTGCGGTTCTCCGCCGCGACGATGGCGTGACGCTCGATGTGACCGATCAAGTCCAGTGGACGATCGAGAACGATGCGTTAGTGAAGATCGAAGGGCACCTGTTGCGACCGATCGCCGACGGTGTGACGGCGTTGACCGGTCGTTTCCAAGACGCGTTGGTGCGGGTCGAAGTGAAAATCGAAAACGCGACGAGCAACCCACCGGTCAGTTTTGTCAAAGACGTGATGCCGGTGCTCACTCGATCGGGTTGCAACACGGGTTCGTGTCACGGTGCCGCTCGCGGGAAAGATGGGTTCAATTTGAGTCTATTCGGATTCGATCCGCAGGGCGACTATCAACGCATCACCCGGGAAATCGGAGTGCGTCGGATCAATCTCGCCGTGCCTTCGGAAAGCCTGTTTCTTAGGAAAGCCGTTGGCTCGGTCCCGCATACCGGTGGCAAGCTGTTCGACGTCGGCAGTGATTACTACGTGACACTGCACCGATGGTTGCAAGCCGGTGCGGTCAACGATCCCGCCGACGCTCAACCGCCTGCCGTCACGTCCGTCGCCATCTATCCGCCGCAGGCAGTGCTCGAAGGCGAATCAGCCACCCAGCGGATGGTTGCCGTGGCGATGTATGCCGATGGGACCACCCGTGACCTCAGCCGACTCGCCGCGTTCTCGACGAACAATTCGCCGGTCGCCTCGATCGAACAGGACGGCGCCGTGACGGCGGGCTCGCGCGGCGAGGCGTTCGTAATGGCACGCTTTGATACCCACACAGTCGGGAGTCAAATTTTGACGCTGCCTGCGAATTTGGAATACACCGTTCCCGAAGCCCAACCGAGTAATTACGTCGATGAACTCGTCGACAAAAAACTGCAACAGTTGCGGCTCCTGCCCTCCGGGCAATGCACCGATGCAGAGTTCATTCGCCGCCTGACGATCGACATCACCGGACTACTGCCGACCGAAGAAGAGGTTCTGAAATTCACCGCGGATCCGGCGCCGGACAAACGTGAGGCCCTCATCGATCAATTGCTGGAGCGAAAAGAGTTCAGTGAAATTTGGGCGATGAAGTTTGCCCAATTGTTGATGATCAAAAGCTCGAACGTCGTTAGCAAGAAATCGGCGTTACTCTACGCGAATTGGTTGACCGACCAATTCGCTCGCAACGTGCCGATCAACGAAATGGTTCACGATCTATTAACGAGCACCGGCGGGACGTTCGGGGAACCGGCTACGAATTTCTATCAAATCGAACGTGATACGTTGAAGACGTCTGAAAACGTTGCCCAGGTGTTCATGGGAATTCGTACGCAGTGTGCCCAATGCCACAACCATCCGTTCGACCGCTGGACGGTAGATGATTATTACGGCTTCGCCGCGTTCTTCGCCCAGGTCGGTAGGAAACAGGCCGAGGATTACCGTGAGCAGATTGTTTACAATCGCTTCAGTGGCGAGACCAAACACCTGGTTACGAACCAAAACGTGCCTCCGAAGTTCTTGGGCGGCGATGTGCCCGATACCAAGGGTCAGGACCGCCGGGTGGTGCTCGCCGATTGGTTAACGTCACCAGAAAACGAGTTTTTTGCGCCCAGTATCGCCAACCGTGTGTGGGCACATTATATGGGCGTCGGACTGATCGATGATGTCGACGACGTCCGTATCAGTAACCCGGCGACGAACCCCGAGTTGGCCGCAAAACTCGGTGAGAAACTCATCGAATACAATTACGATTTCCGCAAATTGGTGCGTGATATCTGTGTCAGTCGTGCCTATGGTCGCAGCAGCCAAACAAACGAGACCAACGCGCACGACACACGCAACTATGCCCACGCGGTGATCCGCCGAATTCCAGCCGAGAGCCTGCTCGATTGCCTCTGTCAGGTGCTGGAATCGCCTGAGAAATTCACCGGGTTGCCGCTCGGTAGTCGCGCCGTCCAGGTCGCCGATGGGGCGGTGTCGAATTACTTCCTGAACACCTTCGGACGCTCGCCGCGGACAACGGTGTGCGATTGCGAAGCGACGACCGACCCGTCCTTGTCTCAAGCGTTGCATTTGCTCAATGGCAATTCGGTGCATGATAAAATCACCCGCGGAAATGTGGTCAAGAAGTGGCTCGAAACCGAGAAACTCAGCCCCGATCAAATTCTCGAACGGATCTACCTTCGTTCGCTCAGTCGCCAACCTGACGAGACCGAACGAGAGGCCACTCGTGCGATGCTCGCCGAGAAAGACGCCAACGCCCAACAAGTCCTCGAAGACGTGTTTTGGGCAGTGCTCAACGGTCGCGAATTCGTTTTCAATCACTGAGTCAAATCATGAATAAAATCAACCTACGTCGGATCAACGTACTCGGCGCTATCACAATCGGTATCACGTTTTTTTCGTCGACCCTTTCAACTCCCCGAGCACTCGCCGAACAAACCCCGGAAGGGGCGGTGAAGAAGGTGACGTTTGAGGAGGACGTCAAACCAATCTTTCGGCAACACTGTTTGACTTGTCACAATCAAAGCGACAAACGTGGCGGTTTGGCAATCGACTCGTACGGTGCGTTGATGGAAGGCGGCGGCAGCGGCGAGATTGTTTATGACGACGGCGATATTGACGCTAGCCGGTTGTGGCAACTCGTCAATCATGACGACACGCCCGTGATGCCACCTGAGCAACCGAAGATGCCTGCCGAACAACTCGCCGTGATTAAGGCGTGGATCGAAGGCGGTATCCTCGAAAACTCTGGCAGTAAAGCGAAAGCGAAGAAGAAAAATGCGCTCGCCTTCGTTGCCCCCTCGAGCGGTAAACCCGAAGGCCCGCCGCCGATGCCTCAAACTTTGCCACAAAAAGTACCGGTCGCCACCGAGCGAGCTGCCGCCGTGACCGCGATCGGCGCCAGCCCGTGGGCGCCCTTGATCGCCGTCGCCGGTCAAAAACAAATCGTGCTCTATCATGGTGAGACAGCTGAACTGCTCGGTATCCTGCCCTTTGAAGAGGGCATCCCCCAATCATTGCGTTTCAGCCGCGACGGGAAATACCTGGTCGCAGGCGGCGGCGAGCATAGCGTTCGTGGGATCGCGGCGGTTTATGAAATTGAAAACGGCACGCGAGTCGCAACCGTCGGCGATGAGCTCGATGTCGTGTTCGATGCCGATTGCAACGACACCATGTCCCGCATCGCCTTGGGCGGTCCGCAAAAAATGCTGCGGATCTTTGACGCCACCGACGGCACGTTGTTGTTCGATCTCAAAAAACACACCGATTGGATTTACGCAGTCGCCTTCAGTCCCGATGGCGTGCTCGTCGCGTCGGCCGACCGCGCCGGTGGCGTGGTCGTTTGGGAAGCGGCAACGGGACGCCAATTTCTCGACTTGACCGATCACAAGGGCGCCGTCAATTCGCTCTCATGGCGTGATGATTCGAACATGCTTGCTAGCGCGAGCGATGACGGAACGGTCAAACTGTGGGACATGGTTCAGGGTAAGGCCGTCAAATCGATCAATGTCAACGGCGGCGCCGTCATGGCAGTCCGTTTCGATCATAAAGGTCAACTCGTCACCGCGTCGAAGGATCGCAAGGTCCGGTTGTGGGACGCGGCGGGAGCCCAGATTAAAGAGTTTCCGGTGATGCCGGAAGCGGCACTCGAAGCGGCGATCACTCACGACAGCAGCCGAGTGGTTTATGGTGATTGGACCGGCACCGTTCAATTGACCACGATCGCCGATCCGCCCGTGGCTACGGCGCTGGCCGCGAACCCGCCCCCGGCCTCTGAACGAATCAAAGCGGTCGAGCAAACGCTCGCCTCGATCCAGACTCAGCTCACGCCTCTCGCCCAGGCCCAACAGGCCGCCGAAGCGAAACTCGACGCCGCTCAAAAGCAACTCGGTGAAGCCGATGCAGCGCTGAAGGCGAGTATGGCAGCGGTCCAGGAAAGTCAGGCGACGGAGCAACGGTTGCGAACGGAAGCGAAGCAGTTGGGCGAAAAGATACCGGCGCTGGTCTCCACATCGAGGGACCAACACGACTACGTGATCGCAACACGGATCGCGTTGGGAGAGGCGGCGGACACGGCCAAGATCGAAGCGATGGCTGCGACCGAATCGAAACTCGCCGCGACGCTCAGTGAGATTGCTCAAACCCGCTTGGCATCCATCCAACGTGTCACCCAAGCGGAAACCGAGAAACAACGCACCGCCGAACTGTCCGCGAAAATCAAACCCGCCGAGGAGTTGCTCGCGCAGCGTGGCAAGGAAGTCGAAACGATGAAAACGGCCTTGGAACAGGCCTCGCAAGCTCACGATGAAGTCGCCTCTCAAATGAGCAAGCAAGAACGCAAAAAACAGGCCCTCGCCGCAGCGATGCAATGATCCGGGAATGATCGGCTCTCAGATCTTTCGAAGCATGCAGGTAAGCGACCGAATGAATAAAGTGCGTAGCGGACGAGGCTGCGATTCCCACAATCAAAGGGACTCACGGACTCAAACGTTATCTACCGCTTGTTCCCTACATGGATGCCGAAATTGGCGAGTTTTCATAATAACTGTGTCCGTTGAGTTTGTTAGCCGGGCTTGAATACTTTCGAGTCTCGCCGGACCAATGGGCGTATGGAGCGAAGTTCCGCATCCGGGCCCAGCCTCGCAGTCGCAACTCACTGGCGACGTGGATACCGCGGCCTGAGTACAGCAGTCGTGTCATCCGATTCATCAAACGATCTACTTGATCGCTCGTGCGATAGCATCCAGGAGTTGAGCGATTCACGATATTGATCTGATCCCTTGAATAGCTTGGCTGTCATTTCCTTCACCGGTTTTGACCACTCCTGCTCCTTGGATTCAAACCATCCGCGAAAGGAACTCATCCGCTCGTCAAACATCTCGGAGTGGTCGATTTCCCAAACCCGTTCATGTGAGCAGGTTCGGGAAAGTGTTTCGGTGTATTCGCCGTTTTGGCATTAGCTCGGTTCTCGCGTTGAACCGGGGCTAACGCCCAAACGGCTAATGGTGATACGCAATGAATTACCCGAACCTGCTTAGTTCAAATTCCTTGCGGCCTCGATCACGGACGTTCAGAAAACCATGAAGGAAGCAAAGAATCGTGACGATTGCTGGAAACATGGATTTGAAAGCGTTTTGAGTTGAGAACCATCCGTCGGAGTTGACCGTTTTCGGATGGTAAGCACATCGGGGGAAAAGGTTCGGCAGAACCTCACGTAGGCGAGTCTCTCTGAGACTCGCAATTCCCAGCGTCTCAGAGAGACGCTGCTACGTGGTTACGCCGAAATAATTGTGACGATGTGCTTAGTCCTCGTTGATAGCGGTCGCTTCAGTGTGGAACACACCGTAGGCTTCGGCAAGAGCTTTCGTTTGCCTTATCAGTTAACGCGACGCACGAGAGACAATCCTGTGTCGCAGTGGTTGCGATAAACCCTTTCTCGCCACGCCATTTGGCGTGATGCTCTTCAGCAGCCAGATGGAGAGGAATTTTGGAGGGGTCTTTCACAGTCGTTCCAACGATCGAGTTGCGGCCCAAACATTGCTTCTGCCTGAGCCAAAACATCTCGTTGCGAGCAAAGACTTTGACGATGATCCACAATGCGGTGCCATGAGCGATCAACTCCAGTTCGCGATGAGTGCTCATTACAAAACTTGCGTTCCTGCCGGGCAAGCCGGCGAGGGTACAAAGTGAGAGAATACAGGATAGCTATTATCCGAGCGATCCGAACGCGTCGGGTGATGATTGCCGATTTCGCGGGAAATAGTCACCAGACCTGTTTAGCGCGATCTATTCGTCTTTGGCGCCGCCTAGCGTGACGGAGAGTTTGTACTTGTTTTGCAGGTGCGCGTGGGCGATGCTTGCGTAACGATCTTTCGGAAACAGCTTGCAAACTTTTTTGAACGAAGCAACTGCTAACTTTGCGTTGCCGGCTTCTTCTTGCGTGTAGCCGATTTGCGTCAAGGCCCAGGGCGCCGTTGACTCGCTGCCGCCAGCGATTTGGGTGTACAGTGAGATCGCTTCTCTGAATTCTTTCAACCGGCGATGGCAGCGTGCCATTTCTTGGTAGTTCGATGGGAACCGATCGGTTTGCCGGAAAAAACCGATCGCTTCTTTCCACTTGGAACCGTCACGGTAACACATCCCGATTTCCCAAAGCCAGCGATCAATCTCGGAAACGTCTTCCTGCAAAAGTTCTTGATAGACCAAAATTGCCTGCTCGTACTTTTGAAACTCGCGATAGGTTATAGCACTTTCTGATTTCCATTTCACCGCATTGTCGGTGTCCAAGGAGACCAACTGCTGATAGACGAGTATGGCAGACTCCATGTTTCTCTCTTGACGAAACGAGGTGGCCATTTGAGCAAGCCCATTCGCTTTGTCGGCAAACTTGCGGTACTGCTGCCTGGCTTTGTCGTATTCCTTTTTGGATACGTGCCAGTCGGCTACCTTCTCAAGCAACGTGTCGTCGGCGCGAAAACGTTTTTCGATTTCGCGGAAGGTCTTCACGACTTCCGCATCGTCGCCTGCGGCTTGCTGGACTCTTGCCGCCAAGAATAAAAGATCGCGTGGCCGGGTCTCTGCGATTTCGGTTGTCGTGTCATCGAGGTCGCGCTGTCTTAGGAAGGCCACCAATTGATTCGCTAAGAGTCTTGCTTTGCCCTGTGTTTCGTTGTCAGCCGTCAAGCTACTGACGACGCCGATGCCACGCTCGGCAACTTCCACATCCAGTCGCTCGTCTTGGTAATTAGTTCGCAGCGACTCGATAGCGTTCTCCACATCGCCGATCTGAAAGAGATGCGTTGCCAATTCATCGGCAGCTTGCGAACAATGACGCACTGTTTGCTGATTGCGAATCGCATCGAAGGTCAACTTGTGCCAAATCTCAACTTTCCGTTCTTTGTTCTTTTCGGCCGCTGCGATTCCTGCTAGCTCGACCATGGCGAAAACACCCGCGAGGTGCTTCGGTTGTTTTTCCGCGATGTCGGCAAGAGCCGGTTTGGCCTTGCTGGTTTGACCAATGTCGCTGAAAGTTTTTCCGATGTAATACGCCGCCGCGATACTGTCGTCCGAATCGGGCCAATAGTCGATGACACTGCGGAAGCCGTCATTGATTGCCGTGTTCTGCTTTCGCAAATTCACCTGGCACAGGCTCCAGCGAAGCAATGCGTAGGACGCTGCATCGCTCGTCTCGTACAGCGAAACGTATTTATCATATTCTGCAGCGGCAACTTTCCAATTGCCTTCTCGATAGTAGGTCTCGGCAATCTGCATTTGATGCCGCTCCACTTCACGCAACTTGCTCCAACGCTCCAGCGACATTTCGTGCAACTGATGTGTCTGAGCCGAGGCCGTCACTGTCATCAAGAGAACGGCAAGCAAAAAACTGCTGACGATGTTTCTTACTCTCATTCTTGCTCCTGGGCGTCCAGCCATTTTGAATACTCTGCGTGTGCGTAAAAGAAAACGTTCGTGCCCAGTTGATAACATGATTCCCAGATGTCGGCTTTCACACCGGCGTGTCCGTCCGCCCAGGCGTCGCCGATGTCGCCGGGATGATAATAGGCAATCCAGCGACCGTCTTGGTACCACCCCAATGCCTCTTTGCCACCGTGTGGGGCGACGTAGGGCAGGAAAGGGATCTGGTAAGGAACCCGATGGATAATGTCGTCTAGCGGAATCGGCACAGGACGAATCTCGGGAACAACTCGATTCATCATCGAAACGAATTGGTTGTGGAAATGTCGGCTGCCGCCATTGTCGCCGAACAACATGCCATGTTTGTCGATCAGGTATTCTCGTAAGGTCTTGATTTCAGCTCCACTTAACGAGATGTTTTGTTGACCGGTCAGGTAAACGACCGGAGGGCTTTGCCTGGTTGGAAAGTTTCGTAACGCAGCGATGGTGCGAGACTCGGTTCGCTCGCCAACTTGATGCTGCGTTCGGATGCCATATTCCAGCAACATGTTCAGATCGCCGCCGATCCCGTAGTCCTGGTCCCAGTCGCCACCGGAGTACTCCAGGCGGATGAATCGTACTTTTCCACGGAACGTGCCGCCTGCAAAACCAGCCCCGGTGCCTTCGCCATAGCCGACGGTGTAGGCGTGCTCTGTCTTTTCTTCCAACTTCAATTGCACTTCGTCGATCGGTGGCACGTTGAAGCTGATCGCACTGAGCGGGTTGATAACGTACTTTTTCCGAATCACCTTTTTGATCTTGACGATTTGGGCGAGCTGTTTTTGCTCGCCACCACCTGCGGGCATTTCGTAAATTTCACGGCAGCCGCGCAGTTGCGAAAAAAACAAGCTAAGCATCGTGAATGCAAAACAATAGCTGACCAGTGTTAGGAACGACTGATCCAACTTGCGACTTCGCGGTCCGTGCAGCCAATGTTGGGGGCGAACCCAACGCGTCGGTGGCCACCAATGGACGGCGTAGAAATGGGCCCGCAGATCCAGCGGGTTCCACACCTGCCCTTGATCGGCGGCGGTGTTTTTAGCGTGGGATGCCGAGGCCCGTTCGACTCCCCAGACGCTCCACAGCAATCCGATGCAGAAGAGCGTGAATGTTCCCCATCGTGCCAGCATCGCACGTGCCGAATCCATGACCATGAAATCGAAAAAGACGATCGCTAATTGCCAAGCCAGGACATAGGTAACACTGTAGGTGATCCATTTCGCCCGCGGCCACTTTACGAACGGGGCGATCGGATGTCGCTCGCTCGACCGCCTTCCAAAGCGAACAATGTACAAGAACAGCGGGATCGACAGGCAGCACAGTGCCAGATGCAACGAGAGTGGGAGCAGCCGCGTCGTGCGGAGCTCGAACAGCATGATCAGCCAGATCGCTAGGTAGCAAACCGAAACCTGCCAGACAGCGTCCAGTTGACGAAAGTGCTGCCAAAGTCCTTTCATTCAAGACCCTTTAGCAGGTCATCTAATCGGTTTTCCAGCGAGTCGGTGGAATCATCGGGGTCTTTCGCTTCGCCGATTCCCATCGCGGTGGCGGGATCGGATTCGGTGCCCGAACCGGGAGGTACGTTCGAGTCGGCAGGTGCCGTACTTGTTTCCGCAGCAATGTCCGTGTCCGCAGTCGTCGCTGGGGCCGATGGGACGGCGGAGGCAATCGGGGCCGCTTCGCGCTTTTCACGGATTGCGGGAGGGCCAAACACGGCGAAGACCAGCACCGTCGCCCCGATCATCAATCCGATCAACCCCAGTGCAGCGGTGATCACACTGCCGACCAGACTGTTGTTCTGAGCGGTGCCCATGACTTCATGCGGGCTGCGAGTTTTCAGCCCTGAAATAAGGCTGCGTAGTTGATCACCGGCGTCTTCGTGGGACATAGTTATTCTCTTTCTTCTTCCAGCACATGCATCAATTTACCGCCCGCTTCGCTGACCGCTTCAATAACGGGTTCATAATAATTGGAGGTTGATTCTCGGTGAACTTTCAACAGCACGGTTCGATCATCCATCGGCGCGTCACCGAGGATGCCTTCGATGATCGGTTTAACCTGTGCAATGCCGACTTCTTTTCCGTTGACATAGGTTTTGTTTTCGATGTCGATGACCACGGATACCTTCGAGGCCCCCGTACTGGTCACTTCGATCGCGTCGGCGGGATCCCACTGCAGATGACTGTCATCGGTCGCACGAGCCAAGATGACAAAGAAGATCAGCAGGTTAAACGCAATGTCACCCATTGCCATGCTCGGCACAGTCGCGGTGACGGATTTACGTTTGATTTTCATTGGAATGCGTTAGACGATTGATCATCGCCGTCTATTGAACGAGTACGGTTTGTTCTTCTTCGCGTTGGATCGTGACCAATCCGCCTGCGGTTTCGATGGCGGCGGTGACATCAATCCAGTGATGGTACGGCGTGTCACTCTTGCTTTTGACAATCACGATCCGGTCTTCGGGCCGTTGTTTGCCTTTCAAAAGAGCGATCAGTTTCGGTTTCAACTGTTCCGTTTTCACGGTGTCGCCGTTGATCGACAACGCAGCCAGGTTTCCGGTCAACGCGATTTCGATATTCTCGATTTCTTCTTGTTCCTGGTTCTCTTCGCTGCGGGGGATGTCCTGCGGGCGACCGCTGTCGGGTTGGATCGAAGCGCAAACCAAAAAGAACACGATCAAGTTGAACGCAATATCGCCGGTGGCACTCGAAGGGGGTTCGACTAATAGTTTGGTCGTTCGGTGGTGTCTCAAGTCTTGCCTCCCTGGGCTTTCTTGACAGCGGCGGTCAGGGTGACATTTTCGACCAGTTCGGTCGCGGATTCCTCGACATCCAGGACGAAGCGATTGATGACGCTGGTGAAATAGTTGTAAGCGACAAAAGCCGGGATGCCCACGATGAGGCCAAAACAGGTTGTCATCAACGAGACCTTGATACCGGATGCGGCGGCTTCGACGATGTTGGTTTCGCCCATCTTGAGCACGATGTCGTCAAAAGCGACGATCATTCCTTGGACGGTCCCCAGGAACCCGAGCATCGGGGCGGCGCTCGAAATGGTGGCCAAAATCGGCAAGTGTCGTTCGAGAGCGGCGACAATGTGGACGCTGTAGTCGTCCATCGCCTTGACCACTTGTTCCTCGGCGTGGGCGGGATCGTAATCAAGTTCCTGCAAGACGACATACTTCCGCAATCCGGTTGCCAAAACCGCCGGCACCGGGCCTTGCTGGTCATTGCACAGATGAAATGCCTCCAGTGCACGATCTTGATTCAGTAACTGCATGACTTCATCACGCAGCGTTTGTGAGTTGTCTTCCAGCATTTTGAGGCTGCGGTAACGCTCGATGATCACGCCCGCGCCAACCACACCCATCAATAGAATCGGCCACATGAAGATGCCTCCCTGAAGCATGTAGCTGAGCGGTGGCGTGCGAAAAAAGTCGCTGAACCCGTTGGCGTCTTGCGATTGCGTGGTGTCCCTCGTGGTGTCGGTGTCGCTGGATTCACCGTTAGGTGACACGTCGGCGTCTTGCGAATCCCTCGTCGAATCCCTCGTCGAATCGGCGGCTGCAGGCGAGTCGCCAGCGGGATTGCCAATGTCCTGTGCCGAGAGGCTGGTCATGCAGATCAGAACTGCCAAGATACCGACGAAAGCATGAATGGTGTCGGTTGCGAAAATGACAGGCATGTTGTTTTTTCGATTACTCATCATCAACGCTTCTAGCTTCCGCTTCAAACTGTTGTAGCATTTCGGGGAGTGCGAGTCGGCCTCGCGCGTATTTGGCCGCTTCGCTTTCGGGATAGTCCCAGCGACAGCGATTGTAGCGGCGAAACGCCTCGCTATTGTTTCTCGCCAGTCGATACGATTCCCCCGACCAGAATAACGAATCGGGGCCCAGTTCGTCGTCCGGGAATGTTTTTGCAAACTCGTCGAACGACAGGCCGGCTGTTTTGAAATCCTCGGTTTTGTAATAGCATTGCCCGACTCGAAACGCCATTTCAGCGGCGTGTTCGTGACCTTCAAAGCGGACGATGAATCGTTCGCCAACTTGCGCCGCGATATCAAAGTCTTCTTTCTTGTAGAAGTAATCGGAAATGCGGATCATGACACTGGCGATCAGGGGACTCTTCGGATGCGTCGCGGCGAGAGTGACGTAAGCTTCCAAGGCCGCGTCAAAATCACCGGCTTCTTCGTAGGCTTGTGCCAGTTTATACCGCGCGTCCGCGGCGAGCGTGTGGTCGGGGTAGCGGCGAATGATCAGCTCGTACGATTTGATCGCTTCGTTCCACTGCTCCAATTCTTGAGCAAACTGACCCAACAAGTAGGCCACCCGAGGAGCGTACTTCGGATCCGGGTAATCTTCCATCACGTCGCGAAGGACACGACGCCCGGCTTTCAAATCCAAGGTTTGTTCTTCGGAGCGTTCGAGTTCTTTGTGGCTTTTGAAGAGTTCAAAGTAGCTTTCTGCGATCCGAAATTTTGTTTCGACTGCGAGAGTCTCGTCGTTAAACGTTTTTGTGAACGCGGTCAGCAGCCCGTCGGTCCCCACCACGACCGGAACGCTCACGCTGACCTGGAAGGTTTCTGACTGACCGACCGCATACAGATCGCTGTAGTTTGCCGTGATCTTATCGCCAAAATAGCACTCGATCGCTGGCGATTCGGGATCGAAGTTATCAGGCGTGGGGGTCGTCGAGGCAACCAGTTGAAACGAGCCGGTGAAGTGACCACTGTGAGCCATCGTTTCGCTCAATCTCACGGTCTCGCGTTCACCAAATTCGGTGCTGATTTGCAGCGTCACCGAATCACGCTCGTCCGAGACGTCTTGATCCGCGTCGGTACACATGAAAAAGATTTTTTCGCCGACATGCAGCGACTCGACGGATTGGCGATATTCGCGATCGGTGATCCTCAGCGTGCCGTCGGTGACTAAACGGCCACCTGCCGAGAGTTTTTCCGTCTTGCCGTCGGGCCGACGTTGATCCAGGTACGCGGCCGTCAGGGTGTCGGCACCGGAGACGTTCAAGACACGGACGACCATCGCGTTGTCGATCGGCTCGTCATCGGATTTGTCGGCTGAGAGAGCCGCTCCAATCAAGTTGCGAGGCATGTGCGCCATTTTGGGGACCAGTTGTGGGCTGTTTTTGCCGCCAAGCTGCAGCACGATTTGGCCGAGAAACCGACCTTCGTCCAAGGCGATGTTTTCGCGGACCTGTTCTCGGCTTCGCAGGCCGCGTCGATCCGTCAATGCCCCTGAAATCGCACACTCAACGATCGCAGTGGAACCGCCACTGGTGATCAGGGCGACTTTCAGCCTGCTGCCGCTGGTCTTGGCGCGATCGGGGTCAATCACCTCGATCGTCAACGGAGCTGCGAGTGCCACCAAAGCCTCCTGACCCTTGCCTCCCTCTGGCCCCTCGGTTAACGGGTCAACATGCAGCGTAGGCGGACGCAAATCGTTATCGGGGCGTGGCGTTACACGTGTCTGCAGGATTCGGATGCTCGCTTCGCTCGGTGATGTCACGTACACGACCGATTCGCGGGGGACGGAATGACCCGGGAACGTATTTTGTGTGTCTTGGTATCGCAGGTAGACTCGGTCACCCGCATTGACGACCAACTTGTCGCCGTCGGGGCTCGCCGACGTATCAATCTCCTTGGTGAAGAGTCCCGAGTACTCTTCGGTTTCCGTTGCGACCAGTTTCAGCGGCGGATTGTCATTGACCACGACTTCGATTTCGATTTCATCGCGACCGTTCGTGCGGTCTTCGTCGTAGTCGCGAACTTCGACGATGATCCTTTCGTTAGGATCGATCCGCTTCAGTTCCAGACGCGTTTCGCTGACTTGCCCGCTCTCTGATCGAGCGAACTCGTAGATGATCGGAGTCACTTGCGCGTTGTTGTACGTTGCCGTCAGCTTGGTGCTCAGCAATTGGCTGCTGCCGGTTCCGTTCTGTGTGAATTCGTCCGTGTAGGTTGCCGTGACGGTGTCACCCGCCGCAATTTCCAGCGCGTCGTTGTTCGCCAGCGACAACACATCCTGCTGGGTCGGAATATAAGTTTGCTCCGCCGATTCGCCACCAATTTCAATCTGGTTGACTGCCACACTTTCGCCTAAGTATTCGTTGAACACCGCGCGAACGTATCGCAATTCCGCCTTGGGAAAGCGGAAGTCCCACTTCGATTGACCAACCATCACGCGTTCACCGGATGCCGGTTTCAGCGTAACGTTACGAAGGTCCATCAAGCCGTCTGCTGCAATTTCACTGGGGGAAATCGTGAACGCCTGCTGGCCTGCGGGTAACAAGATCGTCGCGACGCGTGATTCGCTAAAACTTTGCCAGTTGCGAGTGTCAGGGACGTTGGCGGCAAACGATTGGTCGCCCACTTCCATGCTTAGGCGGCTTCCGGCGCCAGGATGGGCGGAGTTGAGCCAGACGTCGTACGCGCCAGCGCTGGGAACGTCGATCTGCCACGTCGCGGTGTCTTTCAGGTCACGCCAATGACTTAGCGTTGGTGTCTGCGCGTTGAGTTCGTCGCCAAATGATTCGGTCGATTTGTTCAGCTTTGCATCAACCACTGGCAGATCGATCGACGGTGACTGGTCAACCAAATTGGCGGAATCCTGTCGTTCGGGCAGGCTGCTGAGATCAAAGTCTCTTACCGTGAACGGCCCTAAATCGATTCGATCGGAATTCATGTCCGCTCGCGCGATCAGTGCATTTGCCCTTTGATTGCCTTTGACGAGCGACGAGAAGATGGTGAGATCATGAGTCCCTTTTTCGAGAAACAGATCGACGGATTGCGTGCCGCGTTTAACGGGGACTTCTAAAATTCCGTTGACCGAAATTGCGGTCGCGTATCCTTGGACGGAAATTCTTGCCGCGCCGCTGCGATGCTGTACCAATCGACCTGACCAAATGATGCCGAGCGATTCTTCACTGCGATCGGAATCCGCAGGGACTTCCCAAAACAATTCGTTTACTTCATCGACTTGCTCTGGGTTCCGGTTGGTTCCCAGATCGACGACCTGTGACCAATTGGTGAATTGGTACGCTTTGCCGTGGTAGATTCTCCGGGTCATGCGACCGAATTCTGCCGTTGCCGGTTTCGCCTCTTCCATTTCCGGATGACTGGCCAGTCGAAACCAGAACTCGCCATCGTTGCTGCCCCTCAATTCGACATGGACGGGTGCGTTGGCCGTCGGGTCGGGCGTGGACATGGTGACGCGCGCGACCTCTTTCAAGTCTTTCATGTCGACGGTCAGCGTTTTCGGTGTCGCTCCGTCAGGCTCTGCCAGCCAATAAGATTTTTCATCCAGATCAATCGCCATCAGCGGACTGTGGTCCAGGGCGGTATCGCTGGCAATGGCACCGGCAGGCAATTCTGCTGTTGACGCCGTTCCCTCGAACACGCCGCTATGCGGCTCGGTTTCGTTGAGCACCACTTGCAGGCTGTCGCCGCTGTCGGCTACCAATTTGACGGGCAGCGTGTCACGCTGATTCGTTAGGTCACGATCCGGATCGATCGCGCGAAAGTAAACGGGGTTGCCCGGTTTGATTTGGTTTTCGGGTCGATTTTCCGAGACTCTTTGATCAATTCCTGCGGCCTCTTCGCGGGCTTCACGAGCAACACGTTCGCTGAACGTCTCTTCGTCTTTGTCCTGGATCTTGCTGCTGGACGCTTCGAACTTGGCGTTGGCGGCAATCGTGATCTCGACATCCGACAACGGGACTTTTTTGAATTCCGACTTGAATTCGTCGGGGTAGTCACACTGGATCGTGTCGCCGCCGACAAGCTGCAGAACACCGTCCCCCAATTCGGGCTCGCCAAGCCGAGTGTCGACATCGGCGCGAAACAAACCGCGACCCGCCCCGGTGCTGGTTAGCATGACCATTTCGCGATCCCCGCTCGGCGTGGTCGTCACGATCACAGGAATCTTGTTGTGTCCGCGGCTGATCCCTAGATCGCTGTCATGCACGACGATGGACAGAGGCAAACCGGGTCGGTGCAGACGCGTGCTCTTGCGTCCAAGTCGCCCGACCGTTCGCAGTAAGTTGAGTTGGTCGATATAGCGTTCTTCGCTGCCGTAGACTTCCGACAGGCTAAACAACGCTTGGTTCGCCAAACTGACGTCAGGGACTCGTTCCAAAACGCTGCGAAAAATGTCTCGCGCGTCATCCCGGTCGCCACGGCGGAACGCCAGCACACCTCGCAAGAATTCTGCCCGCACGACGATGTCCATTTCGGGACTGCGTGCAAGCTCTTCAAAAACAATTTCGGCTTGATCATACACCTTTTGAGACATGAACGATTCGCCGATACCGAATCGTGCTTCGGTCGCCTGTTTGGTGTTGGGATAGCGGTTGAACGTTGTCGTGAACTCACTGCGTGCGATATCAAATCGGTGAGCTTTGTAGTAGTTTCTAGCCAGCAAGAGTTGCATTTGGGCCTTGGACTCTTTATCGACTTGTTTCGATTCGCTGTTCTTGACCATCCAGCCACGCAGGACGTCTTCCACATACTCGTGGTTCGCTTCGCCTCCCGCAGCAATCCGCTGCTCGCAAACGAAACTGATCAGATCGACTGGTAATTCGCCTCGGTGCTGGTCAAACAATGGTTTGTGATTTTCGTAGGTTTTCAGCGCGAGCGATTCGTCACCCAGTCGGAGGTAAAGGGCGGCTTGCAGCAGTGGTGCGATCGGGCTGTCTTCGTCAATCGTCAGGCCCACGCTACCCAAGCGGGCATACGCTTGGGTGACGATCTCTCTGGCCGCCTGTTGGCGTCGCTCGTCGGTTGGGATATTTGCCAGCATCGCGGAAGCGAGCGTTGCCGCAGCAGCGTAGTCTTGTCGTGTCAGCGAGGCTTGTGCGAACGGGAATAGGCTGTCCCATCCGTTCCAATCGGATTCCAACAGAATGCTCGCCTGTTGCAATCCCAAAATACGATGCATGGCGTTGGGTGTGTCGCTTGGTTTGCCATCGGGATCTGCCTGGCCATCGGGATCTGCCTGGCCATCGGGATCTACCTGTGCGTCGAGTTCGTCGATTGCCAACGTCGCCGCAGCCGATGAGGCGCCGTATTTGAGATTGGCAACTGCAATGTAAATTTCACGTTTTTCGCTATCGGGGATCTCAGTGCTACGACGAGTTTGGTTGACCCAGTCTCCTATTTGCCGGAGGTCAATGTCCCAGATTTCCAGAGGACGGCGATGCGACATTTCTCGTGATTGTGTGATGACCTCCGCAAATTTCTCGATGTCTCCGGCAACCAAGTGACGGTCGGCCAACCAAGTGGCGTAACGGCCTTGAAACGGAGTTTCCTGAGAAAGGAGTTGTGTCAAAAACGCGGAGTGCTGCGATTCGTCAAGTTGCTTCAACAGGCGGGAAGCGCATTCACGCGATTCGGGATGCTGAATATCAAAGGTCAGGTAAGTCCTCCAGTACTTACTGGATTGGGGTTTCAGTTCCAGACGATCCAACACGTCGCCGATGTAACTGGCATAGCTTGGTTGTCGTCCGCCTTGCTGTTGAGATTGAAGGATCCATTGGAGCGATTTCTTCGCCAGCTCTGGATCTTTGTTCTTGTCGGCGGCGACCATCAAGCGGCGCCACGTGTCTTCGTTGCCCGACTTTGGCGGCAAGGTGAGCATGTGCTCTGCCGCTTCCTTGGCAATTTCCGGTGCGGCGTAATCCGTTGCCGATTCGAGCCAGTTTCGAGCGGGCTCGGTTTGCGTGGGTTGTCGCTTGGCCAGTTTTCCGTACAGAAGTGCGGACTCAGACCGTTGGTCTCCCGACGCATAACGCCGATAATAGTAACCCTGTGCACTGAGCAGGCGGTCGACGTAATCGCTACTCAACTGAGCAACCATCTCGTCGCTTAGCAGTTTGTCACGTACGTTGGCCTCTTGTTTGGAATTTCCAAAGTTATTTTTCGACGCCAATGCCATGACGGGATTTTGATTGAACTTTTCCAACAAGGCGTCCAACAACTTTACTTTCCCACTGCGGTTTTTATCGCGTTTCGCCGACGCCCGCCAATCGCCCACGTACTTACCAAAGTTGGCCAATTCGGGATGCTTCTCTCGGGCGATCAAGATCCGCTTTGCTTCGGTCTCAAACGCCGCGTCGTCGGCAGCCGAGTTCAGAAGCCAATCGATAGCCGAGCGGGTGAGTGAATCGGCGCTGGATGACTGTTCGATTAGGTCTCGCAAAGTGCTTCGTACTTTCTCGTCGTCTTTCATTCGATCTCGATACAGATTGAATGCGAGGACGTAGCGCAGGTAGGTAGCATCTTTCTGGTTCTTCTTGATCGCATCGAGAAGGGCTTTTTCAGATTCTTTGATTCGATCAGGTTCCGTCCCATTTTGCTCGACGAAGATTCTGGCGTTGTCGTTGCTGCGTGCATCAAACACCAGTACGTTTCTCAGCAGGCCGATGGCCGCCTCTGGGTTTTCCTCGCGAATATACGCCCGAGCCAGTGCGCTCAAACCGCGAAATCGGTCCTCACGATCGACGTACTTTGATGCGTACTCCTTCACCACCACGCTAATGTCTTTCGACGATGCAGTGGCTCGATCGAGCTGTTCGATCAAACGGTAGTGAAGCGATTGTTCATCACGAATTTTACGAGCCTCGGCGTAACTGCGTGCCGCATTGGTATGTTGCCCAAGGCGGTTGTAGTTGTCGCCCATTTGAATGAGAAGCTCACGCAGCCGATCGGTATCGGTTAGCACTTTTTTGCGAAGTAGTTTTGTGCCAACTCGGTTGGAATCCGCCCACTGGCCGACGCGTTGCCAGGACATCACGCTGTTGTAGCCGACGGTCGCGGCAAGACCGCCCTTGGATGCGTCGAAAAACTCTTCCGCCAGTGTGGCTCCGATGCGAATCTGGTCGTTTCCCTGCGATGTGTATCGCTTGATCGCTGTGATCGCCGCTTCACGACCGATCGCAGTATTCTTTTGGCGATCGTACACGGCGTGATAGGCCGCTGCGGCAGCTTTCTTGTCCTTGGTCGTGTCCAGCGTCATCGCGAGACGCATTTCGATGTCGCCGCACTCGGTCGCGTCCTCGTAACGAGATAGAAACTGGCGACAGGCAACGATCAAATCGTTGTTACGGCTCATCGCCTGCAACCCGTCGATGGTCTTTAACATCACATCCTGGTGACGCGGGTCGGTGGTATGCACGTTGACAAAACGATTGCCGATTCGGACCAATCCGAACACGCGTGCATCGCTGTGGTATAGGTCGACAAGCTTGACCATCACATCGGCCGCGTCAGCCGTGTTGTCGTTGTACTTGCCGAGTTCAGCTTCCAATTGGGATGCCTGGCGGCTAATTTCGTCTAGCTGCGTCGCTTGACCGGATGACTGTGCGTCAACGGTTGCTTGCGCCGATGCCAACAGCGTGACAGTCGCGAGGAACCCGGCGATCAGACACGCTTGCAAGCTCCCGTTGCGTTGTCCGAGCAGATGTCGGCTGGAGTCGAGGCGGGATTCTTGGCAGACCATTCTTGGAATCATTTTCAAGCAGGTTCGGAAAAGTGTTTCGGTTGATTAGCCGTTTTGGCGTTAGCCACGGTTCTCACGTTGAACCGGGGCTAACGCCCAAACGGCTATTGGGTTAGACGCAATGAATTCCCTGAACCTGCTTAGAACCCGGACTGGAGGAGTGTGTCGGAGATTTGTTTGGCGTCGGTCGCCAATGGACTTTCAGGAAAGTCACCAATCAGTTGGTCAAATTTTGAGCGTGCTTCTTGTTTGCGATCCATTCGATACAAGCAGCGTCCGTAGTTGAACAGAATCACGTCTAAGAATTTGGCATCGGGATGGCTATCGAGCACCGTGTCGAACGTATCGAGTGCTCGATCGTAGTCTTCGCGTTCATAGTAGTATTCGGCCATTTTCGCGACGGATTCACCGACACGTCCGCTTTCCGGGAAGTGGTCGAATACTTTTTTGTATTCTTGGAACGCACGGTCGAACAGTTCGGTACCGCGATCACCGGCGGCGATTCCCATTTCTTCATACGACTGTGCGATTCCGAATTGTCCCTCGCCACGCAGGATACTGTCTTCCATGTTGACGAGGCGATTGTAGATTCCGATCGCACGGCGGAAATCTTTTTGGGTTCGAGCGACATCGCCAAGTTGCAGCAATGCGTCGTCGACAAAACCGCTACTGGGAAATTCACGCTGCAGCCGTTGGCACATTGAGGCGGCCAATTCCAGTCGATCCATTTCGAAATAGATGTGCCAAAATTGGACGTAGGTTTCTTCCAGCAGACGTCCGCCCAGACGTCGGGCGTCGATCATGATTTCTTCACAAACGGCCAGCGCCGCGTCGTACTTTTCTTTGGACTTGTGTTTGAGTCCGAATTCTTTGTAGCGGTTGCCAATTTTCGTCATCGCGCTGGCAGTGTTCAGTTGCGTTTGAATGCGAAGCTCTTGATCGGAAATTTCGGCTCGGGTGACTCGCACGCCGCCGATGTTTCCCTCTAAGCATTTGGCTTTCGCGATCAGCTCGCTGGTTCCCTGTCCACTGTGAGATTCGTCCAGATAGATCAAACGCAGTTGGTCACCCGGGCTTGCTTGTAGCAGATCGTCCCCTTGGACCGCTTGCGGAGTTTTGACCAACGTGACCACACCACGAAACACGCCGCTGTGAACGACGTTGTTGACGGATTCCCGATCCGTCTGGGTTTGCCGATCCGCCTGGCCGCCCAAGAGGCTTTCATCAAAATCCGCCAGTTCGTCGGCGCCGGATGTGTCGACCGAATTCGCCGGTGCGGAAACTTCGCCACGCTGCTCGTCGGCCAATCTCGCTTCGGTCAAAGTGACCTCGATGCGGTCAACACGCTTGTAACGTTGAATCTCCGGTGCTTCGGACTCGTCTTCGGTTGATTCGATCGAAGTGTCGGATGTGATCAACTCCTCTTCGATCTCTTCCTCTGTTTTGAGTCGATGGATTTCGACGATCGCCTTCAGTGTGTCGGCTTGATCGGACGTGTCTTGATCTGGGTCCGCGACACGCAAGTTGACGTTTTTTCCAAGGACAACCCCGTTGAGCATCTCTTCAAAAGCCCCGTCGGTAATCGCGATCACTCCATCGCCAACGACTCGGACGTCCATGGCGATCGGCACGTTCAGTGCTTTTTGTGCGGTGTGCTGGTCGATGTAAGTGACGCGCACCGAGTCGCCGCCCTTGACTTCGAGTGTGTCGTTGTCGGGTTGGGGAACTCCTAATCGCGAACCGATACTGCCAAGAGCCAGCCGTACGTTGCGTCCGACCGAAAAACACTCGATGGTTTCGGCGTCTCCGCCACTGGATTCACAGCGAACACGAATGGCTTGATCGGGATCGAGAACGGCAAGGTCGGCGTCCTCGATTTTGACAAAGAAACGTTTTCCGGCTTCGAGTTTATTGCCGTCCGCATTGTCGCTGGAGAGGGTCGTGCCGACACGCTCCAAAGCGTCGATCGCGCGACTGTAGTGGGCCAGTTGAAAATGCCCCAGCCCGATGTAGTAGTACGCTTGGTTGACTTCGGGGCTGGTCGGGAATTCTTCAATCACCCCTCGCATCAACTGAAAACACTTTCCGTAGTTGCGAGCGTGATAGAAACAGATTCCCATTTTCAGTGACGCTTCACTTCGCTGAGTGTCGTCCGGGTTTTCTACTTCGGCAACGGCCTCGAATTGAACTCGCGCCTGGTCGTAGGCCCGATCACGGTCAAGGAAGTAGTCGCCCAATCGCATGTGTGCGACGTAACGAACCTTGCTGCGCGGGTAGCGTTCGATCACTGATTGCCAAATTTCAACAGCCTTGATGACCTCTTCGGCCTCATAGCGAGTGTCGCCAGCGGCCAGCAATTTCTTGGCAGCCCGATCTTCGACCAGGGATCCGCGAGGCCCTTGTGCGAACATGGGATGACCCCAGCTCGCCGCAGCAAGCAACAGCAACACCGATGCGATCGTGAATCGCTGGAAGCCTTGGCTGATTCGGTGATACGCGAAATCGGCATGAGAGCTGCGACGGGGAATTGGGTTTTGGATGAAGCAAATATCCTGGCTCTCCTCTGCCCGCTTCGGGGAGAGGGGTTGGGGTTGAGGGGCTTCCGCTCTTGGCAGAACCGTTAAGAAAAGCTGCGTTTCCTTCGTCGTGATGGCCCCCTCACCCTGGCCCCCTCTCCCCCGCGAAACGCGGGGGAGAGGGGAGACGAGAGGGATGGGCGTAAGCCCCGTGGCTAGCGCCATCGGCTCCATTCTCAAGACAACCCCCAACGCGTGCCCACACTCCTTCAGGTTGGTTGTCTTGTCAGGAATCATGGTGCATCGCGATGGGGAGGATGACGCAGTGGGCCGCCGCTGCAACCATCGTCACAGCAGTGTGAGGCGTCGTTCAACGAACATGGGTTCTCAAACGTACCAACCGGTCTGACGGATGAATCGCCAGACCGGTTGGTGAAACAGATTTTAATCTCAGTCGCGCGGGAAGGACATGAAATCACATCAAAGGAAATCGAGACGCATGAAAACAAGTCCTTCAGGCGGAGCACGCCTTGGTCAGGATTCCAACGCGTTTAGGACAGCAGGTCTTCGATAACGCTTCCGTCGTCAACCAACATCATCGGCCGGCCTTGCCGAGTGATGACTTCCTTGTACGGGTCGATGCCCAAGGCGTGGCAGACTGTGGCGTGGATGTCAGCGACTTTCACCGGGCTGTCTTTTGGCATTCCGCCGTCTTCGTCGCTCGAACCGATCACCGTGCCACCTTGGATGCCGCCGCCCGCCAAGAACGCGCTGAAGCATTTCGGCCAGTGGTCGCGCCCCGCATCGTCATTGATTCTCGGTGTGCGTCCGAATTCAGACATCATGATCACCATCGTTTTTTCTAACATGCCGCTATCGGACAAATCCTGCAGTAACGAGCCGAGAGCAGGGTCCATCACCTCACCGTGTTCACGCATCCTGAAAAAGTTGTCCCCGTGGGTATCAAAGCCACCACGATTGATCTGCACGAAACGCACGCCTTCACTGACCAATCGTTTCGCCATCAGTGCGCCCCGACCAAAGGGCGTGTCGCCGTATCGCTCGAGATCTTTTGGCGGAACTTGATCCAATTCAAATGCCTTCAGCGCCGGTGATCGCATCAGTCGAACCGCATCGTCGATAGACGTCGTAGTGGACGTCAGACGTGAATCCGACGTGCCACGGTTGAAGCGATTATTGAATTTCCCCAGCAACTCCAACCGTTTGTTGCCACGAGTCATCGCGACACCAGCAGGAAATTTCAGGTAGGGGTCTTGGGAACCGGGATTGCCGATGTAGTAAGCCTCGCAGCTTTGTCCCAGATAGCTCGCGGTTCTGGCTTGGCCACTGATCGAAATGAAGGACGGTAAGTCGCCGATTTTTTCCATCTCGTGTGCGACGACGCTACCAATCCCTGGGTGTTGAACCGGGCCAGGTAAAAAGCTGGTTTGCAAATGGTAGGCCGCGCGAGCGTGTGCCCCCTGTGTTCCCGCAATCGATCGGATCAGTGATGCGTTGTGCATCTGCTTGGCGACCGTCGGGAAAATTTCCGAGATTTGAATGCCGTCCGCGGAGGTCTTGATCGGCTCGAATTCACCCTGAGTGGGACGTCCAGGCTTGGGGTCCCACGTGTCGATGTGCGACATCCCACCGCTGTTCCAAAACAAGATCACGTTTTCACATTTGGCTTCATGATCTCGACCGGACGCAGCGATCAATTGGTTGATTGGCATCCCCAACAAAGAGGCACCGGCACCGGAGGCCATCATCATCTGACGACGAGTCATTTTGTAGTCTTGGCAGGCTGACATGGTTTGTTCCTAACGTAGGGGTTGAAGACTGGTCGTGAGCGGGTCTGGTGATATTTCTGGAAGAAATCGAAAATCCTAACGCGTCGGGTTAGGAAAAAGCGAATGAATTGACACGATCTGCTTATAAAAGAGGGAATCCATCATGGCATGAAACGAAATTCGTTACAGTTCAACAGGATCCAGCGCAGGTCGGCCATCCCCGCCAGCTTGTCTTCGCCAGCATGGATGATCTGTTTTCCCTCGGCGATTTCCGCGGCATTGGGCAACCGCGTCAGAATCTCGAAATAGGTGTATCGAATCGCTTTGCTAAAATCAGGCGTTGCCCCCGTCATCATCTTGTAAACGGGTTCGAGCTGGCCGACGCGTGCAGCCTCATGGGTCAAACGACCGTTGAGCATCATCAGAGCTTGTCGCATGGATGCGTTCTCCTGCCGATCCTCTCCTAAATCAACACGCGAGGGCTGGCCAAACAAACGCAGAAAGTGTCCGACGGGTGCTGGCGTGGCCATGCGGTACGCGGAACTGTATTTCGGGTTGTCGTCGATGGTTTCCTCGACGTAGACGGTTTCGTAGCGTTGACGAGGATTCGCCGTCGGCGGCATCCCTTCCATCCGCATCGCTTCGACTTCCTCCCGCGTCATCTTTTTCATGCTGTCGATCATTGGCGAATCGTCTTTGCTGCTAAGCAAAGCGCCGAAGTCCAGCTCAATTGATTTTTCCAACGCATACCCGTCGGCTGAAACCAGCATTTCGTCTGGCATCTGCGATGACGATTCGTCTTCCATCTGTGCCGTTTGCTCGTCCGCTGGGCCAGCCTCGGTTTCGATTGCAACTCGGCTGCGGCGTTGAAATGTGCGCGGGTTTTGTCCTGGCAAGTGCTTGACTTCGAACAGATGCCCGGCGGTAACGATACTGTCGTACATCGCCTCGGCTTTCATGCGGCGCATCGGTGTGGCTAAAAAATCTTGTTCCAATTGACCACGTTCGATCGGGTCGACCTCCAGCGCGACGTGAGCACGCTGGTAAGCGTCGCTCGACACAATTTCCTTGACCAACCAACGGAAACTGAAATCATTGGCAACAAATTCCTCGGCCAAATAGTCCATCGTTTTCGGATGGCTGGCAGGATTGCTATCCCGAAAGTCATCGATCGGTTCCACAAAACCGGTGCCGACCAGGTCTTTCCATAATCGGTTGATTAAAGCGCGTGCGAAGTATCGGTTGCGTGGACTGGTGACTAAACGTGAGAGTTCGTTTCGCATCTGACTGCGTTTGTACAGGTCAGCATTGACATCGATTTCTCGAATGGCATCTTTGGCTTCGGTCGAAACTTTCATGCTCGCCCCGAATCCGCCACGAAGCCGAGACTTCGTCTTGCTACTTGCGTTGGCAAACAAGTCATCGACCGACGGGCCTGCTTTGGATTGGCCAGCCGCTTTCGCATCTTTTTCGCTGCGCAGGTTTTCGAAACGGGTGAGGAATGGGAGGGATTCCGTTTCGTCTAAATACGGGAACGGGAATGACGGTTCCAGAGGCGAGCGCTCGTCCGCATCCGCTTCGTCTTCGGGTGGCCATAGCACCGTCGTTTTGTCGCCTTCGGTGGTGTAGACCGTGTTGGTCAAATTGTTCTCACGGCGAAGCGTTTTGCCAAAGTAAGCGGCGACGCTATAGAAATCTTTGCGTGTCCATTTGTCAAAAGGATGATCGTGACACTGGGCGCAACTGATGCGGATCCCCATGAAGACTTGAGCCGTTGCGCTGGCGAGTGCCATCGGGTCCGCGTCGTCCCCCAGCACGAAACCGATTTCCGGCGTCCGGCCCGCTTTGCCGTTGGCGCTAATCATCCGCCGACACATCTCGTCGTAGGGCATGTCCGTCGTGATCGCGTTATGGACATAGGCCAGCAACTGCGTGCCGCCTTCCTCGGTGCTGCGGATCCGCAGCATGTCGGCTAAAAACGCACTCCAGCGATTAGCAAAGCCTTCGTCGGTCATGTACAGGGACACGAGTTTCTGACGACGCTCATCAGCCGGCCACTTCAAATACGCAGAGATTTCCTTCCCCGTCGGGATGCGTCCGGCGAGATCCAAACAGATTCGCCGAGCGAATCCCATGTCATCGACGAGGCTGACGGGTGCCAACGTCACACCTTTTTCGGCGTTTTCTTTTGCGAGGATCTCATCCAAGTCATCGGCAATGCCGGTGGTCGCGACAAGTAGCAAAGAAGAGAAGAAACAAGCGGTAAAGCGTTTCACGGGGCATCTCCATAGTGTTGATGTTGGGGTGTAGCATCCTCGCTAGACACGATCAAAGGGTGGTAACTGGCCCAAGTCCGTTGCACTATCCTAACCATTTCTGCCGGTGAAGATGAGCGCCGCTTTGCTGAATTGTTGCCAGAATTAAAAAAAACGGTCTGGCCCCGCCTCAGAGATCGTGCCACTTTGAAGTATCGAATTTCGGGGTGTTTACGACTTCTACCCTCCCGGCGGAGACTGTTGCAGAATTCGGTTACGGTCACGGTAAGGCAAGAATACAAGTCCGACGCGCGAGCGAGTGACCTGTTGACCTTCCACGCTACCGCTACCGCGCCGGGCTTGGATTGCAACCGTCTCCGGCGATGAGGTCGTGCGGCTTTTAAGTGCTGGTGGCACTGTGATCTACCTCCCCCGGCTTCGCCGGGGGAGGTAGATCGACGCCGTTCAGGCGTACGCGAGGAGGAGGGCCGGGCGCATTGCCCTCCCCCGGAAAACTCGCTGAACGCTCGCTTTCCGACCTTAGGTTACCAAACCGAAAAGTTCTCGCTCGCTTCCGTCTAGAGAGAGCACGGGTTCGCGCCTCAGACTGTCGAACCGATCTCAATCTGCCGCTGAATGCGCCGCGCGCGAATCCAGCCGCCGCGTGTCACATTGCCGTCCGACGCCGGCAGACTCCCGGCGGGGAACTTGAGTTCTTGCGAAAGGCGGCGCCAGTGTTGGGCGAGGTCGGGACTGAGCGGCTTGTTGAGCATGGCGGCATGACCGGGAAACGCGTCAAAATACTGGCTCACGATGTGCTTGCCGCGCGCACCCGGTCTCGTTCGGAGCAGGCTCGATTGAGTGGTCCTTCGTGGCCGGTGCCGTGACAGTTATGGCTGTACTCACCAACGGTGATCGAGTCTCGATGCAACCGGGCGCGGGCATCGTGCGGGGCAGATTCGGTGTTGGCCTCGGTGTCAACATGCTGAGCCATCATGCGGCGGGCTTCGCGAACATAGGTCCGTCAACACCGTGATCGAGGGTTGCTCGGCGAGCATCCTCTCGAAGATCAGCAGATTGACCGATGGTTCTCCATGCGTGCCCCGCCAGCAATCCCTGACCTGATCCGAGTCCGCACCATCGATCGTCTCGTAATGTTGCTGCACACGCTGACTGAATTTGAGAAAAGGGCCGTTGAGCGATTCGAAGCTGTGGAAATCCGAGTGCGACAGACCATGCGTCATCATGCCGCCGATGCGTCCAGTCGGCTCGATAAGCCAAACGCTGCTATTTCCATCGGCCGCAGCGATCGCCGCCGCAATCCCGGCAGGAGTGGCATCATCGATGAGCACGTCCGGAGAATTCCCCTCGTGGTCTGCCGCTTGAATCGTGGCCAGCGGCACCAGCAGCAGGGCGGTGAGAAGTGCGAGCGTGTTTTTCATGGTGTTGATTCGGCAGTAAGGCGAGCGGAAGAACTTAGCTCAACGAAACCCAGGTTCAGATTGAGTTGCCTCGTGGTCGACGGTGTAGTCTTGATGCGTGATGTCGAAAAAGTGATGTAAACTGACCTCCGTTGAATTTTACTGAGGTAACATCCGACTTCGGCCCAATCGCTCGGGTGAAACCAGAAGAGCTGACGGCGGGAGCAAATCACCCTAAACTACCCCATCCCATTTTTCTCGCCGAAGGCATCTGGGTGCTGGCGGACCAGAATCCCCCGGCGTCCGTGATGTAATTTCTTCGAGTCCTCGTTAACCAATCACTCGATTCCTTTCTACGAAAGCAAGCTCACGATGACAAAGCACTGGCGGATCGCCGGGATCAATTTTTCCCACATGCACATGGGGGATTTGCTCCAGAACGTCTTCGATCACCCCCGTGCCGAGATTGTGGGCGTGTGTGATGAAGACACCAATGCGATGCAATCGGCCGTGAAGGCGCTCGGGATTCCTGACGAGCGAGTTTTCTCGGATTACCGACGGTGCATGGAATCGACGCGACCGGATTTGGTGATCCTGTGCCCTCCCACCGGGGAGCATGCGTTGTGGGTCGAACAGATTGCCCCGTTCGGAAGTCACTTGTTTGTCGAAAAGCCCTTCGCATCCTCGATCGAGGACGCCGATCGCATGATCGCGGCTGCCAAAAAGTCCGACAAACGACTCATCATCAATTGGCCCGCGCGTTGGGATCGTAGCCACTACGCGACGTGGCGACTGATTTCGCAGGGCCTGATCGGGGAAGTGCTGGAAGTCCATCACTACGGAGGCAATCGGGGACCACTTTATCACGGTGCCGACAAGATCGAGATTGAACCGACGGCGGAAGATAAACGCCGGAGTTGGTGGTACCGTTTGGAGTCAGGCGGCGGTTCCTTGCGCGACTACCTTGGCTACGGAGTCACCCTAGGGACTTGGTTCAACGGAGGCCAAAAGCCCGTGGAGGTCACCTCTGTCACTACACAAACGCCAGGGCTGGAGGTCGACGAACACAGTGTGACGGTTGCTCGCTACGCCCATGGCCTTTCCAAGTTTGAAACGCGATGGGGGACGTTCACCGATCCCTGGGTGCATCAACCGCAACCCAAATGTGGATACGTCGTCCGCGGAACCGCAGGAACGATCGCCAGCTACGACTACGAGCCAACGATCCGCGTACAAACATTCGATCGACCGGAAGGCTACGACCACCCAGTAGCAGATTTGCCAGTGGGAGAACAGAACGGCATCGAGTACACGTTGACACGATTGAGTGCAGGATTGCCAATCGAAGGCCCTCTCTCGCCTCAGGTTGCCAGGATCGGCCAACAGATCATTGACACAGCGATCCTGAGTGCGGCTCAGAAACGAACCTTGCCGCTGATTGATTGAGAACAGACCGAAAGGGCTAAGTGCCACTTCCTTCAGGAAGCCAGCTCCCTGTACTCAGTTCCGGTTTCTTTCGATGGTGACAGAATCCCAAAAGAAATCCGATCGAAAGAGAGGACGAGGCGAGAGCAGTCGGGGCGGGACAACAGACCGTGGAGAGGAAGCCTGTGAAAGAAGGTCGGTCCACTGTCGAATTTTCGTGGGCAATTTAAACCTATTTCTTGGGACGTACCCAGGTCTCACCTTTCTTGTACCGATTCGCTCGATCAATCACGGTTGGATCCTTGCTGCGTGCAATCACTTTGTCTAATGCGGTGTCAAATTCGGTTTTGTTTGGTTCACGTAGCGTGCGGTGGTGAGCGAGTTCAACGATTGCCAAACACGCAGCTTCAGCGTAAGGCGGTTGCTCCGTGTACGGTAGTAAGAATCGCAGAGTCTCTGGGATCCGGATCGCAGATGCTCTACTGAGTGCATATAGCCGCTCGGTATCTCGCTGGCACAGCCCCAATGCCCGACGTAACAACACTAGCTTCTGCTGGTCGGTGCGTCCGTCAGCGAGTGCAGCGACTCGGATCAATGCTCGTAATGCACTGAGCTTGTGCGATGCGTGAGAATCGCCGCGGATTTGCGTGATCAGTTGTTCCGCGACCGATGCGTCTGGCCAATTGCATAACGCCTTGATTCCCATCTCATGTTGCTTCTGATCGGAGCTTTTGACCGCCGACTCGACGAGTTTTCGAGCAGATTCGCCACCAATCCGCCCGACCGTTGATAGCAACTCGACTTGATCACTTGCAGAAAAAGAGGGTAACGCGTTCAACACGGGTTTTGCTCGCTTGGATTCTCGTTCGATGCGATTGCAAACGAACATCACGTTTTTCTCGGCCGCTTCGCGTTCGCGACCGTTCGACGCTGCTAAGACGCCTTGGAGCATCGAAGCGATGTGGGTTGGTTCGGCAAGTTCGCCAAGTGCATTCATCGCGGCTTGGCGAACCACTGCTTCGCGATCTGTCGCTGCGTCGAGCAGCACGGCAAGGGTGTCCACGGCACGTCGCTGTGCCAAGATCGTGATGAGTTGCGCTTCGGTCGCTGCCGCAACGGTCTCCATTTGAACCACAATCGCTTCATGCACATTCTCTGCTTGCAATCGAACGAGACTTGCCCGAGCTGCGTCGGCGAGCAGTTTCTCATCCGCTGCGATCTGTTCCACTAGCAATGGCACATCTTCGCCACGACCGATCGCACCAATCGCGTCCATCGCTGCTGCTTTGATCTTGCTATCGTCGGCCGTGGAATACTGATCAAGAATCGCTGAGCGAGCCGCCCCATCGCCGCGTGCTGCGAGTGCTCGCAACAGCCCTACCTTCGCCACGGCGGGCAATTTTGAAAGCTGGCTTGCAAACTCCAGCGTCGCGGCTTCGCCCGCAGCCTCAGTACGAATTTGCTCAAAGGCAAGCGCCCGGACATCGGAGTCCTCATCACCCAAGAGCTGCAAAATCAAAGTGACCAATTCGGAATTGGCACCGTCATCGGCATGGACCACCACAGAACCCACACTCAACGCAACGAGAGCGATCAAGAGTGAAACCACAACACGCGAGAACGAGATCACAATCATTTCCCCGCACATGCCAACATGCCACGCGTGACAGCGAGCTTCACGTGTTTGGCAGGAGCGTCTAACAGCAAGCGTTTGTAGACTTTCATCGCCTCACCTTTGTTGCCGGCCGCCAACAAGGCTTCGGCACAGGCGAGCGATCCATCGACGATGGCAATCTTGACTTTCTCATCGCTCGTTTTCGCCGCAGCGAGAGCCTGGACTGCCGCAAGGCTGCGAATATTCCCCAGGGCAAGGGCGGCGGCGCGGGCAACGGCGGGATCATGATCGCCCAACATCGCTGCGATCGCCCCAATGCTTTCAGCATCGTGGCGAGCGCCGAGTGACCCGATCACACCAATCTGTTGTTCGCCATTGACGCCAGGCAGAGCGTCACGCAGCGATTGTGCGGCCTCTGGTACTTGGATTCGCTCAAGTGCATAACGCGCCATGTGAGAAAGCTGCTCGTCTTTCAATAACTTCGCAAGTGTCGGCACACAGGCTGCTGTGCCGATTCGCATCAGTCGGCGACATACGACGTCCTTCGCATCACGAGAAACATCGCTATCCAAAACCGCAATGAGTTGCGTTTCCAATTCGCTGCGTGCTGCCACTTCGGTTTTCGAAGCGAGGATTGCATCGTCTAGTTTCTTGACTGGCGCTAGGTCGCTCCCCCAGTCGTAGCTCTTTAACATCTCCAGGGGCGTCTCGATTGTTTGGTCCAACATTATGATCTCTCCGGTATGAACTGGTGCTTCTTACAAATAGTGAAAAGGTGTCTTCCAACGCGTTCTTACAACGTCCACGGTTCGCGGCGTGCGCGATCGAGAAAACGATTCGCTTCCGCATCGTCTGGGAATTGCTGTGCCGCAGCATCCCATTTAAGCGACCTTTTCAAGGTGTAGGCGAGCGTACCGAGGTGACTGAGGGCGACCGAATTGACCGCGAACTCGATATCACGGAACGGCTTTTCGCGAGTTTTCACGCATTCGATAAAATCACCATAAATACCGCCGTTGCCCTGATAGGCTGGAATCGGTTTGGCCGCGATCTTTTCGTCAGGTGTACCTACGACCGCAAGGTTTCCAGTGTTAGGTTTGTTGTGCGTTAACTCCTTGCCACCAGGGTATCGGAATGTGACGTAGTTTTCATCTGCGTGATAAACCACTTCTTCGGGTTGCAGTTCTCGCACGTCGATGGCAAACGTCGCGCCGCCGAAATGGTGCGCACCCCAATCCGTCATGCCACCGCCCGAGTAATCAATATAAGAACGCCAACTGCCTCCTCCCGTACCAAAATTCCCGTCGCAACGGGCTTTGTTGTACGGTGCCCAGGGAGCTGGACCGAGCCACAGATTCCAGTCGATGGAGTCGGGTTTGTCTTCGGCGGGTAAGTTGCAATCTTGCGAGAGTGGACCAACATTGACGTTGATGGAACGGATGGTCCCCAGTTCACCGCTCCAACACTGATCGACAGCACCTCGGTAGTCTTGGAGTACCCGTTGGCTACCTCCCGAGACAACTCGCGAATAACGTCGCGCTGCGGCAATCATCGCGGGGCCCTCGGCCAGAGTGCGTGTTTCCGGTTTCTGACAATAGACATCTTTACCGTTTCGACACGCTTCAATCACCATCAACGCGTGCCAATGATCCGGCGTTGCGACGTGTACCGCGTCAATGTCCGTTCTCGCCATCAATTCACGGAAATCGTTGTACGCGTTGCAGTCAGCGTTGCTGTATTTCTCGTCGACTTTACTTTTGGCGGCGTTTCGAGCATTCGTCCGCACGTCACAAACAGCAACGTACTGTACGTCACCTCGGCCCAGGAATGCGTTTTGGTCGCCGCGGCCCATGTTGCCGATCCCGATACCGCCGACCACGATTCGTTCGCTCGCCGCTGGAACATCGCCCGCACCTAATGCGGTGGACGTAATCACGTACGGAATCGCGAGAGCCGCGCCCGCCCCGATGCTAGTCTTTTTCAAGAATGCGCGACGAGAGGAGTCCGACTTGCCGGCCGTTGGAGATGGGGTCATTGGTGGGGATCTTTGGATTGCAAACGAATGGAGGACTGCGGAAACGTCTTCCCACAGACGGAAGATGCCGGCCCGTATAGTACTCGATTTCAAATCACCGATGTGGCATCCGGCCGCTGGTCTGATTAAGAACCGCTGGGGAGGGCCCAACGCCGATGAGCCCTTCTTCGGGCTAGCGAGTGTCTGTCCGGAAATTGAAATTGACAACATTTTCACGGATGAAATGAAAAAACATTTCCTCGAAGATCGAACCCCTTTTGCAGGCTCGCGCGCTGAACTTGTTGACAAAAACACCATCCAACGCAAAATCTTTGAGGAGTGACCGTGGTTCGCAAGCACTATCAGCCGCAGCGCCGAGTTAATTCCAGCCCCCATCGCCAACGGTCCGTTGAATTTGGAGTGTGGCGATACAATCATCCCTATTCAAATCGGACTGAAGTATATTCCATGAAAGTACTTCACTTTCTTTTGGATACGTTGTCGCGCTCCGGAGCCATCGTGACGATTGATGCAATGGGCTGTCAAAAAGCGATCGCTTCCAAGATCATTGAGCGAAAAGGAGACTACTGCTTAGCCGTTAAAGGAAACCAAGCGACGATCTTCGATGAACTGAAAAATGCGTTTGAATCGGCAATGTCACCTGACCGACCTCCCAGGCGTTTGCAGGAGCACGAAGTCAGCGATACGCAGAAGAAGCCTCCCGGGCGATACGAGAAACGCATTTACTATACGATGCCAGTTCCCAAAAAAACCAAAGACCGCGGGGACTGGAAACGAATTCGCAGCATCGGTTTGACGATCACTTACCGATCCTCCTCCCCGGACGACTGGAGAGACGGAGAAGTGCGATACTTTATCATGAGTTTCACGAGCGATGCGGAGCGGTTTGGTACGGCGGTCCGCCAGCATTGGGATATTGAAAATTCGTTGCACTGGGTGATGGACATGACATTTCGAGAGGACGAATCTCGCATCCAGAAAGACGACGGTGCAGAGAACTTCAGTTGGCTTCGTCGGCTAGCGATTTCCCTGCTCAAGAATAACGAAACCCAAAAAGGAAGCATACGGAACAAACGCCTCCGAGCAGGATACGACTTTGAATTCTTGCTCGAAGTCCTCAACGCCGTCGCAGCCTAAAATCAAATGCGTTCACTCTGGCATGAGCCCCATTAGAACAGTGCCCCAGCCACGGAAGCCCCGGTAGGGGCGACAGCGAACCGTTCATATCGGCGTGCTGCCGCCCCTCCCGGAGGTTCCGATCCATCGTTCACGTGATTCCCACGGCTGTCGCCGTGGGCTAATCGCTGCCGTGCCTACCGGCACTCCTCAGTCTTCGGAACGCGTGATCGATAACTGACGAGTTTTGACGAGTTCCGCAACGCCAGTGATTGTTTCGCTGTCGCTACGGCAAACACCGTTGCAACGTCATCAACGCGAATCCGGTGCCGTAGGGGCGGTGGTAATCGTACAACGGATAGTCCCACCAGGAACCGTTTTTCTCTTGACGATCGAGCATCAACTTTGCCAATAAACCTTGATAGGGAGCTTGCTCGGAATTGGGGAGTTGGTCGAGACTCAGGGCCGCGTAGTAGTGGCCGTAGTAATAAAAGTAACCGGCAACCTGCATCCATGATTCGTGCGGGATCGGACGCTTGCGACCGATGTCGAGCCATCCGTTACGAACGTACAAACGATACAACCAGTTCTTCACAACGTTATCGGTGATCGATTCATCGCCCCACATTCGCAGCGCACAATTGCAGCACTGGGTGCGTCCCAAACTGCCACCGGGACGATTGATCCCTCGCATCGGTTGGTTTTTCAGGTACTCGCCGTACAGATAACTGAAGTCGAGTTTCTGCTGTCGTTCCAATGCCGCGATCGCTCGGTCGACGATCCGTTGCGGCGGTTCGAGACCGATCGCTTTGGCCTCGGCCATCGCGATCAACACGGTTCCGTTGACGAAACTGATCGAACTCGATGTCGGTTGGTTGGCTTGGTAACGAAAGTCATAGTACCCCCACCCGCCGTCGACCGATTCATAACGCGTGAGCATTTCGAATTGCAGTTCGATCAAATCGACGCACTGCTTTTGCAACTCGGCGTTGCCATCATGTCGAGCGTGCATCCGCACGAGTGCTTGGATCGAGTAGGCATGACCCCACACGTTGTAGATCGCATCACCGGTCGCACGGCGCAGCCGATTCAGGTGCTCGAACAACCAAGCCTCGGCGCGATCGAGCGACTCGATCGCTTGGGGATCCTGCGATCCGGTTTCGATCAGGGCCGAAATGCATAGCGACGTCGTCGCGGCGCGAAACGCGTGATGAGCCCCGGGGATCGGAGCAAAGATGTTCAACCCTTTGGTCTTCGTTGCCGAACCCCACGAGCCGTTCGGGTTCTGATCCTCGACGAGGAAATCAATCCCACGTTGGATCGACTCACGGATGTCCTGCTCGCTCGCAGCCTCGATCTCGGGGAGTTTTGGCACCTCGTCAAAGTCGAAGGGGTTATCGAGAACGTTGGCCCGTGACGGACCCTCGCTCACCGCTTCCTGAGCGACGCACCGAAGCGGTACCACCGCCGCAGCGAGGACGCCGAGCAGGGCGAGCGCGTTCCAAACACGTCGGGGTGGCAACATCATCATGAGCCTCTTTTATCGGGTCCGATTGGTTTTCCGAGTCTGATTCAACTTTCGTCATCGTCATCGTCATCGTCATCGTCATCGTCCACGTCCGATTCCATTGTGAACTTCAAATCACACGTCATGGTCGGCATGATCGCGGGCATTGGCTTGGTTCGTTGAAATGATACGACGCAATCAAATTTCGTTACCGCGTAGGGTACCGAGGAGACTGATTTCACGGTGCCACGCAGCGAGTGATCGGGGAACGCCGTCGGCACGACTTCGCACTGAGTTCCGACGGTGACCACCGCGAGATCCTTTTCAGCGAGATCTACCCGGACGTGCAATTGATTGGGATTGACCACGGTGGCGATGGTTTCCGAACCTGTCACGGTCGATTTCACATCGAGTGTGCTGGGTTTGTCACCGAGTTTGCCGCGAGTGAGTTTGCCGTGCAGAAGAATCCCCTCGATCGGAGATTTCAAGACTGAGGTCTTTCGTTCGGCGCGTTGTTCGCTGAGTTTCGTTTCTTCTTTGGCGAACTTGTCGCGGCTCCGTTTGATTTCGATGTCACGCCGTTGGCGTGCTCGGTCGAGGTCTTCGATCGCTTTCTGATAGGTGAGTTTCGCACGAGCGAGTTCGGATTCTTGCTGAATCTCTCGACGTGGGATCGTTTGCTTCACCGATCGCTCGGATTGGATTTTCGTGTTATCGAGACGGAACTGGGCGAACTCGACGGATTGCTTGGCGCGTTTGAGCACGATCTCTTCGGACTCTTCGGTGAGGTCGTCTTCGTCATACATCTGTTGCAACTGCTCGAGTTCTTCGGTCGCGTTATCGAGAGACGCCTCGGACGCTTTCAGATCGAACTCGGCAGATAAAACCTGCCGATCGCGATCGACACGTTGGAAGTTATCGTAGTCCTGTCGGGCGTTGTCGCGTGCTTGATCGGCTGCGTCGCGATCGAGACGCTGCGTTTCGATGAATTGTTGGTAGCCGAATTCCTCTTCATCGAGTTTGAGTTTGGATAAACGCAAATCGATTTCGGCTTCCTTAATTTTTTCGTCCATGTCCTCGGTATCAAACCAAACGACGTTTTGGTCTTTCTTCAGGTGGGTTGCGTGAGGGACGATGCGGCTGATTTCGAGCGAGCTGGTGTGCTCGGTGTCGGCAGTGATTTCAGCCGACGAGAGACCCTCGAACACCCCGGTGACCGAGAGTATTTTAGGTTCGGTCTTCTCGTCTGGTTTCGCGGCATCTTCGGCGGCGACGGGATGATTCGCAATCCCAAGACAGAGCGAGGCAGCGAGCAAGCCGGTGGAGAGTTTGATTGGGAAGGGCAATGGCATGGAATTCTCGACGCCTCCGGGGTGACTGGGATCTGGGTGACTGGGATCTGGGTGACTGGGATCAGGGTGCGATATCGCTTCGAACGGCCCTCATCATGGCCCGTTCGCAGTCGAATGTCCACTGATTGTTCCCAGGAGTCACGGTTTCTTTGGAAGGTTGCCCAACCGGAAAGCAAGGCCACCCCAGCTTCCGACTTGGCTTCCTGCCAGACAAGCTGGCCAGGGGAGCGTGCATGGAGTGCCAATCCTGCCAATCACAAAACTCACGCTCCTGTCGGACAAGCCGACAAGGAGGCGGCAGCAAGCACATCGGCGGAAAAGGTTCGGCAGAACCTGACCTAGGCGAGTCTCTCTGAGACTCGCAACGTTCAACGTCTCAGAGAGGCGCTGCTACGTGATGACGCCGAAATAATTGTGACGATGTGCTTAAAACCTGTCACCCGTTCATCGCCCGAAAGCTCTCGTTTCACTCGACAGAGGAACGAATTCGAGTTCGCCGTCGACATCCGAGGGACTGCTGCTTGACGGACCGCTGCTCGACGGGAATCGTTTGACTCGGCCATCGGGATCTTGGAGAAGGTACTCGTCGAGCGATTTTTCCGCTTCCGATGCCTGCCAGTCTGTTGAGTTGGATTCCATCATCGAATGATCACTCGCCGGTAAACTGGAGAGTTTCATCCAACCGGAACTGCCCGGTTCGATCATGCTGTTGACGTTCGGCGCGATCGTGGCCATGGGGACTTGCTCGGGGTGAGCACAAGCTTGATCACAAGACGAGCAGCAGCGACACGGCTTTCGAGCACGCCAGAAAAACAGATCCTCCATGCAGGAACGCGACGCCACAAAAATTCGGTCGCCGGGCCGCAGTTGATAGTTCGATGCGGTGTTGCCGAGTTGCACGATTTCGCGATAACAAACCGGCAACGTGACCCGGCACTGTTGGGGATCGGTCGGCCGCGAAAGTAAAATTTGACAGGGGTTGGCGTCACTCGATAAACCGCCCGCCATCACGATCGCGTCGAGTACCGTTTCAAATCCGGTCAAGGGATACGATCCCGGCGCGTTGACTTCCCCGAGCACGTAAAACCGATGCACCGGTTCGAGTAACCGAACGTTGATCGCGATGGAATCGAAATCGTCCGGCAGATCCATCCGAATTGCCGAGATCTGCTCTTTCTCGCAACCCGCTGCGGCACAGGCATCGCGTTGCCTGCGGGTCTGGAAATCGATCTGTTGCTCGATCAGCAACTCCGCTTCTTCGAGCCCCCGCCCGGCGACGATGACCCGTCCATACGGTCCGAGGTCGATCGTGCCATCGGCGAGCACGACTTGATCGGCCGGTAAACGCAGATCACGTTCGAGACTCACCGGTTCGATCAACACCGTGTCGCCGGGCTGCAAACGGTGCGGGGGCAGAACGGACTTCGCGTTTTCACGCGGAATGGAAACGGGAACTCTCGATTGATCGAAAATCGCCTCCGCCGGTTCCGTCAGGGCATGGCCCGGTGAGCAACTCAAACCGAGCGCACTGCATCCGCCGGTGCCGAGCACGACAGCCAGCCATACGGCGTTCAGTAAATTCAAACTCCAAGCGTTTCGACTCATTCAATCCGTCCTGTTGGTGGAATCCATTCCACAACTAGGATCGGAGCATCAGGACGCGGTCACGCGGTCAAAACGGTTGTGCCCTCACGACCAGTAGAATCGACTCAATCCAACCCCTCGATCGCTCCCGCCGTGATTCCCGTGAGGATCAAACGTCTGCCTTCGCGTAACAGAAATCGGGCCGCTTCCTCGCGAAACGTTTCCACCGGTTGCAATTGCACGATCGGACGGTCGCTCGTCCCACGAATCTTCACGACCACGGTCCGATCCCGTAACAACTCGGACAGGTCCAAAATTGCCGAGGCGGGCAAGAACGTTCGTAGCACGTAGTCTTCAATCAATTGTTGGAAATCCAGAGCGATGTCGCCGTAGTCACCCGTGGCAATGATCGCATCGAAGTTCAGACGTTTGGTTCGCAAATAAAGTTGCCCGTCGGCTTGGACCAATGCCGCGTCCGACCCCATCCAAAACTCGTCGATGGTGACCACTCCGTTACCGATCACACCCCGAGCGGCGCCGGTATCGAATTTCTCGGTCGCCAGCGAGATTGGGCCGAGAAAGCGGCTAATCCCCACCAGTCCGGGCACCGCCGCTCCTTGGGTTTTTCCTAAACGAAAGTCGAACCGACCGGCCAAATCGTCGACCGAACTGACCGCTTTGCCACCGAGGTTCAACTCGCCGGTAACCTGACCGGTGGCCCGAGATTGGGAACCACCGTGCGGTTGCCCGAGACGAAAAAGGTCGACCTGCCGCGTCTTCCAACGGCTCGCCAGATCGACACCTGTTTTGCCGCGATGGGACGAGACCGCCAACTCGCCGTCGAGCCAACCGCCGCCCACGTTCGACGCGATCGCTGGCAAATTTAGTTTCCATTTCAGCCGACTCGCGTCGAAATCCAAGCGAAGATCACTATGGGCCGCCCCCAGCGGAAACTCACTCACGACGAGCGAATCCGCATTCAAACGGCCTCGCAAACGAAACTGCTGTTGCGAACCGCTCAGCCGCGCCGATCCCGATACCTTGCCACTGATCTGATCAGATAACGCACTGACGAAAAATAACCCGCGACTCAAATCAATCCGATCGGCTCGCATCGCAAGGTTCACTCTTGGATTCAAAACGCCATCACTTTCATACAACGGCACACGTCCACTGACCCGCACGGAGCCACCGGCGTAGTCGCCCACGAACGATTCGAGTCGAACTTCCTCGCCATCGAACTCCCCCCGCAACGACGTGCGTTTTGAAAGCGGGATATCTCGATATCGCAAACCGTCGAGGTCCAGTTCCAATCGCAACGAGGATTGTTTTGGGTCAGCTCCGGCGAATAGGACACCAGTCACTGCACCGGAGATCCGTCCTCGCAGCGGAACGTCATGGTAGGGCGACATCGAAATTCCACGATGAATCGAAAGATCATCGAATTGGAATTCAGATCGCTGCAATCGCCGACTCAGATCCTTCCATCGGTCGTCAGGCATCGCGGCGGCAACCGTGCGAACTCGGAGCGTGCCGTCGAGTATCTCGCCATCACCTTCGAGGGATAATTCGTCTTCGCTCGCCGTTACCGAGACCTCAATCCATCCGAGTGACTCGTCTCCGATTTTGCAATCATCCAAGCGAATGCGCGCCGTGCCGCGATGGGCGGCGGGGCGATCGAGCGACTCGATCGGAACCTGCCATTTCAATTGCCCTCCGAGCGTCGCGGAAAGTTTCGGTGAAGCGATCATTCCCAAGGGCAGCGCGGCCACCGGGCGGATCCCTGAAAACTCGACCTCCGCCTGCGCTAATCCCGTCGACTCCAGCGGCAGGCGGGCCGATCCGGTAAACCGTCCGCCCCACAACCCGGCATCGAGACGATCGATACTCAATGCGTTATCTGAAATCTGATATTCACATTGGATGCTCCCGATCTTGACCGAACCGGGCAACGATTCAGCCGAACGACACGGGTGGATCGTCAAACTTGATTTCGTAAAACGGATGTCGTGTTCGATGACTCCGAGGTCCACTCCGCCCACGCTCAGCCCCGGTGACGCGACACTGCCCACGATTTCCCATTGACTCTTCGTGAGCGGTTCGGAAATCTGGCCGCGGGCCGAACCGCGAAAATCGAGTTTGCCTTGAACGATCGGTTCCGAAGCCGAGATCAACCCCGCGACCGCGGCGGTGGGAAGGTCGTCGGCGGCGACTTCCATCGCAAATTTCCGATCCCCTGTCAGACCCAGGGAAGCGGTGCCCTGCAATCGAATCGTTTCGCCCTCCGCACCTGACTCCGTCGCGACCAAGTCGAAATAATCCAGTTGCAGAATTCCATCGAGAATGGAGATTTTCGAAACGTCGAACGTGGCCGGAGGTAACCCCTTCAACACCACCGATTCGCCATGAGCTTGTCCCGTCATGCGATACGTTTCAACGCGTGAGATCGACTCCAATGGTACGGCCAACTCGACGTCCGCAGAAACCGTTCCTGACCGCAGGTTCGAAATCCACTTCGCGATCGTGGTCAGGTCCAGGTTCTCGAGATGCAGTTCCCCGCTCGCGTCCCCTCGTGGAACGAGTTCCACGCTGCCACTGCCACGAATGGAGCCGACCCGTTTTTCATCGGCCATGACTGCTCCGGCGGGAGTTGCTACGACTGGGAATGGTCCGACCGTAGCAGGTCCGCCCGCAGGTTGTTCCGCCTGCAATCGCGTCAGTGTGGCGGTTCCCTTTCGATACTCGATGTCCACTTGCACGTTCTGCAATTGCACTTGATCGATCATCAACTCCGGGCTCGTCAGGGTGCCTTCGAAACGATAGGCGGCGGCGTCACGGGGCGATGTCCAGGGCACGCCGACGTTGAATTTAACCGAGACGGTGCCATCGAGCGGCACGCCCACGTCGATCCCGATCGATGACAACCGGGCGGTGAGTTGCCCCACGTCAATATCTTCGAACACCCAACGTGTCGACCAGTAACGCGGCCCCTTTTCCACCGCAGGTTTTTCCGCGACCGGCTCTACTTTCTCCTGAGCGTGTCCGAGCGATGCCGCCGAAACGATCCATCCGATCAGAACGAGGTAGATAAAAAATGGCTTCATTGAATATTCACAATAACCCAGGGTGAACGTCTCCGTTGGCCAGACTACACGATCGCTCGCCAGTAACGTCAAGAGCGACTGAGCCCGGTTCCTGCGTGCGCGGTCAGTGTCTGGGCGGAGTTACTGGCTTCTCGCGGTGGGTTCGTCGGTCGTAAGTTCGTCGAAATCGATGTCGTCGAGCGGGGATGCTCCCGAAGAAGGTGCCGGATTGTTGGCGACGTTTGAAGTTGCGGTTGGGGTTTCGTGTTGCGGTTCGGTGGTTTGGAACTCGGCAGGTCGAAATTCGACTTCGGTGGGGGGCGTGGATTGCGGGGGTTGGTAGGCTTCGCGTTCTTGGTCGTTGGCGTGCCGGACTTGCAGTTTGGCTGAGTGGACGCGTGTGACGACGATGATGGATCCGGCGTCGATGGGGAGACCGGTGCTGATGGCGTCGGATTTGTGGCCGGCGATTTTGACTTGGCCGCTCGGTAGCAGGTTCGAGGTGGCGACCCCGGTTTGGCCGATGAACTCGGTCAGGGCCGTGCCGTCGATGGTGGTGGGTTCGGGTAACTCCGAACTGGATTCGAGTGTGTCGCGATTGAGCATACTGCGTCCGATTCTGGTTTTGGGCCAAAGTTTAACGAGCGCGGCAAACAAAATCGGGGTGGTGACGAGATAAACGAGGGTGAGCGTCAATCCGAGGAAGGCGCTGTAGGTGAATCCGATGATCACAGAGGTGACCGCGACGACGGCGGCGGAAATGGCCAGCAGCCCGCCGCTGGGGATCAGGATTTCGGCGACGACGAGTGCGTAAAACGCGATCAACAGTGCGACTGAGTAGAACGCTGGCATCATTCTTCCACGAGTTCGACGACGATCCGGTTGCCGTGGACTTGGACGACTCGGACGGGTTGACCGGGGTCGATGGCGGCGCCGTCGCTGACGACGGAGACGATTTCGTCTCCGAAGCGGGCTTTGCCGGAGGGGCGGAGGCGGGTTTCGGCGGTCCCGGATTGGCCGCTGAGGTGGTCAAAGTTGGCGATTCGTTCGAGTTGGTCGAGATTGGCGGCGGGTGAGTCCATCGCCAATCCTGTCGCCGAGGCGGCTTGGGGGAGGAACGCTCGGACCACGAAAAAGCCGAGCAGCATCCCGCCCATCCCGCCGAGGGCCATCCAAACGCTTTGGGCCAGTTGGCTCAATTGGTAGCTATTTTTCGGGATGATGAACGTTTGGCTCATCAGAACGACGCCGAGGACGGTGAGGACGAGTCCGCCGATGCCGAAGACGCCGAAACCGGGCAGCACGAAGATCTCGATCGCCAGACAGAGGATCCCGAGGCTAAAGGCGAGCAATTCGGCCCATTCGGCGGTGCCGGCGAGGAATTTGGTCCAGAAAAAGAAGGCGAAACAGAGCATCGCGACGAAACCGGGTAGCCCCAATCCGGGAGCACTGGCTTCGGTGGATAGCATCATGAACCCGAGCAGGAGCAACCCGAAGGCGAGTCCGTCGTTGCGTCCGAGTCGTTCGACCCAGCGAACGAGTCCGCGGTCGGCGAGTTGAGTGGGGACTTCGGGCAGCCCGGCACTCGCGGCAACGGTTTGCAGTGAGTCGACGGATTCATCGGCGAGCCCCAGTTCGATCGCGGCTTGGGCGGACAGTCCTTCGCCGAGTTCGATGCGTTGTTCTCGTTTCCAGTCGGTGGCGGCTTCGTCGGCGTTTTCATTTTCACTGGCCATTTCGCTGGGCACGGCATAGCGGATTCGTCCGGTGCGGCGGTTGGTGTAGCGGTGAACGGCGAGGCTGGGATCGAGGATGCCTCGGATGAGCGTTTCGCTGCGACCGGTGGCGGCGGCGATGATTTCGATCAGTTCTCGTTGGGCGGCGACGTCGTCGGGGGAGATAGCGTCGGCGCCGCTGCCGCCGAGGGTGGCGTCGGGGTGCATGGCGAGGGGGCGGCAGGCGAGTGCGATCAGGGCGGCGTCACCGCGGGCTTCGCGGGAGACGAAACCGCCGACGGTGCGGATGGAGGTGCCGGGGTCGGCGAGGGTGGCGGCGAGCGAGGTACTGCCGGCGAGATACCCGCCGGGGGAATCGATTTCGACGAGCCAGGTGTTGGTTTCGCCGGATTCGATCGTGGCCGCTAGGTTGGATTGCCAACGTCGGACCCGGTCTTGGCGAACGGGGCCGTTGATTCGCAGGAGCACGCCGACGGATTCGCCGGCGGCGTCAACGGATTCGGAGCGAAGTTGGGCGAGTCCGAGTCGGTCGGCGACGTCGTCTTGGGAGGTGACGATGGCGGTGGCGGCGCGGAGTTCTCGAAGTTGATCGGCATCGAGCGTGAGTGGGTCGCCGGGGCTGGCCCAGACGGTTTCTTCGACGATCAAACCTTCGCGGCGAAGCGTTTCGAGTTCCTCACCGCTGGCGAATCGGGCGGGCCCGTCGTTCAACCGCACGCGGGCGAGTTGTTGGTTGGGATCGGCCAGGGCGGCGATGATTTCCGGTGGCAGCAGTCCGCGGCGTTTGGCGATCGATTGATAGATGAGCTGGGTCGTTTCGTCGCCCGAGGGTTCACCCAAGGTGGCCTCGCCGATCGATCCGGTGGGGGAAACGAGAATGGATTCGCAGGCGAGTGCGACCAAGACTTGGCCGCCGCGGACGGGTGAGTCGATCCAGGCGATCGGTCGAACGAGTTTGAGTTCGGATCCGGAGATGGCGCGGGCGAGTTTGAGGGAGTCTTCGAATGAAGTGGTGTCGGTGGTCCCCGCGTCGGTGTCGGATTCGGTGCGATTGGTTCCGGCGAAACGCAGGACCACGGTGGCGCGGCGAGAGCCTTGGGTTTCGGCGTCGGTTTCGTTGGACTGGGTGGCGGAGGCGTTGCGAACGCTTTGAGACAAACGGGTCATTTGAGCGAGAATTTGGTCGACGTCGCGGGGTTTGAGCGGCTGCGGGATTTCGATTAAGTAGCCTTGTTGAGGCGGAGTCGCCGGCGTGGCGTCTTGGGAGAACGCGGGCGTTAGGATCGCGACGGAGCAGGCGAGCAGGCAGAGCCATGCGGTGAATCGTGTCGCGATCGTGGCGCCGCGATGGTGAATCGGTGGGCGGCCCGGTGACGGGGGTAATTCGCTGGGGGTTGGGGGGTGCTCGGTCATGTCGTTATTATAGGCTTGATGTCGATGGCGGACACGATGGGTGAGGGAATTGGTGGTGTTGGGTTGCCGGATGGGCGTCGTGCATGGAAAACTCCTTCATCCGGCCTACACTGCGTAGGCCGGAGCAAGCCGCTTCGGCATCCCCTGGATAAAACGTTGGTTGGCATTGAACAGTTCTGCCGGATGGGCGAATAGGATTAAGATCAAGGTTAAGATTATGAGAAAGAAAGAGAGCGAGAATGCCACGAAAAAACCACCCTGGCCGGTGTGGCAAGGGTGGTTTCGTGATCGGATTCGCTGTGAGTGAGAAGTCTCCCTCGGGCAGGAATTAGGATTTCGGCTGCTGTTGTTGCAGGCCAGGGCGAACCCGTTTGTTGATGTCGGTTTCGAGCACGCCGAAGACGGATTCGTGACGAGCGACGGACATTTGCAGCGCGGCCAGGAGTCTTTTGGCGGTGAAGAAGTTGACGATGATCCGCTGCTTGACTTGGATGGGGTCCTTCGGCACGCCGATCGGTTGTGGGTTCAAACCGAAGTCGATGATGAGTTCTTCGGGGGAACCGGTGACGCGACAGAAGTTAGCGTAAGTCGCCAGCGCGTCGTGATCATCGACTTGGATCTGAACGGGTTGTTGCGGTGGCGTTTGTGCCTTCGCAGCCGGGGAGGTCGGTTCAGCGGTCGCTGTGGCGGTTGCCGATTCGGCTTCGTCGTTAACGTTTTCGTCTGCCATCAAAAATTCTCCAAAAGGGGAAAAGGGGAAAGGGGTCTTCGGTTTGAATTTCGCGTTGGTTACATGGTAAAGATCCCCCCCGTGCTCGCAACGCGTAAGCGGGCTGTGGGAGACAAGAAAACCTGCTTTTCAATCAGTTCGGCAAGGATGGTGCGGCAAGTTAAGGGAGATGTGAAATCTGGGGGTTTTAGGGACCTAGCTCACGCGTCGGGTTGGGATTGTTCCTCGCGAACGCATTCGGGCTGGGGGTTACACGGCGCTGACGCATTTTGAAGTTGCGTTTTTGCGTAGCTCGACTCTTTGAGTCGAGTATTGGTTTTGCTTACACGCCCGACTCGGAGATTCGGGCTACTTCCAGGGTAGGGGTTGGTTAAAAATCGAAGTTGAACGTTTTGATGATGACTCGCCAGAGACGTCTTCCGAGTGACATGGGGTCGACGTGAACTTTGGCCGAACCTCGGTAACCGGGACGGAGGATCATGTCGGTGGTATCGATTGGCACACGTGCTTGGTAGGAAACGCTTCGCGGTCGGACTTGGCCGGTCTCGGGGTCGATCTCGGTTTGCAATGCGCCGCCGGTTTGGCTGGACATGGACGCACTGGCGGTGTCCATCGGTTTTTTGGAAATTTCCTCAATGCTGCCGTGGAAGGTGGACAGTCGTCGGGAATCGAGTTTCAGATCGACGAGTTGCTCTTCGCGAACGAGTTGCCGGTCGCCTTGATCGATAATCAACACGGCTTCGAAGTCGTCGGGTGCCCCGATTTCGCAAATCATGTCGTCGGCGGTGAGTAACGCTCCGCGATTGCTTTCTTGCAGCGGTGTTCCGGTCCAACCGGGCAGTCGTCCGTCACCAGGATCGTTGCTGGGTCGCTCGGGTGGCGGGAGCACGAACCCGCCCTGTTTGGCTTTGATGGTCAGTCGGTCGACTTCCTCTTGCGTTTTGGCCTTGAGCGACCGGATCGATTGCAACATCTCTTCTTGCGTTTCGATTTGGACGACGACGGCGACGTCCTCTTGGGCGCGGCGTTTGAGGTTGGCCAATTGGACGGAAGCGAATTTTTCTTCGCCTCGTAGGTCGGCTAGCCGAATCTGCAGCTCGGGGTTGGCGAGCACGGCGATCGGGTCGCCTTGAGCGACGAGTGTACCGACAGGAACGGTTTCGACGATTTGTCCAACGGTTCCCGCGTAGACGGTCCCGGCGCGAGAGGGGCGGATTTCAAAGGCGGCGTCGACGTGGTGCGGCAGCGGGATGTAACACACCGCTGCGATGACCACTCCGGCGACGGCCAACGATGTCAGTAGTGGGCCACGTTTCACTTTTGCGAGTCTCCCAGGAGTGCGGATGAATTTCCAAGATTGGATGGCCGGTTGGGCAACCAGACCAGAGAAGCCGATGACGGCGAGAATGCGTCCGAGTGCTTGCAAACCATACGGTTCGAGCACTTGCATGACGAACCACACGATCGAGAACACGACGACCCAGCGATAGATCACACTGGCGATCGTGAACATGCCGAACATGAACAGGTTGCGTTGCGGCAGGAACGGGTCGTCTTGCAGTTCGAGGCCGAGGCAGGTTTGTTGGAACCAACGTTTGAGGACTTCGGTCGCCTTTTGACGCAGGTTCGGGATTTCGAGGAAATCCATCATGATGTAGTAACCATCAAATCGCAGCAGCGGGTTGCCGTTGACGAGGATGGTACTGATGACGTTCAAAAACATCATGTTCAGACAGAGGTCGTTGATCGTCGTGCCCTGTTCGGTGAAGAACCAGACGAAGGCGGCGATCGACGCGAGAATCATCTCGAAATAAATCCCAGCGGCACCGATCCAGATACGCTTCCATTTATTCGGCAACATCCACGAGTCCGAAACGTTGCAATACAAACAGGGCGTGAATACGAGCAGCATGAAGCCGATCTCGTGACACTCACCGCCGAATTTTTTACAACTGAGCCCGTGTCCGAATTCGTGAATGACTTTCACGATCGCCATGGTCGCGGCCAGGATGATCCATCGATCGGCGGCGAAGAATTGATGGAACGTGGGCAGTTTCGCGTAAACGGTGTCGTACTGCGTGGCGAGCAAAAGTGCCGCCGAGATCAGTAGACCGACGAAGAAGAGCAATGCGGGGATGGTGAACATCCAGCCGCCGATCGGTAGCAACCGGTTGAGGATTTTCTCGGGGTCGAAACCACGAAACCGGACGGCAAAGACGTTGGTCATTTTGCCGCGGAGTTCTTTGTTCTTCTTCGTTCGTCCGCGTTCCCGTAGCGATTTGCCTTGGCCGGGCGAGTTGCTGATCACCAGACCGCTGCGGTGCAGCATGCCGATGAATTGTTGCAGGTCGCCGAAGGTGATTTTTTGCGGTGCGAAACGTTGTTCGAAACCGTCTTTGATTTGCTGCAAACTGACATGCCCGTCGAGCATGTTGAGGATGAAGTATTCTTCGTCGTGAAAACGAAAGTACTGCAACCCGACGGGTTCTTTCAGAACCCAGAACCCTTTGCCTTGGTAGTGATGCCGGCTCGCGGTCAGGTCAGGACGTCGGCGCACCGTCAGCGCACGTGACGAACTGCTAACCAGTGATTCAGCAAGAGTGGCCATTTTAGGAAGTTAGAGGTTGGAGGGGGTGTTGGCGTTTGGGCGTTTGGGCGGTTGGCTGTTGGCGTTTGGCGTTTGGCGTTTGGCTGTTGGCGTTTGGCTGTTGGCGTTTGGCTGTTGGCGTTTGGCTGTTGGCGTTTGGCGTTTGGCGTTTGGCGTTTGGCTGTTGGCGTTTGGCGTTTGGGCGTTGGTGGACGCCTCGCCCGAAGCGGGCATCGGCTGGGGCTCGCGATCGGTCGACGACAAGCCAAAAGCCAAAAGCCAAAAGCCAAAAGCCAAAAGCTAATCGCCAACCGCTCCTACTCGAAGATGATTTCGGCTTGCATGCCGGGTTTGACGACCCAGGCTCCGTAGCTGTCTTTGACGTTGTCGATGTCGACCCAGATGCGGACTTCGTCGCGTGTGTTGAGTTCGCTGCTGACGAAGCCGAGTTTGCTTTGGATGGTGATCGGGCGGCCGCGGTCGCTGGTCGAGAACACTCGCACGGTGACGGGGACACCGGCTCGGACGCGATCCGGATTTTTCAGTGTGTTGATGACGCCTTCGACACGGATTCGGTCGAGTTGGACGAGCGTTGCGATCGGGGAACCGGGTTGCACCCATTCGCCTTTTTGCGCGATTCGTGTTTCGACATACCCGTCGAAAGGCGCGGCGACTTGACGTCGCTCGAGTTCGTATTGAGCCATCGCTAATTCGTTGCGTTTGGCGACGTATTGAATCTGGGCGATTTTCTTTTGCATTTCAGCGAGATCGATTCGCAGCACCGCACGAACGGCTTCGAGTACCTTCTTCTTCATTTCCCAGAACGGGATGGCCTGTTCGTCATAAAGTTTTTTAACGGACTCGGCTTCGGCTTCGGCGAGTTCGCGGTTGTTACGTGCGTCTTCGAGATTGACGTCGTTATCGGCGTTGAGCATCGCTTCTTTCTCTTCGGCCTTCTTCAGTTCCACAGCGAGTTTCGCTGGCGTGTCGTCGATGACTGCGAGAATGTCACCTTTGGCGATGTTCATGCCCTCATCGATGTTCAGTTCGATTAGTTTGCCTTCGACTTCGGCGGGGATGTTGATGTTGCGAATGTACTTGACGCTGCATCGATCGGCAGCGACCGGTTGAGCGGGTGTGGCCAGGCCGTCATTCGATTGTGTGGCAGACGACTGGGCAGCGCCGAAACTGCTGGTCGTTGTGAGGCTGGCGAAAACGGCGAGCCCGACGAGGGCGGTTCGTAAGTGGATCGTTGAGTTGAACATGGGCGCGATCTGCGGAGGAGCGTTAAATTGGACGAGGGGAAGAGTGTGCTGAGTCTCGGGACGGACGGCCTGTCGATTTGATTTGTCTTTGGGTGTTCGTCGAGGGTGAGTGACCACACAACCGTGGCTAGCGGTCTGTCGATTTAGTTAGCCGATGGGCGTTAGCCCCGGTTATCACACCAGCAACCGGGGCTAACGCCCATCGGCTAATCTTTGCTGGCGTAAAAACGACTAAATCGACAGCCCGCTAACGCCCGTCGGCTGATTGAGTGAACCGGGGCTAACGGCCGTCGGCTGATTGTTGAACATGAAAAACGCTTAGAAAATGAACTTGGCAAACCATTCGTAGACTTCGTGTAGCAGGACGAAACCGCTGGCCCGACGTCCGACCTTCACGTCGGCGGTGAGTTTGGTCCCCGCACTGGGCGAGAGTTTTTTCAGTGACTCTTGATCCGGGATGACTTTCATCTTGATGACCGAGCCGTGCTCTTCGCTGGACTCGGCCCGCAACGAAATGTTCTCGATCGGCAGTTTCGCGGTGAGCGGTTGATCGGGGGAGGATGCGAGGATGTAAGTGACTTCGAGTTCCTTGGCCGATTGCGCGCTGATGAATTCATCCAAGTGGCCTTCGCGTTTCTCGGGCATCTCGATTTCGATCGTCATCGGCTTCGTCAGGTCGGCGATTTCCATCAGGACCTGGCCGGTGGAGATCGGGCGATTGAGCAGCAGCTTTTCGACTTCCCACGAAACCACGCGTCCGGAGATCGGTGAGCGAACGACGAGATCGTCGGCACGTTTTCTCTTCAACGCGAGTTTCGCGTTTTGGGCTTCGAGTTTGGTTTCGATTTCGAGTTCTTCGCCTTCGAGAGCACGCAGGTCGTTTCGTTTGAGCATGTCGCTCTTGGTGAGCTGTCCGCGAACGCGTTGCAGTTCGGCTTTGGTGGTGTAGATCTGGCCTTCGATTTCAGTCAGTTCGGCTTCGATGTCCGGGTTGATCATGCGGACGAGCGGTTGGCCGGCCTCGACCATCGAATTGTGATCGACGAGTACTTCGCGAACTTCGCCGTCGATGTTCGCAAAAATTTCGCGGCGGGCATCGGGTTTGAGCGTCCCGTCGGCTTCGAGGTCGAAGTCCATTGGGATGAACGTGCCGGCAGCGATCAGGCCGAGGATCAGGCCGATCACGGCGAGTGTTTTCGGCAGCGTGCGTGCGCGGAGTACCCAAGTCGCTCGCCCGAGCGTTCGCCACAACGGCATCAGGAACAGGTTCGTGTGGGCTTGCGAGTTGGCGATCGCACGGGTGCCGTGTTCGTAAACGAGGTCGCAACGGGTGCGGAAGATGTCAGGAGGCAGGTCCGTCTCAATCTGTTCCACGATAAGTGCCCCGATGACCTCGCCGCGGTGGGCGTCATCGCGATCGACTTCACCAGCGGCACCGTGTTCTTTCTCGACGCCGAGTTTGCGTTGGGGGGCGCGGAGCGGCAGCACGGCGAGGTTCCGTGCGTAGGACAGGTCGACGTAATCTTCCAGAGCCTCTTCGATTTGAGGCGGCAGGTCTTCGGTCGATCCGTCGTGCCAGAGCGGTTCCCCGGCGGCGACGACCCGGGTGGCGAGCACGTTGAGTGCCGAGACAATGTTCGAGCGGTTTTCGATCGTATCCTGGCCACTGATGGCCTCGACCGTACACTTGCGGCCTTTTTTGATCGCCACACTGACGCGGTCGCATCCGATCAAACGTCGGCCTTCGTTGGCGACGATGTAAGCAGTCTCTTTCAGGTCGAGCGATTCATGAGCGGCGCGGGCGAACGAATCGGCTTGTTGCCAGAGGGTTTGTCGGTCGCCGAGCTTGATTAGTTTTTGGCTGCGGAGCCATTCGGCGGCCAGTTCGCACATTTGTTGCAGGAAACGCAGGTAACCCTTTTGCGTTTCCGGGGCGGTGTCAGGCCGCTGGAAGATCTCGATGATGCCGTCTTTCTGGCCGTCATGCTGAAGGGCACCGAGGACGAGGAGGTAACGGGTCGGGTTGCCTTCGGCGTCGCCGTCGGTCGTGCCGCTGTAGGGCGGGATCAGGACCGATTGGCCGGCGTTGGCGGCCCGTTGGATCAGGCGGCGGTGGCGGGTCGCGTCGTCACTGTCGTCGGCCAGGATCGAGGGTTCCGCGTTAATCTGGTATTGCAGACGCAAATGTTTGTCTTCGTCAAGCAACCAGATCGCACCCCCGGCGGCGGCCAGAGCGGTGATGACCCGCGAGAGTAATTCGGGATAGAACTCCGACGCCGCCGAGCCGCTCTTGGTGAGGGCTGCGATTTCGTTGACCAAACCGCGGATCTGAGCCTTGGTTTCTTCGACCGTTTGTTGGTTGACCGACATGGGTGTGGTGATCTGGGGCGGAGAAGGGCGTGGGAAGAGAACGTGTTTCGCGGATGTAGATGACGGTAGTTGAAACCGCTCCACCCCCGCCACTGGAAGTTGCCTGAAAGGAGCGTTTCAGTTGGGACACCGGGCCGATCGCACCATTTGACACGACCACGCGGCCTTTACGGGAACGGGGATTTGGCCCGATTGACGCCGTTAAAAACGCGTTTTCGGAAAAACCAGTGCAACTGACCTGGACGAGTTATACATTTTGTATAACCTGATGTCTAGTCAAATTCTCATTCGAACGGAATTCATTTTGAACGCTCCTCTGGAACATCTCGCCGCGCTCGCGGAATCGACTGAGGAGGCGACTGGGGAATCCGCCGAGCCTGCCGCCGACCAGTTGCTCGGTGATTTACAGCAGGAGCTCAATCGGATCCAGCGCTCGATGCGGTTGATGTTGCAGGGGAAATTGCAGGACCTGGTCGGCCGTTCGTTGGGTTCACTCGAACACAACCGGGCGCTCGCCGGGGCGATCCAGTCGATGCTGGACCAGCACGGTCTTCGCGTGCGATGTCACCAGTGCGGTCACCCGGCGATTTTGCGGGTCAGCCCGAGAAAAGGCGTTGTCTCGGGCGTGTTCGTGTTCGATCACACGGTCCAGGGGCGGCGAACGTTCCACGGTGGCGGATCGAGCGTGCCACCGATTCATTTGGTCGCGAAACCGGAGAGGAAGTCACGCCGGGGCGATTAAATCGGATAGATTGGGTTCGTCGAAGACATTTGCGACCGTGAAGCACAGGGAGCGAGAGAGTGACCACGATAGCAATCCAATTACCAGATGATGTTAGCCTGTTTGCGGAGAACTACGCAAAGATCAAGGGGTTTGCCAGAGTCAATGGTTTTATTTCGTCCTTGGTGACAAAGGTAAAAGGAATGGCAAGCAAGATTGGAGGCGGACCTGCTGGAAGGCATCCGCATGTAGATTCAATCGAAGTGGTGCGAGTCCTCAAGGCGGCCAAGACATGGACGCTCTGATCGAGGCGGAAGCGTAACGCCTGCGGCACCGGAAGCGTTCAATCTCCGCTATCGCTTCCTTCTAACTAGACAGCGCCACTTTGTGTGGGTTTGCCTGTAAATCGCTTGGTTTGCATTTAATTATCCGTTTTGGCGTTAGCCACGGTTCTCCTCACGAAAACCGTGGCTAACGCCAAAACGGCTAATACAAAGTGACGCTGTCCAGCTAAGCTCATCGTCACAATTCATTCGGTGCAACCACGTAGCAGCGTCTCTCTGAGACGCTGGAAATTGCGAGTCTCAGAGAGACTCGCCTACGTGAGGTTCCGACGATGTGCTTAGATCGACAGCGAAACAACAAGAGGCGCTGAATGGAAGTGGACGAGGCTACGCCAGTTATTGATTCGCTGTCGCTTCGCGATCCTGTTTCACCCCAGCGAACTGGGCCGCCCCGACGGACTCCGATTCCAACACCAATCGCCTTTTGAGCATACAATGTCAAACTGCACACCAACCATTTTCGGAAAACACATCATGCCCATCATTGGCCGACGTCTCAATCGAACCCTCGTAGACCGGACCGTCGTTTTCGGTTTCTTCGCCATTTTGTTCAGCGGTGTCGTCAACACGCACCTGTTGCACGCCGACGACGCGAATCCGTTCACTTACCTTGATGAATATGCGAACCCGTACTACCCACACACCGATTTCCCAAAACTGACGACGCCTCAGTGGGTCGGTGAACCGGGCGTCGAAGCGGTGATCGTCCTGGGCATCGACGACATGCGAGATTCGGCAAAGTACGAGACCTACCTGCGACCCATTCTTGATCGCCTGAAACGGATCGACGGGCGAGCGCCGGTCAGCATCATGACCTGCCAAATCGATCCCCAAGATCCGCACTTGCAAACGTGGTTGAAAGAAGGACTTTCCCTCGAAACGCATACCGTCGACCATCCGTGTCCCTGCCTTCAGGGTGGCCGGTTTGAGCAAGCCAAATCGACCTACGATCGCTGTGTCGACATGGTCTCCGCGATTCCTAATTCCCAACCGGTTGCGTTTCGGTTTCCTTGCATGGATTCGCAAAACACGCCCAGTCCGCGAGCCTTCGCTGAAATCATTAATCGAACCACCCCTGCGGGGAACTTCCTCCAAGCGAGCACCTCGGTCGTCAGCGTTTTCACATCGAGTGACCCCGACATTCCGCAAACGATCACGCTAAATTCTGACGGCGAAGAGCGATTCCAACGCTACATCCCGTTCCCCTCCTTTGTTAACAAAATCGAAAACTATCCGTATCCCTTCGTGATCGGCAAACTGTGCTGGGAATTCCCTTGCATGATCCCCGATGATTGGCAGGGACAGAATATCCAACAACCCAACAATCCACGCACCGTCGAAGACATGCTGGCCGCAATCGATGCGACGGTTGTGAAAAAAGGGATCGCCGACCTTGTTTTTCATCCTTATGACTGGATGCGTAGCGAGCAAATCGCGGAGGTCGTCGATCGAGTCGATGCGAAGTACGGCAAGCGGGTCAAGTTCCTGACCTTTCGCGAGTGCATCGATCGGATCAACAAGAATTTGTTGCACGACCAACCGCTGCGTCGTCCCGTCGGTGGAGGCGACAACGGAGTTCGGATCGTTGACTTGAATTTGGACGGGTATCTCGATGTGATCATTGGGAATGAAAAACTTCAAGTCGCGCGAGTTTGGAACCCTGACAGCAATCAGTGGAAAGAGGTGCCTAGCTCCGTCGAGTTCATCACCACCGATGTGGATTCAAACCCTGTCGATCGAGGAGTTCAGTTTGGACAGTTTGTCGCCGGTCAAGGCGTTTCGATGTTGGTCAACAATGACGTGGACCAATCAATCTATCAGTTTGCCGATGACCGCTTCGTGAAGAAACCGTTGCCGAAAGAACTGCTGCCATTTCGCACCTGCCGACAGGGTGTCGATCAAGGAGTTCGGTTACGTGATCTCGATTTGGATGGAACTTCGGAAATCTTGGTTGCCAACCCGGAAACGAAACTGCTTTTGAAACTTGCCGATGATGGCGTTTGGAAACCAGATTCGACGCCACTTCCGTTTGCTGTCGTGGATGCCGGAGGTGCCGACAACGGGCTGCGCTTCGTCGATTTAGACAAGGATGGTTATGATGACCTGATCGTCTCGAACCCTTCCGTGTCCGCCGTTCATTTATATGACGCAGCAACGCATAATTTCACGCGTGCTGTTCAACCCGATGGCGAAATTCCTCTGATCGTGCGTGGGGGAACGAACAACGGAGTTTGGTTTGCAGACGACCATCTCTGGGTGCAGAACGAGGATACCAATCGGCTACCGGATGGGGTGGATCGTCGAACTTTTTCGCAGTTGACCGGCAACGCGGAGCCTGGCCCACGCAGCCCCGAGCAATCACTGAAATCGATACGGGTGCGGCCTGGGTTTACGATCGAACTGGTCGCGGCGGAACCGTTGGTCATGGACCCCGTGTCGCTCGATTTTGGCCCTGAAGGGAAACTGTGGGTCGTTGAAATGGCCGACTACCCGCTCGGTCTCGACGACCAGGGGCAACCAGGAGGCCGGGTCCGGTATCTGGAGGATCTCGATGGCGATGGCGTCTACGACAAGTCCACGCTCTTTCTCGATCACATTGCTTTCCCCACCGGCGTGCTCGCCTTTGGAAAAGGAGTCATCGTGAGTGCCGCACCCGCGATCTTCTACGCCGAGGATACCAACGGTGACGGCACCGCCGATCTGCAAACGGAACTCTACCAGGGTTTTGGCGAAGGGAATCAACAGCACCGCGTCAACGGATTCGAACGTGGGTTGGACAACTGGATCTACCTCGCCAACGGAGATAGCGGTGGGACGATCCAGTCGATTGCAACCGGAGAGGTCGTTGACATTCGGGGACAAGACCTGCGTATCCGACCGGCCACGGGAGCGTTTGACTTGCAATCCGGACAAACCCAATTCGGACGTCATCGCGACGATCATGGCAATTGGTTCGGCTGCAGCAATTCGATCCCACTGCGGCACTACGTGCATCCGCTGCAATACCTGCGACGCAATTCCTTTGCCCCACCGGCGACCCCGAGTCGAGACATTGCCCGGCTGGACAATACTCAAGTGTTTCCTATCTCACGCGTCCTGAGCCACTGGTCCGGCTACGTCCCGCCGCCTGCGGGCAGCAAACACGTCTATACGTCTGCGTGCAGCACCATCGTTTATCGAGATAACCTGTTTGGGCCCGACTTCATTCAAAACACTTTCACCTGTGAACCGGTCCATAACCTGGTCCAACGACGCAAGCTGGTTCCCAATGGCGCGACGTTTGAAAGCCAGCGTTCCGCAGACGAGCCAGACTTTGAGTTCCTGGCGTCGCAAGACAGTTGGTCCCGTCCCGCTTCTGTCACGACGGGGCCCGATGGTGCGTTATGGGTCGTGGACATGTATCGATTGATCATCGAGCATCCCGAGTGGATTGGCGCCGAGCGAGCGAAAACGATGGAGCTTCGTGCTGGCCACGATCGTGGCCGGATCTATCGAATCTTCCCGACAGACCAACCACCTCGGCCGATCGAGAAGCTCAGCGACATGAACACCCAGCAGCTCGTCGATCAACTCGGCTCACCAAGTGGTCGAACCCGCGACCTGGCCCAAGCGATGTTGATCCGTCGTCAAGACACCGCCT
>Ga0163216_100456_pt1 | contig 66221 bp, 55 predicted proteins | sample SynspAceP_FD_167610 | JGI IMG/M metagenome (GOLD analysis project Ga0163216, IMG submission 167610) | Saline lake microbial communities from Ace Lake in Antarctica - Synechococcus sp. Ace-P (Illumina Assembly) | ecosystem: Environmental > Aquatic > Non-marine Saline and Alkaline > Saline ...
TTTGTGGATAGGGAGAAAAAGAAACTAAAAAAACGTTTGATTCTCGTCTGGTGAGAGTGATGAGTTTACATTGCCAAATAGACTTATATTAAACCATATAAAGCCAATTTTTGAGTGCAAATTGAGTTCAAATAAAAAAAGACTTTAGAGGTTTAAAGCTCTAAAGCCCTGTTAATCAAGTGATGGCACTAGGATTCGAACCTAGGACCGCCTGCTTAGAAGGCAGGTGCTCTATCCAGCTGAGCTATGCCACCGTCACTATTTTTTCAAATGTGGGTGCAAACTTAGTGAAATTTATAGACTGGTAAAACCAAAATCAACTAAAAATTTTATTATTTCGTGTATGTGCTAAAATACGGCTACGACCTACCTTCGTATTGGTCAAAATTCTCCCACAATTGATCTAAGACTTTATAGAATATTTCAAATTCTTCTTCTGTGATACCCAGGGTACTAGCCTTTCTTAAATTCTTTATAAAGGGCATAACCTCTTTCATAAGATTAGTACCCTCTTCGGTCATTACCAATTTAAAACGTTTTTGATCATCTCTGAATCTAGACTTTCTCAAGAGTCCTTTTTTGCATAAACCGCTTATAACCCTCGATGTTGTTGCTCGATTTCTAAAATTAGATTTGGCGATATCTGCTTGCGAAGCATCTTTGCCTTCTAAATGTACGCGCTGTAAAATAACCCATTGCTCAATAGTTAAATCAATACTATTTTCTGCAAATACCTGTAAAAAAGTACTTTGTACTTTTTTTAGGGTACGGTCAATGTAAACGCCGAATCCCTCAGTCCTGTCCATATATTTTGTACTTATTCCCGTCAAAAGTAACGGAGTTTATCGTTAATTTTGTTGTTAATGCAACAAAATTAAAAAATAGTTGTAATTTTACTACTGCCAAGAAGGTATAAAATTGGATATATGCAATTAGGTTTCAAGAATTATATTTTAGAAGATAGCACTTATAAAGGTGGAGGTAAAAAAATTGTAATGCCAGATGGCGTTACAGTACACAAGCTATCTTCAAATGAAAATCCGTTAGGGTATTCACGGAAAGTGAAGCAGGCGTTAGCGAATACGTTAGATGATTTGAGCTTCTATCCTGACAATACTGATATCCGATTAAGAGAGGCTCTAGTAAAAGACTTCGACGGGGTATTGGGTGCCGATAATTTTATAACGGCCAACAGCGGTTCTGAAATTATTGATATGATTTCCAAAGCTTTCTTAAGTGAAAATGATGAGGTAATTGTTAGTCAGCCTTGTTTTCTGCCTTATACTGCTTTTACACGATGGATGGGGGCAAAGGCGATTAATGTTCCAATGACCGAAAACTATGATTATAACTTACCAGGTATTCTAAAAGCCATTACAGATAAAACGAAGCTGGTATTTCTTGCTTCCCCAAATAATCCATCAGGAAATTATATTCCTATGGCAGATTTGAGAAACTTTATAGACAAGTTGCCAGAACACGTAGTTTTGGTATTAGATGAAGTATACAGACATTTTGTTGAAGCAGAAGATTACACCTCAGGTATTCCATTTGTTTTAGAAGGTAAAAATGTAATTGCCATTAACAGTTTTTCAAAGACATATGGTTTGGCCGGTTTACGAGTGGGCTATTGCTATGCTCCATTAGAAATAAGTAATTACATGAGAAAGATATGTAAACCATTCTTACTGTCTTCTTTAGCATTAGAAGGTGCAATTGCAGCTTTAGAAGATGTCGATTTTGTAAATAAAACGGTAGCCTTGGTAAAAGAGGAACGGCAATTCGTTTTGAACGGACTTGATGCTTTGAATATAAAATACTGGCCAACCCAGGGTAATTTTGTGCTAATCGACCCACCAATATCAGATATGGAATTTACATCTTTTTTAGAACAAAAGGGAATTATGGTACGCCCAGTAGGTAATTTTGGGGCTCCTGGTAAAGTCCGTATTTCCTTTGGTGTTAGGGAGGCTAATACAGCACTTTTGGCTGCTTTAGAAGTTTTAATGAAAACCCAAACCACAACAGCATAATATTTTTTTAATACGCATGTTGCATAAGCAACAATAAATAAAATAAAAATTTAAATTCATATACTATGTCAACGTCAACAGCAGTAGAAAACAAACACAAAGAGGCACAAGATTTTATGCCAATTAACGGTACAGATTATTTAGAACTGTATGTAAGTAACTCTAAACAAGCGGCACATTATTACAAAACTGCCTTCGGGTTCAAATCTTTAGCATATAGAGGTTTGGAGACTGGTAGTAGAGAGTATGAGTCTTACGTGCTTGAGCAAGATAAAATCAGATTAGTATTGACATCTCCATTAAAAAGTGGAACAGATGTAGGTAGACATATCGATAAGCATGGTGATGGGGTAAAAGTGACTGCACTTTGGGTAGATGATGCTACCTATGCTTATGAAGAGGCTATGAAAAGAGGAGCCAAAAGCTATATGGAGCCTAAAACTGAAAAAGATGAGCATGGTAAGGTGGTTACTTCAGGTATCTATTCTTACGGTGAAGTCGTGCATATTTTTGTAGAACGTAAAGACTATAACGGAACATTTTTACCAGGGTACCAAAAATGGGAAAGCGATTACCGACCAACTTCAACAGGTTTAAAATTTGTTGACCATATGGTAGGTAATGTGAATGAAGGTCAAATGAATTATTGGGTAGATTTCTATGCTAATGTAATGGGCTTTAAGCAGATTATGTCTTTTGATGACAAAGATATTTCTACTGAATTTACGGCATTAATGAGTAAGGTAATGAGTAATGGAAATGGTCGTATTAAGTTTCCTATTAACGAACCTGCACCTGGAATGAAAAAATCTCAAGTAGATGAGTATTTAGAATTTTACGAAGGTGAAGGCGTACAACATATTGCAGTAGCTACAGATAATATCGTAAAAACGGTATCTGACTTAAAAAGTAGAGGAGTAGAATTTCTTACCATACCAACAACGTATTATGATGTATTGACAGAAAGAGTTGGTGAAATTGATGAGGATATTGAGTCTTTACGTAAGTTGGGTATTTTGGTAGACCGTGATGATGAAGGTTATTTACTTCAGATTTTCACTAAAACTGTTCAAGCGAGACCAACAATGTTTTTTGAAATCATTCAAAGAAAAGGAGCAACTTCTTTCGGGAAAGGAAATTTCAAGGCATTGTTTGAAGCTATAGAACGTGAGCAAGAATTAAGAGGAACTTTATAAGTTCAACAGATTTCTTGAAAATCTAAGAATAGATTACTTTTAAAGGAAGCTTTATTGACAAATAAAATACCTCGGGGCAAAGCCGCGAGGTATTCGTAAGAAAACTACTTTAAGATTTCGAGGTAAACCTCGGTGTATTTAATCTCGATTATCGAGTAAAACGAACGTATATGCCTATTTATCATAAACAAGGACAAGTACCGCCTAAGCGGCATACGCAGTTTAGGAAACCAAATGGTGAATTGTATGCTGAGCAATTGTTCGGTACAATTGGGTTCGATGGAATGTCCTCTTTATTATATCACCATAATAGACCTACTATGGTCAAGGAGATTTTAAAGAGTACCGATGTATCTCCTAAAATTGCGTTAGAGAGAAATATACGTTCGTTAAAACTGGTGAGTTTTAATGCTCCGGCAAAAGATGATTTTTTAGAAGCTCGTGAACCTTTATTAGTAAATAGTGATATTATTATAGGAGTTGCAGCACCAAAAAAATCGCTGCGAGATTATTTTTATAAGAATACCGATGCCGATGAAATGTTGTTCATTCATAAAGGTACTGGGACTTTAAGAACTATTTTCGGACAGATTCCTTTTGAATACGGAGATTATTTAATAATTCCCCGAGGAACGATTTATCAAATAGATTTTGATAGTGAAGACAATCGCATATTGTATGCCGAATCGTTTTCACCAATTTATACACCAAAACGATATCGAAATTGGTTCGGTCAGTTATTAGAGCATTCCCCATTTTGTGAGCGTGATTATAAATTACCGCAAAATTTGGAAACCTTTACCGATACCAATGAATACTTGATTAAAGTAAAGAAGCAAGGTGTCATGCATGAAATGGTGTACATAGGGCACCCTTTTGACGTTGTGGGTTGGGATGGTTATAATTTCCCTTACGGATTTTCCATTCATAATTTTGAACCCATTACAGGGCGCATTCATCAACCACCACCAGTACATCAAACATTTGAGACGAATGCATTTGTCATATGTTCTTTTGTTCCAAGGTTGTATGATTATCATCCACAGTCCATACCGGCACCATATAATCATTCGAATATAGACTCAGATGAGATGTTGTATTATGTTGATGGTGATTTTATGAGTAGAAACGGCGTACAGCCAGGTAATATTTCTTTACATCCGGCAGGCATACCACACGGTCCACACCCAGGCGCTGCAGAACGTAGTATCGGCGAAAAAGGGTCTGATGAGTTAGCGGTCATGATTGATACGTTTAAACCATTGATGGTGACAGAAAATGCGATGAAGTTAGATGATGGTGATTACTATAAATCTTGGTTGGATAAATAAATAAGAAAATATCATCCTGAGCGCATTAGAAGGCAAGGCGGTTAGTATAATTAATGAAACTACAAGAATTTGACAACACTCAATACATGGGTTTCAGTTCCCAAAAATTCAGATTTTTCAATTTATAATCTTCCTTTTGGAATCTTTTCAGTCGATGGTGATGCGCCAAAAGCTGGCATAGCTATTGGCGAACAGATTGTAGATTTATCCGCTTTAGCAAATTTAGGTTTGTTGGATGTTAATGCTACTTATTTTAGACAATCTACCCTCAACGATTTTATCGCTCTGGGAAAGAACATTACCAATAAAGTGCGTTTAGACGTTCAACGATTATTGGTTTTGGATAACTCACCTTTAAAAAATCATCCTGAAGTTTTCATACCGCAGCGAGATGCGAAAATGCATCTTCCTGTGCGCATTGGCGATTATACCGATTTCTATTCTAGCATCGAGCATGCTACAAATGTGGGTAAAATGTTCCGTGATCCAGAAAATGCCCTTTTGCCTAATTGGAGACATATTCCGGTAGGGTATCATGGTCGAGCATCATCAATTGTGGTGAGTGGTACTAATATTCACAGACCAATGGGTCAAGTGAAGACCAATGATATGGAAACACCTGTTTTTCAAGCATCAAATCGTTTAGATTTCGAATTGGAGATGGGTTTTATAGTAGGTAAAAGTACCAAGTTGGGAGAGCGTATTTCAACCAAAAATGCCGCTGAACATATCTTCGGTTTAGTGTTGTTCAATGACTGGTCTGCACGTGATATTCAGAAATGGGAATACGTACCATTAGGTCCGTTTTTAGGGAAAAACTTCGCTTCTTCCATGTCTCCATGGATAGTTACTTTGGAGGCATTAGAACCTTTTAAAGTTCAAGGTCCAGAGCAACAACCAGAAGTGCTGTCCTATTTACAATATGAAGGTCAACTTAATTATGATATTCAATTGCAAGTGGGTATGTCCACGCAAACTTCAGATGAAACTGTTATTAGCGAATCAAATTTCAAATATATATATTGGAATATGATGCAGCAATTAGCGCACCATACGGCAAATGGATGTAATATAAATGTCGGCGATGTAATGGCTTCCGGTACTATTTCAGGAAAAGATGAAACCTCTTTTGGCTCACTTTTAGAAATTTCATGGGGAGGTAAAAAGCCATTTGCATTGAGCGATGGTAGTCAGCGAACTTTTATTGAAGATAGTGATACCATCACTATGCGAGGTTTTGCAGAAAAAGAGGGAATTAAAGTAGGTTTCGGTGAAGTTTCAGGTACCATATTATCTAGTAAATAAATCAGATATTTTTTAAAGTAGAATAATTATAGCAGCATGTCAAAGAACGAGGAAATCAATTCTATAGATCCAAACAGTATTTCACAACAAGAGCTACATGGCTATTTGTTATCTGCCGTGGCACCAAGGCCTATTTGTTTTGCCAGTACTATAGATACGAATGGAAATGTGAATTTGAGTCCGTTCAGTTATTTTAATTTGTTTAGTGTTAATCCGCCAATCATGATATTTTCACCTTCGCGAAGAGGACGTGATAATACCACCAAACACACGTTGGAAAATGTTCTAGAAGTAAAAGAGACGGTCATCAATATTGTAAATTATGATATGGTAGAGCAAATGTCTTTATCAAGTACCGAATATGATGAAGGTGTAAATGAGTTCGTAAAAGCTGGTTTTACGCAAGTACCTAGTGACAAAGTGAAGCCGCCAAGAGTAGGAGAAGCTCCCGTTGCATTTGAGTGTGTGGTAGATAAAGTAATTGCATTGGGTGACGGACCAGGTGCAGGCAACTTAGTATTAGCAAAAGTGGTTCAAATTCATGTAAAGAAAGCTTATTTAGATGCGGAAGGTAATTTAGACACTCCAAAATTAGATTTAGTGGCGCGTATGGGTGGTAATTGGTATTGCAGAGCAAATGGCGATGCTTTATTCGAAATCCCTAAGCCTATTCGAACAAAAGGAATCGGAGTGGATATGTTGCCGCAAGCGGTTCGTAATAGCTCAATTTTAACAGGTAATAATTTAGGTCGATTAGGGAATTTAGAAGAATTACCAACGAAAGAATCAATCGAAAAAGTTGCAGAACATCCACAAGTAAAGTCCATTTTAGAAGGAACTATGAATGTATCTGAAATTCATGAGCTAGCCCAAAAATGGTTGGAAGAAGGAAAGACAGAAGATGCTTTGGCTTTGCTACATCTTTAAAATCTAACTTATTTATTGAAATTCCAAATATGGATTAGTTTTCTATTCCAAACTAAAGGTCATCAGGTTCTATGTGAATCAACACATGGCAGAGATTAGGAATCTCAGCCTTTAAATGATCTTGAAGTAAGTGAGCTATATCATGCCCTTTGGTTACTGAAATATCACCATCTACCATGGCATGTAAATCAATATGAAACTGCATTCCGGCTTTACGAATAAAGCATTTTTCTGTTCCTGTAACTCCAGGAACTTCTATTGATTTTATACGAATTTCCTCTATGAGGTCATCGTAACGTTGTTCATCCATAATCTCACCAAGGGCAGGTCTCAAAATTAAATAGCTATTATAAAGAATAAAGCCTGATGCAAGTAATGCTGCCCAATCGTCTGCAGTTTCATATCCTTTACCAAAAACAACAGCAATAGAAATACCAATAAAGGCCATAACAGAAGTAATTGCATCACTTCTATGGTGCCAAGCATCCGCTTTTAGAGAAGTGCTATTAGTTTCTTCACTTTTTTTAATAACGATACGGTATGAAATTTCCTTCCATACAATTATTATACCTAGAACGATTAATGTCCATGTTTTTGGAACCTTATGCGGAGTCTGAATATTATCGATGCTTTCATAGGCAATAACTGTTGCAGAAATCACCAAAAATGCTACAACCAAAAAAGTAATTATAGGTTCTATTTTACCATGACCATAAGGGTGATTTTCATCTGCTGGGCGTTCTGCATATTTGAACCCTAGTAGCACTAAAAGGGAAGAGAAAATATCGGTTGTAGACTCAATTGCATCCGCTATAAGGGCATATGAATTACCGAAAAAACCAGCAAACCCTTTAATTAATGCTAGGACAATGTTTCCGATAATACTGAAATAAGTGGTCTTGATTGCAGTTTGTTCGATACTCATATAGCAAAGGTAATAGTATCAGAAATCACAGAATATTTTTAGGTGTATTAATATCAATTTTAAGTAAAACAAACAGCTATTAATTTGCTTTTTGATAGGCTTCGGTAAGCCAAGCTATAAGTTCATCATCAACTTGCTTAGCATCGGTGAGTTGAACTCTGTGCGTACACATGGTGCCAAAAGGGCCAGAAGATTCTAATCGGCCGTTTGTAGGCTTATCCTTTATTTTAAGTCCGAGGTCAATTCGGGTCTTCGTTGCAGGTTTTATAAGAGCAAATTGCGTTTTTCGTATCAAGCTGACAGTGGTCTTTTTAGGGGTGATAGTTACGTCGTCACCGAATCTTTTTATCACTTTTAATAATGCGTTATAGATAAGGGCTAAATTTTCTTTCCCTTTGTACTGTTGCTCGACAAGGTCGTTTGGTGTGCTATTTTCCTCTTTGGATAAAGTGACTATTGTATTCGCAAAACCGTGGGTGACACCGTGTTCTTTTTTTAGAAAATTAACAGCTTCAGAGTGCTTTGTAAATGATTTTAAGTTTAGAAGTGATTTCCACTCTTTTAAGGACTTACCCGTTTTTTCGGGCATATTGTCAATCATGGTTTTAAGTGCCTTTTCCATTTTGTAGTTGATTTGAAATTGAACTATAATTTACAAAAATTAATAATGATTTAATTTACCCATTTGCTTATTAGCAGGTCTAATGCATTTTCAATGCTGGTTACAGAAGTATTTCATTCATAGAAAAAATAGAAAATCAATCACCAGATTATCAATCTAGCAATAAAAATCGTCATAGCTATTTTATGAATAAAAATTAAGACGATTAACTTATTTGGGTATACAATTATAATTATAAGTGCTTATATTAGGTAAGACAGAAATACGACCAAACTATGGCATTAAAAGTTGCAATTAAACACAAGACAAAATATATCTACGATAGAAGCATAAATCTATCTCCACACATATTTAGATTGCGGCCTGCACCACATAGTAGAACACCCATTGAGGCGTATTCCATAAAAATAAAACCAGAGAATCATTTCTTTAACTGGCAACAAGATCCATTTGGTAATTATTTGGCGCGAATCGTATTTCCAGATAAGACCACCGAACTTTCTGTAGATGTCGAGATTATTGCAGATTTAAAAACAATTAATCCGTTCGATTTCTTTGTTGAGGAAGCAGTAGAAGAGTTTCCATTTACCTATTCTGAAGAGTTGAAAAAAGAGCTTTTACCTTATTTGGAGAAGGTAGAAAGTGGTCCACTTTTAAAAGATTGGTTGGCGAAAATTGATATGACACCTAAGCGTAGTATTGATTTTCTAATCGGTTTGAATAGTGATTTGTACAACCATTTAAACTATACATTACGTATGGATCCTGGGGTGCAGACGTGTGAAGAAACTTTGGATAGTAAATTAGGTTCGTGTAGAGATTATGCTTGGTTGTTGGTACAAACATTACGGCATTTAGGATTGGCGTCTCGGTTTGTGTCAGGGTATTTGGTACAATTGAAATCTGATGAAAAATCATTGGACGGCCCATCTGGTCCTGAAGAGGATTTCACCGATTTACATGCTTGGGCCGAAGTGTATTTACCTGGTGCGGGATGGATTGGCTTAGACGCCACATCTGGTCTATTGGCTGGTGAAGGTCATATTCCTTTAGCATGTACACCTTCTTATGAAAGTGCAGCACCTGTTAGTGGATTTTCCGATTTTGCCGAAACTACCTTTGAGTTCGAGAATTCTGTTACACGTATTTTCGAGTCTCCACGGGTTACCAAACCCTATACAGAAGACCAATGGAAAGCCATTTATGATTTAGGCTTTGTGGTAGAAGATGAATTACAGGCGAATGATGTAAGATTAACCATGGGTGGCGAACCAACTTTTGTTTCTGTAGATGATATGGAGTCGGGAGAGTGGAATACCGAGGCCGATGGTGAGCATAAACGTAAGCTTGCAAGTAAATTGTCTTTAAGATTAATGGATGTGTTTGGTAAAGGCGGAGTCTTACATCATGCGCAAGGAAAATGGTACCCCGGAGAACCTTTACCACGGTGGTTAATAGGTGTTCATTGGCGTAAAGATGGAAACCCTATTTGGAGAGATCCAAAGTTACTGGCCTCTTTTGCGGAAAATTATAAACTACCCGTAAATATCACGGAAACCTTCTTAAAAACATTATCTAAATTTTTAGGAACTGACGATGATTCTGTTGCCCCTGCATACGAAGATGCTTTTTACTTTTTATGGGAAGAAGGTAAATTACCTATCGATGTAGATCCCAAAAAATACAATAAAAACGATACGCACTTACGTCGAAAGTTGGGCGATATTTTAGAGCAAGGTATCGGTAAGGCTGTAGGCCACATATTCCCTTTAGTGAAGAAAAGTGGCAAATGGATTACCAATCCGTGGGAGTTTAGAGGAAAGCATTTATTGCTGACACCTGGTAACTCATCTATTGGGTTGCGATTACCGTTAGACTCGTTGCCAAAAAATCCAGAGATTCCTTCAGAGCCAACGGCAGAACCAGAACTTTTTGAGAAAAGGCCTGCTTTACCTGCTTATGGTGTCGACTTGCAACGAAGAAAACGAAGAAAAACAACGGCTAGAAAAAATAAAAATCAACCTTTTGTTCGTACGGCAATATGTGCTGAGGTTCGTGAAGATAAATTATACTTGTACTTACCACCTTTAGATAGCGCAGAAGACTTTCTAGATTTAGTGGCGAGTATAGAGGCAACCGCTAAAAAATTAAACACTCCGATAATTTTAGAAGGTTATGAGCCACCACGCGATAACCGTTTAGAGGTGTTGAAAGTAACTCCTGATCCCGGTGTAATTGAAATAAATGTTCATCCGGCAAATAATTGGAAAGAACTTACAGATAATACGTTGACGCTTTATGCTGAAGCAAAAAAAGCACGTTTGGGTACAGAAAAATTTATGCTTGACGGCAAGCATACCGGTACTGGAGGTGGAAATCACGTTACATTAGGTGGGGTTACCCCAGCGGATAGTCCGCTACTGCGAAACCCACAATTGTTACGAAGTTTATTGACGTTTTGGCAACATCATCCTGGGTTGTCTTATTTGTTTTCGGGGGCATTTATAGGGCCAACGAGTCAAGCACCACGAGTTGACGAGACTAGATTGGAAAATCTGTATGAGCTAGAGATTGCATTTTCGCAAATACCCGACGATAAAGAAGTGCCTTTTTGGTTGACCGACCGGTTGTTCCGCCATTTACTGACCGATATTACAGGAAATACCCATAGGGCCGAATTTTGTATCGATAAATTATATTCCCCAGATTCTTCTTCAGGTAGGTTGGGCATACTAGAACTTCGTGCATTTGATATGCCACCACATGCACAAATGAGCTTAATGCAAATGTTATTGGTGCGTACCTTGGTTTCATGGTTTTGGAAAAAACCTTATAAACATAAGTTGGTACGTTGGGGTTCTGAACTTCATGACAAATTTTTATTAGAGCATTACGTAAAAGAAGATATAAAAGATATTGTAGAACAATTAAACGATGCCGGTTATCCGTTTAAGTTAGATTGGTTCGACCCGTTCTTTGAATTCCGTTTTCCATTGTATGGCATGGTAGAAATAAATGCGATGCAATTAGAACTTCGTATGGCTATAGAGCCTTGGAATGTATTGGGCGAAGAAATGACAGGGCGTGGTACTTCGCGTTATGTAGATTCTTCCTTAGAACGTATACAAGTAAAGCTTAACAACTTTACTGTAGAAAGGTATACGTTGAGCTGTAACGGGGTAAAAGTAGACCTTAGTCCTACAGGTACAAAAGGGGAGTATGTAGCAGGTGTACGCTTTAAGGCGTGGGATCCTTGGTCTGCATTGCACCCAACTATTGGCGTAGATACACCACTGGTTTTTGATATTGTAGATGATTGGAACCAAAAATCAATAGGAGGTTGTACTTATTTTGTGGCACACCCTGGCGGACTTTCCTATGATAATTACCCTATAAATAGTCTTGAAGCCGAGTCACGAAGAATAAATAGGTTCTGGGACATTGGTTTAACACAAGATGAGGTAACACCGAAAGAATTGGTCGCTTCGACAAATTTTACCGGTAGAATGGTAGAACCTAAGTCAGGTTCAAATACATTTGTATATAAGGAGATGCCGGTAAATCCAGAGTATCCACATGTAACCGATTTACGCAAGAAGTAATTGAAAAAGGTAATGCCAACAACGAAGACCAGCTGGTTAAATAGCTACAAAACCCATCAGGGCAATGATGAAATGTATTCATTGAACGATGAGGTAAAACCTTATTGGAATAAATTATTTAAGGGATTTGATAAACTTGGGGTGAATGGATTAACGGCGCGCCAAAAAGATATTGATTGGTTATTGTCTGAGAACGGCGTAACCTACAACGTATACAATGATCCAAAAGGAATGCATAGGCCTTGGAGCTTGAATGTGGTTCCTTTTGTATTGCATCAAGAAGAATGGAATAGGGTAGAGGCAGGTTTAAAACAAAGGGCCGAATTACTCAATTTAGTTTTAAAAGATGTTTACGGCGAGCGAAAGCTAATTAAAGATGGTATTGTGCCATATGAAGTCATTTATGGGCATCGTGGTTTTTTAAGACAATGCTCTGGAATGGAGCTTAATATGGAAAAGTTTTTATCCATATACGCAGCAGATTTATGTCGCGGCACCGATGGTCGTTTGTGGGTGGTTAATGATCGTACAGAAGCACCTTCAGGTATGGGGTATGCCTTAGAGAATAGATCTACAAGCAGTAGAATTCTTCCTGAGATGTTCGCGAAAATGAATGTTAAACGGTTGTCTGGTTTCTTTCAAAAATTCAATCAGATGCTTATTGATGCTGCTCCAGGTAAAAAAGAGAATCCGAATATTGTAATTCTAACTCCTGGATCACATAATGAAACTTATTTTGAACATGCCTACATGGCTTCCTTTTTAGGATATCCATTAGTTCAAGGCAATGATTTGGTCGTGCGCGATGGTTTTCTTTGGATGAAATCATTACAAGGTTTAAAACAGATAGATGTAGTATTGCGTAGGGTAGATGATGCATTTACAGATCCATTAGAATTACGTGAAGATTCACATTTAGGCGTAGCAGGATTATTAGATGTAGTTAGAAGAAAAAATGTATCGGTCATTAATCCGATAGGAAGTGGAGTTATTGAAAATCCTGGGTTAATTCCTTTTATGCCAGCGATTGCTAAATATTTCTTGAAAGAAGAGTTGATATTACCGCAAATAGCCTCTTGGTGGTGCGGACAAGAAAAAGAGAAAAATTACGTACTAGAAAATTTATCGAAATTAGTAGTTAAAAGAATAGATCGTACCAATAGAGAAAGTATCTATTTTGGAGAGTTAATGAGTGCCAAAGAGATAGATGCACTTAAAAAAGTGATTATAGAACGACCGTATCGGTTTGTCGCTCAAGAGCATATTAATTTTTCTACAGCTCCGAATCTTACAAATGAAAGCTTAGAACCAAGAAATGTTGTTGCTCGGGCATTTTGTATCGCCTCAAAAGACCAATATTCGGTAATGCCGGGTGGTTTGGTTAGGGTTGCATCAGACAGCGAAACAGTTAGGGTTTCTAATCAGCGAGGTGGTACAAGTAAAGATTTATGGATTTTAGATGAGACCGCTTCAACAGAAGATAAAAGTAGACAATGGCAACAGAAATCATCGGTTGCAATTTCAGGATTAAATGACTTGCCAAGTCTAACGGCAGAAAATTTATATTGGGCAGGGCGTTATGTTGGGCGTACTTTAGTTAACGCTCGCTTTTTACGTACCGTAATGCGCCAAATGGCTATAGTACAAAATAGGGATGAAAAACCTGATTCTGAAAAGCTAAAAGTGTTGTTCAAAGCCGTTACCCACTTAACGGCAACCTACCCAGGTTTTATTGAGAAGGATAAGAATGGAAAACTGGCAATGGATAATCCTTACGAAGAAATGCTATCTGTTATTTTAGATAAAAATAGAGTTGGTAGTTTGGCCCACACCATAGGTATGTTCAGTAATTCATACTATTCTATTCGTAATTTATGGTCTTCAGATATGTGGCGTGTATTTGAAAATATCCAAAAATTATGGAATTCTTTAGTAGATGGTGAGGATCATTCCATCAACCGAATTTTAAAAGTATTGAATCAATTAATTACCCGATTAATTGCTTTTATGGGGTTGATTGAGGAAAGTATTATGGTGCAACAAGGTTTGTTACTTTATTTTATTGGATTGCAATTAGAGCAAAGCTCGTTGACTATTACTAAATGTCGTGCCTTACTAACCATTAAATATGACGAGCAGGTAGAATATGATTTGTTGGAGTATTTACTGACAAGCCATGAAAGTTTGAATATTTATCGATACAGTTATCGTTCACATATTGAGTTAGAGCATGTGCTTGATTTAGTAGTGCTTGATTTAGATTATGCACGTTCATTAACCTTTATGATAAATCGATTACAGAAAGATATTTCTCGTTTACCACATTCGAAACAAGACCATCAATTAAGTAACTATCAGAAATTTGTATTCGAGGCCTTTTCAAAGTTGAGGTTAGCAGAATCTACAGAATTAGCTAAGACAAAATCTGAAACTGATTATGCTAGAGAAGAACTTAATCATTTAATGAAAACTCTTTCTAAGCTTCTGCATCAGACCTCACAATCTATTTCAAACACGTATTTCAATCACACAGACAAGCAAAATCAATTGTTTACACAGTCTTTTCCTATTTGAGTATGATATTTAATGTAACACATACCACTAAGTACGAATATAATGCCCCGGTCAGTTATTGTCATAATATTGCTACGTTACGACCAAGGGAATCGAAGGGGCAAGAGCTTTTAGATTATAAAATACAAATAACTCCAGAACCCGCTGAAATATCAGAACGTATTGATTTTTTTGGAAATTTTATTACCCGTTTTTCTATTCAAACAGAGCATAAGGTATTAAAGGTAACTACCAAGAGTAAAATTAAACGAGAATATGTTCAATATCATGAATTGTTTAATAGTGATGCTTGTACGAGTATTACCATGAATGATGCACTATTTGCATTGAAAGGAATGAGTCCTGAAATTCTCGAAGCAAAACAGTACATTCTTGAATCGATTTTTATCAGAAGAACAGATAAGAATATACGTGATTATGCTGAATTGTCTTTTAAAGGAAACCGTTCTGTTTTTGATGCAGCCTATGAATTAATGCAACGTATTTATACCGATTTCGATTTCGATTCAGAGTTTTCTACAATTTCGACTCCCATAGAAGAAGTTATGAAAGAGAAAAAGGGAGTTTGTCAAGATTTCGCACAAATTGCCATTGCTTGCATTCGTTCTGTCGGTTTACCTGCACGATACATTAGTGGTTATATTGAAACCTTACCAGCTCCTGGAAAGAAAAAATTGGTTGGCGCCGATGCATCACACGCGTGGTTCGCCATTTTTATACCTGGTTTCGGTTGGGTAGATTTTGACCCTACTAATAATCAGATACCAAAAGACCAACATATAGTTGTAGGGTGGGGTAGAGATTATTATGATGTACCACCGTTAAAGGGAGTGGTTTACGGTAGTGGACAAAGTACTTTAAAAGTTGCTGTCGATATTGCTGCAGTTGTGTAAACCATTTTCGACGATTGGTTTTTATCAAAATTAAAAACCGAAAAATTTCAATATTAGATAGAAAACGGAAGGGCATAATAAACAACCAATTCCTGTATAGAATGTTGCTGTTAATGCTCCGTAAGGAACGAGCTTTTCATCAGTAGCCGCCAAACCTGCAACAACACCACTTGTAGTGCCAATCAATCCACCAAACACAACAGCGGCATGCGGGTTGTCTAACTTAATTCGTTTGGCAATCAATGGAGTTGCAATAGTGGTGAAAATAGTTTTTACAACTCCTGTGGCTACACTAATAGCAATTACATCAGAACTTGCACCTAGTGCAGTGCCAGTAACCGGGCCTACAATGTAGGTTCCGGCACCTGCTGCAATGGTTGCCATACTTACCGCATCAGTATAACCCATGAAGTAAGCAATTATAGCCCCAATAAAAAATGTCACAGTGACTCCAATAAGTAGCGAAATGATACCGGCAAGTCCGGCTTGTTTTATTTTCGAAATGTCGGCACTCATTGCAGTAGCTACCACTGCAAAATCTCTAAACATAGACCCACCTAATATTGCCATACCTGCAAAAATGGGAATATCTGCCATACCTTTCTTATCACCAGTAAATGCTAATGCTAAACCTATTAGAATTGCAATGGCTACCCCAGGTATTTTGTTTCTCAATAGTTTTTTGGAAATCCAAAAAGAAAAAAGCATTACAATGCCTACAAATAGAAATGCGAATACGAGTCCATTCTTTGAAATAATCTTTTCAATGATTTCCATACCTATGTTTTTGGAATTTCATTGTTTCTGCCAATTTTAGATAAAACAGGGACTAAAAGCATACAAATAATAGTAGTGACGATACCAGCAACAACAGCCACGAAGCCACCAGAAACTGCAGCTTTTACATTAAGCGTTGCGGCCATAGCAACAATAATGGGAATGTACATCGCGCTCCAAAACCAAATACCTTTTTCAGTTTCAGGAATTAACCAACCTTTTTTTCTAAGATAAATACTCGAGGCCATTAATAGAATCATGGCAAAACCTACGCCACCAATATCATTATTGATGTTAATGAGTTTGCCTAATAAATTTCCTAGAAATTTGCCGAGTAAAAAACAGGCTGCTAGTAATGCTACCCCATATATTTTCATACTTCTGTGAATTTATGTAAATAGTTTTTTGATGTCATTCTTTGTCACTTTTCCCATAACGTTTCTGGGTAATTCTTCTTGGAAAATGTATTTTCTAGGTGTTTTGTAAGCAGGTAGTTTTTCATGAATCCACGATGTTAAATCTTCAACTGATAGTTCATCAAGTTTTAAAACAATACTTGCACCGATAATTTCTCCCCATTCCAAATCTGGAATGCCAACGACACCACAATCTTTAATTTTGGGGTGTGTACGAAGTACTTCTTCAATTTCTAACGCCGATATTTTATAGCCGCCAGATTTAATAATATCTACTGAATTTCTACCTAAAATTTGGTAACTATCTACATCGAATATGGCTATATCTCCAGAATGAAACCATCCATCAGCAGTAAAGGCCTCAGCAGTAGCCTCAGGCTTTCGCCAATATTCTTTAAAAACATTGGGTCCCTTAATTTGAATTTCTCCAGATTCACCAACGGTAACTATTTGATTATTTTCATCGACCAGTCTAATAGAGACACCGTGTAACGGTTGACCGATATGACCTGGTCTACGTGTGCCATTATATGGGTTGCTAATGGCCATGCCCATTTCAGTCATGCCATAGCGTTCTAATAAGGTATGTCCACTAATTTCTTTCCATTCCTCTAAAACACTAACAGGTAGTGCAGCGGAACCGGAAACCATTAATCTGAATTTGGATAAGTGTTTTGAAATTTCCTTTTTTTCTGTAGTAGTACGTTCGTTGAAATAAGTAATCAATTTAAAATATATGGTTGGTACGGCCATAAAGACATTAACCTCATCTTTTGAGAAAATATCAAATATCGCTTTCGGGCTAAATTTTGGAAGAAACTCACAACATGCCCCACTCCATAAAGCACAACTCAACATATTTATAATACCGTGCACATGGTGCAATGGTAAAACATTTAGCACATGATCATCTTTGTTCCATTCCCAAGAGGTAGTAAGGGCAGTAATTTGTGCTTCGATATTGGCATGGGTAGTTACGACACCTTTTGGTAACCCGGTAGTACCACTGGTATATAGAATAAGTGCGCTACGGTCTAAGGTAATAGTTGGTAATTCACATTTTTTTAATGATATATCTGCATACTTAATAAATCGAATATTGGTGCTTTTAAATAGAGGAGAAAGTAATTCTGTAAAAGCTTCCGTATAAATTACTGTTGTGGCTTGCGTGTCTTCTAAAACGTATTGAATAGAAGGTAGCGGATGTTTTTCACACAAGGGAACAGCAATACCACCAGCTCTCCATATTCCCCATTGAACAGCGGCGTATGAAAAACTCGCAGGAACTAAAAAAGCAATTCTAGCTTGGTTTAAATCCTTTTTGTCTTGTAGTACGTTAGCAGAAACATGTTCTGATTGCTCTAATAGTTGGTAGTATGTATGGTTTTCACCATCACTTTTGATGGCAACTCTTTCTGTAAACAAAGAGGCTCTTTCAATTAATGTTATCATGTGTAATTGGTACTAAATAAACGTGTAAGCTAAACAAGGTAAGCACCAATACTGGAAATGCCAAAATAGATGGTAAAATTACTTTATCAAGGGAATTATGTTATAACGATATTTTTAGAATCAACGCCCAGATTAAATAACATAAGCCCTTGAAAAGCTATATGGAGGGTATGTCATTTATTACACTTTCTTAAAGCAGAATGTGCTTGTAAGAACTGTTTTATTAAAGACCAATCTCTATCTCATAGTAATTGGGTTTAAAAAAGAAGATATCCCCTAACTATTTAGGATGGTTCAGTTACAAGCTTCTAGAATTAAACAAAGGATGCTAGTAGTTTTTAAAAACGTTCGAATATGGATAAAATTTAGCGAATAGCTCACTACAATTTGTCTCATAGATAAGACTATTTAGTTCATTTTTGTGTCTCTAAGAATGAAAACGTTGAATGACCTATATTTGGGAAAAATTGACACAAAAAGTAGGTTAATATTGAGTTGATAATTTTATTTTAGTTGAATTATAAAAAACAAAAGATGAACCAGATTATTTCGAATACATCAAAAACCAAAGTATTACGAATTTTATTCCTTTTGCTTATCGCTATTTCTCAACCATTAATGGGACAATGGAGCCCATCGGGAGATAAAATCAAAACAAAATGGGCTGAAAAAATCACTCCAGATACTGTTCTTCCAGAATATCCCAGACCAATTATGGAACGTGATGAATGGAAAAATTTAAATGGTCTTTGGGATTATGCTATACAGAAAAAAGGGAGTACTGCACCGACTAATTATCAAGGTAAAATACTAGTTCCGTTTGCGGTCGAGTCAAGTTTATCTGGAGTTATGAAAGAGGTTGGAACAGATAAAGAGCTTTGGTATAATACCACTTTCGAAGTGTCTTCTAGTTGGAAGAATCAAGCCATATTATTACATTTTGGGGCTGTTGACTGGGAAACTGTTGTCTGGGTTAATGGTATAAAAGTAGGTTCTCATTTGGGTGGGTATACTCCTTTTTCATTTGATATCACACCTTTTCTTGTTGATGGACCGCAGCAGTTAACCGTAAAGGTTTGGGATCCTACTAGCGATGGTCCTCAACCTAGAGGTAAGCAGGTGAATAAACCAGAAGGAATATGGTATACATCTGTAACAGGAATTTGGCAAACTGTGTGGATAGAACCTGTTTCAAAAAAACATATTGAACATATAAAGACAGTACCTGATATAGATAATGGAATAATAAAAGTGTTGCCTATTGTTAAAGGAGTTGAGTATGGTGATATAATTGAAGTTGTTGTTTTTGAAGGCGATAATGAAGTAACTACGGCTAAAGCAGCTGTTGGTGAAGAACTTGTTTTGTCGGTACCTAATGCGAAACTTTGGTCACCAGAATCACCATTTTTATATGATTTGAAAATAAAGATATTAAGTAATAATGACGTTGTAGATGAGGTTGAAAGTTATGTTGGTATGCGAAAGATCAGTATGAAAAAGGATGCTTTTGGTATTGTTCGTATGCAGCTAAATAACGAGGATTATTTTCAATTTGGTCCGTTGGATCAAGGCTGGTGGCCAGATGGTCTATATACTGCGCCTAGTGATGATGCTTTAAAATATGATATTGAAAAAACCAAGGAACTGGGTTTTAATATGATTAGAAAGCATGTGAAAGTTGAACCAGCAAGATGGTATACCCATTGCGATAGGCTGGGTATTTTGGTGTGGCAAGATATGCCAAGTGGAGACAAGAGTCCTCAATGGCAAAATCATAATTATTTTGATGGCTCTGAACTAAAGAGAAGTGCAGCTTCAGAAAAGATATATAAAACAGAGTGGAAAGATATAATGGACTATTTATACTCTAATCCAAGTATTGTGGTTTGGGTACTTTTCAATGAAGCTTGGGGCCAATTTAAAACAGAAGAAATTACAGAATGGACAAAAGCATATGATTCAAATAGGTTAGTTAATTCTGCAAGTGGAGGCAACTTTTATCGTACGGGTGATATTGTTGATTTACATAACTACCCAGGTCCTGATATGTATTTGTATGATGCTGAAAGAGTCAATGTGCTTGGTGAATATGGAGGAATTGGACTTCCTTTAAAAAATCACTTATGGAAACCTGATAATAATTGGGGTTATGTAAAGTTCAAAAATTCAAAAGAAACTACGGCAGAATATGTTAAGTATGCTAAAGAATTGAAGAAACTAGTTAAGGCTGGATTCTCAGCTGCGGTTTATACACAAACGACTGATGTTGAAGGAGAGGTGAACGGTTTTATGACCTATGACCGTAAAGTAGATAAGATGAATATAAAGGAGGTAAAAACAGTAAACATGGAGGTTATAAATGCCTTAAATCATCAATAGTTTATACTGAATAATAATAGCACTCGATTTTTTTAAATTTTCAATATATAAAATGAAAGTCTGTATTGCCGAAAAACCATCTGTAGCAAGAGAAATTGCTTCCGTACTTGGGTCTACCATCAAACGTGAAGGGTATTATGAAGGCAATGGCTATGCTGTAACCTATACTTTTGGGCATCTTTGTACGCTTAAGGAACCAAACGATTACAAACCGCATTGGAAAAGTTGGGATCTAAACAATTTACCAATGCTGCCAGAACATTTTGAAACCAAAGTATCTAAAGATTCTGGTATTCGAAAACAGTTTAAAATTATAAAGCAATTATTCGATAAAGCAGATGTTGTTATAAATTGTGGTGATGCTGGGCAAGAAGGAGAATTAATACAACGCTGGGTTTTGAATCAAGCGAATTATAAAGGCAAGGTTGAAAGACTTTGGATTTCTTCGCTTACAACCGAAGCCATAACAGAAGGTTTCAAAAACTTAAAACCATCTTCAGATTACGATAATTTATATTATGCAGGTTTTTCTCGCGCTATTGGAGATTGGCTTTTAGGTATGAATGCAACACGGTTGTACACTTTAAAACATGGTGGTTACAAACAAGTATTATCAGTTGGTCGTGTGCAAACACCAACATTAGCTATGTTAGTAAACCGGTTTAAGGAGATAGAGGATTTTAAATCGCAACCTTATTGGGAATTGCAAACCCTTTATCGCGAAACTTTATTTAGCTACGAAGAAGGGCGTTTTCTTAAAGTTGAAGATGGAGAAAAACTAGCAAAAATTGTAAAAGAACACGATTTCGAAATTGTTTCTACTGCAAAAAAGGCAGGCAATGAATATGCACCAAAGTTATTTGATTTAACAGGTTTACAAGTCTATTGTAATACTAAGTTTGGTTTTAGTGCCGACGAAACCTTAAAGATTGTTCAAAAACTATACGAACAAAAAGTAGTTACTTATCCTAGAGTTGACACCACGTTTTTACCAAACGATGTGTACCCAAAAGTACCTGGAATACTAAAGAATTTAACCAATTATACAGCTTTAACAGCACCTTTACATGGTAAAAAGCTAAAGAAAACTAAAAAGGTTTTCGATGATAGTAAAGTAACAGATCACCACGCAATAATACCAACTGGGCAGCAAATGAATTTGCAATACAATCAGCAACAGGTTTATAATATTATTGTACGTCGTTTTATAGCAGTGTTTTATCCAGACTGTAAAGTCTCGAACACTACTGTAATTGGTAAAGCTGAAAAAGTAAAGTTTAAAGCCACAGGAAAAGAGATTTTAGAAAAAGGATGGCGTATTGTTTTTGAAACACCTAATGCAGCAACTAAAGAATCTGGAATGCTACCAACATTTAAAAAAGGTGAAAGAGGACCCCATGAACCGTCATTTTTAGAAAAACAAACCAAACCTCCAAAGCAATTTACTGAGGCCTCACTGCTGCGCGCTATGGAAACCGCAGGAAAACAGGTTGACGACGATGAACTTCGTGAAATTATGAAAGAAAACGGTATTGGCCGCCCTTCTACACGTGCTAATATTATTGAAACTTTGTTCCGTAGAAAATATATAAAACGAAATAAAAAGCAAGTAATCCCAACGGATACTGGCATTCAATTAATAGATACTATTCAAAATGAATTATTAAAATCTGCCGAGCTCACTGGTAAGTGGGAAAAACAGTTAAAAGATATTGAGAAAGGAACATTTAGTGCTGGTAGTTTTATTAAGCAAATGAAACAAATGGTAGATCGTTTGGTTTACGAAGTTAGAAGTGAAACTAAGAAAGCTAATATTTCGTCAGTACATAATAATTCTGCTGGCACAATGAAAAAAACAGCCAAGAAAACAAGTGGAATATCATCCGAAAAATGCCCTAAATGTAGGAGTGGATCTATCCTTAAAGGAAAAAATGCTTATGGTTGTTCTGAATTTAAAAAGAATTGCGATTTTATAATTCCATTTATATTTGAAGGTAAAACCATTTCAGAAAAACAATACATTAGATTGTTGCAAAAAGGGTCGACCGTAAATTTAAAAGGCTTTAAAGTTCGTAATGCCGCTATTGAAGGTCTTATTAGGTTTGATGAAAATTTTAAACTAAAATTAGAACCCAAAAAACAATTAAACACTAAAAGTGTTTCCGTTTCGGTAAGATCTTCCGAAGAAAATAGTTGTCCAAAATGTAACAAAGGAACTATTATTAAGGGAAAAACAGCTTATGGTTGTAGCCAATATAAAACGGGCTGTGATTTTAGGTTTAGTTACGATTCTATTCGCGAAAAAGCAAAAGGACAGCAATTAACCAAAGATTTGGTTTTTAAAATATTTAGAGAAAACTAAATGCCTGGTTACTTGATAATCAAGACTTCATTAAGTCAATTAGAGAAAGCTTACTTTAGACTAAAGTTCAAATAAAGGATTGAAAAGTTTCACTCTACTGAAAAATCGTATGCTCTTTCATCTTAAAAAGGTGATAAACTCCTTAAAATTAGACATAAAAAAACGGCTTGTGCGAACACAAACCGTTAGTTTAATTAGCCTAAGCCTTAGTAGCGGGGACTGGACTCGAACCAGCGACCTTCGGGTTATGAGCCCGACGAGCTACCTACTGCTCTACCCCGCGATATGGGTTTTTATCTTACTTGTTGTTTAACAACTTCAGTTCATTACGCTGACAAGATGGGCGCTACTATTTGTAACGGGCTGCAAATATACAACCAAATTATTATAATTTCAAAACTTATTTAAAGAATCTTTTCAAAGTCAGTAGCTAGTAAAAAACATAAAATCCATAACTTCGAATTTTTAGCAATTTATGGATACAATTAATGATTTTATAGCAAGCGCACTTCCTTATACCGAGTGGCCAATGTTTCTTTTGCTAATTGGCGGCGGACTCTTTCTTGTTTTTTATTCCAAATTTATGCCTTATCGCTTTTTTGGCCATGCAATTGCTATTACTGCTGGTAAATATGACGATGAAAATTCTGTTGGGGATGTTAGTTCTTTTCAAGCTTTGTCTGCAGCAGTGGCTGCTACAGTTGGTTTAGGGAATATTTCTGGTGTAGCAATTGCTATTCACGACGGTGGCCCAGGAGTTGTTTTTTGGATTTGGATGACCGCTTTGATCGGTATGTGTATTAAGTTTTATTCTTGTAGTTTGTCTATAATGTATAGAGGGACAGATTCCGACGGAAAATTGCAAGGTGGCCCTATGTATTATATTACCAAAGGATTGGGTGAAAAAGCTCGTCCATTAGCTGTATTTTTTGCTGTTTGTGGTCTTTTTGGTTTTTTAGGTGTTTTTACGGCAAATCAGTTTACTGAAACTTTTATGAGTGTCGTAGAGCCATCTACTGCATTTTTTGAGATGAGTGATCAAAATTGGAAATGGACAATAGGTATTATTTTAGCAATTATCACTTCATTCGTAATATTTGGCGGATTAACGAAAATAGCGAAAGTAGCCTCTGCAATAGTTCCTTTTATGGTGGCATTGTATTTAGTAGCGGTGTTAGTGGTAATGGCCTTAAATTCTGAAATGATATTACCTTCCTTAAAAATGATTTTGACTGAGGCTTGGAATTTAAAATCTGCCGCAACAGGTGGTTTTTGGGGTCTTGTGATTATAGGAGTGCGTAGAGCAATGTTCTCTAACGAGGCTGGTTTGGGTAGTGCGCCAATGTATCATGGCCAATCTAAAAACGATGAACCTATTCGAGAAGGTTTGGTGGCGATGTTGGGTCCGTTTATTGATACAATACTAGTTTGCACCTTTACGGCTATTGTTATTATTTTAAGTGGAGCTTATTTGGAAGATACTAGTGGTATTGTAATGACGCTTTCAGCTTTCAAAACTACATTGTTTGGTTGGGGCGATGTACTGCTAATGGTTATCGTAACTGCCTTTGCACTTTCAACCTTATTTACCTACTCGTACTATGGTGTAAAATCGCTTTCGTTCTTAACCAATGCAAAAATAGGACGCCTCTATAACTGGTATTTTGTGATTATGATTGTTTTCGCTGCTGTTGCTTCATTGGATCTAGTTAAGAATTTAATTGATTTGTCTTATGCACTAATGGTAATACCGAATATGATTGCCGTACTTTTGTTGGCTCCAAAGGTGAATGCGGAAATGAAAAAATACTTAATAAAGTTGAAAGATGGCAGATCATAAGGCAGGCTTCGTAAATATTATTGGTAATCCCAATGTTGGCAAATCCACACTGATGAATGCATTTGTGGGTGAGAAATTGTCAATTATTACGTCAAAAGCACAAACAACAAGGCATCGAATTTTAGGAATTGTCAATGGTGATGATTTTCAAATGATTTTGTCTGATACTCCTGGTATTATTAAACCAGCATATGAGTTACAGTCAAGTATGATGGGTTTTGTGAAATCTGCATTTGAAGATGCTGATGTGCTTCTATACATGGTTGAGATAGGGGAGAAGGCTTTAAAAGATGAAGCGTTTTTCGAAAAAATAAAAAACAGCAAGATTCCTGTATTGTTGTTGTTGAATAAGGTTGATACGGCTACACAAGAATTATTGGAGGAGCAAGTTCAGTATTGGCAAGAAATGTTGCCTAATGTAGAGCTGCATCCTATTTCTGCATTATCAAATTTTAATATTAAAGGAGTATTTGAACGTATTATTGAATTAATGCCTGTTGCTCCAGCCTACTATCCGAAAGACCAGTTAACTGATAAGCCTGAGCGATTTTTTGTTAATGAAACCATTCGTGAGAAAATCCTTTTAAACTACAAAAAGGAAATCCCGTATGCTGTAGAAATAGACACAGAGGAGTTTTTTGAAGATGAGGATATTATTCGCATGCGCTCGGTAATTATGGTTGAACGCGATTCTCAAAAGGGAATTATCATCGGTCATAAAGGAGCTGCATTAAAACGAGTTGGTGTTGAGTCTAGAAAAGATTTAGAAAAGTTCTTTGGTAAACAAGTTCATCTTGAACTGTATGTTAAGGTGAATAAAAACTGGCGAAGTGATTCTAGGCAATTAAAACGTTTCGGTTATAATAATTAAACTTATTCTTCATTCACTTATATACCTAAGGTAATCAGGCAACTATTGTTTGGATTGTACTACCTTTGCGCCAAATTTAAGCTATGAGTGCTATTGTTGCCATTGTGGGAAGACCTAATGTAGGTAAATCTACTTTATTTAATCGATTGATTCAAAGACGTGAAGCTATTGTTGATGCCGTTAGTGGTGTAACACGTGACCGTCATTATGGTAAAAGTGATTGGAACGGCAAAGAGTTTTCGGTTATTGATACGGGTGGCTATGTTGTCGGTAGTGATGATGTTTTCGAAAAAGAGATTGATAAGCAAGTTGAGTTGGCTATTGATGAAGCCGATGCCATTATATTTATGGTCGATGTAGAAACTGGTGTAACCGGTATGGACGAGGATGTTGCGAAATTACTACGTAAAGTAAAAAAACCTGTTTTCTTAGCAATAAATAAAGTAGATAACGCTAAACGTGCAGAGGATGCAGTTGAATTTTATTCATTAGGATTAGGCGAGTATTATACACTGTCGAGTATCAATGGTGGTGGAACAGGTGATTTGCTAGATGCTCTAGTTAAGGAATTGCCAGATGTTGTTGAGGAGAAAAGTGAGTTGCCAAGATTTGCCGTTGTTGGTAGACCTAACGCAGGAAAGTCTTCATTTATAAATGCACTTATTGGTGAAGAAAGATATATAGTTACAGATATTGCAGGTACTACAAGAGATAGTATCGATACAAAATACAATCGCTACGGGTTTGAATTTAACTTAGTCGATACGGCAGGTATCCGTCGTAAATCTAAAGTAAAGGAAGATTTAGAATTTTACTCGGTTATGCGTTCTGTTCGAGCAATTGAACATTGTGATGTATGTATTTTACTATTGGATGCTACTAGAGGTTTTGACGGACAGGTAGAAAATATTTTCTGGCTTGCACAGCGTAACCATAAAGGAATTGTAATTTTAGTAAACAAATGGGATTTGGTAGAAGACAAAGAAACCAATACCATAAAGCACTACACAGATAAAATCAAAAAAGCAATTGAACCATTTACAGATGTTCCAATTCTTTTTGTTTCAGTGCTTACAAAACAACGAATTTTTAAGGCTATAGAAACGGCGGTAGAAGTTTATAATAACAGAAACAAGAAAATCATTACACGTAAGTTTAATGAAACAATGTTACCAATTATAGAACACTACCCACCACCAGCTTATAAGGGAAAGTTTGTGAAAATAAAGTTCTGTACGCAGTTGCCTACACCTTATCCTCAATTTGCATTTTTCTGTAATCTTCCACAATATGTTCGGGAGCCTTACAAGCGTTATTTAGAGAATAAAATTAGAGAGGAATACGATTTTACAGGAGTACCGATTACGGTATTTATGCGTAAGAAATAGTTTTTTTGAAATTAAGAATTGGTCAAGTAGTTTTATGAAAGTAAAATTATTTGACCATTTTTTTGGTTAGGCTAGTAATCAATAAAATTTACCACCCTCCAGAAGCACCGCCACCACCGAAGCCACCACCACCAAAACCTCCGCCGAATCCGCCACCGCCAAAGCTTCCGCCTCCGCTACTGCCACCAAATCTACCAGAACCATTTGAGCGCCCCATATTGCTAAGTATAATCATGTCCCAAGGGCTTAAGCCTCTACGTTTTCCGCCACTGCCATTGTTGTTGTCATTTTTACGACTCCATAGAATGAAAAGAATCACAATGAATATAATAAAGGGCAGTATTGAGGAAAAAGGAAAACCTTCATTATTGTCAAAAGTTCGATCTTCTTTAAATTCTCCATTCAGTACTTGAAAAATAACATCGGATCCTTTATCTAGGCCACCATAAAAATTACCGGTTCTAAACTCTGGTAGAATAATATTTTCAATAATTCTTTTCGAAAGAGCATCGGTTAATGAGCCTTCAACGCCATAGCCTGTACTAATGGCGATTTTTCTATCATCCTGCGCTAAAATGATTAAAATGCCATTGTCCTTTCCTTCTTGGCCAATACCCCATTTTTGTCCCCAGTTAGCGCCGAGATAATTAATATCCTCACCATTCGTTGTTGAGATAATAGTAATTACTATTTGAGTAGAAGTACTGTCAGAATATCTAACCAACTTCTGACTTAACTCATTTTTTTGTTGGTCACTTAGTAAATTGGTATAGTCGTAAACACTTGTTTGTAGCGCTGGTTTATCAGGAATCTCAAATTGACTCCAAACAGGTTTGCACCAAAGAAAAAGTAGTATAAGGCTAACCTTTAGATATCTCATTGCTTAATTCGTTGGTGTCATCTGTATGCCATGGAAAATGGCTATTCAATTCAGTGCCGGCTTTTAAAACACCGGCTATAATGCCCTCTTTGTATGCTCCTTTAATAAAATGACTTTGAATGGTATCTTTAGTAGTTTGCCAGAAATCTGAAGGAACTACTTTGTCAATTCCCTTATCACCACAGATAACAAACTTTCTGTCATTTACGGCTACATAGATAAGCACGCCATTTTCTTGCTTGGTGTTATCCATCTTTAGCAAATGGAAGACTTCTTGAGCGCGTTTGTAATGGTCTTTTTGAGTATGTGCTTCTATGTGCACTCTAATTTCACCAGTAGTATTTTTTTCAGCCTTTAAAATAGCGTCAACTATTTCTTGCTCTTCTGTTACGGTCAAAAAATCTTCTACTTTCGACATTTGGGAATCAATCAAATTCAAAATTCACGTCTGGTGCATTTTCAGAACCTAAATCAGCTTTATAATATATCAATTCGTTAAAGTTTAAGAAGCCTGCTAGTATTGAATTCGGGAATTTCTTAATATGTAGATTATAAGGCTCAACGGTTGCATTGAATCTATCTCTGGCTACATTTATTCGATTTTCAGTACCTTCTAATTGAGATTGAAGTTCAAGAAAATTTTGATTAGCCTTTAAATCAGGATAACGCTCTACGGTTACCAATAATCTACTTAATGCGCTGCTAAGTCCGCTTTGTGCTTGATTGAACTGTGCCAATTGCTCTGGTGTAATGTTAGCAGGATCAATACTTATTGAAGTAGCTTTCGCTCTTGCTTCGATTACATTGGTCAATGTTCCTCTTTCAAAATCGGCTGCACCTTGTACGGTTTTTACCAAATTACCGATTAAATCATTTCTACGTTGATAGGTGCTTTCTACATTCGCCCAACTTTTAGTAGAAGTTTCTTTTAATGCTACTGCTGTATTGTTGAAGCCTACGCCCCATTGGTATAGACCGAATGCGATGACTACAATGACAATTAATGCAATAATTCCTTTTTTCATACTGGTTGTGTTATAATTGCTCTTTAATTTTATTTAGTTCAGCTTTTACACGTTCTAATTTTTGAATAATATCAAAATTTGAAAGTGTTTTCTGTTTTTCTTCTTTAAGATGTGTTTTGGCACCATCAAGGGTAAATCCTCTTTCTTTTACTAAATGATAAATAAGCTGAAGATTTTTAATGTCTTGGGGTGTAAATTTTCTATTGCCCTTTGCATTTTTTTTAGGCTGAAGCACATCGAATTCTTTCTCCCAAAATCGAATTAATGAGGCGTTGACTCCAAAAGCACGAGCTACTTCGCCGATGCCATAATACCTTTTTTCTGGAAGTTCTATTTGCATTAATCCAATGATTGGTTTTCTTGATTAGCGAATTTCAACATGTTTTCAAATTCTTCTGGAGATAAACTGCCATAGTAGAAATTGATTGGGTTGATTCTGTCTGTGTCTTTCCAGACTTCATAATGTACGTGTGGTGCTTCTGAACGTCCTGTGCTACCTACAAAACCTATTAAATCACCTCGTTTAACTTTTTGACCTTTCTTTACGTTGTATTGGCTCAAATGAGCATATAGGCTTAAATACCCATAACCATGTTCAATACGAATGTGTTTGCCATATCCTGAAGAATTATTGTCCGCTCGGGAAATTGTGCCATCTCCAGCAGCATAAACCGGGGTTCCTTTTGGAGCCGTAAAATCCATACCATAATGCATTTTTCTTGCTTTGGTGAAAGGGTCTGACCTCCAGCCATAACCAGAAGCCATACGAGTAAGGTCTTCGTTATTTATAGGTTGAATTGCAGGAATAGACATTAATAACTTTTCTTTTTCTTCGGCCAACTTAGTAATCTCATCTAATGATCTAGATTGTATGGCCATTTGTTTTTTAATAATATCTAACCTTTTTGTAGTAGAGACAATCATTTCTGAATTGTTGAAGCCTTCTAATGATTTGTATCGATTTATACCTCCAAATCCTGCTTTTCGTTGTTCGTCTGGTATTGGATTTGCTTCAAAATATAGTCGGTAAATATTATTGTCGCGTTCCTCAATATTACCAAGAACCTCCTCAATCTGTTCCATTTTTTTGTTCAATAGCTCATATTGAAGCTCGTAATTTTTTGCTTCACGAGCCAAAGAAAGTTCCCTGGGGGTATTAATCAGGTTGGTGTTTAAAAGAAGAATAAGAGATAAAAGTCCAAATAGGAAAGACCCTAAAACAAAGAATGCGATATTTCTATAGCGCTTTGATTTTACGGGCTCTATTTTACGGTACGACAGGGTGTCCGGGTCGTAATAGTATTTTACCTTAGACATGAATGTAATTTATCCTATTTTTGTTATTTAATTTTAACGGAACAAACAAATATAAAAATAGTTTTATATAAACCGTTAAAATTTGTAAAAGCTTAGCATTTTAGATGAATTCCAAGGATACAAGAACCCAGTTTCTAAATTTTTTCAAAGGTAAAGGACATAAAATTGTTCCTTCTGCACCAATGGTTATAAAAGATGACCCAACCCTACTTTTTACAAACGCGGGTATGAACCAATTTAAAGAATATTTTTTAGGCATTAGTCAATCTAAGAATACAAGGGTTGTTGATACGCAAAAATGTTTAAGGGTAAGTGGTAAGCACAATGATTTAGAAGAAGTAGGTAAAGATACCTACCACCATACCATGTTCGAAATGTTGGGCAACTGGAGTTTTGGTGATTACTTTAAAGAAGAAGCTATTACATGGGCTTGGGAATTATTGACAGAAGTTTTAAAAATCGATAAAGAAAGTCTTTATGTTTCCGTATTTGAAGGAAGTGAAGATGCCGATAAATTAGAAAAAGACCATGAGGCTTATGCTTTATGGGAAAAAATTGTTCCTGTAGATAGAATTATCATGGGAAACAAAAAGGATAATTTCTGGGAAATGGGGGATCAAGGTCCGTGTGGGCCATGTTCCGAAATACATGTGGATATTCGCTCGAAAGAAGAGAAGGCTAAAGTTGCTGGAGCCAGTTTAGTAAATCAAGATCATCCTCAAGTTGTAGAAATTTGGAATTTGGTATTTATGCAGTACAATCGAAAAGCTAATGGCTCTTTAGAAAGTTTACCTGCAAAACATGTTGATACAGGTATGGGCTTCGAACGTCTTTGTATGGTTTTACAAGGCGTACAATCGAATTATGACACCGATATTTTCACACCGCTGATTCGTGAAATTGAAACAATAACCAATTCTGATTACGGTAAAAATGAAGAAGTTGATATTGCTATACGTGTTATAAGCGATCATATACGTGCGGTTTCTTTTTCTATTGCAGATGGCCAATTACCTAGCAATACAGGAGCAGGTTATGTGATAAGAAGAATTCTGAGAAGAGCGGTACGTTACGGATTTACGTTTTTGAATACGAAAGAGCCGTTTATGTATCGTTTGGTGAATGTGCTTACCGATTCTTTAGGTGATGCTTATCCAGAATTGAAAGACCAAAAGCAGTTAATCGAAAACGTAATTAAAGAAGAGGAATTTTCTTTCTTAAAGACCCTTGATCAAGGGTTGGTTTTACTAGATACTATTATAACAAATACTAAAGGTAAAACTGTTGATGGTAGTAAAGCATTTGAATTATATGATACTTTCGGATTCCCCATAGATTTAACTGCATTGATTTTAAGCGAAAAAGGCTATGAATTAGATGAAGATGGTTTTGATACCGCTATGCAGCAACAAAAGAATAGGTCTAAATCTGCATCTGTTGTTTCAAAGCAAGATTGGGAAATTTTAGTAGATGATAACGAGCAAGAATTTGTTGGTTATGATTTACTTGATGTTGAGGTGAAGATTACAAAGTATCGTAAAATAGTTTCAAAGAAAGATGGTACTCAGTTTCAGATAGTCTTTAATCTAACCCCATTTTATGCCGAAGGTGGTGGTCAAGTAGGGGATAAGGGCTATTTAGAAGATACACATGGTGATGTTGTTTATATTACCGATACGAAAAAAGAGAATAATGAAATTATTCATTTCGCTAAGAATTTACCAAAGCATTTAGGTGAGAGTTTTAAAGCCGTAGTAGATAAAAAGCAACGTAGTAGAACAGAGTCGAATCATACGGCAACACATTTGCTACATCAAGCATTGCGTGAAATTCTAGGTAAGCATGTTGAGCAAAAAGGCTCATCGGTGCACTCTAAATATTTACGTTTCGATTTCTCTCACTTTGCTAAACTCACCAGTGAAGAACTGCGTGATGTTGAAAATTTTGTAAATGCACGAATTGATGGACAATTACAATTGCAGGAACAGCGAAATGTGCCAATGAAAGATGCTGTAGAAGCAGGTGCGATGGCATTGTTTGGTGAAAAATATGGTGATGCTGTTCGTACGATAAGATTTGGACAGTCTATCGAATTATGTGGTGGAACCCATGTGAAAAATACGAGCGAAATCTGGCAGTTTAAAATTAAGTCAGAAGGTGCGGTAGCGGCGGGTATTAGAAGAATCGAAGCTATAACAGGCGATGCAGTGAAAGATTTTCATGTAGATAATGATAAGCTTTTGTCTAAGATAAAAGATGTCTTAGGAAATTCTCAAGACCCAGTTAAAAGTGTGGTTGGTTTGCAAGATGAAAATAGTAATCTTAAAAAGCAAGTTGCCGAATTGTTGAAAGACAAGGCAAAGAATCTTAAAGGAGAATTGTTACAGGAGCTTCAAGTAGTGAACGGAGTGCAGTTTTTAGCCAAACATATCGATTTGGATGCAGGTGGCGTAAAAGACCTATGTTTTGAAATGGGCAATAATAAGGACAACCTTTTTCTGCTTTTTGGAACGGAACAAAATGGTAAAGCTTTGTTGTCTTGCTATGTGTCAAAAGAACTGGTTGCGTCAAAAGGGTTGAATGCCGGTACTATTGTAAGAGAATTGGGTAAATATATACAAGGTGGTGGCGGTGGTCAACCTTTCTTTGCAACGGCAGGTGGTAAGAATCCTGACGGAATAAGCGAGGCCTTAGATAAGGCCAAGGAATATTTGCAATAACACCTTATTTATTCTGATGTTTTAAATAGGCTAAAATTGTTTCAGAGTACGGTCATCTTATTAAATAAAAATTTAAGACTATCTTCAAAATGTAGATAGAAACACTTCATTTTTTTAATTTGAAGGAGTTAAATAACTTGATAGTTTTATGAAAAAGTATTTAATTATTTTACTGAGTGTTGTCTCGTGCAATTTGGCAACCAAAGAAAAAAACAGTACAGATGGTTCCGAAGCTATAGCACTTACCTCTGTCGATTCAATGCGGATTAAAGGTTTTATTCAAAAAGCTTTTAGCACGCCTTTACATTCTTTAGAACATCAACAATTTTTAGATTCAGCTCTTGCCATTCAGCCAGATAACGGTTGGCTTTGGCAGCAAAAGGCCATGCCTTTATATAAGGCAAGAAAGTATCAGTTGGGTAAGCCATTTTTAGAGAAAGCTGTTGAGCATGATCCTAAAAAATGGTTGGATTATAGCGGATTTATGAGATGCATATTTTCTAAGGATTACATAAAATCTATATCCGAATTTATGAGAGCCAAAAAAGAGTATGGCGATGGTTATGTAATGGACCACACTTATAATTTTTACATCGGCTTAGATTACCTTCAATTAAATCAATTTTCTAAGGCTAAAGAGTTCTTACTTTTAAGTAAAGAGCAACAATTCAAAGACTTTCCTAAAGACCCGCCACAAGAGGCATGTCATTATCTAGATTGGTATTATTTGGGTATTGCAGATTTTGAGCTTGGTAATTATCAAGAGGCTATTGAATCTTTTAATATGTCTTTAATGGTTTATGAGAATTTTGCTGATGCGCTTTACTTTAAAGGTAGGAGTATGACTAAATTAGGTGATGTGGAAGAAGGTGTGAAATGGGAGAAAATGGCATTTGAAAACGGAGATAACACGATTAATGAGGATAACGTTATTTATGAAATTTATCCATATCAAGTTTTTCACAAGCTAAACGAAAGTGTGCGACCAAAATGAATCTTTTAACTCAAATTCCACTTTCAAAAGCAAAATCTACAATTGATTATTCAAGTCAATTATTTTTATTGGGTTCATGTTTTTCACAAAATATAGGAGAAAAACTTAAGCACTATAAGTTTCAGGAGTTACAGAATCCGTTTGGGATATTATTTCATCCATTGGCAATTGAAAAACTGATTCAAAGGGCGGTTCAACAAGATGTTTATGTTGAAAATGATGTGTTCAATATAAATGAACAATGGCATTGTTTTGATGCGCATTCAGAGTTAAGTAATCTGTTCAAAGAAAAATTAATTTCAGATTTAAATTTTGCGGGTGAACGTACATTGGTTCAATTGAAAAAGGCAAGTCACGTCATCATCACTTTTGGTACCGCTTGGGTATATCGAAATACTTCTAGCAAGCAAGTAGTTGCAAATTGTCATAAAGTACCTCAGTCAAATTTCACGAAAGAATTACTGGGTGTTGAAGATGTAAAAGAGAGTTTAAAGCGAACTATCGAGTTGGTTCATTCAGTAAATCCGGCAGTTCAATTTATTTTCACGGTATCTCCGGTACGGCATTTAAAAGATGGGTTTGTGCAGAATCAATTGAGCAAGGCGCATTTAATTTCTGCTATTCATCAAGTAATTGATACCGATAAGATTTCATATTTTCCAAGTTATGAGATTATGATGGATGAGTTGCGTGATTATCGTTTTTATGTAAAAGACATGGTGCACCCTAATGAAATGGCTGTTGATTATATTTGGGAAAAATTCTGTGAGGTTTGGATTGATGATAGCGTTAGTGATACAATGACTAAGGTTGATGAGATAGAGCGAGGGTTGAGACATCGGGCTTTTAATCCGAACAGTATGGCTCATCAAAATTTTTTAACATCGCTACGGGGTAAAATTGCGTATATAAAACAAACCTATCCATTTATGGATTTCAAACTTCCTGAAGCATGAAAAAATTTATAGCTGGCGTCGTAATTACCTTGGCAATAGTTTTTATTATTCGTTCCTGTAATGACAGTAAGGAAGATAAGTCGATTTTGCAGGAGAACTCCATGCTTATTCAACAAGAAATCACAAACGTTTCTAAATTGATAGTTACTGAAGGCCATTTTGCTGAGGTGTATAATTATAAAGATTCTAAAGAGCTTTTTGGTCAGTTATTGCGTGCCGAGAAAAAAGCGCTAGTGGTAGTAAATGCAGATGTAACGGTTGCTTACGATTTAAGTCAAATAGATTTTGAAATTGATATGGCAACTAAAACGGTTAAAATAAATAGTATACCAGAAGCAGAAATTAAGTTGAATCCAGATTTTGAATATTATGACGTTACCGCAGACTATTTGAACCAATTCGATGCTGCCGATTATAATAAAATTAAAAAAACGGTAAACACTTCATTGATGAAAAAGGTGGAAGCCTCATCTTTAAGAACCAATGCTGAAAACAGATTGATAAGTGAATTGCAGAAGTTCTATATTCTTACAAATTCTATGGGTTGGCGTTTAACCTACCAAGAACAAATAATTGAATCTTTAGAAGGTTTTCGGGTCATTAAGCCGTAGTTTCAATATCTGTTGAAGCCAATTCCAAGCCATCATCTATCAATTGGCCTAAGTTTGGCTGATTTTGCTTAATGGTTTCAAGATGAATTTTTATACTGTCGGTCAATGCCTTATCTGCACTTTTTACCGCCAATTCATATATTTCTATGGGCAATAACCAATCTAACGGATATTTCTGCTGTATTTCTTGAAACACCTTGGTTCTTGAAATAATGGTATTCTTTCCTTCTCTAAAATCACGTATTAATTTATAATACGATTCAAGTTCATTTAGGTTGGTAATGTCATAATTTATAGACCCCTTACTTAGCGTATGGTCTAGTAAATCAAAGCTTTTTAAATCTGCTGGCCCGTGGTATGCAGAAACTATTTCTTCGCCAATGGCCATATTATATAATTCGTTGTTCGATTCGAAAATAATTTTATTGTTATGGGTGACTTTGCAATTTTCGAAGGTGATTAAAATAATCCGTCCTTGCAGATTACGTGTACCCGTGACTATTTTACCTGTAACATTAATGCCTCCTGTAAAATCTAACGATACGACTTCACCTTCATAAATTTTGTAGGCCTTAAGGTCGCGCGGACTCATGTCTTCAATAGGTATGTTTATACCTTTTAATCTACCGATTGGTGACCCAAACCCAGTTTCATGTTGGTTAATATCTTGGCCTACTAATTCTTTCTCTCTATAGGCAAGGGCTGATTTTCCTTTGGTTTGAAAATAGATTGGTTTACCGTCATGCTCAATTAACGTTTCAAAATTTCCAGATACTTGTAAGCCCGTACTTAGCTCAATTGTTCCTAGTTCTTTAGAGGTAATCAATTTTTGTAAACCACTAAGACCACCCCTACGTAGCGCCATCGTGTTGGCGAAATCTTCTAAAACCTGACTTAAAAATGCAAAATCTGGAGTTACAAAGAGTTGAGGTTGAGGTTTTGTAATATCGAACGAAGTTCTTGCGGCTTCTAGCGAATAGGGTAGCTTTTTAACCTTGTCGGTCATACACCATTGACTTTCGCCAATAGAAGACAAAAGTCCTGCTCCATATATTTTCGGATCTTTTACAGTGCCGATGAGTCCGTATTCAACGGTCCACCAATGAAGATTTCGAATAAGGGCCATCTCGCTTGGTTCCCCCATATTTTCTTGTAAAAATTCAATGTGTTTTTCAGCTTTTTCAATTTCCTCTAACGCTGTTCCCCTAGCTTCTTTAATTATAGAGAGATGGCGTACCGCCTCATACAATTCAAAATCTTTTGCGCTTGATATCGCCTTGCAGCCGATTTCTCCAAATCGTCTTAAGTAAGCTGAATATTCTGGATTTCCTATAATTGGAGCATGACCTGCTCCTTCATGAATAATATCAGGAGCTGGGGTGTACGCTATGTTTTCTAGCTGACGAATATCAGAAGCGATGACCAAAACATTATATGCCTGAAATTCCATAAATGCAGCTGGCGGAATAAACCCATCAACGGCTACCGCCGCCCAACCTAAATCTTTTAGAATACGGTTCATGCCGTACATGTTAGGGATGTTGTCAATAGAAATACCAGTTTTTCTTAATCCTTCTAAATATGATTTATGGGCTACCTTACTTAGGTAGGCAACATTTTTTCGCATCACATAACGCCATACTGCTTGGTTAATGGGCGTATAAGTCTCATAGTTTTGAGGCTTTATGTATTGTATAAGATGTTTTGGGAGTTTATCTAAAATAGGGTTACTCTCATAGCCTTTACCGTTCATCTGCTTCATTTTTTTATACTGTTACCTTGTGTATCGAACATTTTTTTGATTGAAAATACACTCGGCGTATCACCGCGTTTTTCGTGGTGGAGTAGTTTTTTCTTAACCATTTCTAAGGTAGGGGTTTCTTCGACCGGAATCCACCACATAATGAATTGAGAGGGTCCACCTATATCAAACCATTTTTTCTTATTTCGCAGAAAGTAACTATGCACTGAACTATAAACAAAATTAGAGAGAGAATCGTAATCTTCCCAAACACTAACATTGATTGCCATTAATTCATCTTTAAATGGAGACTCTATATATGACGCCGACTTGCCATCGGTATCAGTTAGTCTCCATATAAAACCTTCGCTCTCTTCGGCTAATTTATTTACCGGCTCTAAAAAATCTGTAAACTCTTTCATTAGAGGGTTGTCTAAAGATGCTTTAAAACGGGCAATATTGGCTTGTGCTAGGTAGTACATTCATATTGAATTTCTATTAAATTTAATAAAACAGGATTTAATATTTGTTAATAATATATAAATTGGGAAAAATAACTAAATTGATGTTATTTTAAAGGAATAAGTTGTTTTTAAAGGTGCGATTTATAACGTAAACAGGAAAAAGTATGATAGATAAGCTTGATAATATTGATAGGGAAATTTTAAAAATTTTGCAGAAGGATGCTAAAACGGTTGCAAAATCAATTGCTCAAGAACTAGGGTTGACAAAAACCCCGGTTTATGAGCGTATAAAACGTTTAGAGCAAGATGGGTTCATTAAGAACTATGTTGCCATCTTGGATAAAGATAAAATTGAGGAAAGTATTACTGTTTTTAGTTTTGTTTCATTGGAAACACAGAAAGGAGCAATGATGGATGAATTTTTTGAAGATGTTAAAAGTTATCCTGAAGTCGTTGAATGTTTTGTGGTGGGTGGTGAATTTGATTTTCTTTTGAAAGTAGTGGTCAAAAATTTAGATGCATATTACGATTTCGCAAAGTTTAAGATAGCTTCATTACCCAGTATAGGTAGTGTAAAAAGTGCTTTCGTTTTAAACGAGGTAAAGAATGATACTAATTTTCCTTTGTTATAAAAAAGCGGAAGTTAATAATAGCCCTATTAACTTCCGCTTCTATTAAAATAAGTGTGTATTATTTTAAAGCAACTGTATTTGGAGGATATTGCTCTAATATTTGGGAAACAAATTCCTTAATACGTGCTTCTTTCTTAGCTACGTTACTTGTGCTTTGAAGAGTTCCTTCGCCTTTACCTTGCCAAACCAGTTCGTTTGTCTTGTTATCTATTAGGTCTATATATAAAGAGCCTTGGGTGCTTGCGCTAACTGTGCTTCCGCCCCAGCCAAAACCAGGTCCCCATGCCCAAGGGTTATAACCCCATCCCCAAGCGCCTCCCCAACCATAATTGTTGGTGTAAACATCTACTCTTTCTTGTTCTTTGGTAAAAATACTGATCAATAAATCGGGGTTCTCTGATTTTACAAAACCTCGTGAGCTCATTTCGGTTTCAATCGCTCTAAGAATACGTTTTTTATCTAAATCTGATATTTGTGCTTTGTCGATTCCTGTTTTGTAAAAAGCGTACGAGTTATATCCATTAAAATCTGCTTTCTGGTCATAATCTGATAAAACTCTTACCGATGAGCATGAGGTAATAAATACTAAAAGCAGTAATGGAAGACCAAAGAATTTAATTTTTTTCATAACGTTATGGTTTTTTAAGTACTAAATTTTCTATTTAGAATTATCACAATAATCATGCCGAATGAGAGAGGGTACGGCTACTGTGTATTGGTTTTTGGGTCATAACCAAAGGGGCAATGCCTACAGCCACTTTCACAGCAATAACCACGTTTGTAGTGGTATTGCGCTGTAAAAACCCGAAAGCCATTTTCAGACCAATAAAAATCACCTTCCTCAATCGGAATAATCTCTTTCATCTACAGTTGCATTTTAATGATATAAAGTTACTTTATTCTGTTGATAACCTAAACTACATTCCTTTGGTATTAGGCATAATAGAGGTTGAACATCCTAATAACCTTTTATCGGCATTGTTGGCAACAAAATCTAGTAATTTTCTTACAAAGACTATTTGGCTTTATCTTTGTAATAGAATACCTAAAGTAAATTTATGATTTTAGTTTTTAGACATTTCTTCTATAAAAATTATGTGGGGTTATCACTATGGCCTTTTATATTTTTAAAAAATAGAAGTTTAAAAAATGACTGGGTTCTAATTAATCATGAAAAAATTCATTTACGACAGCAACAAGAATTATTGATTATTCCATTTTATATTCTCTATTTGTTAGAATGGAGCGTGCGTACTATTTTGTATTTAGACTCTTATAAGGCCTATCAAAATCTTAGTTTTGAACGAGAGGCTTATTTACATGAAAAAAACTTAGACTATTTGTCAAACAGAAAATCCTTTAGCTTTATTAAATATCTTTGTCGTTAAATTACGACGCATTTGCAAATAGAAAATCAACTTTTACAATTACCCTTATTTGTAGAAAAGCAAGTGACACTTGCCATTAAACGGGAAGACTTATTACATCCATTTATTTCAGGTAATAAGTATCGCAAATTGAAATACAATTTGTTAGAGGCAAACAAAATGGGGTGTCATACCATTTTGACTTTTGGTGGCGCTTTTTCAAATCACATTGCAGCAACTGCCTACGCAGCTAAGGAAAAAGGTTTTAATTCAATAGGAATCATTCGCGGTGAAGAGCTAAGAGAATCATGGCGTGAAAATACGACTTTGCTCAAAGCCCATGAGGATGGAATGATTTTTAAATTCGTAAGTAGAGGTGATTATAGAAAAAAAGAAGAAACGAGCTTTTTAGCTGATTTAAAGATAGAATTTGGTGATTTTTATCTTGTGCCTGAAGGCGGAACAAATGAACTGGCTGTAAAGGGTTGCCAAGAGATATTAGTAAGTGGAGACGAAAAATTCGATTTTATTTGCACTAGTGTGGGTACTGGTGGTACAGTAGCAGGGTTAATAAATTCATCTTTTCCACATCAAAAAGTACTGGGATTTTCATCTTTAAAAGGTGATTTTTTAATTGAGCATATTGAGAAAATAACTAATAATAGCCGCTGGGAGTTAGTTTCAGGATACCATTTTGGAGGCTATGCTAAAATTTCGCAAGAGCTTATTCACTTCATAAACGATTTTAAAGAACAAAACCATATACCACTAGATCCTATTTATACAGGAAAAATGATGTTTGGGTTGTTCGATATGGTATTGCGCAATACTTTTGCAAAAGGGACTAAGATTTTGGCAATACATACGGGTGGTCTGCAAGGTATTGCTGGCATGAATAGTGTACTGAAAAAGAAAAATTTATCTTTGTTAGATATATGAAGAAGAAAATATTATTGCTGTTAATTATAGGAATCAGTTTTGCTTCCTGTAAATCTAAAAAAGCATACTCTGACCAGTTACGTACAAAAAATGTACTCAATGAACGAAAGAAATCAGGTGATGTTAAGTCTGGTAACGAGGGCGAAGTTGTGTTACCGGTAGAGCCATCTAAATTTATTCCGTTTAGAATAGAATCTCCTTCCGAATATATAGAAACTTTTGCCGAAACCGCACAGGTAGAGATGTTGGGTTATGGTATACCGGCAAGTATTACATTAGCTCAAGGTCTTTTAGAGAGTGGGTATGGTAAGGGTGAGCTTGCCATGAAAACAAATAATCATTTTGGTATAAAGTGCCATAAAGGTTGGGAGGGTGATTATGACTTTCATGATGATGATGAAAAGGGCGAATGTTTTAGAAAATATAATCACCCAATGTATTCTTTTCGAGACCATAGTATATTCTTGACTACCAGGTCTAGATATGCCTTTCTATTCAATTTAAAGCACACCGATTATAAAGGATGGGCCAAAGGGCTGCGAAAAGCAGGATACGCTACCGATCCAAAATATCCACAAAAACTTATTTATTTAATAGAGAAACATGGTCTGCATAAGTATGACAAGCAAATTAAAAATGCTGGCTATGACAACACAACAATTGTTGCGACCGAATCTGATAAAATGCATACTGTTGAAAAGGGAGATACGTTATATTCATTATCTAGAAAATATTATATGAGTGTTGATGAAATTATGCAAATGAATAATTTAAGAAGCTCCGATTTATCAATAGGACAGCGAGTTAAGGTGAAACTCAGCAAAATCAATTAAGAGAAATGATCTATCAAAGAAGTAGCGCCTTATTTGCAGAGGCTAAAAAATATATACCAGGAGGAGTAAATTCTCCAGTAAGAGCTTTTAAAGCTGTAGGCGGAGATCCCATTTTTGTAAAGAAGGCAAAAGGAGCATATTTATATGATGAGGACGGTAATAAACTAATTGACTACATTGCTTCATGGGGTCCGTTAATTTTAGGTCATGCACACGAACCAGTTATAAATGCGGTTATCGAAAAGGCAAAAAATGGAACTTCATTTGGCATGCCGACCGAGATTGAAACAGAACTGGCTAAATTGGCTATTTCTATGGTGCCTAATATGGATAAAATTAGATTCGTCAATAGTGGTACCGAGGCTTGTATGAGTGCGGTTCGCTTAGCTAGAGGGTATACAGGTAAGGATAAGATTATAAAATTTGCAGGATGCTACCATGGCCATTCAGATTCGTTTTTAATTCAAGCGGGTAGTGGTGCGGTTACTTTTGGTAGTCCTAATAGCCCTGGGGTAACACAAGGTACTGCTAAAGATACTTTATTGGCGGCTTACAACGATTTAGACGGCGTAAAAGAACTAGTTAAAGCGAATAAAGGAGAATTAGCGGCCATCATTATTGAACCCATTGCTGGGAATATGGGGTGCATTGTACCAACGGATTCTTTTATGAAGGGCTTGCGCGAAATTTGTACCCAAGAAAATATTCTGTTGATTTTTGATGAGGTGATGACAGGCTTTCGTTTAGCGAGAGGTGGAGCACAAGAGGTTTTGAATATAAAAGCAGATATCGTAACCTACGGGAAGGTAATCGGCGGAGGTTTGCCAGTAGGTGCCTTTGCGGCCAAATCGGAGATTATGGATTACTTAGCACCCGATGGTCCTGTTTATCAAGCGGGAACATTAAGTGGAAATCCATTGGCAATGAGTGCAGGTTTGGCAATGTTGACCGAACTGAACAATAAGCCAGCCGTATTTCAAAGTTTAGCTGACAAAACAGAATACTTACATAAGGGTATTGCTAAAGTTTTAACGGCAAAAGGTATAGACCACCAAATTAATCGATTTGGCAGTATGATTTCAGTACATTTTACTGATGAGCCAGTAGTTGATTTTGCTTCTTCTGCTAAGGGTGATAATGAGACTTTTAAAGCCTATTTTCATGGTATGTTAGAGAAAGGTATTTACTTGCCGCCAAGTGCATTTGAAAGCTATTTTTTAAATGATGCCTTAACTTATGCTGATTTAGACGATACGATTAAAGCTTTAGAGGGGATACAACTTTAAGATTTTGTTCGATACGTTTTATATATCCACCAACCTGCTGCCATAAATAAAAATTGAGCAGCAATACGGATAATCGCTGCAACTTTAGACCCTATTGCTGGTGCATCTTTAGTTAAGTCCCATATATGAATTGGTAAGAAAGCTATCATCAGTAGAAAAAAACCAAGACCTCCCCATTTTCTGTATTTTGGAACTAAAAGAGCTATTCCTATAGCCGCTTCAGCAATAGCCGATAAAATATTGGCAAGAGTTTCAGGAAAAAATTCAGGAATAAATTCTTTGTAAGTTTCTGGAGCGTAAAGATGATTAAAAGCCCCTGCGAGCATTACAAAAGCTAGAATAAAAATTACTATAATTTGAAATATTTTCATGTTGGTTGATTGATTGTTTTCATTCTAAGATAGCATTTAAAAAATAATCTATTCTCCAATGTGTTTTTTATAAAAACTCCAAGCCTCCTTAGCAACATTTCTACCCAATTCTAAGCCAGCAATATTATCAGATTGAATATGGTAGCCGCCTAATACCCGTGATGTGCCGGCCATTTCTGCTGCCTCTGTAAATGTTGGGAATATTAAAGTTATTGTATCTCCCAGGTTATCAGGTTCTGTCATGGCACCGGCAACCAATTCTGCTGTTGAGCCAAATTCGTCACTTCCTGTCCATAATTTTAATGCTTCTCCACAGCCACCACTAATAGTACTATGCCCTGATACATAACTTGGAAAAGGTGGGCACAAAAATATTTCTGGAGAGTAAGGTCGCCATTCACTTCCGTCAATCTCCATCATTCCTTTTCCTTCGCCGCCCCAAGCTTTTATTTTTTGATTACTGTAATATTCGTGTACCAAGGCATAGGGTCTTGCATAATCGTAGAACATTTTTGAATCCCATGAAGCAATAAAAGAATCCATAGCAACTATTTGATTATAGAAATACATTTTCACGTCTTGATCTAGGGTATGATTATCTCTACGGGAAACATCTTGGGCAAATTTTAACCAATGTCCTGCTTGTTGAACAGACTGTGGTCCGTCTCGCATAAATTCAACTAAGGCTTTCTGATAATCGGTAAGATTGGCTTGCATTTCTATAACCTCTTTTACCTCCAATTCTAATTGTTTAGAACCTATCATTGGCGGTGGTCCTGGGCGAAATTGGTCTCCCGATTTTAGTGTAATAGGGATAACCTTGTCCCAATATGGAGTTAAGCAACTTGGAGCAAAACGACCACCATTACCATCTGAGAAATATTTTGGTTGCCAGCGATTTGGGTTGATGTTAGAATCTGCAGAATTAATAGGTTCGTATCCTACATAATTGAAATATGGCTCTCCGTTTGAACCTTCTTCTTCACCATAATGATTAGAGCCATCACCTTTTCTTGCTTCTATTGTTGCCTTTGCCGCCAAATTTCCAATGCCTTCAGGAGTGTTTGGGTCTAAAGTTTCATTTGTTGGGTCTAAACCTAATTGCTTCATAAAGTTTGCAAACAGTTCTTTGTCAGAAAAATAATATTCATTCATTGTTCTGAAAGCTGCATAACTTATGGCAATCTCCTTATTTTTTAAATTTTGCCCATTTAATTCTTGTCGCTCAACTCCATTTAAATAAACAGGTATTGCTTTTGAATCATATCTAGACCAAGCATCAAATACTGAAACGAAAATAAGAGCAAGATACCTAGAAGTAATTGTAGGTCTTGGTTTGAATTTTTCTGTGTCATTTGCTGTAGCCTGCAGGGCTATTTGCCCCCATTTGTAAACAATATTGTCAATACCTTTTGGTTCGGCGACTTGTATTTTTTGATGTTCTGTTGGTGCTTGTTTAAAACTGAGTAGTAATAACGATGCTAGAAATAGGAGTATTAGATTTTTCATTTATGAGTTTTATTCCATTTCGATCATACTAGAATATAGTTTTGATAGATAATCTTAAGGATTGGCTTTTTTGCCTTTAAATGTAATAATTATTAAGGTTTTAGAACATAGGTAATTTGATTTTTACATCAAAAATGGAGGATAACATTCTAAGAATTATAAAAACTCAAAAAAATAAGCCTCTTGTAGAGGGCTTATTTTGGTTTTTTGAAATTATTGTTATCTATTTTAAATTATATTGAATACCCAATTGAAAGGCGTTTGAGAAAAACTGGTCTATGGTGTAATAGGTATAATTTAAATTGATTGTAGTGAAATCTTTTACTCGGTAAGAGGCCTGTTCATAACGTTGAAAGGTAGGTGCATTTTGCTCTGCGAAATTTAATCTTAACTCAAAATTTGAACCCACTAAGGTCCTTATTAGAGAATTCAATCTAAAATATATTGGTCAAGTATACAATGTCATTAATGAAAGAATCAATTCATTGAAATTAACAGCTATAGACGATTAATGGAAAATAAGAAAGGTGCGATTAAATGCAAAAAAGACCTGCAGAAAGCAAGTCTTTTTTTTAACTAATTAATTAATCTATTTTTTTTCAGTGCCTTTGCCTTTTCTACCGCCTTCTCTTTTTTTATGTCCGTGCATATTCTTTCTATGGCTCATTTTTTCATATTTCTGAAATTGCTCAGGGGTAAGAATAGATTTCATTTCTTTCTTACGTGCAATTTGATGATCTAGTCTTTCATTTTGCCTAGCATATTTTTCATCAGCAGACATTACTTTTTTACCTTCATCCTTACTTGCTTTATATGCTTCCATTTTTGACTTTCTAGTCTTTGCATCTTCTGTAAGTATAGATTTTATTTTTGATTGTTGAGATTCATTTAAATCTAAGGCTAAGGTCATTTTTTTGGTTTGCAGAGTTGCCATTTGTTCTGGAGTTAAATCCTTCATGTCGCCTCTTTTTCCTTTCATGTTATGATCTTGTGCCGATACCGATATTGCTGCCATTACTAAAATGGCCATTATTAATTTTTTCATATTTATTGTTTTATGTATTTGTTACTTGGACATGAATTTTTTAGATAGGTTTAAGGCCGATATCTATTTTAGTAAATATTTAACTCCATCTGTAATATGATGAAAATCAAAAAGCGCAGCTTTTAGGCCGCGCTTTTAAGTAGGTAAGTTTTTGAATAGTTTAATTAGTTTGATTTTTATTTTCAAGATTTTTATAAGGATTGATTACAATATCAACCTCTTGCTCGTAGGTATTGTTCACTATTTCTTTTTGAACTTCTGCATTAGTATTTTGGTGATATACTACTGAAGCACATATGAAACAAGCTAAATAGATAAGACTTTTTAATTTATTGGTCATGATTTGGGGGTTTTATTTTTTTACTAATCTATAGAACATAAACGCATGAAAAAGCCCATTGTTGTGAAATGGGCCTTTTTTGATGTCAGAGATATTTAAATTGTGGTAAGCTGATTTCATTCATCGATGATATTGGTTTTTCATCGATAGAGTCAAAAAAGAGACCTAAGTTAGACTATACTATTTTGGGTCTAAAATGATGTTAATACGTTCAGAAACATCGTTTAAGTGATATTTTGTCATCATATCAGATGTTCGGTTTCTCGCATTTTTAATATCTCTATTTAATATGTTAAGTTCTGCTCTTGCAATGGTTCTAATATCAGATTGACTAGTGTTGACAACTGTTGATTTTCTGTAGCCACCGAAATCAGATGCTTTAGATTGGTTGTCTGCCGTTAATAAATATTCTAAACGGTCAACATGGGCTTTCTGTAGGTTTCTTCTATACGTATCAATGGCAGCTCCATTTCTAAGTTCATACCAAATACCCTTTCGAAGTTCGCTCATCATTTGTATTAAGGTATAAGCCTCATTAGAATACGATGTTTCAAATTCAATAAGTCGAGCCATTTTTCCTAGACTTAATACATTGTTTAATGTACGTACTTGCATTGAACGCATTTGTTCTAAAAATCCTGAGTATTCGGTACGTTCCAGAATATTCTGGTCTAACATCCAAACTGGGGTTTCGAACAATTGCTCATTTAAGAATGCCATTGCTTTTTGTTGATGTGCTTTTGGTACAGCAGTATAAACAGCACCTTCTTGGTCGTAAGTTTTATGGTTCTCATAAACACCTCCAATATTATTAGAAACATGGCCCATATACCTATTAAACTGAGAAAATACCTGTCCGTAAAGTTTATTCAGGTCATCATAATTTTTTCCATCCTCAGTAGTCCATTCAATTAATTTAGGAACAATTCTTTTAAGGTTGGCAATACCATATTCACCAGCTTTCATAGCGTCATCACCTAAATCTTCTGTTTGTGAACTAGGGTCAACAATATCACCTACTTGTTGATGACCGAAACGATATAGAGGGTCTCCCGAATGCAACATTATCCACTTATCTAAAGTTGATTTTTCTTCTTCAGCAGTTGTATTCAATATAGGCTTGTATCCCCATTGAATTGCGTATTTATCGTAAACACCTATATCTGGCATTAAAGCCACACCTTCATCGCCTGGTTGTGCTATGTAGTTAAAACGCGCATAATCCATAATTGATGGAGCTGTCCCATACTTTTCTGTAAAGGTCTTCGAACGAAGAGAATCTACCGGATAGGCAACACTGCTACCCATGTTATGGGGTAGTCCTAAAGTATGTCCCACCTCATGTGACGATACAAATCGAATTAATCGCCCCATAATGTCATCTTCAAAAGAGACACCTCTAGCAGCGGGATTAATAGCGGCAGTTTGAACGAAATACCAGTTTCTCAATAAGGTCATTACATTATGGTACCAATTAATATCAGATTCTAGTATTTCTCCACTACGGGGATCACTAACATGTGGGCCGTTTGCATTTGGTATGGGTGATGCCAAATAGCGAACAACAGAATAACGTACATCTTCTGGTGACCATTCGGGGTCTTCCTCTATAGTTGGTGGCTCTTTTGCGATGATAGCATTTTTAAAACCAGCCGCTTCAAAAGCAGTTTGCCAATCTTCTATACCTTGCTTTATAAACGGCACCCATTTCTTTGGTGTAGCTCTATCCACATAATAAACAATCTGTTTTTTAGGCTCTACTAATTCACCGTTCTTATATTTTTCTAAATCTTCGTCTTTAACTTCTAAACGCCATCTATCTAAAAACTTAATCGTTTTACTTTCTTGTGCATCTAAACCGTAATCTACTTGTCCTCTAGCAAACCATCCAACGCGTTCATCAAAATAGCGTCGTTTCATAGGTTCTTCCGGTAATAATACCATTGAGTTGTTAATTTCAACAGAAATAGAACCTAAACTTTCATTACTTGGTGCTTCACTAGCGAGGTAAGTTTTTACATGGCGGACTTCAACATTTAAAGGGTAACTTTTTATAGATTCAATATATCCTCTACCCTCGTCTAAGCGTGAAACTTTATATCGTTTACGATAACGTTCTGGCATACCAAATGGTTTGGTGTCCTTTATAAAAATATCATTGACTTCAATTACGGTGCTTGGGTTTAATGAGTCTTTCTTAAAAGCTTTTATGTCGAATGCATAAAGAACTGGCTCAAAATTAGAATTAAGCACTGCTTCATGAACGGGTAATGAATCTGCCGCCACTACATCATGTGAAACAACCCTTAGCAATACTTTTTTTTCTTTCTTTTCCCATCGCAATACTTGGGTGTTTATTTTACCGCCACCAAAACCAATACCTGAAGCTGTTTTAGATATACGACTTACCATTAACATCTCTTTATTAAATAAAGAATCTGGTATTTCAAAAAAATAATTTTCTTCGACTACATGGGTGGTAAATAGACCTTCATCGGAAATGGCATCTTTTGTTATAACCTTGTCATACGATAGAATCTTATCTTTTGATGCAGTACTCGCCTCTTTTTCAGTGTCTTTTTTCTTTTTTTTGAAAATTTGTGCTTCGGCATTTTGGTAGCCAAAAATACATAATAATAGCAATAGTTTTAAAAGTAATTTTCTTTTCATTTTAGAGTTAGTTTGGTATTCTTTCAAAGATTAAAATAATATATGAAACACATAGTTAATAATTTCTTAAGCCTATTTTGTAACAATAGAAGGAGAGAGGCGTCTATTAAATAGGAATAATCATTTTATACATTCTGAATTAGTCAATTATAAAGCCTTTGCAAAATGCAAAGGCTTTATTTTTTTAGGAGTTTTTAGAACAAAAGCGGAAGTATAAATTGAAACAATCCTATCAATAAAAAAACTGCAATTAAATTTAAAATAAAACCGGCACGTGCCATTTCATGCACTTTGATATAGCCACTAGCAAAGACTATTGCATTAGGTGGTGTCGCCATCGGTAACATAAACGCACAGCTACTCGCAATAGTGATAGGTATTAGCAAATAGGTGATGGGTATACCTAGGCCAATGGCGATGCCAGCAACTACAGGAGCAAGAACGGCCACTAAGGCTACATTGCTCATTAATTCGGTCATGAAAAGCATTAGAATAATCAGGAGTGATGCAGTCAAGAGAATACTTAGATTACTTTGTGCAATAATATCAGCGACTAAATCGACAATACCAGAGACCGACATGCCGTTTGCAAGAGATAATCCGCCACCAAAGAGAATTAATATTCCCCAAGCCAGTTTTTGAGTGTCTTGCCATTGTAAGATAAAATCTCCTTTTTTAAGATTATAGGGTAACGCAAATAGAGCTATAGCAGCAAAAATACTAATGAGCGTATCTGACAAACCTAAACTCGGGAAGATGGAATTGATTAACGTTCTAAATACCCAAAGAAATATAGTAACCCCAAATATGGCAAGCACCATTTTTTCTTTCCCAGAGGTAGGTCCTAGTTTTTCAAGTTCCTCATGAATGATTGTTTTAGATGCTTTGAACTTTAAATTTTGAGTAGGGAAAAATACTTTCACCAGCACAAAATAGCAAATGGAAATCATGATGAGTGAAAAAGGTAGCCCAATAATCATCCATTTTAAAAAGGATATTTCAATGTTATATTCATTCTCTAACAGACCAATTAATACAGAGTTTGGTGGTGTGCCGATAACTGTTGCAATACCACCGGCATTTGCGGCAAAAGCGATACCTAGCATAACGCTTAATGCGAAATTACGGTCCCGTTTTGTAAATCCATCTTCATCTTCAATCAGTAAATTAATGACCGACATGGCAATAGGCAGCATAACTACGGTACTTGCGGTATTACTGATCCACATACTTAAAACAGCGGTAGCGATCATAAAACCTAGCACCACTTTATTGGCTGTTGTACCTGTAAGCCGAATAATATTTAAGGCAATTCGTTTGTGAAGCTTCACCTTTTCTAAAGCCAATGCCATAACAAAGCCACCAAAGAATAGAAAAACAATGGGACTTCCGTAATTTGCCCCAACATCGCCAATGGGCATAATCTTTAAAATAGGGAAAAGTAGCAAGGGTAAGAGGGCGGTTACGGAAATGGAGACCGCTTCGGTAACCCACCAAATAACCATCCAAAGTGCAACCGCTATAACGGCGTCTGCATTTTCGGAAATCAGTGCATTGGGTAAAAAAATAAGTATAAAAAATATGATAGGGCCTGCGAACAGGCCTATTTTGCTGCTTAAATTCATGCTGGTTGGTTTTGCCAGCTTCTAAGCTACTATTTTTTAATTATCCTTTTAAAATCTAGCTTAATATTTCAACAAAAAGAACGTCACCTTCCTTAAATATTTTGGCTAATTGATGTTTTGTAATGCCTTTGATGCCTTTGTCCCAAGCCTTATTACTTAAATCTGCCTTAGTTTTAAGAACATCAAGTTCCATTTTCTTTTCAGCCTTTAAGATTTCGAAAATTACTTTTTCATTATCAGATAATTGAAGAGGTTGCTTCTCTGGTCTCATTTGTGGGAAGAACAAAACTTCCTGGATAGATGCATTGTTGGTCATTAGCATTACCAAACGGTCAATACCTATACCAATACCAGAGGTAGGTGGCATACCATATTCAAGTGCACGAAGAAAGTCTTGGTCGATGAACATTGCTTCATCATCCCCTTTTTCTGAAAGTTTTAGTTGTTCTTCAAAACGTTCTCTTTGGTCTATAGGGTCATTAAGCTCAGAATAGGCATTTGCCAATTCTTTACCATTAACCATAAGTTCGAAACGCTCGGTTAAAGCAGGGTTGTCGCGATGTTCTTTTGTTAACGGACTCATCTCTTTTGGATAGTCGGTTATAAATGTCGGTTGTACATAAAAATGTTCACATTTTTCACCGAAAATTTCATCTATAAGTTTACCAATACCCATAGTTTCATCTACTTCAATACCTAATTTTTTAGCGGTTTCACGAAGTTCATCTTCTGGCATACCTGCAACATCAAATCCTGTGTGAATTTTAATGGCTTCTAAAATAGGAACTCGTGCATATGGCGCCTTAAATTCAATTTCATGTTTACCTACGGTAACCAGTGTGGTTCCATTAGCATCCATGGCTATTTTTTCCAATAATTTTTCCGTGGTGTCCATCATCCAGTTATAATCCTTATACGCCACATAAAGCTCCATTACGGTAAACTCTGGGTTGTGGGTACGGTCCATACCTTCGTTACGAAAATCTTTAGAAAACTCATAAACACCATCAAAACCACCTACAATCAATCTTTTTAAATAAAGCTCATTGGCAATTCTTAAATATAATGGAATATTAAGTGCATTATGATGTGTTAAAAATGGACGAGCAGTTGCACCACCAGGAATTGGTTGTAAAATTGGAGTTTCAACTTCTAAATAGCCCTTGTCATTATAAAATTCACGAATACTGTTAGTGATTTTTGTTCTTTTAATGAACGTTTCCTTCACCTTCGGGTTAACCACTAAATCAACATAACGTTGACGATAACGCAACTCGGGATCATTGAATTCATCATATACGTTACCTTCCGCATCCTTTTTAGGTAATGGTAAAGGTCTTAGCGATTTACTTAGCATAGTAAATTTCTTTACCATAATAGTTTTTTCACCCACTTGAGTGGTAAAAAGGTCTCCTTCAATACCGATGATATCTCCAATATCAAGCAATTTTTTGTAGACTTCGTTGTAAAGAGTTTTATCTTCACCGGTACAAATTTCATCTCTGTTGAAATATACTTGTATACGACCCGAACTATCTTGAAGTTCGGCAAAAGATGCTTTACCTTGAATACGACGCGACATAAGTCTACCCGCAACAATTACTTGCTTACCTTCCTCATAATTGGATTTTATACTTGCCGATGTGGCATTTAAAGGATATAAAGCTGCTGGATAAGGATTAATACCCAATGCTCTTAATTTCTCCAATTTTTCTCTTCTGATAAGCTCTTGCTCTGATAATTGCATATAAAAAAATTAAGACGCAAAATTACCTTATGCTGTTAACATACGCAAGACCTAAAACTATATGATTTCTTTGTCTGTATTAGTCGAAATGTAGTGAAGTTGAATAGTTTGGAGTGTATTGGTTTTGTAAAATGATTTTTAGAATATCTTCTTCTAATGTGGTTACAGGGGTTTCAATTATTCTATTTATTTCTCTTCCGTTTTTGTAAAAGATAAATGTAGGGACTCTACGAATGTTTAAACCCCATTCTTCTCCTTGCGGGCTTTTTTTGTACTTTTCTTTACGCTTGTCAAGTGCAACAATTTTAAGGTTTTTCATAGGGAAATCGACAGATTTTAAAATTTTAATAAATCGTGGAACTTCTCGTTTGCTGTCGCCGCACCACGTACCCATGAAGATGAGAATTTGGTGTTCTGCTAGTTTATCTTTGAACTGCTCTAAATTAGTAGTGCTTACAGTGTAGGAAGCTAAGTTGGGTAGAAACCAATTTTTGTAAGAGTTAAATGAGAGTCCTTCAACATTGATTTCACCCACCAAGAAGGGCTGCTGGTTTTCTTCACTAATTTCTTGATTGATTTTTTGGGATGAAATAATGGTAGATACAAAAAGAAAAAGGGTGCATAGAAATAATAACTTCATGATTTTCAGTTTTAAGATTAGACCTGAAAATTCTAGAAATTGTTAGTTGAATCTTGATTTTAGGGGGTGGAAATAAGGACTAGTCCCTAGATGGATATTCGAAATCTACTGAAAACGTTGTTTTATTTCTTCCCTCGAATTAACATTTAGTTTTTTATAAAGATTATTAATGTGAGTTTTTACGGTACTTACACTAATAAACATATCAGAAGCAATTTCTTTGTTCGTTTTATTTTTAAGAATTTCTTGCACGACTTTTTGTTCTTGTTCTGTTAGCTTCTCTAAGGAATCATTTTGCATATTTTTCGCAAGTCTCTTTTGTCTAAGAATCAAGAAAATATTCAGGAAAATTGACAATACTAATAAAGAAGACAATAACCATTTCCAAATACTACGCTCTGGGGTTTTATTATTTGCCAACTGCTGGTCTATAGCAATTTCTGATGTATACAATTCGGTAAATGGTGCGTTCGGGTATTTTGATGTCAACCGCTCACCTAAGCCTATGTAATAATCGGTTTTGGTAATGTCTTTCTGATAGTATCTATGAGTTTCATTTCTTTTATCAGATAAAAAGTTGAAGATGTAAAGTTCGGCCAAGGGTTCATCTATACTTTCCCCAAAATTTTGAAAAGTAGAAAACCATTTTTTAGAGTTTAGTTTTCTATTGGCATCACTTCTAAAATTATTAAAATCAAAAGCCATCTGTTCTTTCAAAATATCGATTTCAAGCAATACGGCAGACTGCTTGTTGGTAGATATGATTTCGCAAAGTGCTTCATTCGCAAATGATGTAGGGAAATTAATGGTGTCATTATTATTGGCAATGAATAAAATACTTTTGCTGTTTTCACAACTACCGAAAAAGTGCTCTGAATTCGAAGCAGTCTCGGGGCAATCATCTAAATGAATTTGATAGATGCGATTTTCATCAATCAGGTTGTTACCTTCGAAATTAAAATTACCTAAAGAATCGATGGTGGTTTTCTTTAGAATCTGCTCCATAGATATTCGACCTAACTTCCTATAATCTTCAATAATGGAAAGATATATGGTGTTGTTAGTTGCTTTATCTGCAATTTGACCTTTAAAACTATACTGAGAAAAACCCTTGGCGCTTAGTAGAACAAGTAAAATAAAAATCAACTTTCTTGACATAGAATCGGTAATGAACCTCTAAAATAATTGATTTTGTAACAAAGCAGTTTAATTTGCGACTTATTAGGTACATCAATCAATCAAAATAATTATCAAATGAGTTTAATAAGAGTTTTGCTCGCTATTTTTTTTCCACCCTTGGCAGTTTTAGGTAAAGGTTGTGGATCTTTTCTAATTGTTCTACTTTTGACTTTTTGTGGCTGGGTGCCGGGTGTCATAGCCGCATTGGTAATTTTGAACAATCCTAATTAGAGCCATATTCCATGAGATTTTTTAAAGTATTAACTACGATTTTTATAGCAACACTTTTTGTTGCTTGTAATTTCACAGAAGAAATTTACTTTAATGAAGATGGTACTGGTAAAATGAGTATCAGTTTTGACGGAGGTGAAATGATGCAGATGCTACCTTCGACAGATTCTACACAGTTAGACAAGGCGATAGACTCTACAGTGGTTTTTAAAGATTTGTTGCGAGATAAGAAAGATAGTATTTCTCAGTTGTCTGCTGAAGAGCAAGCCAAGTTAAAACGGTTAGAGCCGTTTAGTCTTCATATGAAAGTGGAACCAGAAAGCGGTATAATGAACTTTGACATGTATACTGATTTTAAAGAGGTATCAGAAGTAAATGATGCGTTTAATGCATTTCAGAATGCCAGTTCAGTTGGCCCAATTGCTGGTGGTCAATCAATGCCCGAAAATGCAGCTAACGAGGCTACAGAAGTTAATTATAGTTTTAAGAAGAATAAATTCAAACGTGAGACGGTTATTCTAAACCAAAAAATGTTTGAAAAAAGTATAGATAGTCTTGCTAGCGCCGAGATGTTTCTGTCAAGTTCTACCTACACCTTCAAATATCATTTTCCAAAGCGTGTTAAGTCAACCAACATTAAAGAGGCAACTTTTTCGATAGATGGAAAGACGATGATACATAAGGTTAATTTCTTGGATATGATGAAAGACCCAGAATCTTTATTGATAGAAGTAGAACTTGAAAAATAGGCAACCGCTTTTTGTATCTTTGTATTATGAATAAAAGGGTTCAACTTCAAGATTTAGGGTTAAAAGACTATAAGGAAACTTGGGATTTTCAAGAAAAACTTTTCAAGGAGATTATTGACCTTAAGATTAAGAATAGGCGAGAAGAGAGAACTGTAGAAACTCCTAACTATTTGGTTTTTGTTGAACACCCTCACGTATACACACTAGGCAAGAGTGGTGATATTTCTAATTTATTGGTAGATGAAAAGGCCTTAGAGGAAAAGGGTGCTTCATTTTATAAGATAAATAGAGGAGGAGACATAACATATCACGGCCCAGGGCAAATAGTAGGGTATCCTATTCTAGATTTGGATAATTTTTTCACCGACATTCATAAATACTTGCGTTTTTTAGAGGAAATGGTTATTCTAACCTTAGCCGATTATGGACTAAAAGCTGAACGTTCTAAAGGAGAAACAGGGGTTTGGCTAGATGTAGGCACACCATTTGCTAGAAAAATTTGTGCCCTGGGTGTTCGTGCAAGTAGATGGGTTACAATGCATGGTTTTGCTTTAAATGTAAATGCTGATTTAGGATATTTTGACATGATGATTCCTTGTGGGATTAAGGGCAAGGCAGTAACTTCTTTGAACGTGGAATTAGGTAAGAAAGAAGTTGATATGAATGAAGTGAAAGAAAGACTTCTTCGTCATTTTTCATCGCTTTTTGAAGCTGAATTGATAAAACAAAAAACCAAGGGTTAAGCCTTGGTTTTTTGTTTAGAATATGGTTTGGGTATTAATTACTATAAGCAGTAAGCAAAGTACTACTCATTAAATCTCCATTTTTCTTATAAGTTTCTTGTTTTACCATACCTACACCTTCTGCTAGCCATACCCTTGAAGGGTAGACTTGATTTGCCATCATCATCTTAGATTGATTTTCGCTGTATACAACGTAACAATCATAAGTTCCTGCAGGTGTAGTAACGCTTTCTTTTTTCTCAACTTTTCTGTTTAACATATCTACTGCGATATTCATATTAATACCGCTCATGCCAATTTTCATGGTCACATTAGCGTCATTTAGATTTTGACCAACCCTTAAATCATTCGGTATTTCAATATCATTACCGCTAATTTCGATATCCATTTCACCATATTGATTCATCATATCGCTCGGTAATAAAGATTCGTAATCCAATGTAACCATGTTTCCAGTACAAGATAATTTATAGTCGGTGCTATAAATTTCTTTCCCTTTTTCGTCTTTAAGATTGATGGCCATTGTTGCGTTGGTAGTGTTACCCACTGTGTTTGTTTCGGTAACCTTGTATGAGCTTATACCTTCAACTTTACCCTTCTTGTTATAATTTGTGTATTCCATCGAAACACCTTCTGTCATAGGATAGAATTTGCTACAATTGTCTTGGGCGGTAAGTGAGATAATGCCAATTAAAAAAAATAGTACTAGAAGTGACTTAGTTTTCATTTTCAATAGTAGTTAAGGTTCTAATTAATAACTACTTAAAAATATAAAAACTAAATTAGTTATTTACAATTAATGTATAATCGGTAGCGAACCGACCATAAAATCTTCAATTTAATGTGTTATCGTATCTTAAAAACTTGGATCGTGTTTTCTTGGTCCTTAAAAACTAATTCTGCTTTTTTATTATTGTTGATATCAGCCATGTCTATAACTGAATTTCCGAAAATCGGGAAATTTGGTATTGATTCAGCCTGACTATCAAAAAGGTAAATTTTCTGATTTTGAATATCGGTTACAGAAATGTATATCTTATCATTAAGGTAGAAAATAGTAGGTTTTGAATATACTCCTAACTCTAATTGAATTTTCTTGTTACGTATTTGTAAAATATTATCGTTCATTACGGCCAAGGTTCTGGTTGTAGCATCCATTCCGTGGTCTTTGGCTAAATTTAGTTTGGTAGAAGAAATACCCCCTTTTGTATCAACTTGAATTAAATCACCATCTAAAGAAGTAAAAGTGAATTTGTTTTGATACAATTTTATGTCATTATCTGAAAACGAAAATTTATCCTTTAAAGTTACTCTCGTTTTACCTACCCTATCGGTAATTTTTAATTGACCATTATCCAATTTAAAAATGAGGTAGTCTTTTTTGCCAATTCTAAAATGTTGAGGAGCGTCCAAAATATTACCCTCTGCGCTATCATATTTGAAGCCTTTGACAATATCCCCTTTACTATTGTACATAAAGACCTTCTCGTTTTGTGTTACCACAAAACGGTAATTCTTTTTATTCTCGTAGTCAAAAACAGCAAGCGGGTTTAAGTTTCCTCCAGAGAATTTCATAGTAAAAGGCTTTACTTCATTTCCATTTCTATCTAAAATTAAAAACTCATTATTAGTGGTGAAAGCAAATTGTAGTTTTCCATTTTTATAAAGATCTACTTGCTGTACTTTGCCTTGAACAGTGCTAGACAATTGCTTTTTCCATAAAATCTTTCCACTGTTTGATATTAGATAAAGATTGTTTTCTTGGTCTTGTACAATGATTTCCTTTTTACGATTATTGTGGTTGGTTACAAATTGAGGTAATGTTGCAAGGTCTGTATTAAATTGAACATTGAAGGCAGATGTTACTGTATTCTGTTCATCTTCTTCTGTGATTTTTTTAATCAAAAAATTCGAATGGTAAAATCCGTCATCAACTATAAATTGTGAGCCAAAAACATAGTCGTTGAGTTTGCTTTTGTCAAAAGTCTTGCTCAAAGATTTAGAGACTGTTTCTTCAAGAATATCAATAGTGCCTTTTAAGTTGGATATTGTTATGATACTTGAAGCCGAGGTGAGCTTGTTTTCAGCAGTTCTATAAAGGCTAGTTTTATCGAAAGTGTCACCAGATTTATATTTCGATAGTAAAGATTCGAGCCCACTTTTGGATGTTGAAAAGAGAAAGGTGTTTTCAATAATACTTGAATATGTAAATGAAGCCTCACCAATAATAGGTTCTAGTGGTTTGAAAATCTTATTATTTGATTTCAGTTCCCAAATCTCATTTCCGTTATATTCTTCCGTAGATACTTTCTCATCATTAATATAATCTAATAGCGTAGCTGTTCCATATGTTCGTAGAAGTAAAATTTTCTCATTCCCAACTTTAGTTAAGCCAATTTCTTCAACAGTGTTTAAAAGTGAATCTAAAATTGAAGTTCTATAATTGGCAGAAGTTTTATTCTTTGAGAACTTTTTAAAATCATCAAATCCAAAAGATTTATAGTAATGAGCCTCACTAGGTATTAATGTTGCTGTTTTGTTTTGTATTGGCTTTGTATTATTGAAAAGATTTAGAAAATGGTTTGTTTCCAAGTTTGTTTCGGTAACACCATTTAATAAGATTTCTGTGTCGTTTAAGGTAAGGTCAAGTGACATCCAACTTGCAAAATTAGATATGCTTTGGTCGGGAGTAAGAATTTGGTTTATTAAACGTTCGCCTTGCTCCATATCAAACCAAATATTCATCACTTTTTCTTTATTGGAAATAGCGTAAAACCTTTTCAAAGAAGAATTGATTTTCGGCGAATCAATTTCGTCAATAAGCTGTTGTAATAATTTTTCAGATGAGCACGTTACCCAATAACTTTCAACATATGAGCTAAAAAAAAGAGATTCACTGATTTGATACTTAGTAATATTCAAATTATTATAAGAATGAGTTTCAATACTTTTATCGGTAAGACCTTCCCAGTTCTTAAATGATAGACTGTCAATAGATATGTAGGTGTATGCTATGTTGGTACTGTCTAAAGGTGATATAGCAATTAGTCCTTTTTTTTGGTCAGCTAAGTAGTCTAATGTTTGTAGTTGGTTCGCGATTTTTTTAAAAGGTTCTAAGGTTTTAAGATTTTGTAAGACCTCGTTAGTTGATAGTTCGTCTTTTAAAGATTCAAAATCGTTTATTTTAAAAACTAAAGTGGCATTATTCGGCACTAAATCTAAAATAGAATTTTCTGTGTTTACTTTAGAAGTGCAGGTTATGCATGATAAAATAATCAATGCATATAATAATGTATGCCTCATGGGTTAAAGTTTGTGTAAAGTTATACTATTTGTAATACTAAGATTGGTTGTCGGCTAAAAGCTTAAAGCTCATTCTATGATATTTTGTAGTACCATATTTTTTAATCGCCGCTCGATGCTCTTTTGTTGGATATCCTTTATTCTTTTTCCAATTGTACATTGGGTATTCGTCATGTAATTTTAGCATATAGGCATCTCTAGCAGTTTTAGCTAAAACAGATGCCGCTGCTATGCTAGTATATTTAGAGTCTCCTTTTATAATACACATATAAGGTATATCCTTAAAAGGTTTAAATCTATTGCCATCAACTATAATATAAGAGGGTATTTTTGACAATAAATCTATGGCATTGTGCATGGCTAAGATTGAAGCATTTAATATGTTAATATCATCAATTATTTCGGGTTGAATATGAGCAATGCCATAACAGATACTTTCCTTCTTTAAAAGTGGTTCTAAAAGTTCTCTTTTTCTTTCTGATAAGAGCTTAGAATCTGTTAAAATTAGGTTTTCGAACGATTTCGGGAGTATGATAGCGGCAGCTGTTACTGGGCCGGCTAAACATCCCCGTCCGGCCTCATCAGTCCCTGTTTCCTTGTGGTTTTTATAGAATTTATGAAGCATTGATATTCGAGTTGTTAAAAATTTTAATTTTTTAAGATTTTTTTAAGTTAAAAAATTATCAATAAAAAAACATTATTTGTTTAATGTTATTAAAATAATAATAAACAATTATTTTTTAACAATTGGCTTTTTGAATTGTTAAAGAGCCTTGTAAGGCTTAACAATTTTTAGGAATTTTGAAGCAAGCTAATTCAAAAAAAAGAATTCATGAAACAGAAGTTAACGTGGATGTTGACACCAATATTGGTGCTCTTCATGACATTTTCCTATGCACAGGAAAAAAAAGTGACCGGTGTTGTAACCGATCAAGGAGGGTTTCCCCTGCCAGGAGTATCAGTAATTGTAGTTGGTACAACCAATGGTACACAAACAGATTTTGATGGTAATTATACCATTAATGTAAATCAAGGTCAGACCCTAAGGTATTCATACCTAGGTCAAAAAACAGTAAGTATGACTGTTGGTGCATCTACTAAAATGGATGTTCAATTACAAGAAGATGCTGAGGCATTGGAAGAAGTTATTGTAACTGGACAGGGTTCTGGTATTGCTCGTAGAAAATTATCTACAACTGTTGATGTATTGGATGCAGAGGATATTGATAAACTTCCTGCAAATCAAATAGATCAATTATTACAGTCTACGACGCCTAGTGCTCAGATAAGACTTAGTTCTGGTCAGCCAGGTACTGCAGCTATCATTAGAACACGTGGGCCTATATCCGCAGCATCATCTGGAACTCCGGTTGTTATTATTGATGGTGTTCGTGTAGATAACTTGAACTCTAACCCGCAATTAGGTATTGCAACAGGTGGAGCCAACGTTTCTGCATTGGCAGATATACCAGTTGAGTCTATTGAAAGAATAGAATATATTAAAGGTGGTGCGGCAACAACGTTATATGGTGCGGATGCTGCAAATGGTATAATCCAGATTATTACCAAAAAAGGTAAGGATGGTAAAAGTTCTGCATTTTTCGAAAGCAATGTAGGGGCTATTAAGGCTACAAAAGACTTCTTAAGATATGACAGAACTGGAGATGTTATTTTTCAACCAGGTTGGTCTCAGCAGTTTAGAGTAGGTTTAAGTGGTGGTTCAGAAAAATTCACGTATAATTTTGGTGGTAGTCTTTATAAAGATGACAGTTACAATGATATTAATGAGCAAATTAGAAGAACATTTACTTTTGGTCTTACGGCTAAGGTTACTGACAAGTTAAGATACCAAGGTTCTCTTTCTTTTGTAAACTTTAATTCGAACTTAGACTATAACGCAAACACTAGTTTTTCAAGGTTTTCTAATTTAGAGGGGTCTGCGCGTGGTGCAACAGATGAATTCACAGATGCCGAGTTCCAAGAAGAAACTGCAAGATATCAACGAATAGGGAAGTTGGTAGACATTGTCAGTACTACGAACCGTATTACAGCATCCAACAAATTCATCTACGATATTGACGAAAATTTCCAAGTAAATGCCACTTTAGGTGTTGACAATAGAAACACGGTTCAAGAAGAATTACAAAGCAATGCGCTTTTGGTAGAGCTAGGTAGTCTTGCGCCGGGTACAACTGATCAAGGTAGTCTTACTAGAGTTTTAAGATCAGCTTTTACAGTTACAACTGATGTTAACCTTACTCATAAAGCTTATACTGATAATTTTTCGTTCGTAAGTATTTTAGGAGGTCAGTTTTTTAGATCTACGGATAGGCAGAATAGATTAAATGGTTCAGGTGGCGTAGATGGTACAAGATCTTTGAATAATTTTTCTGAACAAACATTTTCAGATTTTGTTTTAGAAAATGCTAACTATGGTCTTTACTTCTTAGAGAATGTTGGTATTTACGACGTAGCCTTTTTAGAATTTGGGGGTAGATTAGATAAAAACACTATTTCAGGAGCAAATACGTCTCCTTTATTACTTCCTAAAATTGGTCTTACGTATAACTTAAGTGATCATGATTTTTATATCAATTCAGGTATTAGTGATGTAGTTTCAACTATTAAGTTAAGAGCTAATTACGGTGAGGCTACAAACTTTGCACAGCCTTTCGATCAGGATAGAACATTTGCACAGAATCCATTCTTAGGAGGACCGTCTTTTACATTTGCTAATCAAGGTAATCCAGATTTAGTTTCAGAGCGAGTTGCTACAACGGAATTTGGTTTGGAGCTTGGATTCTTCAGTAACCGTTTATATTTAAGCGGAACTAGATATATGGGTATCACAACAGATGCTTTATTTACTCCTCAAGATCCACCATCATCTGGACAAGCTAATCAAATCCAAAATATTGGTGAGGTAGAGAATAGTGGATATGAATTAGCTTTAAATGCTACAATACTTCAATCAGAGAAGCATAATTTAAGTGTAAATCTTTCTTATAACACTAACGAAAACATAGTTACTGATTCTGGTGGAGCTCCGGCTTTCGTAGTTGGTGGTTTTAACGTTCTTGGTTCTGTTGTAGAAGAAGGACAAAGTTTGGGTTATTTACGTGGTACTGCTGCAATTTTACAAGATGATGGTACTTACGAGTTCGAGGCTAATACTGCTTTGGGTGACACGTATGCTCCTAATTTTGGTTCTATGGGTCTTAATTATACGTATGGTGATTTTAACTTCTTTGCAACTGCAGATTATCAGTTTGGTGGAAAAATTACCGATTTAAGTTTCTTATTGAGACATTTAAGAGGAACGGATGATACGGGAATTCCTGAGGAATTAATAGGTACTACTTCGCCTTTTAACTATGTGAACTTCTTTGTATTCGATAATGATTTCTTAAAAATTAGAAATATTGGAGCATCATACAACTTTGGAGATATAGCTAAGCCATTATTTAGCAATATTCGTTTAGGGGTAACTGTAACAAATCCTTTTAACTGGACAGCTGGTAATTTTGATCCAGAAACAACTGGTTCTGGTATCGCAGTACAAAATGGTTTTGCAAGTGGAGGTTTTGCTTATGGTACAGAATCTGCACCAAGAACTTACATAGCGTCATTAAGATTTGAATTTTAATAAAAAATTGTAAATATGAAAAAATTAATAATATTTTCTATTGCCATAGTTACATTTGGTTGTACTGGTGATTTTGGGGATGTAACCGACTTTAAAGAGGTACAGAATCCAAACCTTTCTGAGGCATCTGTTGTGGGTCAGCCCAACTCTGCAGGAATCTGGCTTACTGGATTAGAAAGACAATTAGCCTTTGTTTTTAATGAAACATTGGTTCTTTCTGAACTAGGATCTGATAACTATGTGAATACTCAGACATTTTTCAACCAGTTTATGGATGGATTAGAGATTCAGATTACAGACCCTGATATGAGGGATACACAAAGAGCCATTCAAAGATTGCGTGAACTTGCTAAATTTGGTATTGATCAAGTTGGCCCAGGTGATCCTAATTATACTGCTGAAATAGAAGCAGAATTCAATTTCTTTGAAGGATTGGCATATTTATATTCAGCAATGTATTTTTCTGCTTTGCCTGCAGAACCTGTAGGGGTTCCTGTTGCAGCTGAGCAGCATTATTTAAACGCTATCGCATCCTTTAGTGCTGCAATTGATATCAATGCAAAGCCTGAGTATTATTTGGCTGTAGCAAGAGCAAATTATTACTTAGGTAATAAAGCTGAAGCCGTTAGTGCAGCAACTTCTGCTTTAGGTCTAAGTTCTGATTTTGACAGATTTGCTTTGTTCGATGAGTCAAATGGCCCGTCTAATACATTTGAAAGTGCTTTGTTTCAAAGAGGAACTTTTGATGATTTACAGCCATTGCCAAGTTTAGATTTTTTAGATCCTAAGTATTCGTTTTTAGATCCTAACGAAGACGCACCTGTACATTATTTAAAAGCTGAAGAGGCTTATCTAATTTTGGCGGAAGCGGCGTTGGCTGATAATGATGCTGGCACAGCAAAATCAAATTTAAATTCGTTGTTAGATGTAATCGAAACACGTGAAGTAAGGGATATTGATGATTCAATAGAACAACGTTCTCAAGTAGACGAAGGATCAAGACCAGACAACGCAGATGTAGTTGTTAATGGTGTGGCAGGTTTAGTTCTAGACCGTCAGGCTGGTATGGTTAGCATTCCTTCTGTTTCTGGCACTTCATTAACCTCAGATGCTATTGACGCTATGATGGATGATGATGCTGGTCTATCTTTATTATACAAAACAAGACAAGAAGTTTTTATTGCTGAAGGTCTTCGTATGGTGGATATGGGTGTTAAAATCGTAATAGATGAAAACGAAATATTACTTAATAGTAATATTAACCAAGGGGATGCAGGTACTACTCCTGTAATTCCTTCGTTTATTTCAGCGGTTATTTCAGATTTAGATGTTTTTAGTTATAATGTCCAATCTGGTGTTGTGACAACGGTAATTAACTTAAATGATATTTTGGTTGCTAATAAAAGCTCTGATCAAGTAGTTCCTTTTGAATAAAATAAACTTATTTGTATGCAAAAAAGCCCCTTATTTAAAAGGGGTTTTTTTATGGCGAAAACTTTCACATTTACTTAGCAACAAAAAAATTAACTTTGCAAGGGTAACAAAGCTGCATGAAATATATAGTTCTAGTTTTAGTGTTTTTCACATCTTCGATTATTAATGGTCAAGAAAAAATAGAAAGAAGAGATAAAAAGACCGATTCACTTTCGCTTTCAAAAAAGGCAATACCACTAAAGCCAATAGATAAGTTGAAGGCAGATACTGTCGGCATAACTATAAAAGATTATAAAATTATCACTTTCGAGAGAGATACTACCTTTCTAGATACCACCCTTACCATTCAAAAAGAATACAAGTATAATTACCTACGTGAAGATGATTTTGAACTGATGTCTTTTTCTAATATTGGGCAAGCGTATAATACGCTTGGTGTTGATTTAGAGAGAATTAATATATATCCAAGTTTGGGGGCAACGGCAAAGGATAGAAAATATCTGGAAAAAGAGCAGATAAATTATTACAATGTCGCCACTCCAATGACTGAGCTATTCTTTAAAACCACATTGGAACAGGGTCAATTATTAGATGCGAATTTAACGTTCAATACTTCTAGAAGGCTTAATTTTTCTATAGGTTATATTGGCCATCGTTCCTTAGGTAAGTATAATAATAGTCAAATACAATCCGGTAATTTTATTACAACGACCAACTATTTGTCAAGAAACGGAAGATATTCTTTAAGAGCACATATTGCTGCACAGAATATTTTATCCCAAGAAAATGGGGGTTTGGCAGAAAAGGTAGCACAATTCGAATCTGGGGATAAAGATTTTATTAATAGACCTAGGGTAGATGTTCTCTTAGATGATACGGACAATAAGATTTTAGGTAAACGTTATTATTTAGACCATGTATATAAATTAGTAAGAACACAGTTAGATTCAACTCGGTTTGAAAAGACATCGCTGTCTATTGGTCATGTATTTGATTATGAAACCAAGTATTATCAGTTAATTCAATCGAAAAATGATACCCTTTTTGGGGATGTTATTCTTACTGACATTAATGATAAGGCATATTTAAAAACTTTCTACAACGAAGTAAACGCCGAGTTTTATAATAGAACGCTAGGTAAACTTACAGGAGGTGTCAATGTCTACAATTATGATTACTATTTCAATAGTCTATTCATCAAGGAAGATGGTACTGTTATTCCAAATAGATTAAAAGGTACTGAGTTCGGAATAGGGGGTAAGTATGAAAAAAGGATAGGAGGCTTTGATTTCAATGCTAATTTGAAATATAATATTTCTGGAAATTTGACAGGGAACCTTTTGAATGCATCGGCTTCATATGACATTAATAAGGATAACAAATTAAAATTCACTCTTCATTCTTCTTCTAGGTTGCCCAATTTTAATTATCTATTATATCAAAGCGAATATTTAAATTATAACTGGGATAATAGTAAGGCGTTTGAAAAGGAAAGAATAAGTAGCCTTAAAGCTGAGTTTAATTCTAGTACCTGGGGTAACCTGATGCTTAAATACAGTAATATAGATAACTATACTTATTTCGCTCCTGTGTCTGAGAATGTAATTGAAGATGGTTTAGAGAATGCATACATTAAGCCCTTACAAGAGAATAATGGTATCTCCTATTTGAAAGTCAAGTATGAAAAGGAATTCAAGGTCGGAATGTTTGCTTTGAACAATACAGTAATGTACCAAAATGTGACACAAGATGAGCAAGTAATGAATCTACCTCAAATTGTTACAAGAAATACATTATACTTTTCTTCAGATGTTTTTAAGAAAGCCATGTACTTACAAACAGGAGTTACTTTCAAATATTTTACTAGTTATAATATGAATGCCTACAATCCTATTCTGGGAGAGTTTTATATTCAGAACAAAGAGGAGTTTGGAGGATACCCTTTGCTTGATTTTTTCATAAATGCACGAATCAAGCAAACACGTATTTATTTAAAGGCAGAACATTTTAACTCCGCTTTCTCTGGATATAATTATTATGCTGCGCCAGATTATCCTTATCGTGATTTTGTAATTCGGTTTGGTTTAGTCTGGAATTTCTTTTCCTAGGTCAAATATAAGTTACTGGTAATGTGTGTTTTGCTATATTCAGTGCTATTTAAAATCACGTAATCTACTGATTTATTGATAGTTAAATATAATTGTTATTTAATCGCGAGTCACTCTTTGTTAACTTCCGTAAAATCAGGGTTGTATGATATGTTGTAAAAAGTATTGTATTTTTTTTATGTAAAGGGTTTGTGTATTTAGAAATAGGGTGTACATTTGCACC
>Ga0163216_100461_pt1 | contig 65334 bp, 66 predicted proteins | sample SynspAceP_FD_167610 | JGI IMG/M metagenome (GOLD analysis project Ga0163216, IMG submission 167610) | Saline lake microbial communities from Ace Lake in Antarctica - Synechococcus sp. Ace-P (Illumina Assembly) | ecosystem: Environmental > Aquatic > Non-marine Saline and Alkaline > Saline ...
CGCTCAAAACCCCAAGCGCTCGGTACTGCATCTGATTGATCAGATGAGAAAAAAAGACGCCTAATCGGCTAGGGGTAACGGTGCGTGCTTACCGGTTACGGTTATGCGTCAGCCGAGTCGGCCGGTGAAGTCAAACCCCGCTTGCCGCAAGAGGCGGTCTTATTTCATGAGACCTATCAGATTGAAGGCGAAGAGAAACTGCGACACGCTTATGACAAGCGCATGGCCACGTTTTCTAAACGACATGAAATGCAAGTCGACTCATGGACCGAACGCGTAGTCAGGCGCTTGCAATCCGTCGACCGTATACAAAAACGCGCTAACCTAGCCAGTATATTGAAAAAGCTCGGGTTTCCAATGAAGTGAGGCACGAGCGAGACACAAACATCAACCCCGAGGGGCAATGCAATGTCTATTTCACGCTTATCGATGTATCGAACCTGCACTGAAACGACTGGCTTGGGCGTCACGCCCTATTGGATAAGGCGTGTGTTAGCCGTCTGCTTGTTGCTACTAGCCAGCACCGCCCTGGCTCAACCGAGTGGCCAGGCGAACAACCCCGTGCAGGTGGTGATACAAAGCCAAATCGAGGCTTTTTTGGCCGATGATTTTGACGCCGCGTTTCAATACGCGGCACCAAACATACAGCGCCTGTTTGGTAACCCCACCCAATTCTCGCAGATGATTGTGCGCAGTTATCCCATGGTTTGGCGTCCCGTCGAGGTCAAGTACTTGGGCGCGAGTCGTGCGGGACCCTACGCCTTGCAAAGGGTCTTGATCACCGACCAAGACAACGCCTTGCATCTTCTGCGCTACCAGCTCGTGCCGATCAATCAGCGCTGGCGAATCACCGGCGTAGAGATTTTAGAGATGCCGGGCGAGAAAATTTAACGGTTTTGGATTGCTGGGGCACTCATTCACACGGCGGCGCAATATTGCCCTGCTTTGTTGCCCTGTTTTTCTGCTCTGTTTTGCTGCTCTCTTTTGATGCACCTCATTGATGCCCCCCTTATGCAGGATTTGCCGACTTTGCTTTAATTCGTTGGAAGTTGATCAACCGGCTGTTAACCTGCTCACTTTTAGTGGCCCTCTCCCAGGCGTCGGCTCGTTTTTTTCTAATGCGCCACCCCACCCTCCCACAACAACGGTCACTATTCGGAGCCCACGAGATGTCAAGCCCTACTGGTCTTAAACGCCAAGCCAGCCTGCTGGGCCTACTGTTTGCCGGTGTTGGCGGCATGATCGGCTCGGGGTGGTTGTTTGGGCCACTCGAAACCGCGCTGCAAGCCGGTCCATTGAGCGTTTGGTCGTGGGCCATCGGTGGTGTCATTGTGCTGCTGCTGGCGTTGGTCTTTGCCGAACTAGCGACCTTGTTTCCTTTAAGCGGCGCCTTGGTGCACATGAGCCATGTGAGTCATGGGGCCCGGGTAGGTTTTATTTGGAGCTGGGTGTTGATTCTGGCTTACGTGGCGATCGCCCCCATTGAGACCATGGCGATTGTGACGTATGCAGACGCCTACATACCCGGTCTGACCGATTCAAAAACCGGGGTCTTAACGTCAAAAGGCATGGTGGTTGCGGCGGCGTTGCTCGGCGTGATGGTGGCCCTCAACTTTCTGATGATTCGCACGGTACTGGGCTTAAATACCTGGGCGACGTGGTGGAAGCTCTTTGTTCCTCTAGCCACCGTTGTTGTGTTGGTGACTTACTCTTGGCATCCCGAGAACTTCAGTGTGGCGGCGCCCAAGTCTGGCTTTGAAGGTATTTTCACGGCGATCGCGACAGGCGGGGTCTTCTTTAGCCTTTTTGGATTCCGTCAGGCGATTGATCTGGCAGGAGAAAGCGACAACCCGGGCCGTAACCTACCCATCGCCATTATTGGCACCGTTCTCATTGGCACCTCGATTTACGTGGCCTTGCAATGGGCCTTTATCACCGCCATTCCGCCGGACATGCTCGCCAAAGGCGGCTGGGCAGGCCTGCATTTGCAAGGCCTCGTTGGACCACTGGCTTCATTGGCAGCCATCGCCGGTGCGAGCTGGTGGGCCACGGTCTTATATGCCGATGCCATCGTCTCACCCGGTGCCTGTGGTTTTGTGTTTACGACCACAACGTCACGCGTGGTCATGGCCAGTGCGCAGACTGGCACCTTGCCGGCCTTCTTTGCTCGTGTCAACGCGAAGGGCGTCCCGTGGGCCGCCTTAATTGCCACTTATGTGATCGGCTTGATTTTCTTTTTCCCTTTCCCCTCTTGGCAAAAAATGGTGGGCTACATTTCTTCCATCACGGTTCTGTCTTATGGGATTGGCCCTATTTTGTTGTTGCGTCTGCGTCAGGCGCTTCCACAAGCGAACCGACCTTTCAGGTTATGGGGCGCTGGCTTGATCGCGCCGTTGGCTTTCATCAGTGCCAACTGGATTATTCTCTGGGCCGGCTCACAAACGGTGACTTTTTTATTCCAACTGATCGCTGTGATCGTTGTGGGGCAGGCGTTCTACCACTTTGCCGTCTGCCGCCGTTCTGTCGATGCTTACGAATGGCAAGGCGCGGCTTGGCTACTGCCTTACTTTGGCGGGATTTGGGGTATCAGTCAGCTGAGCGCCCAGACGCTCGGCGGTAACGACACCCTGTCGTTTATGGCAACCATGGTGGTCTCTATGGTCTTTAGCCTACTGGTCATGGCACTTGCGTTAAAAACAAGCCATAGCGACGATCAAATACGGACTTCATTTGATGCCATGCTCAGGGATAATGCCACGCCAAACTGACCGCGCGGACCTTGCATCGGTCCACCCTTAGCGTTCTACTCGTTGATTCACTCGTCGGTTCACTCGTCGGTCTACTCTTTAACTATGTCAATGTTTCTCTTCACTGCGCTGTACCTATCCCTGATGGCTTGGGTGAGCCTTTTGCCCGTGATAGTCACGAAGAAATACCATCCGCCTTATTTCTGGCGCTGGGGTTTGCTTTTGTTTAGCAGTGGACCCTTGCTATCTGCTTTAACGATCGCTGGATTTTTTCTGTCCGCTCATGAGGGACCTACGTATGACATGTTCATGTCGACGGGCTTTTTTGTGATTTTTTTATTGATCCCGTTTCAGTTGCTCGTGCCGATGACCGTTTACTTATTTATTTGTAGCTCGCTCAAGGAAAGACGCGCACAGGCGCTGTCAGGCATGGGCCCTTCTTCAAATCACTCGACCGAGCGCCTACCTTGAGTGGTAAGCGCTCGGACTAACCGACTTTATTGCATTTGCGCCTTTTGGCTCACGGCCTCGCGCAAGGCGGCTTGAACCCACTTAACCGAGGCCTCTTTAAATGCCTCGGCCGAACTGGATTCGAGACGGAAGCTGTCACCCGCAACGGTGTAGACGGCTTCACCTAATAAGCGACCACTGACACTGTCTTGCAGTTTTGCTTCGACAACAATCATGGCTGTTTTGCTATTGACACCGGCGGCATCACTGGCGACTTTCATCACCGCTGAGATGGGCATTAAGTTGCGGGGCTTAAACCCTTCACCCAGTGCCTCAGCGCCCGTGATGGCTACGCTGATGCGGGCCACGCCTGGGCCCGGCTCTTTGACCACATTAAACCGCTGGCTCGCCCCACGCGCCAAGGTGGCGTCGATGTCACGCCGAATTTGGTAAATGGTTTCTTCCGTCACCCCATTCTTTGCCGTCTCAGCTGTCGCCGTTTGATAGATCACCACGGGATCAATCATGACGCCTTTGTAGTCCGACAAGTTAAAGGAAGGACTCTTATATCGGTAGATTTTGACACCGTCTTCAGTGCCTTGTACGGGCGTTAATCGCGAATAGTCACTACCCAAGAATCCCGATTGCTGCTCTTTGGTCAGACCGGCTTGCCCACCGCATGCCGCCAAGACGAATGCGCTTAAGATCACCGGCACCCAGCGGCGCAGAGGCCGCGAAGCGGCGTATAAAGGTAGAGATGACATGGCTGAAAGTCCCGTTGAATAATCGTACTGGAACATTAACAGATAGTCGCTGCAAAATCTCGGTCAAACGACAGCCAAGGTTTTGTAGGCTCTGCAGGCTTTGCAAGCAATCTCTCAAACCGTACGTCTCTTCAGTTCACGCCAAGAATCCAGCCTTCGATTTGTGCGGTTTCGAGCTGCTGTTTCGTCAATGTCGGCTTGAGCGCGGCCTGAAGACGTCCGTCATGATCAGCATCACGCAACCACATGGCCACGCTGTAAGCGTCTTGTTGGTCTGGCGTGCGATCCTCGGCGGGGTAATCGTGTTTATAAATTGCTGGATAGGCTTCTAAGATAGCGCTGCGATTGGCTGGTAATACCCAGCCATCGAAAGGCCAAAAATGTAAGTTAGAACCAATGGCTTGTCGTAAAAATCGCAACCAAGGCAGGCCTGCATGGGTGGATTTGGCGACCGAGCCCTGCACATCAAAATGAAACACTGATTTGCCTCGACAACGCCGTTCGCATTCACGTCGCCAGCGTGGATTGCCAGCGCGCTGGCTGCCTTGCCCTAAGACACCCTTGCGAATAGATTCAACCGAGGTATCGACTTGGTCGCTAGGCCAATGCTGCTGAAAATCCTCTAGAAACTGCGACCAGTCGAGTGCTAGGTCATGCGCCTCAAAATAAGGCAGCGGAAAAGAAAACCCGTGATCAATGCCGACCAAGGTTGGTGTGTTGTCACTCAATTGCTCAAGTAACCAATAGGCAATGCCTTGCCGGCTCCAGTACTTGCGGGTGCTCGGCGGTGGCCATACCTCTTGCGCCTTGCCGCTCGCGGCCACGACATAGACCCGCAGTCCTTTCAGGCTGCTATTGGGGGTAGCGGCCCCTGAGTAGTCGATACCGATATAGCGCTCAAACTGCGGCATGCTGGATTCCTCGCCAAGGGTGGGGGTAGAACCGCATTCTGACATTGTTTAAAGACCAAAAACCGCAAGCCTAAAATGCACTTGCTGTGCGTGCAGATAACCCCACAACTGCCACTATCAGACCTAGCCTGAGGCCTCAGCTCGCGAACGAGGGGCGTTGTGGTGATGACCCGTACGATACAATCCCTCACGTTTACCGCCCGAGAGTCTTGGCTTTTGATCATCATTGCTGTCGTTGCTGCGCTGTTTGCTCGTCTGGTGTCTTTGGGACTGTACCCACTGACTGATCCGACGGAGGGCCGCTACGCCGAAATCGGCCGTCGCATCGTCGAGTCGGCCGACTGGGTCACGCCATGGCTAGAGCGTGGGGTCCCTTTCTGGGGCAAACCGCCTTTGTCGTTTTGGATGACGGGCAGTGGTTTGCAACTACTCGGTGAGTCTGCGTTCGCAGCACGCTTGCCGCACTTCTTGGCGGGTGTACTGATTGTTTGGCTGGTTTATGACCTATTTAAACGTCAAAATCTCTCCAAAGAGGCTCATTACGCGGCTGCTTTAACTGCCGGCAGCCTTATCCTCTACATCTCAAGTGGCACGGTCATGACCGATGCCGCGTTAGCACTCGGGTGCGCGCTGGCCATGCGAGGGTTTTGGTTGGCGGTTAATGGCCCGATCGAGCACCGCAATCGAGAGTGCTATCTGTTTTTTATTGGGCTTGCCATCGGACTGCTGGCCAAAGGGCCTGTGATCGTTGTGATCAGTTTGATTCCCATCGGACTCTGGACGATCTACGCGCGACAACTCAAAACCGTCTTTGTTGATCTGCCGTGGGTACGCGGTCTGCTGCTCATGCTGATCATCACCCTACCTTGGTATGTATTAGCTGAACTGCGCACGCCCGGTTTTATTGAATACTTTATTGTTGGTGAGCATTGGGATCGTTACCTCCAAAAAAATTGGGCGGGTGACCTCTATGGCAAAGGCCATGGCAGACCGCTGGGCTTCATTTGGGTGTTTGCATTAATTGCCATGCTGCCATGGACGATCTTATTGCCGATCCTGGCTTGGCGTACACGCAAAGCACCACGTGATGAGGCCCCCAAGTCATACCGCCACATGCTGGTTTATTTTGCGTTGTCGGGTTTTTTCTTGTTGGTCTTCTTTTCATTGTCTAGCAACGTGCTGATCAGCTACACCTTGCCGTCGGTGGCGCCACTGGCTTGCCTGGCAGCTGTTTGGCTGGCCCGTCGCCAGGCCGAGACCGCGATTCGTCGCACCTTGGTGGCAGGCCTGGTGTTTACGACCGTACTGAGTTTGACAGCGGTCGGCTACATCGGGCTGACCGACGAACACAAAAACTTGTCTGCCGAGACGCTGGTTCAAACGTGGCGAAACAGCGCTCAAGCCGGTGAGCCCCTGTATTTTTATCCCTGGCAGCCACAATCCTCAAAGTTCTACACCTCGGGTCAAGCTCGGGTTTTTAAAACCGTTCCAGACATCGAAGCGGCAACGGCATCGGGAGAGCCGCTGTTCATTGCGCTCAAAGATAATCAGCTGCGTGCCATCCCCGAGGCTTTGCAGAGCCAACTCAGTGATCCACAGCGTGTTGGTCAGTACACCCTGTTTCGAATGAATCAGGCCAAGTAGGGCGGTCGGGACAATTAGGCAAAACTTAGCAACCACGCACGACGAACCTGTCTTGAACCAAGCTTGAACCAGGCTTGAACCTCCCTTCATTAACCGCGACTGGTTTGCGTGGTCTATTATTTGCCCATGACTGCACAAACCATTCTCATCATGGGCGACCCGCGACTCAACCGAGTCGCCAAACCGGTGTTGAATTTTGATACACCTGAATTGCGTCAGCTGATCAGTGACATGCGTGAAACCATGTTACTGGCCAATGGCGCGGGCTTGGCGGCACCGCAAATTGGTGTTGATTTACAAGTGGTCTTATTTGGCTCTGGCGAATCCAATCCACGCTATCCACTTGAAGAACCAATTCCAGAGACCATTCTCATCAATCCTGTCATCACCCCACTCAGTCAAGAAGAACAGTTGGGTTGGGAGGGCTGCTTATCGGTGCCGGGCCTACGCGGGCAAGTGCCACGATTTAGGCATATTCGGTACTCGGGTTTTGATGGGCGCGGTCATCCGATAGAACGGGAGGTCTCAGACTTTCACGCGCGTATCGTGCAGCACGAATGTGATCATTTATTTGGCATTTTGTATCCCGCCAAGATCCGTGACTTCACGCAGTTCGGTTTTGTGGACACCCTATTTCCTGAGCTAGCGGACCTTGAGGGTACCCAGTGACGAGGCAATCTCGCTCAGGGGCCGCTACTTAAGGCTAAATTAGCACCGTAATCCTTGCAACGTCATGATTGCCAGTTAATGACCGACAGGACGATTTTGCGGTCAATGCGCTGTATAGTTCGCTATGAAAAAAACTGACCTATACAAAAGCTTGGCTCGCAAAGTCGAAGGCAAGTTAAAACAAGCGGAAACGCCCGACAGATTTGCCCAGGGACTCACGCCCGATCGTAGAGACCGTCGCAAGCTTGATCAAGCCAAAGGCTTGGTGCCATTTGCTGTCAAACTCAACCAGCAACTGGCTGATGAGTTGCGGGCTCTGGCCGTATCCAAGGAGATGTCCATCAATGACTTGATGGATGAACTGATACGCAAAGGGCTCGCTTCGAAGTAGTGAATTCTGGCGCGAGACCGGGCATGGGGCACTCGTGGGGCCAGGTGTTGAACCGACACAGTCTGTTGTCACGAACATTTGCAAGCATTTGCAAGCATTTACTCAGGTGAACCTGTAAACTCCGCTGATGTAATGTAGGAGATTGGGTGGCCCCTTTGCTTTTGACACACCGCCACCTCGGCGCGCTTTTGTAGCGAAATGTGGCAAGAGTCGCCACGCGCAACAACACGGTTTCAATCTCAAATGTCTCTGGTGATTGTTACGATATACAGTCGCCAACGCCGCACCACCTACTTTTGGAATGCCTCATGAATTTTGTCAAACAATTTGCTGCTCTAGCTGTCCTTGGCCTGGGCACAGCCGCCAACCCAGCTCTTGCTCAATCTGCATTCACTGGGTTCTATGGTCAAGTCTCAACGGGCTATGAGCACAACAGCACCAAGTCATTCAGCTTGGTAGGCACCGATTACGGCCGCACACCCAACACCAGTACAAGCGCCGCGCTTAGTTCAGACAACATGCCCCTAGTTCTGGGCCTTGGTTACACCTTTGATCTTATCGACCGCTTCACACTCGGTGTTGGTATCGACTATTCCGCGTTGTCACAAGACACAAGTACCGCTGGGTTTTCATATCCGAGCATAGGTAGTACGACGGCCTATGATTATCACGTGACGGTATCGAATCGCCTTAACGTGTTCCTGTCACCAGGCTACGCCATCGACGAAAGCAAACTGGCCTACCTCAAATTGGGCTACTCCAATCAGCAGCTTCAGTTCGCTCAGAGCAACTGTTGCTCAACGCCCTCAAACAAAGCCAATGTCAGTGGCTATTTAATCGGGCTGGGCTATAAGCAAATGATTTCAGTCGGTTCCTACAATGGACTGTACGGTTTTGTGGAAGCCAACTATCAAGCATATTCCGACGCTGATCTGTCCTCCACTTATACCGACGGGCCAGGCGGCACGGTTTCGGCAAACCCAGCTTCGCGTGCTTACAACTTTTTGTTGGGTGTGGGCTACAGGTTTTAGGTTTTAGGTTTTAGGTTTTAGGGGGCCATTCAGCGCAAAGACGTGACGGTCATGTAAGCCGCGTTAATCAACGCGGCACATAACCTGTTTGGGTATAAGGCGCCGCTTGCGCTGTCATGACTCACCGCACTTTGATGGTTCATAAAATCAAAGCAACTATTCGATAATTTGCACTAGTCTCAGCAACGCACTTATGAAGCGATCTATGGTGACTGGCAGTGACTGGTAGTGACTAGTAGCGACAAGCCGCAGCACTTTTAATTGGAACATGCCATGACCATGGTCAAACAATTCGCTGCTCTGGCTGTTCTTAGCCTGGGTATAACCGTCAACCCGGCTTTCGCGCAATCTGCATTCTCTGGGTTCTATGGGCAAATTTCGACGGGTTATGAGCACAACAGCGCTGAATCTTTCGGCATGGTGGGCACAAATAATGGCGGCTCGCCCAGAAGTACCACAGACCCCTCGTTCAGTTCAGACAGCATGCCGTTGGTCATCGGCCTTGGTTACACCTTTCAGATGCCTGATCGTTTTACACTTGGTATAGGTTTCGATTACTCCGCGCTGTCACAAGATACAAATATCGCTGGGGTTTCACAACCTGGCATAGTCAATGCGCCCGTCTTTGATTATCACTTGACGGTATCAAATCGCCTTAATGTGTTCTTGTCACCAGGCTACGCCATCGACGACAACAAACTGGCCTTTCTTAAATTGGGGTATTCCAATCAACAGCTTCAGTACACTCAGAACAACTGTTGCTCCGCGCCCTCAAACAAAGCCAATGTTGACGGCTATTTGGTAGGGTTGGGATACAAGCAAATGATTTCAGCAGGATCCTACAACGGACTTTACGGTTTTGTGGAAGCCAACTATCAATCCTATTCAAAAGCTGATCTATACGCAACGTACACCGACGGTGTAGGCGGCAAGACAACGGCCACCCCCACTTCAAGTGCTTACAACTTTTTGTTGGGTGTGGGCTACAAGTTTTAGGTTCGCAGATTGCCCATATCCATTATGAACCTTCGGTCGTTCTAAAGGCTTCCTTGTCGCAACCACCGGCATTACTAATGATTCAAACTAGAGGGTTATTCGATGTTTACTAAAAACACATTTTTAATCGCGAGCTGCTTTGTTTTCGGGTGTTCATTTGCACAAGCAAGCACCACAGATATGATCGGCACTTGGAAAGGCATATCCAACGTCACCGTGGTTGGCGGTGAAAGCGACCATTTCAACACCGAACATGATAGCGGCGCCACTTTTATAAAGGCGGAATTCACCATAGTCATTGATAAGGCTGAGGGCCAAAATTTTGCGGGCTCAGTGCGATCGGTAGCCCATGAGGAACCTCTTGTTGGTGCTTTTCGTGAAAATATGAGGACCGGCGTTATGGCCGACTATGATGGAATTTATGAGTTCGAGATTCTCGCGCCGGGTCGCATGGAAGCTTGTTACGTACACCCGATAAGTTTCACGGACAAACACACAGTGGCCGCGTGTGGCGTGTTGGTAAAACAATGATTTAGTGCAGCCATGGTTGCCTAATGAGCGAGGTTGGTGTTTTCGCTATAGTCTCCAATGCGTTCGGGCTATCCTCAAGAAGCACAACTCTCTAGCTGTACCCTCTTTAACTTCTGCGTTCAAAAGGCTGTTGACTTCATAATCAAACCAATCGATCGTGAATACGAGGTAGATGTTGGAGTTATCGACTCCAGGTAGACAAGAAGCGTAATTAAATAAATTTTTAGGAAAAAAAATGGAATTAGTTAAATTCAAAGCTGGTGATGTGATCCTCAACGAGGGTGATGAAGGCAATAGCGCGTTTCTAATCAATGAAGGTTCTGTTGAAGTTAGCGTTGGGGAAGGTAAAAAATCCAAAATCGTTGCCAACCTCCGCAAGGGTGAAATATTTGGTGAAATGAGTCTACTTGAGTCAGGTCCACGCTCTGCCACTATCAAGGCGGTGACAGATACAGAATGCACGGTAACTTCATATGACGACTTTATCTCTTCCATTCATGAAAACCCAGAACAAGCTATCCTGTTTATGAAGACGCTTGTTCTCAGGCTGCGCCAGATGAATGAAGTCATGGGCCAAATGGATCCACAGCGGCGCCGCATGCGAGATATGTTTAGAGATTGGCAGAAAACCAACGAAGCCGCAGCGGCTGCTGAAGCGCACCGGTGGTCTGGCCTCACGCAAGAAGAAAGGGAGCGTGAATTGACACAAAACGGACAGCACCATTACGGCGTTTTTTGGTAACAACCCATTCGATCCGTTATGCACTTAAACAAGTTTGACGGTAAAAGGGCGATATCTAGCGCAATGGCAGTAACGACAACACCAATTACATGGCAAATCTGAGCAAAGCTGATCTCATGGTGCCTGCACGATGGCGCATTTTAAGCAACGCGCCCGCACAAGACTTTGTGACAGTAATAACAAATTAAAGTCGTTTAGTTACCATCATCGGTGCACTGACGTTGTTTGCTCAGTTACTTGTTATTTATGTGTTGTCGGTACGCATTGCCCGTCCACTTGATCTGCTAGCGCGAGAAGTTAATGGCATAGAGTGATTTGGCGCTGGTCAAGATACGTGATGATAGTGCGAGGCCCAACTCGTTTAGCAACCATTAGGATGGTCAAGGGAATTGACGCCAAGCAGCCCTTTATAGAATAGGCAAGTAGCGCTTGCGCATCTCCTCGCGAGACTCGGGCGGCCCCTCCAAATTAAGCTGAGCCTTAAGCATCTCACCCATGGATGGCAGGATTGAACGATCGATTTGCGCCTGTTGATCCCAAATCTGTGATCGCATCACCGCCTTGGCGCAGTGCAGATAAGCCTCCTGCACTTTGATATGAATAACTAATTTTGGTCGGCGTTTGTCGTCACTACACAAATCAAGCCATGGCGCATCGGTTCTTAAACTCGCCTGACCGTTGACGCGTGCCATTTCTTCCACCCCAGGAATCATGAAGAGCAAACCCACTTGGGGGCTGGTCAAAATATTCTCAAGCGTATCAAGACGATTATTGCCGGCGGAATCAGGAACCAGTAGATTGTGCCTATCGAGAATCTTGACGAACCCGGGACTCCCTCCCCTGGGCGATGCATCCAACCGATTATCCAAATTCCCACTGGCCATGACCATAAACGGTGAAAGCTCGATGAAGCGACCGATATGTTCGTCGATACAACCGACGTCTTTTCTCAGGACGCGTGCAACGGGTTGCTCGTAGACAGCTCGAAGCGCATGTAATGTGGTGATTTGCATGTTGGAGAGGCCTTGTCTTCATTGGGCCTCGTAGAAGGCCTGCATATGCTCTATTTCTAGTATTTTGGGGCATTGGCTTGTGTTGCGTCAACGCCATTGGCTGCGCAGGCACTAATAAGCCAATATAACCATGGCGGGCATGGCGGACATGGCGGACATGGCAGTCAAGCCACAACAACCATTGCTGCCGCGACGCCTTCGGCCAAGATGGCGCTATTTATCGGTTGCGCCCTCTCAGGCTAATGTGTCTAATGTCTTTTGTGGGTAAAAGCGCCGTGCAATCTCACGTAGCTAGAATTAAGCCACCTTAGCGAAAAAAAACGATTCCAGCTCTCAATCGAATTGGTCCGCGCTTAAACATAAGATTTAAATCTTTTAAGGACAAATAATGCAAAAAAATCAATATAAAGCTGGGGACGTGATCCTAAGGGAAGGCGAGGAAGGTAACAGCGCATTTCTTATTACGACAGGTTCTGTCGAAGTCATTATTGGTGAAGGCAAAAAAGCAAAAACTGTTGCAAGCCTAGGTGAAGGTGATGTGTTTGGTGAAATGAGTCTGCTTGAACCGGGTCCCCGCTCGGCCACCATCAAGGCAGTGACAGATACCGAATGCGCAGTGACTTCATACGACGACTTTATGGCTTCAATTCAAGATGATCCTGAACAAGCCATCAAGTTTATGAAGACCCTTGTTTTACGGCTACGCCAGATGAATGAGGTGATGGGCAAGATGGATCCTCAGCGCCGCCGCATGCGTGATATGTTGAAGGATTGGCAGAAATCTAACGAAGCCGCAGAGGCAGCAGAAGCGCTACGTTGGGAGGGCCTTACCCCTGAAGAGAGAGAACTCGAATTGAGTTACCTTGGCGCATCCCGGTACGGCATGTTTTGATAGTTATGCGGGGACAATTCCTAACGTGCATCAAAAGACTTTATGTTGACTTGGCGCCATCCCTGACCCCGATTGATCGACTAGGATTCCGTTAGTGCGACTGAACCAATTGACTAGGCGATTTCGGCTAAGACCAAGTATGGTCGTCCTATTCACAACTTTAGCGCTTCCATTTCTTGCCGTCATCGTTGTTCTAGACTACACCGCCACTTCCCGCGCGGTAACCACAACGTCTGAAGATATGGTGAGCCGTTTTAACAGCCAAATCGTCAGAGAACTTGTACAAACGATTGATCCCGTGATCTCTTTGACTCGAAGCTCAGCGATGCTAGTAGCAAAAGATCCCGGATTTTTCAGAAGAGATGCGTCTTGGGATTTCCTAAGAACGCACACGGAGCACTCTGCCATCATAAATACGGCATACGTAGGGTTCGCGGATGGTTCCATCACGATGTCCGCCCCTGCTTCAGAGAAATCTAAATTTTTTGGTAAGCCTGCCCCACCACAGACAACGAATGCCTATTGGCTACTTAACCGACAAGGCGAACAAGTTATCTATGACCAGCTTGTCTTTGTGGGGGCTAACCAAGAGGTTCTTGAAACTCAACTAGTCAACTCAACCTATGACCCGCGCGTACGACCTTGGTACCAAGCTGCTGCCACACAAAAAGAATCGATCGTCTATGGCCCCATAAAATCTGCTTCGACTGGAGAAATCGAACTGACTTTTGCAACACCAGTCATGGTCGATGATTTAGTGGTGGCCGTAGCCGCTATCGACATATCATTGGCTTCTACTGAAAGATTTCTAAACGACCATCGCATCAGTCCAAACGCCATAAGCGTGGTTCTAGATTCTCAGCTAAAAGTTATCGCCTCATCGGACGCCAAAACCAAGGGCAGTGAGGCCTCAGAAAATATCGGCCTCGTGGGCGATTTGACGAGTGACCTTCCCAAACGAGCGCTGCTATCACTACCATCCAGCGACTTCCTTGGCACATTCCGCTTTGATAGTGCTGATGGACAAACAAATTACATGGCAAGTCTCAGTAAGATCGACCTGAAAGTGCCTGTGGATTGGCGGATTTTAAGTATCGCCCCTTCACAAGATTTTCTGAAAGAGATTACCGACTCTAGTCGATTGATTGCTATCATCGGCGTATTAGCACTGATTGCACAGTTACTTGTTATTTATGCGATGTCGGTGCGCATCGCCCGCCCACTTGAACAACTTGCGCGAGAAGTAGACGATATAGAGCAGCTTAAAGTGCGAGATGATGTTGCGCTTGCTCGCTCTTTCTTTTTTGAAATCGACCAATTGACAACATCAATAGATCGGATGCGCAAAGCAATCAGCGCTTTTTCTGCTTTTGTTCCTGTCGATCTTGTGCGCGGACTTCTCAAGTCAGGACAGAAACTAGAACTCGGCGGGCGCAGTCGCTTTCTCACCATCATGTTTTGTGACTTAGAGTCCTTCTCTACACTAAGTGAAAATAGCCCTTCACAACAGCTATTGCTGCGTGTTTCTAAATACCTTCAAATTGCAACCCACAACATCAATCAAGAAATGGGAACCGTTGATAAGTTTATTGGTGACGGCGTCATGGCCTTTTGGGGCGCACCAAATACGCTCGAAGACCACGCGTACAGAGCTTGCGCGGCCGCATTAAAAATCCAAGAGCAAATGGACGTCATTAATAAAGAATGGGAAAGCGAAGGACTCCCCCCCCTGAAGGTACGAATCGGCATTCACTCAGACGTCGTTCTGGTTGGCAATATTGGATCAATTGAACGTATGTCTTATACGGTCATGGGTGATGGCGTCAACGTTGCCGCGCGGTTAGAAGGCATCAACAAAGAACTCGGCACACGTATCTGTATCAGTAAAACGGTGGTCCGAGAGGCTGGAGAGAGATTGAAACTGCGCGCGCTCAATGAGGTGACGGTCAAAGGGCGTAAATCCACTGTCGAGGTATATGAACTGTTAGGACTCGAATCCATTGAAACTGATCAGTAATCAAAGAAATACTAGATAGTGTGGCACTGAACGTTATTGGGATTTTATGACACCACCAAAATCCTCATCATTTATTCATCTGTGCTGTTAGGTTCTATGCAAAATCACAGTGAACCATCCGAAAAGGAAAATTCAAACGTGCATTCAGTGCATTCGTTTTTGGACAATCGCTCTGGTGATTGGGGGCGGTGCCTGAATAACTCGCTTAGATTCCTTCGCGAGTCTTGGGCCACTCAATGGGTTGGGCTCCCGTTTGTCGTCGATGCCTGCGCTCGGTTTTTAAACCTAAATGCAACCACACAAACAGTAACCAGTGCGAAATTTTTGGCCGTTGCTCGTGAAGTGGCCCTACAAATCGAAGCCAATAGCTGTCTCAGCCCGTCGTCTGAGGAACCCCACTACCATAACCGGCTCCATTTTGCAGACGTATTGACCACCGTAACCATTCAAGCCGCGATTGAGAGCGCACATTGGAACTTAAAAGATACGCAATGGCAGGCTGTATTAATTCTTATCGCTATCGCTCACGACCTGCACCATCCAGGACAAGTCAATCGTTTTAGCGCTGAGATTGAGCAGATGTCGGTCGATGCATTGCGGCCACACTTAGAAACACACGCCGTGCCTGACATCTGGATTAAGCGTATTGATCGCGCTATTTTGTCTTCAGATTTCTCACTTGTATCAAAGAATCACGAACGCGTTGCGGGCAGCGCGTTTGCCTGGAACACGGACTGGATCTCTGTATTACTCAACGAGGCGGATGTGATGGCTAGCGTGCTAGAGGAGTTTGGCACCGAGCTTAGCCTCGCCTTGGCCAGCGAATGGGCATTGGTCTCTTTCCCCGCCCACCGCTCAGTGGCAACGGCGCAAGGACGCCGTGATTTCCTCGCCAGCACATCGTTTAGCAGCTACTCGGCAACCATACTGGGTGCGCCTGTCGAGCGAGAGAAACAGCTCTCTGACAATCACGCCTAGTTTCTGGCTGGGGTGCCGCTGAATCGAACCGAGAAATAAGCCATGATGCAGCGATTCATAGGATAGGCAAGTAGCGCTTGCGCATGTCCTCGCGCGACTCGGGCGGCCCCTCCAAATTGAGCTGCGCCTTAAGCATCTCACCCATGGATAGCAGGATTGAACGACCGATTTGCGCCTCTTGATCCCAGATCTGGGATCGCATCACCGCCTTGGAGCAATGCAGATAAGCCTCTTGCACTTTGACATGAATAACTAAGTTTGGACGACGTTTGTCGTCACTGCACAAATCAAGCCATGACGCATCAGTTCGTAAACTTGCCTCACCGTTGATGCGTGCCATTTCTTCGACCCCAGGAATCAGTAGATTGTGCCTATCGAGAATCTTGACGAATCCGGGGCCCCCTCCTCTGGGCGATGCAACCGACGTCTTTTCTCAAGGCGCGCGCAACGGGTTGCTCATAGACAGCTCGAAGCGCATGTAATGTGGTGATTTGCATGGTGGAGAGGCCTTGTCTTCATTGGGCCTCATCAAAAGCCAGCTCATAGTTTTTAGCACGTTGGGGCGTTACCAAGCGCTCACGCAAGAATTAAAAGTCTTGGAAACTATGCTCGAGCAATTAACTCTTAAATACACCAAACGGCTTCGTCAACGTTTTGGCGTTGGTCCGTAGACGGCTGCCATTCTAGTGGCTGTCGCGGGTGATAATCCAGAACGGTTGCGAAGCAAAGCCTCAATGGCAGCCCTTTGCGGGACCGGTCCGTTGCAGGCTGCCCCGGGGAAAACGACCAGACATCGCTTGAATCGTGGTGGCGACCGGGCAGCAAATAACGCCTTATGGACTATTGCCATGGTCCGAATGCGCAGCGACCCGCGAACGCAAATCTACTTTGACCGGCGAACCAGAGAAGGTATGTCAAGAAAGGAAATTCATCGTTACCTAAAGCGATATCTGGTTCGAGAACTGTACCCGCTCATCTTGGCTGATTTAGCGGATTCATCGCACGTTTCTTGGCATAGGAGCGTTAATGCGGTGGCAGAGTCTTTTTTCAGCAGCTTGAAAAGCGGTTCATCAAAAAAAGAATTTACGCCACAAGGCAGTAAGCAACATCTGATATCTTTGACTACATCGAAGGGTTCTACGATCGCTTACGTGGTCACAAACCTTTGCAACGACTGAAACCTCACGAATTTGAAAGACTTCAAACTGCGTTACGAAAAGCGTCTATGAATTAGGGGGAATGCCACTCCGGGCATCTATACGCAACAGCTAGCGCCAAGGTCTGGTCTAACGCCAGTATCGAGGCTTGGCGCTACTTGTCAGGCGAAAACCACGCTGGTGCGACCGGTGGGCGAGCGAGATGGTGATGCTTGATGATCTCGCCGATCTTGACAGCAAGGGTCGCTTTAACCTGCATTTCAGCAGCGTCAGGCAGTCCGAGGTCTTCGTAGACGCTGGCCGATCCTTTTTCAATCTCAATCATTTCAAGCTCCTTTGGCGTGCGCCTGCGCAGCCTTCAAACGTTCTCGGACTTGGCTTCTCGCGGAACTTCGACCTAATGGAGGCGCTCCTCAACCACCAGGAGTACCGCCCTGGAGAAGATCGCCGTCAACGAAAACGAACTTGCCCAACGCTGGGGCATCAGCCGTTGAGGGGTTCGCTGATTGCCTACAAGTTGCTGATGAATCTTTATGTTTGTCAGTTGAACGGCGAGCAGCCAACTGTCAAATCACTGTTCGCCAGCATTCCCTATTCAGATATGGGCATACGCTATCACTTGCGCAAGTTGCTTGACGATGGGTGGATGGAGCTAAAGCCAGCACCAGCCGACAAACGCACCAAAGTCTATGTGCCAACAGCCAAGTTTGAGCAAGCGTGTCCGCGCTATCCATAAACATGCGAACCATATTTCGATTATTCAACAGGCACCTGTTTGGGAAGAGAGAGTCCCGGACCAAGAGGCATTGTCTATTTAACTAACCTCGCTCTTTAACTTGGCTTTAATCGGTCCGCACAGGCGAGCAGGCCGTCAAGTATCGGCTCCGATACCGATAGAGGAAAGCTGTCGGGTAACTTGGCTTTAACAGTATCCCGTACTTCAGGCGCACGACTCGCCAAATCATCGAGGATCGAATCGACCGACTGACCGTCAACGCTGACCACGCCGTATTCCCGTCCAACTTGTAACCAGTGCCGTCGTTGAATGTTACGCATCACCCAATGGGTATTTTTTGAACGCACTGCCATGGCAAGTTTGGCTTTGTACGGTGAAAGCATGTTGGCGCCCTTACCCATAACCGGATAGGCCGACAGAACATCATAAAAAGGCGTTAACTTATATGCACCACTCGCTTGCAGGAAGATACTGAAGTTTTTGGCGTGTCCATCGATCGCACCGAGCATCCAAAAAACGACCTGCGCCTGGAAAAAGTTACGACGATCACGTTCCGATTCGCTTGAAGTGGCCAACAGCTTCATGATGGATCGGATGCCTGGCCCACCATCGGACTCATATTTGAGTCCAGGCGGTGTGCCCGTTGCTTGACACATGTCCTCTTGCGGCAGTCGCATGATCCATGGCTTGGTCTGATCAGTGTGGGCCCAGGCACGATCAAACCGTTCAACCGCCAATACCTTTATATCCTCGAACTGCAGAGGATGCGCAAGCGGCACAGGCAAACCAAAAGCTCGCATGATTTCCAAACAAAGCCACTCGTTCTCGACTGAAGTGCGCATATCGACGCCCATGTTACTGACAAGTCCGAGTGGTAACTTCAGAATATGCGTAGTCGGCGTAGACCCAAGGGGCTTACACCATTGCCCATCGAGCCACAACAACGCTGTTTTTTCTTGAGCACCGGCAATAGAGAGTCGAATCGCCCCAAGTTCGTCTGAATGCTGACCACCAAACGGGTCAGGGGCCACCAAATGACGCAACGTGTTGGCCACACCTGGCTCACTAACTGGTTCAGCCCGCACTTGTCTTACGTTATCTGGTGGGTTTGCGTCGGGTAAGATTTGTAATGCACCAACACAATCCCTCCCTACTTCTGCTAGCAATACAAACGCATCCGTTGAACCGAGTCGAAATCGTCGAGCGATTCGATCACGGATGTCACGGCTATCTGGCAGCAGGTTCTCGAAATAATTTCTGACCAGAACGCCACGGTGAGCTTCATTACCAGGCGTAAACGGTAACGACAATGACAATGGGCGTCCATGCCGGGAATTTACCCACGCGCTGTCATACTGCAATACGTCACCCAGCGTGGGACGAAGTGCCCAAGTGCCGACGAACTCTCCGTTCATCCATAAGTACAAAACCTTTGTGTAAGAGCGTCTTCCCACCAGGCTCACCATTCGGACTCGGGCGCACTGTCAGCGGGCCGCTCATCCTGAGATTGACGCAGCACCAAATCAACACCAAGAATACTTAAGTACTCCAGTACTCTCCCCACGCTGGCATTTTCTGCGCCCCGCTCGAACGCTGAAAGTGTTTGTTGAGTAACACCTAGGTGCTTGGCCATCTCTGCTTGTGTCAAGCCGGCTTGCCGACGAAACCCCTGAAGCAAAGGCGAGAAATGCTCTGATGTGTGTACGATAAAGTTGGTCATACATATTTAAGACTGTAAAAATAATTAACAAACTATAATATGTATTCATAGATTACGCAACAGCGTTTGTTTAGAACAGCAATCTGATCAGGCCATGCGCAGCACCTAAACATATGCGTGGCGTTGAAATCGCCCGCAAATGATCGGCGTCTAACGCTAGACAGGATTTTTAACGACCAGCAAATATGACGACCTGTCGTGTCAAACGACAGTCTCAGAGCGTGACCGCTGCGCTACTGAACTTGACTACAGATTGCAACGCAATCCGCAAGCTTTGCAGCAGTTGCTTGATAAGGTTGGAAATTTGGCTGGTCGGGGCGAGAGGATTCGAACCTCCGACTCCTGCGTCCCGAACGCAGTACTCTACCTGGCTGAGCTACGCCCCGATGATTGGCGCTGACGGTCACGAACCGCCTCGGAAATAATGGAAATATTATCAGGTTTCACCACCGCTATCGGTCGCTTGTCATCGCGCTATGGCTGGTCTAAACGCTACCCTCGCAAGGCTTGCGCACTTCTTACTGTGTGCGGGTCAGGGTGTGTGCGGCCAATTGTTGCAGCAAGACTTTGGTATCGCTGTCCGGTACGATTGTGAGGGCAGCGATGGCTAAGCCGACCTCTTGCTCGGCAGCCAAGCGGGTGTGCTCCAAAGCGTCGGTGCGACCAATGGCTTGCGCCACCGCCTCAAAATCCCCATCGCCACGCTCAATCGCTTGGCGAATCATGGCCTTATCGGCCGGTGATCCGACTTCTAGAACGCGCAAGAGTGGCAAAGTGGGTTTGCCTTCACGCAAATCATCACCTACAGTTTTACCCAGGGTCTGAGGATCACCCGAATAATCCAGCAAATCGTCAATCAATTGAAAGGCGGTTCCCATGTGGCGCCCGTAGGCTGCGGCCGCGTCTTGTAGCGCTGGGCTTACGTCGGCCAAGATAGCGCCAGTGCGTGCCGCCGCCTCAAACAGTTTGGCCGTCTTAAAGCGCACCACTTGTAAATACTTTTCTTGGGTGACATCTGGGTCATTGACGTTCATCAACTGCAGTACTTCACCCTCAGAAATCACCTTGGTGGCTTGAGACATGATTTGCATGACCGCCATGCTGTTAACTTCGACCATCATCTCAAAAGCGCGCGAATACAGATAGTCGCCCACTAAAACACTGGCCGCATTGCCAAACATCTCATTGGCAGTGCTACGGCCTCGCCGCAGACTAGACTCGTCCACCACATCATCGTGCAAGAGCGTTGCCGTGTGGATAAACTCGATTACGGCAGCCATTTTGAGGTGTTGTCCACCTTGGTAACCAAACGCCTTGGCCGACAAGAGTGCGAGCGCGGGGCGAATACGTTTGCCGCCTGAACCAATGATGTAGTCGCCAATCGTGCGTATCAGTACCACCTCTGAATCGAGGCAGTCGCGGATCACTTGATCAACGGCCTGCATATCCGCGTTGATGGGTTGGAGCAGTTCGTTGAGCGAAGGCACGGAATTCTTTTGACTTTCAAAGGGTTAACGAGTATTATGCTTGGTTCAGCTTCAAGCTGAAGAGATAGACAAAGATAAACGAACACCGAACCAAAACATCGATCAGAAATATTGATCACCAACCTAGAGGTTAACCCATGTACGCGGTCATAAAAACCGGTGGCAAACAGTATCGTGTTGCTACAGGCGAAAAACTTAAAATAGAACAGATACCGGCAGACATTGGGCAAGAAATCACGCTAGATCACGTATTGTCGGTCGGCGAGGGCGAAGAGATTAAAATCGGCGCCCCGTTAGTCGAAGGTGCAGTGGTTAAAGCAACGGTTCTTGCACAAGGACGCCATGACAAGGTCAAAATCTTCAAGATGAGACGACGCAAGCACTATCAAAAGCGTCAAGGTCATCGGCAGAATTTCACCGAAATCCGTATTGAATCAATTGCGGCTTAAGCGTCAGTCGCTCCAGGAGTAAATCATGGCACAGAAAAAAGGCGGTGGCTCAACCCGTAACGGTCGCGACTCAGAGTCGAAACGGCTTGGTGTGAAAGCCTACGGCGGACAGCTCATCAACGCAGGTTCCATCATTGTTCGTCAGCGTGGGACCAAGTTCCACCCCGGCGTCAATGTCGGCATCGGTAAAGACCACACCTTGTTTGCATTGGTCGAAGGCAAAGTTAAATTTGCTGTCAAAGGCCCGCTGAACAAGTCAACCGTGTCTATCCTCGCGGATTAATCGGCTTTGGCTCGGCAGAAAAACCCTGTCGTGCGCGGCAGGGTTTTTTTATCAGGGCCGCAGAAAGAAACCCTTCGCCATCGCGAAGGGCAATGGTCACCAAGCAACAGGAACGCCCGATCCGAAATGGGTCGGGCGTCATTTTAAAGAGCAACCATGAAATTCGTTGACGAAGCAACCATCGAAGTCATTGCAGGCAAAGGCGGCAATGGCGCGGCGAGTTTCCGTCGCGAAAAGTACATTCCCTTTGGCGGACCAGACGGCGGTGACGGTGGCCGCGGCGGCAGCGTGATCGCCAAGGCAGATCGCAACATCAACACCTTGATCGATTTTCGGTATGCGCGTAAGCACCTCGCGCGCAACGGTGAAAAAGGCCATGGCGCCGATCAATACGGTGCCGGCGCTGACGACATCGTATTGCGCATGCCTGTTGGCACGATAATACAAGATGCCGATACTGAAGAAATACTCTGCGACCTAGACACCCACGGTCAAACCGTGGTGCTCGCGCAAGGCGGCGCCGGAGGACTCGGTAACTTACACTTTAAATCCAGTGTGAACCGTGCCCCTCGTAAGTTCACCAATGGTAAAGAAGGCGAACAAAGACGCCTTAAGTTGGAGCTCAAGGTTCTTGCAGATGTGGGTTTACTCGGCATGCCCAACGCGGGCAAATCAACCCTCATCACCAGAATCTCTAACGCCAAACCAAAAATCGCTGACTACCCGTTCACGACCCTGCATCCGAATTTAGGCGTTGTGCGCACATCGCCTTCGCGCAGCTTCGTGGTTGCAGACATTCCAGGCTTGATTGAGGGCGCCTCGGAAGGCGCCGGCCTCGGTCACCTGTTCTTACGTCACTTAAGCCGTACCCGTATATTGCTGCATTTGGTTGATCTGTCCTCGATGGATCCCGATCAAGATCGGGTGCCCGAGGCCGTGGCCGAAATGCTTGCGATCGAAGGAGAGCTCAAAAAGTACGACGCGGACCTCTATGCCAAACCACGCTGGTTGCTACTCAATAAGTTTGACATGATTCAGGACCCCGAAGACGTTAAAAAAGCGTTTATCGAACAAAGCCAGTGGCAAGGGCCGATCTACACCATCTCCGCCTTAACGGGTGACGGCACACAACAACTGCTCTGGGACCTGCAAGATGCGCTTGATCTCGCCCGCGATATAGAACATGAACAAACGGACCTAGCCACCGGCGACTTCGAATTTAACGACCCCCGATTTGATCCCGGTCGTGGAGACGCCACGTGAGCACGCCCAGTGAATCGCCCGACGTAACAAAAGGTGCACGGCGCCTGGTTGTCAAAGTGGGCTCCAGCCTGGTGACCAACGACGGCCAAGGGCTTGACCACCAAGCAGTCACCCAGTGGGCCGAACAAATCGTGGCCTTACGCGCCCTAGGAAAAGAGGTCGTCTTGGTCTCAAGTGGTGCCATCGCCGAGGGCATGGCAAGACTTCGCTTGCCGCGACGTCCAACAGAGATGCATCAGTTGCAAGCTGCCGCCGCCGTGGGTCAGGTGGGGCTGGCGCAAGCCTATGAAAACGCTTTCGCCCCCCACGGGTTGCGCACCGCCCAAATCCTATTGACCCACGAAGACTTATCGGATCGCCGACGTTATTTGAACGCGCGCTCCACCCTGTTTGCTTTGTTGCGCTTAGGCGTCATCCCTATCGTCAATGAAAACGACACGGTCGCCACCGACGAAATCAAAGTCGGTGACAACGACACCCTGGCCGCACTGGTAACCAATCTCATCGAAGCCGATACATTGATCATCCTGACCGATCAATCAGGCCTATACGATAAAGACCCCCGCGAGCACCCGCACGCGCATTTGATCGATTACGCGCAAGCCGACGATCCCACCCTAGAACAAATGGCAGGAGGCGCTGGCAGCCATTTCAGCAAAGGTGGCATGCTGACAAAGGTATTGGCCGCTCAAAGGGCGGCCCGAAGCGGCGCCAACACCATCATTGCCTCTGGGCGGGAAGCCAATATTCTCGTGCGCTTGGCACAGGGCCAGTCGATTGGCACCACTTTGACCGCCAAGCAACCTGTTTGGTCTGCGCGCCAACAGTGGATGGCCGATCACCTGCGTTTGCGAGGACGTTTAACCTTAGACGAAGGCGCCATCAAAGCCTTGTTGCACGACGGCAAGAGCCTACTGCCCGTTGGCGTGAAAGCCGTTGAAGGCACATTTGAAAAAGGTGACTTAGTGGCCTGTGTTGATAACCATGGCCGCGAGTGCGCTCGAGGGCTAAGCAACTACTCGAGCGGCGACACCAAGCGGATCATGGGCCAACCAAGCCAGAAGATTGTGGACATCTTGGGCCAGATAGATGAATCCGAACTGATCCATAGAGACAACCTTGTGGTGCTGAACACAGCGCCCGACAACAACAGCCAGCCGCTGACCCTTGGCAACCCTCGTTAATTGGTCGCACCTCTTTGACTGCCACCTAGGGCCTGCGACAACGTCATGGCAGACGACCTGTCCCGAGTGGCCATGGCAAACAAACCCTTCTCAATGGGTGCGTCAATCAACGCAGAGCCCAATAATCGATCATTGATCACCAGCGCGAGCCGATCGCCAAGTGCGCGCCCAGAGGCCTGGGCCAACTTACGTGTGCCACTGTCATTGAGTCGGATAGCCACAAAAAAATACCCTGCGGGATCGAGCATCGGTGTGGCCGACCGGATTTCCGTGCCGCTGACAATCGGTTCTTGCGACAAATAGAGCACGCTGTCTGTATCAACGATCGACTGTTTGATCCAACCCGGCTGCGCTTCTGTTTTAGCAATATAGAAACCCACAACGACCCTGGGATCTGGTGGCGGCGGGTATGCGGCGTCCCATAAGGCACCACAACCCGTCAGGCCGACTGACACCAAGACTGTCAGCCAACGTGCCGAAACACGAGCCCAAATCCGCACCGCCATCGTCATGGGGTGTATCGGATGTCTGGGATGTCTGGGATGTCTGGGATGTGTCGGGTACTTATCATGCGCTCGGCTCTATGCCGTAGCGCTGACAGTAAGCACGAACCGCTGGCGCTTGACCAGCGAACTCAGGTTGTTCAGTGATGACCGTAAGAATGTCGTCTAAGTTGGCAATCGTGATGACCGGCAGGCCATATCGCTTGCCCACCTCTTGCACGGCCGAGCCCACTGACAACTGGCCCTCTGCCCCTGCGCGTTCCATGCGGTCTAAGGCGATCAAGACAGCCACTGGCTCAGCACCGGCGGCTTTGATGATGTCGACCGACTCACCAACAGATGTCCCCGCGGTAATCACATCGTCGATAATGACCACGCGTCCAGCCAAGGGCGCGCCCACTAACTGCCCTCCCTCACCATGATCCTTGGCTTCTTTGCGATTAAAGGCAAAGGGGATCTGTTGAGCTTGGCATTCAGGGCGCACTGACAAGGCCATGGCCGCGCTTGCTGCCAGTGAGATGCCTTTGTAAGCCGGACCAAACAACATGTCGAACGGCTGACCTGATGACAGCAACGCTTGGGCGTAAAATTGCCCCAGACGAGACAGACTCGCGCCATGATTAAAAAGTCCGGCATTAAAAAAATACGGACTTTGACGGCCTGATTTGGTTTGAAACTGACCGAATCGAAGGACCCCCTCGCCTAAGGCGAAATGCACGAACGCTGCTTTGTCGAGTGCCGTTGATGGATCTGTCTTGGTGTCTATCTTGGCGTCTGTGCTCATCATTGGGTTCCGTTTTATAGTTTGGTGCATTATCTCATTTTTGTGGAGCTCAATTTGTTGCGTGTCACCTCACTTAACGTCAATGGACTGCGCTCGGCCTTTCGCAAAGGTCTTCACCCTTGGATGGAGAAACATGGCGCAGATGTCATTTGCTTGCAGGAACTCAAAGCCCAGGAGGCTGATCTCGAACCTGCACTGACGGACCCAGCACCTTATCAAGGGCACTTTCATTTTGCACAAAAAAAGGGCTACAGCGGCGTTGGGCTCTATGTGCGGCAAGCGCCCGAAGAGGTCGTGATGGGTTTGGGCGTAGAAGATTTTGATTATGAAGGCAGGCTGATCAGCGCCCGCTGGCCGAACCTCACGGTCATGAGCGCCTATCTGCCCTCGGGCTCAAGCGGTGAAGAACGGCAAGCTGTCAAGATGCGCTTTTTGGCGGCGTTCCAGCCTTGGCTCGAGGGCCTCATGAAGCAGCATCAAGACAGTGGCCATGAATTTATCATTTGCGGCGACTGGAACATTGCACACAAAGAAATCGACCTTAAAAACTGGCGTGGTAACCGCAAAAACTCAGGCTTTTTGCCAGAAGAAAGGGCCTGGTTAACACAGGTCTTTGATGACGTCGGCTTTGTGGATGTGTTTCGCGCCATCGAACCAGGTGAAGATCAATTCACATGGTGGAGCAATCGCGGTCAGGCTTGGGCCAAGAATGTGGGATGGCGCATTGATTATCAAATCGCCACCCCTGGCATTGCCAGTAAAGCCCGTCGAACGAGTATTTATAAGGAGGAGCGATTCTCCGATCACGCCCCCTTGACCGTTGATTATGATGTGACGCTGTGACGCTATGAGAATTCTGGGGCATGCCTCGGTTCTAAGCTCTAAGTTCTAAGCTCTAAGCGCGAGGCACTGACATCACGCAGGTACCTGCTCTGCTTGTCGTTTGACGTCATCGTCTATGCTGTCGATGTAGGCTCGACGCCGATGCAACAGCCACAGGCCTGGCAACGCAATGACCACGGTCAACAAGAAGAATCCTGGCCACCCCATGCTTTCCACGAGCGGTGGCGAGAGCGGGCCGGCGAGGTAAGTCCGACCCACCGCCGATAACGCGGAGAGCAAGGCAAACTGTGTTGCTGAAAACTGTTGCTGACACAAACCCATCAACAGTGCCACAAAGGCTGCGGTGCCCATGCCACCACACAAGTTTTCTAAGCCGACGCCAAACGCCATGAGATACAGGTTCTGGGGGCTTACCGCGATCAGCCAATACCCAAGATTTGAGACGGCCTGCAACAGGCCGAAGAACATCAGCGAGCGATACAAACCAAACCGTGCCATCAACGAGCCACCGACCAAGGCACCCACGATGGTGGCAGCTAGACCCATGAGCTTATTAATGGTGCCCACTTCGGTCACCGTATAACCGGCGCCACGAATCAAAAACGTGGTTGACAGCGCACCGGCAAAGGCATCACCCAACTTATAAAGCACGATCAGCAAGAGCAATGTCCAGACGCCGTTACGAGAGAAGAATTCTTTTAAGGGGCCCATGACGGCCACCGTCAATGTCTCTGGGGTCTTTGCTGGGGTCTGAGGCTCGGGTGCGACCAACGTCGCGAGCACCCCGCCCAACATCAACATGCCCATCAGCAGATACATGGCCTGCCAGCCCAGCCATTGGTCGGCGATGATGAGCGCCAATCCGCCGGAGACCAACATTGCCAATCGATAGCCAAGAACGGACAACGCGGCGCCAGCGCCACGCTCTTTGGCTTGCAACACATCGGTGCGGTAAGCATCAAAAGCAATATCTTGAGTCGCTGAGAAAAAAGCCACCAGCACGGCGATCATCGCCAAGGGGCCGAGTGACGTGCCAGGCGAAGCCAAACCCATAGCCATCAATCCAAAGGCCAGTAGCAACTGCGTCAGCGCCATCCAGCCACGACGGCGACCCAACATCGGGGGGGCGTAGCGGTCCACCAAAGGGGCCCAAAAAAACTTCAGGGTGTAAGCGGTGCCAACCAGCGTCAAAAAACCAATGTCTTGTAAAGAGACGTTCTCAACAGTTGCCCACGCTTGTAGGGTGCCACCGGTCAACGCCAGCGGCAAACCACTGGCAAAACCCAAAGCCAGCAACGGGGCCACACGGCGGCCAAAATAAATACTTGCAAACATCAACACTCACTAAATCGGTATAGCCCTAGGGTGGCCCGCCAGCTCGGTAGCCAAGTGACCTCGGCGGTTGGACTAAATGTCACGCGCTCAATGACTTTGAGATTGAGTTGTTTGCACAAATCTTCAAAGTCTTTGATGGTGCATAGATGGATATTGGGTGTGTCATACCAGGCATAAGGCATTTGCTTGGTGAATGGCATGCGGCCGCGCAAAATAGACCACCCATGGGGCCAGTACCCAAAATTGGGAAACGACACCACTCCCGTGCGCCCGACGCGAACCATTTCACGCAAAATATGCTCGGTGTGGCGCATGGACTGTAATGTTTGTGACAACACCACCGTGTCAAATTGTTGGTCGCTAAACAGCGCCAACCCATCTTCTAGGTTTTGTTGAATGACATCGACGCCGCGCTGTACACAACCAATGACACGCTGGTCGTCGATTTCGACGCCCACACCATGCACTTGTCGTTGTTGTTGCAAATAGCCTAATAAAGCGCCATCGCCGCAACCCAAATCAAGCACTCGGCTCTGTGGGTCAACCCAACCTGCAATTCTTTTGAAGTCACGCCGAATAGGCGCCGCGATGGGATCAGTCACGATTGAGCTCCTCTGCGATGCGTTGAAAGTAGGCCCGCACTACCGCGTGGTAACGGTCATCGGTCAACAGAAAAGCATCATGGCCGTGTGGCGCATCAATCTCGGCATACGTCACCGACACTTCATTATTTAGCAAGGCTTTGACGATTTCACGTGATCTTGCTGGTGGAAAACGCCAATCGGTTGAAAACGAGACCAGCAAAAATTTGGCTTTAATCGCGTCAAAGGCGCGCGTCAGATCACCTTGCGTTAGCCGCGCGGGATCGAAGTAATCGAGCGCACGCGTGATTAACAGGTAGGTATTGGCATCAAAGTAATGCGAGAACTTCTCGCCTTGATAGCGCAGATAAGACTCGACCTCAAACTCCACGTCGTAACCATAGTGGTAGTCGCCATCAGCGGTCGGTGCGCGTTGCGTACGACCGAATTTTTCGGCCATGTCATCGTCAGACAGGTAGGTGATGTGCCCGACCATACGCGCCACGGCCAAGCCGCGGCGCGGCACCACACCATGGGCGTAATAATCGCCCCCGTGAAACTCGGGGTCGGTGATGATTGCTCGCCGCGCGACTTCATTGAAGCCGATGTTTTGTGCTGAAAGGCGGGGCGTGCTGGCAATCACCACGCAATTGGCGATGCGTTGAGGGCAGGTGATGGCCCAGCTCAGTGCCTGCATGCCTCCCAGCGAGCCACCCATCACTGCCGCGAAGCACTCAATACCGAACCGATCGGCTAGACGTGCCTGCGCCATCACCCAGTCCTCAACCGTGAGCACGGGAAAGGCCGCACCCCAGGGTTGCCCTGTGGCCTGGTTGATAGAGGCCGGTCCCGTTGACCCAAAACACGAACCCAAATTATTGACACCAATCACAAAAAAAATATCGGTGTCAACTGGCTTGCCCGGGCCAATCATGTTGTCCCACCAACCGATTTCATTAGCGTCCTCAGCCGAGACACCGGCCACGTGCTGGGAAGCATTGAGCGCATGACAGATCAGAATGGCATTGGAGCGATCCGCATTCAGGGTGCCATAGGTCTGCACGGCAAGCGTGTAGGCATCAAGGGTTTGGCCACTGAGCAGCGGCAGTGGCTCATGAAACTCAAAATACTGGGTGTGGACAACCCCAACGCTGTTGGTCTCGCTGTGAGAGATGCTGTTAGACACGGTGTCGGAGGCACTCTGCGCAGACAATGGCGCTCTGGGGATGTTTGAGGGAGTCATTCGGACCTCTTTAGCGGGATTTGTGAGGCGCCCGCAAGCAGATCAGCCAAATCGGCGCCATTTACAAATAAATTGTAACACCGTCGTTTCAGGACGTCGCACCTAAGAACCACAGCAGGAGCGGCGCGAACAGAATGAACGCTAGCGTGGAAAGCAAGACCCCGCCTGCTGACGCATCGCCTTGGGTACCGTGTAGCCGGGCAAACAGATAACTGTTTACCGCGCAGGGCATCACCATTTGCAAGGCAATGGGTGCGGCGATGTCGTGGGCCAAGCCCGGCACCATCAATAAACCAACCGCCACCACACCGCCGCTCACGAATCGGGCAACAGCAACCGAAGAACCCGCCTTTAAACCCGAGCGGGGCAATTGTGACAAGGCGTGACCCAATGTCAGCAACATCAGAGGCACCGCCAGACTGCCAAGCAACAGGGCACTGTCCAACATCCATTCGGGGGCAGATAAGCCAATCCAGCGGGCCAGGACAGCCAACAATGTGGCCCAAATAACAGGTTGCCGTGACGCCTTGCCGGCCGAACCCGTGAGCCAGCGCAGGCCCAAAGTGAAGCTCAGAAACGATGAGACAGCAAAAAAAGCAATCGCCACCGTTAATCCCTCTGCCCCAAACACCAAGGTGGCCATCGGTAAACCCAGATTGCCGGCGTTAGGTATCCAAGCCGTTTGCACCAAAGCGCCCACTGGGAGCCCAAAGACGCGAAGCACAACTGCCACAATCGGCGCAGCAACCAATAACGCCGCTGTTGACGCGCCTAATACGACCATCAGGGCCTGCGCCTCAAGTGGTGTGGTCATGAGGGTGTGAAACACCAGCAAGGGGATCGCCACGTAGGTCACAAGCGTTGACACAAAAGCCGTTGGATAAGCGATGTCGCGCTTGCCCCAAATAAAGCCGACCAAACCACAGACCACTAAGGGAAGTATCCGTAACAAGGTACTTAAGTAGGCCGCCAGCAGAACACTCATCTAAATTTCCTAAGCAAAACACAGGGATTATGCGCATTAACAAACGGGTCATACAAGTTCAAACTGTCGTCATTAAGTCAAGCCATTGTCACAAGAGGTTACAAAAAAATGATCAAAACACCTTTAACCAGCCGCGAGCTGCAATGCCTGGCATGGGTGTCGCGAGGCAAAACCAGCTGGGAGACCGCCACTATTTTGGGCCTGAGTGAAAGCACCGTTAACTTTCATCTACGTAATGCAAGTAAAAAGCTCAATGTCTACGGCCGCCAAGCCTGCGTGGCACAAGCCATCTACCTGGGCCTACTGACGCCGACTAACGGATTTTCAGCGAGCGCATGAATTCATCAGCCAGCGCCTGGTCCAACTGGTCAGGCGGTCCAGCCACAATTTGTTGCATCACCAGGTCATAGTAAAGAATAACCTTGGCGTGCATCACGAGTTCGGTCGCATCGGCTTGACGTCGCATCACAAACGCTTCGCCTGCTGAGGCTGCCTCGCCTGCGGACTGGCCCATGCCTGCCTCTAGTGAGGTAATCACGGCGCGCTTGGCTTGCTCGCGCTGCTCGGGCGTGCTGTCTATCGGCAGTTGGGCATAACCGAAAGAAAACACGGTTTGATCCACAGTCGCGCTCGTCAAAACAAACGTCACCTTCATATCGGCCAAGGTGAGTTCTCTTTCAGCGGTGTCTACTTTCGCGGGAAACGCCACGATCGCCACGCCATCTGCCACGGGCATTTCACGCCAGTTGTACTTCGGGTAGCAGCCCGCCAACACAGCAACCAAGAAAACCACCGCTAGCGCCTGAGCACGGGGCATCCATCGATGAGGCAACTTTATCAAGGGCTTATTCCTTTTTCTGTGTGAGCACGTAACCCACTGGCGGTTCACGTACAATCTAGCGCTAAAAGAGCCATTTTAATGACATCACGAGGTAATCGGTTGACCACCTTGCTGCAACAGCGGCTTGACCGCTTAAGACAAGCACCGCCAATGCTGGCACAGGCTTTGAGGGGCATTGAGAAAGAGGGTTTGCGCGTTGACGATGCTGGCCGTCTGGCCATGACGCCACACCCCGCCACGCTGGGTTCTGCCCTCACCCACCCCCACATCACCACCGATTACGCCGAAGCCTTGTTGGAGTTGATCACTGACACGCACACTGACGTGAATTCGCTCATGCAGTCGCTGGACTGGGTGCATCGGTTGGCCGTCGATGGGCTTGATCGGGAGGTGTTTTGGAATCAGTCCATGCCAGCGGCATTGCCACCCGAGGCGCAAATACCGATTGCTTGGTACGGTCAATCAAATAGCGGCATGCTCAAGCATGTCTACCGGCGCGGGCTTGCGGTCCGCTATGGCAAGCCCATGCAATGCATTGCCGGCTTGCATTACAACTTTTCATTGCCCTCCGCTCTTTGGGGGCTGTTAGATTTGCCCGGCGAATCGGCGCAGGTGCGCCAGTCGGCGGGTTATGTCAGTTTGATTCGTAACTTTGTGCGCCACGGTTGGCTATTGATGTATCTTTTTGGGGCTTCACCGGCGGTTGGCCGGGACTTTATCAAACACGATGACCACGGCCTCGAAACACTGAACGGCGATACCCTTTACCTCCCTTGGGCCACGAGCCTGCGCATGAGTGACTTTGGCTATCAGAATCCGGCGCAATCAACCCTCAAGCCTTGTTACAACGATCTACCGACGTTTTTGTCACGAATGTACGAGGCGGTCACCACGCCTTGGCCCGCTTACGAAAAAATCACGACCCACCAAAACGGCGAATGGGTGCAGTTAAATTGCAACCTCTTGCAAATTGAGAACGAGTACTACTCAACAATTCGCCCCAAACGCACCACGGCGCGTGGTGAAAGACCCATCACAGCGTTGACCGAACGCGGGGTCCAGTACATCGAAGCGCGTTGTTTAGACATAGACCCGTTTGAGCCTTGTGGCATCAGTGCCACCACGGCTCGCTTTATGGACGCCTTCTTGTTGTTTTGTGCTCTTGACAACAGCCCCTCGTTTGGCGAAGACGGTTTTTGTGAAGAGAGCGCACAGAACTTTAAAACGGTGGTGCGCCAAGGCCGCAAGCCCGGCTTGACCCTGAGTCAAGGTGGCATCCCCGTGCCCTTGAGCGAGTGGGCGAATCAAACACTCGACAGGATCGAATCCTGCGCCGAAGTACTGGCCCAACAAATCAATGATCAGGATTACCTTGGCGCCATCCAAACCCAACGGGACAAAGTGGCTGACCCAAGCCTCACCCCGGCGGCACGGGTTTTAGACACCTTGCGCCAAGAAAATCTTTCGTTTGAGGCCTTTGGACTGAAGCTGTCAACCGAGCATACAAACCGTTTGATCGCCGCCGGTTTGTCTGAGAGCGAGCGTGCGCAAGGTGTGCGGTTAAGAGATGAGTCAGTGATCGCTCAAACGGCGCTTGAGGCCAGCGACACGCTCACATTTGAAGCGTATGTTGAACAGTTCAACCACGCGCTAAAGCGTCCGCTGTAGCCATTCGGTAGGACAGCGGGTGCTATTGGTTGCAAGTGCGGTTGCTAGTGCGGTTGCTAGTGCCTATTGTGCTGCGCCTCTTAAAGGAATATTGCGAGCAATTGGCCGGCGGCAATGACACGCCAGTATTTTGGCTAGATCAGTTCACCGAGTTTGATGCCGATCGCGAGGCGTGGAAGTAATGTTCTGAGCTTAGCGGCGGTTGCGTTATAAAGTGGCCGCCGGCTGTCGAGGGTTCGCGTACAGACCCTTTTTATCACGAACCTGCGTGGATTGCGGCTACGCTTGGTAAGCTTGACTCTTCCATTGGAGCCGTCCAAATGAACCACCTGAACCACCTGACCATCCGTCTAGCCTTCGCGCTCGCTCTGTCTGCACCCGCGATGGTGTTGGCCAAAACAAGTGCCCCTGACCTGCAAATTCCAGCCATCTATACCAACCTAGAAATCAGTGTCGATGGACAACTCACCGCCAAGACGACTGGCAACAAACAATTGTCACTTCGTGATGAAACACCTCTTTACACTATTGCTCAGATGACTGACAGCATTGAAGGCGTGGATGACGGGTTTGTGATCAGTTTTACCGATCCAAAATACGGCTTGGTGATGAAAGGTGGCAACGTCTTCTATGCGTTGATAGACACGCGCCAACGCCTTCCCATGCCGATGTTTCGGCCCGTAGCCAAGACAGATGATACCGGTCGCGCCCGACTTCAAGTGGTCAAGAACCTGTCCGGAGAAAAGGACTTTATCGACTGGGGAAAGACGGGTCGGGGCCACATTTATTATCGGGTGCAGTCACCAACCGGTGAGATCGTGTACGACGGCATGTTTGCCTTTACCGCTGGCAGCCCCAGGGGCCCCTTTCAAGTGCTCAAAGGCAGCATCAAGTCCGGACCCTTTGTAGAAAAAGTCACCAGCCAAGGTGCCGCGATCTCTTTCGTCACTCGTTCGGTTGTCCCAGGCAAAGTGGAAATTGAAGGCCATGGCACAGTGGACACCCCCGCGACCATGGCCCATACCGCCAAGATTGAAGGATTGCGCCCCGATACCGAATATCAATATCGGGCTAGCACCGCCGACGATACCTTAGCGGGTAGCTTTCGCACTGCCCCGGCTAAGGGTGCCAGAAAGCCGTTCACGTTTGCTTTTGGTTCGGACTCACGCGCTGGTATCGATAGCGGCGCACGGCATGAACAAGGGGTCAATCAATACATCTTGAGTCGCACCATGGCCTTGATCTTGGACCAAAAGGCGGCTTTCTTTCTATTCACTGGCGACATGATTAACGGCTACAACAATAATCCAAGTGTCACCCAGTACCAGTTTGATGGTTGGAAGCGTGCCGTGAGCCCGTTCACCGCCCACATGCCTTTGAATACCGCACCTGGCAACCACGAGGCGGTGCTCTACACCTTTGACGATGGCACCAAATTCGGTGTAGAAATCCCGCGCTTCCCGTTTGCCACCGAAAGTTCGGAGGCGGTGTTTCGCAGTCGTTTCAAGAACTTTAGCAACGGCCCCAAGAGTGAAGATGGCTCAGCGCTAGATCCCAACCCCAATCAGGTGGACTTCCCTGATTATGCCGAGACTGTCTACAGCTACACCTGGGGAAATATGGCGATGGTGGTCATGAACTCGGACTATTTGTATTCGCCGTATTTGTCGCATACTGGTGACCGCACTTTTGGGGGGAACATCCACGGCTACATTATGGACAACCAGGCGCAGTGGATGAAGGATGAGCTCGCTAAGTTTCAGCAAGACCCCGATATTGACCATGTGTTTGTGACGTTTCATACCCCCATGTTCCCCAATGGTGGTCACGTGCAGGATGATATGTTCTATAGCGGCAGCAACACGCCTCGCCCGGTTATTGCAGGCAAGCCCGCGAGGCTTGGCATCATTGAACGGCGCGATGAGTTGCTCAGCGCCGTGCTTGATGCAGATAAGGTGGTGGCCATTCTCACCGGAGATGAGCACAACTACTCGCATGTGCATGTCAAGCCTGGCATGCCGATTTACGCCCCAAGTGGGTTTAAGCCCAAAAATCCCGTCGAGATTACGCGCGACTTTCATCACATTACCAATGGGGCAACTGGATCACCGTACTACGCCATTCAAAAGGCCCCTTGGCATGCGGGATATGACCCGGCCAAAGGCTCGGGCACCTATCTGAAGAAGTTTGCGGTGCGTTTTGCGGTAAACCTGATCCATGTCGATGGCAAAACAGTCAGCATGACAGTCATGGATTCACAAACGCTCGAAACGATCGATGAGGTCAAGTTGCGTTAATCGCTGATGGTCAAGACTGCCATGTCAAATCTCAGTAAACCCCGAGCTGACCTCACCACACTGGTACTGCACTGGGCAATGGTGGTGCTGGTGATGGTCAGCTTAGCTTCAGGTGCCACAGTGGCCAGTGACCGTGAGTACACGGTTGCTGGGGTCTGGGCGAGGTGGCTTGCCATCTGGCCCGAGGGGGCGGTGATGCAATGGCATCTGGTGTCCGGTGCGGTTTTAATTGTCTTAGTCGCAGCCTATTTGGCGTATTTGTTTGGGTCGGGGCAGTGGCGCAAATTCGTGGCGCGTGCTTCCCAGTCGGGGGGGCGCAAACGGTGGGGGGCGAATCTGACTTCGAGCCTGTCAATCGTCTTGTTGTTGGTGCTGTCGGTTACAGGTTTGATGCTTTATACCGGTGTACTGGCGGCGATGGTCTTACCCATCCATGCTGTGGCCGCGACTTTGCTTATCGTGTTGACGCTCGTGCATGTGGTGATGCACACCGTCGTTGGACGGTTTTGGGCGATGTGGCGGGCTAGCTGGCAACGGCTAGCGCTTGGTGTTTTATCCACTGCCTCGCTAACCTTGACCGGTGCAGGCCTCTGGTGGTGGCAAGCTAATACCCACGAGCGTCTGACCATTGCTCACCACGAGGCAACAGTGTCGCTTGACGGTCAAGCCGATGAGGCAGTCTGGCAAAGTGTTCAGCCCGTTGAAATCCAGACCGCCCACGGGGCGAATTTTGATGGCAGTGGCACGGCTGTGACCGTTCGCGGGTTTCACGATGGCGAGTCTGTTTATCTCCTGTTGCAATGGCCAGATGCCACTGCCAGCGATGTGCATCTGCCGCTGGAACGGACCGCAACCGGCTGGCGACTGGTGACTGACGGTGTTATTAACGATGATGAGACGGGTTATTACGAAGACAAGATGGCCGTGGCCTGGGCCGACAAACCGCAGCTGGCAACGGCCTTTACCCATCACGGCCAAGATTTGGTCTCTGGACCGCACCGACCGGTTACCCGGGGCCTTCACTACACCACTGATGGGTCATTGATCGATTTATGGCACTGGAAATCAGTGCGAACAGGCATGCAGTTGCCTGGCCGGCTTGATGATAATCATTTTGGTGAACCGATTGCGTCGTTGTTTGCTGGGCACCGCTACACCGGTGGCTATCAGACGGATTGGGGCGGCGGCGGCTATCGGCTCAATGTTTGTTTGCGTGACGACCCTGACTGTCAGGCGGTATTGGCCCGGATAGCTAAACACAATGAGTATTGGCCCGTGCCAGGCTCTGCCCGCCAGCGCCTGCAGCAGTGCCTAGACAGGCCTGTTGATTGTGAAGACCGATTGATTCCAGTCCTTTTACCAAAAAACTTTTCGATCATAGAACCGGAAACAGGGGTTGACATGGATTCCGGTGCTGGGGCGCTGACGCCTGCAACCGCCCAGGTCTGGAGCGAGACAGCCGAGCAGCAGGTACCCTTGGGCACGCGTGTGCCAGGTGTGGTGATTGATGGGCGCCTAGGTCAAGGACGCGCCGATGTGCGTGCTGCAGGTCACTGGCAAGACGGGCAATGGACGCTGGAAATACAGCGTGCACTCGACACCTTTGATGAAAAAGATGTCAAGCTCATGCCTGGAAGAGGTGACAAGTTCATGTGGGTGGCGCCGTTTGATAGTTCACAGACGCGGCATGCTCATCACATTCGGCCAGTGCGTGTGCGTATTGAACCTGTAAGCCCCTGATGCCAAGAGGTTTTGGGCCATTTGCGCTGGCCAACAACCGTCACTTGCCAGTCATGCGACGAAAACCATGCGCCAACTGGCCTTTGTGGAGCCCCAGAGTCCGTTCGGTACTGCCGAAATGGGGTGTTCGAACCCTGAAAACATCCTTCCCATCCATAGTGCTGGGGGATATTGCAACCGCTAAATGTGAGATGGCGCGCCCGACAGGAATCGAACCTGTATCGAGAGTTTCGGAAACTCTTATTCTATCCGTTGAACTACGGGCGCGTGGACATCAATTATACGCTGACTAAGCTCGCAGGCACTTGGGGGGCTCTAGGGCTTCTAGTGACATTGTCGGTATAATCATTGAAAATTTTCGGATACTGCAACATAGGTGTTTTCATGAGTGATACGAAAGAACCTCAACACGAGGATGGGCAAGACAGCCACGATCCTGCGCCTGGCTCTCTGATTAAGACGCCCAAACAACTGGTCGTCACGATTTTTTTGTCGTTCGTGATTCCTGTCGTGGTCATCATTTTGCTGGTGAGCTGGGTCACCTCCGGCACAAAATTACCGGCGGGCTCGAACAGATTCACACCAGAGGCCACCTCGTTACGTATTGCGCCGGTTGCCCAAATCGAAATTATTGATTTGAATGCACCCAAGCTACTGCAAAGTGGCCAGCAAGTTTACGCAGCCGTCTGTTCGGCCTGTCATGACGCAGGGGTTGCCGGCGCATACAAATTTGCCGACCAAGTGGCGTGGGGACCTGTGATTGCCACTGGCCTAGACAGCATGACGGCGAGCGTCATCAACGGCAAAGGCGTGATGCCCGCACGCGGCGGCAATCCCAATTTGGATGATCTCGAAATCGCACGCGCCGTGGTCTACCTGACCAACGCTGCAGGTGCCAATTTTGAAGAGCCTGCCGAGGTTGTCGCTGAAATTGAACCCGCGCCTAAAGTCGCCATGGCCGAGTCAGCCCCCGAACCAACGGTCATGGCACAGGTCGATACTTCGAGCACCGCGCCCGAGGTTGTTGTCGCTGTTAATGAAAGCGCAGCCGATTTGGCTAACGGCAAAAACGTCTATAACCAAGCCTGTGTGGCTTGTCATGCTGCCGGTGTGGCAGGTGCTCACAAGCTCGGTGATAAAGTTGCTTGGGGACCTGCGGTTGAAACGGGCATGGACACCATGATCGCTAATGTCATCAAGGGCAAGGGCATCATGCCCGCCAGAGGTGGCCTGACCAAGGCCAGTGACCAAGATATCAGTGACGCCGTCTACTACATGGTTGAACAACTCAACTAATCGGCTTGCCAGGTGGCCTGCTAATGGCAAGCCAATTAGGTGATAAAGGCGTGCTCGTAAAACAAAAAGGGTCCCCCAGGGGACCCTTTTTGTTTTCTGACTGGCCTCGTTTGGGTTCTCTCGTTTAGGTTCTCTTGTTTAGGTAGTCGCAGAGGGTTCGAGCAAAGAGAGCCCCAGTTGAACCCGTCGCTGTAACCAGAGACTGGGTCGATAGCGCGGATCACCTGTCACCGCAAGCATGTTATTCAAAATCTCCAGCACTCGCCCTGCGCCAAGCGTATCCCCCAGATGTAAGGGGCCCGCGGGATAGTTCAAGCCCAATGTCACCGCTCGATCAATATCAGACGGGCTCGCAATTTGCTGTTGCGCAATATCGCAGGCAATGTTGACAATGGTGGCCAGTATCCGTTGGGCAACGAATCCGGGGGAATCTTGAATCACACTGACCCCCACTTGATCCTGCGCCAAAAGAGCATGGGCGCTGTTGCACCACTCGCGCGTTGTGGCGGGGCTAACCATCAAGGTGCGGCGCCGGGCAGGTGAAACCCCACCAAATACATCCACCCCAACCGTGCGCTGTGCATCCAAACGTTGGTGTGCCACTGCGGTGGAAACATCCTCTCCAAACGGCGTCACCACAATCAGACAATCAACAGCCGGTTTGCTCCCGGTATGAATCGTTGCCCCGAGAGACTTAAATAGCTGCGTGGCAATACCGTAACCGCCTTCGTGGGCAGGGCTGATCCAAACAGACGGCAGTGGCGTGACCGTAGGCACTGGCGGCAAAGCCGATTCTTTCTTTTTACCGTCTATGTATTCGTAAAAACCCGCCCCCACCTTGCGCCCATACAAGCCGCCAGCTACGCGCTGGGCCGTGATGGGCGAGGGCCTGAATCGGGCTTCCTCGTAAAACTGATGATAGATTGACGCCATCACGGGATGAGACACATCAACACCGGTGAGATCCATCAATTCAAACGGTCCCATCCTAAAACCGCACTGCTCTCGCATAATCGTGTCGACCACCTCAAAATCCGTCACACCCTCTTGTACGATCCGCAGTCCCTCTGTGCCTAGCCCGCGACCCGCGTGATTCACGATAAACCCGGGCATGTCCTTGGCTCTGACGGGCGTATGACCTAAGGTCTCAGTCAACGCCATCAACGCGTCACCAATCGCGTGGTCGCTGCGCAGACCGTCAATGACCTCAACAACTTTCATGAGGGGTACGGGATTAAAAAAGTGATAACCCGCCACCCTTTCTGGGTGGCTACAAGCAGACGCAATCGCCGTGATCGACAAAGAAGAGGTGTTGGACACCAACGCACACTTGGGCCCAACCACACCTTCTAGATCCTTGAACAAAGCCTGCTTGGCCTCGAGTTGCTCGACAATGGCTTCAATCACCAGGTCACACCCGGCCAACTCCCCGAGTGTCTGGGCGGTATGAACGCGCCCGAGGGCGGCCGCGGCCGCCACATCGGTCAACTTGCCCTTACCGACCAAGGTTTGCCAGGTTTTTTCTAGGGCATCGCGCGCCGCGTGCAAGGCGTCTGTCTGCTGGTCGTGGATTAGCACCGTTAACCCCGCCTGTGCGGCGATCTGTACAATGCCTTTACCCATGGCGCCAACACCAACAACTCCTATGGTTTTGAATGAATGCATGACTAATCCCCTATTTCTTGATTAAATCCATTTTGCCTGAGAAACATGTCAACGCTATCAAACGATCACATCAACCCCAGCCAGTTTGCCGAACTTTTTGAGCCGCGCTTAGAGACCGGTCACAAAGACACGTTTGGCTCTGTTGGTTTGCTCGGCGGGGCAGAAAGCATGACGGGCGCAGTCGCCTTGGCTGCGCGATGTGCGCTTAAGTCAGGCGCCGGTAAAGTCTATGTCGGGGTCACACAAACCAACCCCAACATCAGCCTGGACCCTATGCAACCAGAAGTCATGTGGCGCTCTAGCCAACGCTTGCTAGAGATCGCCGATCAGATACAGGCTTGGGCGGTGGGCTGCGGTTTAGGGGGCCATCCCCTGGCGATCCAATCGGTTAAAACCCTCTTTCAAACACGCGCTCAAGCACCTGTGGTGATCGATGCTGACGCCCTCAATGCCTTGGCTCGCGGCGACCTCTCCACGGTCTGGGGCAAAGGCACCGTGGTCATGACCCCACATCCCGGTGAAGCCGCTCGCCTGTTGGACACCACCACCAAGGTCGTGCAACACGACCGTGTGTTAGCCGCTAGAACGCTCGCTGAAACCTTTAATGCGTGGATTGTCTTGAAAGGACATCAAACCGTGGTCGCTGACCCGAGCGGCCACTGCCAGATCAATCCAAGCGGCAACGTGGGCTTGGCCACGGCCGGCACAGGCGACGTCTTGACCGGCCTGATCGTCAGTTTGTTGGGGCAAGGCTTCGAGCCATCTATCGCTGTGCCGGCTGCAGTCTGGTTGCACGGACGAGCGGCCGACGCGCTAACGCAGCAACTCGGTGGACCAGTGGGGCTGACCGCCTCAGAGCTCATCGACATGATTCGCTTGCTGAGAAACCGCACCAACGCTTAAGCACGGCAGGTATGAAAATTGTCGTGCCTCGTCAGCCCGCCACCCCAACCTGTTACCCCCCACCACGTCACTGCGCTAGTGACGCCCACCTTTGGCCAACATGTCTTTGAGCATATCAATGCGCGCTTTGGGGGTGAGGTTTTCTTGGGCATCCGGCACCAAATCACTCGGTTGATCCAGGCCCATTTCCGCCACAAATCGTGAGACCTCACAAACCCGCTCTTCTCTTTGGCGGCGCCGACGGGCGCACCAGGTCAAATGCAAACTGCGTTGGGCGCGGGTGATACCGACATACATCAAGCGTCGCTCTTCTTCTATATGCCCGGCTTGAACAGCGGCATCGGCAATCGCCTCATCAGCCACCCTTTTACCGGCATGCGGCAGTAATCCCTCTTCAACCCCCACCACAAAGACATGCGGAAATTCCAATCCTTTAGAGGCATGCAAGGTCGACAGCGTCACCGCATCGGGTGCCTCATCGGTTTGTCGGTCTAGCATGGTGACTAGGGCGACATGCTGCACCAGCGTGACTAAATTCCAATCCGACTCTTTGGCGCGCCCTTTGAGCCAATCAATCAGGTCCAACACGTTTTGCCAGCGCGATTGCGCCGCACGGTCATCACTGGCGACGTCGTACAGATGGTTTTCATAGCCGATGGCGATTAACAATTCGTCAAGCAAACGATCGACCGGTTCTTGGGCCGGTGGTTTGGCGGCACGTTCCTCAAAACGCGCCACAAAACTCACAAACCCACCTAAGGCTTCATATTGCCGTGTCGGTAGGACTGCTGACAGCCCTTGTTCACTAGAGGCTTGACGCATGCTCAGTTCTCGTTGAGCGGCGTATTGGCCTACAGCTTGCAAGGTCGCTTGCCCAATGCCTCGGCGTGGTGTGGTGGCCGCGCGGATGAAGGCGGGGTCATCGGCATCATTGGCCAACAACCTCAAGTACGCCAACACGTCCCTGACTTCGGCTTTATCAAAGAAACTTTGCCCACCTGACACGGTGTAAGGAATGCGCAAATCACGCAACGCCTGCTCCATCACCCGTGCCTGCTGATTGCTACGGTAAAGCACCGCGAAGTCTCGCCAGTGCGCCTGCTTTTCCACACGTGCAGCGGATAAGCGCATCGCAACCGACTGCGCTTCGGCTAACTCACCGTCCATACGGGTCACCGTGATGGTCTCTCCCGTGCCATGCTCGGACCAGAGGGTTTTTTCAAAAAGCTTGGGGTTAGCCGCAATCACGTGGTTGGCCGCGGCCAAGATGCGTTGCGTGGAGCGGTAATTTTGTTCGAGCTTGATGAGGCGCAACGCCGGAAAGTCTTGTTGCAAGCGCGCGAGGTTCTCAATAGTGGCGCCGCGCCACCCGTAAATGGCTTGATCGTCGTCACCGACAGCGGTGAACATGGCGCGTGATCCGGCGAGATGGCGTAGTAGTTCATATTGGCATTGATTGGTGTCTTGGTATTCATCAATCAACAGGTAACCGATCCGGTGCTGCCACTTTTCTCGTATCGTTGGCGAACCGGCCAACACTTGGCAAGGCAACAAGATCAAGTCATCGAAATCAACCGCTTGATAGGCTCGTAACGTGGCTTGGTAGCTGTGATAGGTGTGCACCGCTTCGATGGCACGCTCAGAATCCGCCAGGTGGGCCGCCTGATCTGGCGTGACCAAGGCATTTTTCCAAAGCGATATGTGTTGTTGCACCGCTTTAAGCCGCGCCCGGTCGGTGGTGGCAATCAGAGCCTGAATCAACCCGAGGCAATCTTGTGAGTCCAGCACAGAAAAGCCTTGCTTCAAACCCGCTGCGGCGTATTCTTGGCGCAAAAATCGCACACCAAGAGAGTGAAACGTTGACACCGTCAAGCCTCGTGTCTGTGGCTTATCTAGCAAGGCGGCCAACCGCCCCTGCATTTCAAGGGCAGCTTTGTTAGTGAAGGTGACCGCCACAATCTGGCGCGCCGAATAGCCACAAGTCTTAATCAAATAGGCGATTTTGCCGGTGATAACACGTGTCTTGCCCGAGCCGGCACCCGCGAGCACCAGTGTGGGGCCGTCCAGATACTTGGCCGCTTCGCGTTGCGCGGCGTTCATGCCTAGCAGTTCGGATTGGTCGCTCAAAAAATCTACCTTTGTGGTTGGGAGGTCAGGCGACGCTTTAGATTTCCAATGGGTCGACTTCGATTTGCCAGCGTAACCGTTGTGCCCCATGGCGCTGCCCAAGCGAGGGTAACCAACCGCGCAAAAGCCGATGCAGGTCAGCACGCACCGTCGACTCAATCAACAGTTGGGCGCGACAAATACCGGCCACTTTAACCACCCGCAACGGCACTGCGTCATAAAGCACCACATGGTCGGTTAGGTCTTGTGCGGTTAACCAATCTTGGGCACTGTCACGGGCTGATGTCAGAAAGCCAAGTGCTTGTGGCAGCTCAATCGCCTCGGCGGTGAGCAAGGCTTGAAAGGCAAATGGCGGCAACCCAGCACCTTGCCGATCGAGCAAGAGGGATTGGGCAAAACCGGCAAAATTATGTGCTCTCAGGGCTTGATAGACGGGCTGCTCAGGGTAACCGGTCTGGATCAGCACGCGAGCAGGCGTGGCCGGGTGATCGCTTGAGGCTCGATCGTGGCGACCGGCACGGCCAGCGACCTGCATTAACTGAGCAAACAAGCGCTCAGGTGCCCGGAAGTCTTGAGAAAACAACATCGAGTCGGCATTCAAAACCCCCACCAAACCCAGATTCTCAAAATCGTGACCTTTAGACACCATCTGTGTGCCAATCAAAATATCAACTTCCCCCGCATGCACCTTATCAAAGAGAGATTGGGCGCTTCCTTTGCGTCGCGTGCTGTCGGCATCGATGCGGGCCAAGCGAGCCTGGGGGAAACGTTCGGCCAAGTGCTCCTCAAGCCGCTGGGTGCCACGTCCCATGGGCTGCAAATCCTGATCCCCGCACACGGGGCAGGCGACCGGCGCCCGACGCTGCGTGCCGCAGTGGTGGCACTGTAATCGCAACCGTTGCGCGCCCTGTCGATGAAGCACGGCAAACACACTGCAATTCTCGCACTGGCTCACCCAACCACAACTGTCGCAATGCAACACGGGCGCGTAACCGCGGCGATTCAAAAACATCAAGGCCTGTTTGCCTTGCGCCAAGGTTTCTTCAACCGCCTCGATCAAGACCGGGGCCAAACCCTGCTCTAACTTCAATCGCCGGGTGTCAATCAACCGGACGTCGGGTAGAGTCGTGCGTGTGGCTCTCTGAGCGAGGGTTAAACGCTGATACTGACCAAGCTCGGCCCGATACCACGTCTCTAAGCTAGGCGTAGCCGAACCCAAGACGATCACGGCGCCGCTCTGTTGGGCGCGCCAAATAGCCAAGTCTCGGGCGGAGTAGCGTAAACCCTCTTGCTGCTTATACGAAGGGTCATGTTCCTCGTCAACGACAATCAAATCGACGTCAAGCATTGGCGCAAACACCGCGAGACGCGTGCCAAGCACGATACGGGCAGTGCCATCAAAGGTTCGCAGCCACGCGTCTAATCTTTCGCCATCGGACAGGCCGCTGTGCAACACGGCCACGCCACTCGGTGGGACCACCTCACCGAGCCGGTGCGCAAGCGCCGCAGCAAACTGCGGCGTTAAGTTGATCTCCGGCACTAAAAAAAGCACCCGTCCACCGCGCGTCAACACTTGAGCGGCGGCGGCCAAATAGACTTGAGTCTTGCCGCTACCGGTGATGCCATGCAGCAAATACGCGTTAAATCCTTGCGGGGCGGCAAGTGCTTGGACCGCTGCTTCCTGCGCCGCATTTAAAGTCACCGGCACGGGCCTATCGGGCTTGGGTGACACGGCGCGTTGGACTTTCTGTCGGCGAGTCTGCCATTTGACCACTGGCCCTTCGCCAGAGCGTTTGCCTTCGTAATGACTGAGGCGTCTTAGGGGCACCGGTAGCGCTGGCAACATCACCTCACCCACGGGCCGTTGATAATAGTGAGCGGCAAACTGCGATAAGGCCATCCAAGTGGGCGGCAAAGGAGGGAGATCATCGAGCACCCGCTCAATGGCTCGAATGGTCGATCGTTCGACGGATGGCTCAACATCGGTCGCCAAGACGATACCGACCAATCGACGCCGACCAAATGGCACCACCACACGGGTACCAGCCGGCACGGGTTGCGTCGCTAGGTAATCAAAGGGCCCGGCTAGTGGCACGTCGAGCGCGACTCGAAGGTAGACCTCGGTGCTTGTCATAACTTAAAGTAAATTCTCGATGAAAGCCCTAAAACACTGAACCAGGGTCATTATTGTGGGTTTATTCGTGCGCCTGTGGATAACTTTGGGGAAAACCTTTCAAAACCTGACTTACACCATGCTGTCAAGCCCAAACCTGCAAGCACATCAGCTAGAGGAAATGCAAAATAGATATTTAAAATCAATAAGTTAGAACAATATTAAAATATCGTTATATTGTAACTAGGGTAACTACTTACAGGCTTCAAAATTGTGCATAACCGCAAAAGTTACGAACCGCACCGCACCAAAACTTAGCCTTTTAGGTATGAAATGGGGCGCTGTAAGCATGCACCTCGTCTACCAAGGCGTTGACCGCTTCGGGTGGCGTGAACTGCGAAATCCCATGACCCAAGTTAAACACATGACCGCCCTGGCCCACATTGCCATAAGCATCCAATACCCGCCTGGCCTCGGCTCGGATGGCTTGCTCACCTGCAAACAAGGCCATTGGATCCATATTGCCCTGGAGCGCCACTCGGTCTTGGGTGCGTCGTCTGGCGTCAGCCAAGTCGGCGGTCCAGTCCAGGCCAATCGCATCCGCACCGCAAGCAGCGATTTGCTCCAGCCAGTGGCCGCCACCTTTGGTAAAGGCGATCACGGGGACCGTCTCACCATTTCGTTGGCGGTTGAGCCCAGCGATCACTTGCTTTGTATATGCCAAAGAAAACGCCTGAAACTTGCCGTCAGGCAAGACACCACCCCAGCTATCAAACAACATCACCGCTTGGGCGCCGGCCGCAATCTGGGCGTTTAAGTAGGCCGTGGTCGCCTTGGCATTGATGGTGAGGATGTGATGCAACAAATCCGGGCGCGCATACATCATGGTTTTGATCTGGCGATACTCGCGGCTGCCCTGACCTTCAACCATGTAGCAGGCGATCGTAAACGGGCTGCCTGCAAACCCAATCAACGGCACCCGACCGTTTAGCTCTCGTCGGATCATCGTGACCGCATCAAACACATACTGTAGCTTGTCCATATCCGGCACATCCAAGGCAAGGACAGCGGTCTCGTCTTGCAAAGGGCGGGCGAATTTGGGGCCTTCCCCAGCAACAAACGACAGGCCTAAGCCCATGGCATCTGGCACGGTCAGAATGTCAGAGAACAGAATAGCGGCATCCAGTGGATAGCGGTCCAAAGGTTGCAGGGTGACTTCAGTGGCCATCTCAGGAACCGTGGCAAGCCCCATAAATGAACCTGCGCGTGCGCGTGTGGCACGGTATTCGGGCAGATAACGGCCTGCTTGGCGCATCAGCCAAATGGGGGTGTAAGGCACGGGCTCGCGCTTCAAGGCCCGCAAGAAGATATCGTTTTTAAGACTGACTGATGTCACTGTGCATTCCCGTTTCAGATTCGGTACCGGATTTTACCCCTGTGATGGCGCCTACCGACGTTTCATCGCCGCTCGTTTCATCGGAATACGTCCGACTGACTAGGCCGTGCTTGCGTAGTAGCTCCCAAAACGCACGTCGGTTTTTTAACGAGTTGCTAGCGGCAGCCGTGATATTGCCGTTGGTGCGCTTGAGTGCTGCTTGCAAATACTGCTTTTCAAATAGAGCGACCAAGCGTTGCTTGCTTGTTCCAAATCCCTGGTCTGGCCAACCGAGGGCAGAGATTTGAACGTAACAACCGCTGCAACGAGCCGTCTTGGCCACTCGACTCGCTGATTTGGAGGCGCCAGAAAAGGTCATTGCAGGGTTTACTAATGAACCGGCGAACGGTCGGGCACCCGTCTCACCGACCGATGGTTCTCGCAAACCCACGGTTTTAGGGGCACGTGAAACCGCACTGATCACACGGGCACGAAAGGATTGTCCACCTGTCTGTGTGGTCACAAAGTCTGTCATACCAAGCGCGAGTAAATCTAAGATGGCGCCCGAGCGCAGCCCCTTCAACACCCCGATAATCGGAATCAGCGGGCCTCTCGGCGCGCATGCGAGCGCCTGTCTTGTCCAACCTAGGGTAGACAAAGAAGCCGGCAGCAACAGGGCATCAAAGCGCCTGAGTTGCACTTGTGATCGCATGAAAAAATCGGTTGCGAGATCAACGCTCAGCGCGCGCGTCGCTTCAAGAGGGGTATCGGCGACTGGCTCTTGTTCTGGTTCTGGCTCTGGATCTAGGGCCATGGTGGGTTCTGGCGCTTGGCCCCAAGGAAGCCGGTGTAGGCGCATTTTCTCAAGGCTTGGCCCCAGATCCTGCAAAACCGCCTCTAACCAAACGCGGTGCATGGGCAAATCCAGAACCGCCACATCAATGTGCTGTCGCATTCATTTACTCCAAAAGAAAAGCCCTCTAGCCTATAGAGCCAAGGGCTTTTCTTCTATGCGGAGTTAACGCATCCGTATTAACCGCTGTCTTTTAGTGCGTGCCACGTACTGTGCGTAACCGGCGTGCGGCTAGGGCTTGCGCAGCGAGCATTTCGAGCTCCGCTCGGACCGCATCCATATCAGCCGTATCTTTTGTGTTGCGCAGGGTCTCTTCGGCTTGGCGACGCGCATCCTCGGCCTTGGCCTCATCGAGGTCGGCCGCACGGATTGCCGTGTCGCAGAGAACCGTGACATGGTTTGGTTGAATCTCCAACAAACCACCCGCCACGAATATTGACTCCTCGGTGCCGTCCATCAGCACGATTTTCAAGGTGCCGGGGCGCACACGCGTAATGAGCGGCGTGTGCCCTGGTAGAACACCGAGCTCACCCGAGTCACCTGGCAAAGACACAAACTTGGCATCGCCTGTAAACAGCAACTGCTCGGCACTAACCACATCAACTTTGATACTGCTCATGGTGAGTTCCTTATTGGATGGTCTTGGCTTTCTCGAAGGCCTCATCAATGGTGCCGACCATGTAGAAGGCTTGCTCAGGCAGGGCGTCGCACTCACCTTCCACAATCATCTTAAATCCCCGGATGGTTTCAGCCAGTGAGACGTACTTTCCCGGTGAACCAGTGAAGACCTCAGCGACGTGGAACGGCTGCGACAAGAATCTCTGGATCTTACGGGCACGTGCCACGGCTTGCTTATCTTCTGGGGACAATTCATCCATACCCAGAATGGCGATGATGTCACGCAACTCTTTGTAGCGCTGCAAAGTCTGTTGAACGCCACGCGCCACGTTGTAATGCTCATCGCCGACCACATTGCGGTCGAGCTGACGGCTTGTTGAGTCCAATGGATCAACCGCTGGATAAATACCAAGGGCAGCAATATCACGCGACAACACGACCGTTGAGTCTAAGTGCTGGAAGGTGGTCGCAGGAGATGGGTCGGTCAAGTCATCGGCTGGCACATACACGGCCTGAATCGATGTGATTGAACCGGTTTTGGTGGATGTGATGCGCTCTTGCAACACACCCATTTCTTCCGCCAATGTTGGCTGATAACCCACAGCTGAGGGCATACGGCCTAGGAGCGCGGAAACTTCTGTACCGGCCAAGGTATAACGATAAATGTTGTCAACAAAGAACAAAATGTCGCGGCCTTCGTCACGGAATTTTTCAGCCATGGTCAAGCCAGTGAGCGCCACGCGCAGGCGATTACCTGGTGGCTCGTTCATCTGACCGAACACCATCGCTACTTTATCGAGCACTTTAGACTCGTCCATCTCGTGATAGAAGTCGTTACCTTCACGAGTACGCTCGCCGACACCTGCAAACACTGACAAACCGCTGTGCTGCTTGGCAATGTTGTTGATCAATTCCATCATGTTTACGGTTTTGCCAACACCAGCACCACCGAACAAACCGACTTTACCGCCTTTGGCAAATGGGCAAACCAAGTCAATAACCTTGATGCCTGTCTCTAGCAATTCGACCGAGGGTGACAGCTCATCGAAACGTGGTGCCGCTTGGTGAATCGCACGACGCTCTGATGTCTGGATTTCACCAGCATCATCAATGGGGCGACCCAAAACGTCCATGATGCGACCGAGTGTGGCTTCACCAACAGGCACCGAGATCGGCGCACCTGTTTTTGCAACAGACATGCCACGTCGCAACCCGTCGCTCGAGCCCATAGCAATGGTTCGCACGACGCCGTCGCCGAGCTGCTGCTGCACTTCAAACGTCAAGCCTTTTTCAGCAAAAGGACTGGTGTCGTCAGCCAAGGTCAGCGCCTCATAAATGTGCGGCATACTGTCTCTAGAAAACTGTATGTCCACCACTGCGCCAATACATTGAACGATGGTACCGTTGCTCATTAGATTTCCTTACTCGGTCACTTATAGCGTTGTTCGGATAGGTCAACTGCTTGGTGGTTTTTACACCGCAGCTGCACCCCCCACGATTTCAGAAATTTCTTTTGTAATGGCAGCCTGGCGAGTCTTGTTATAGACAAGCTGAAGATCACCAATTACTTTTTTCGCATTATCAGAAGCAGCTTTCATTGCCACCATCCGCGCAGACTGTTCAGACGCCATGCTCTCAGCAACTGCTTGATACACCACACCTTCGACGTAACGCTGCAGTAATTCATCAATCACTGTTTTAGGATCAGGCTCATAAATATAGTCCCAACCGTACTTAGGCACCTGCTCGTCGGTCTGGTCTGCATCGTCCATTTGCCGCTCGAAGCCCGCATTGGGATCGGCAAGCTTGCCTGGCAGAGGCAACAACCGAAGAAACACCGGCTCTTGACGCATGGTGTTCACAAATCGAGTGGTGGCCAAATAAACGACATCGACCTTGCCCTGCACAAAATCATCCAATTGCACCTTGATAGCACCAATCAGTCGATCCAGTTCGGGCTTGTCCCCCAAACCGACTGCTTGGGTCACCACATTAGCGCGAACGCGAGACAGTACGCCCAATCCCTTGTTGCCAAAAGCAGTGAATTGCACATCAACGCCCTCAGCTTTAAATTGCGTTAGACGATTCAAAACCAAGCGCATGATGTTGGTGTTCAAACCACCACACAGGCCTTTATCAGTCGTCACCACGACAACACCAGCCGACTTCAGCTCTGCGGCCTCATTTAAGTAAGGGTGACCGTAATCAGGATTCGCCTGCATCAAATTCGCCGCGATGTTCATGACTTTTAAAGCATAAGGACGACCGGCGCGCATGCGCTCCTGCGCCTTTCGCATTTTAGAGGCCGCCACCATTTCCATGGCCTTGGTGATCTTGCGCGTGTTTTGCACGCTCTTGATCTTGGTTCGAATTTCCTTGATGCCTGCCATTTGCAGTTCCCAGGTTGTTCGGTTATTTCAAATCAACCGGATATTCAGTAAGTACCGCTATTCTTGAACGCCTGCAACGCAGCAACCAATTCAGCTTCGTCATCTTTGGACAACTCTTTGCTGGTTTCTACGCGCTCAATGAACCCGGTGTGCTTGTTGCTAAGGTAATCCTTGAAATGCTTTTCAAAAACCAGTATCTGTTCGACGGGCACATCATCGAGATAGCCATTGTTCACTGTAAAGAGCACAACACCTAGTTCCCATACCTGCAAAGGTGCATACTGAGGCTGCTTGAGCAATTCAACCACACGCTTGCCACGTTCAAGTTGGCGACGGGTTGCATCATCAAGGTCAGAAGCGAACTGCGCAAAAGCAGCCAATTCACGGTACTGCGCCAAGTCGATACGAATACCGCCAGAGAGTTTTTTAACGATCTTGGTCTGCGCAGCGCCACCAACTCGTGACACCGAGATACCGGCGTTAATTGCAGGACGAACACCTGCGTTAAACAGGTCTGTTTCCAAAAAGATCTGGCCATCTGTAATCGAAATCACGTTGGTCGGCACGAAAGCTGATACGTCACCGGCTTGCGTTTCGATGATTGGCAAAGCGGTTAAAGATCCCGTCTTACCCTTCACGGCACCTTTAGTGAACTTCTCAACGTAGTCTGTATTCACACGAGCGGCTCGCTCGAGCAAACGTGAATGGAGGTAAAACACATCCCCGGGATACGCTTCACGACCTGGTGGACGACGCAACAGCAAAGACACTTGACGATAGGCGATGGCTTGCTTAGTCAGATCATCATAAACAATCAAGGCATCTTCACCTCGATCACGGAAGTATTCTCCCATGGTGCAGCCAGCGTAAGCAGACAAATATTGCATGGCAGCACTGTCTGATGCCGCAGCAGCGACAACAACGGTGTACTCAAGCGCGCCAAATTCTTCAAGCTTGCGAACCACATTGTTGATGGTCGATGCCTTCTGGCCAATCGCGACATAAACGCACTTAACGTTTTTGCCTTTTTGGTTGATGATGGCGTCAACAGCAACGGCTGTTTTGCCTGTCTGGCGGTCACCAATGATCAGCTCACGCTGTCCACGGCCGATTGGCACCATTGAGTCAATGGCCTTGAGGCCGGTTTGCAGTGGTTGTGACACCGATTGGCGAGCGATCACTCCAGGCGCGACTTTCTCAATGATATCTGTTTCTTTGGCATTGATCGGGCCACGGCCATCAATTGGCACACCGAGTGCGTTAACCACTCGACCGAGCATTTCTGGGCCAACAGGCACTTCCAAAATACGACCTGTCGTCTTTACCGCATCGCCTTCCGAAATCTGGGTGTAATCACCCAAAATCACAGCGCCTACTGAGTCACGTTCAAGGTTCAAGGCCAAGCCAAAAACGCTATTTGGAAACTCAAGCATTTCCCCTTGCATCACATCGGACAAACCATGGACGCGGCAAATACCGTCGGTGACAGACACCACGGTACCTTGCGTACGGACATCCGAAGAAGTGCCTAAGCCCTCGATTCGGCTCTTTAATAGTTCACTAATCTCTGACGGATTGAGTTGCATGTTCAGACTCCTGAAAACTTTTCGTTGGCCTTATGCCACCAGCGCATCACGCAAGCGGTTCAATTGCGCTTGCACAGACGTATCGAGTACATAATCTCCAACCACAACACGCACGCCCCCAATGAGGGAATTGTCAACGGTCACGTGGGGCTTGAGTTTCAATTTAAATTTGGGTTCAAGTACTCTGATTAACTCAGAGACTTGTTCATCAGACAACGGAAAAGCGCTGGATATTTCAGCTTGTGCAACGCCTTCACTCTGGTCCTTGAGCGCCTGAAATTGCTCAGCAATTTCAGGCATTAGCAACAAACGGTTATTGGCAACTAACAAAGCTATCAAATTCGTGAGATGCGCATCGAGCGTCACACCTTTCAACGAATCTTTGACCAATTCGCAACGCTGCTGATCTGTAAATCTTGGATCGGAAAGCGCTTGACGGGCATCAGTCATACCAAGCAAATCGGACAATAACTTAACGTTTTCTGCCGTAGTCTGCAAACCTGGCGCGGAGACATTTGAAGCCGCATACAGCGCTTGAGCGTAGGGCCGCGCGACAGTGGAGTTCTCAGCCATTAGCCTAATTCCTTCACAGTTGCGCTTTCAATTGCGATAACAAGTCAGCGTGAGCCTTCTCGTCGACTTCGCGCTTCAAAATCTGAGAGGCGCCCTGAACTGCTAAGGCTGCAACTTCAATGCGCAGTGAATCTCGAATCCGCTGAGATTCTTGAAGAGCCTCTTGCTTAGCCTGCTCAACGATGCGGGTGCGCTCAAGCTCAGCTTGATGACGAGCTTGCTCGATAATCAGCGCGCCCTGCTTTTCCACCTCAGTCGTGCGTGAATTAAGCTCAGCTTTAGCCGATTCCTGCATAGCAGTGATCTTGGCCTGTGTTTGGGCCAGATCGGTTTTGCCTTTTTCAGCATCAGCGAGTCCGTCGGCTATTTTCTGCCGGCGCTCTTCAATCGCTTTCGTCAGCGGTGGCCACACAAACTTCATGGTGACCCAGCCCAAGACGAAAAATACGATCATCTGAAAAAAGAGTGTCGCGTTCAGATTCACGGTTGTTTTCCTATCACATCTGAACGCCTGATTCGAAATGAGTCAGGCGCCCGATTCGACAATTCCCGGGCAATTGCTAGCGCCCGGGCGATGAGTGCACAACCGCCGCAGCGGTGCGCCCAATGGCATCAATCAGACGAAAGGATTGGCGAAAGCAAAAAGCATCGCAATACCGACACCGATCAAAAATGCAGCGTCGATCAAGCCTGCCAACAAAAACATCTTTGTCTGAAGGGTGTTCATCAGTTCTGGCTGACGAGCCGAAGCTTCTAAATACTTGCCACCCATCATGCCAATACCAATGCAGGCACCTAAAGCACCCAAACCGATAATAAAACCGCAAGCTAGAGCAACTAAACTGGCGTCGGTCATGACAACTCCTTGGTTAACGTCTTGAATAAAAAAATTGGAAATAAACTACTAGTTAAGGCAAACCTGACTGCATCAGGTCAGCCAATCAGTGCCTCTCATGAGCTTGACCCACATACACCAGGGTCAACATCATAAAAATAAAGCCTTGCAACAACACAATCATGATGTGGAAAATTGCCCATACCGAACCAGCCAAAATGTGCGCAAATCCGAGTCCAACACTCATCGCATTAAATCCCGTCCAAGCGCCACCGAGAAGAGCAATCAACATAAAAAGTAATTCTCCAGCAAACATGTTGCCGAAGAGTCGCATACCAAGCGAGACAGATTTGGCGGCATACTCAACCAAATTTAAGATTAAATTAGCAGGGGCGAGGGCCACGGCGGCAATACCATGCGCGTGAAAGGGAGCCGTAAAAAACTCTTTGACAAATCCACCAAGTGTTTTTATTTTGATGCCGTAATAAAGCATCAGAAGCAACACGCCCATAGACATGCCAAGCGGCACATTAAGATCAGCCGTTGGCAAAATCTTGTGGTAGTACATAGGATCGCCGAGTTCTGCGCCAAGACCGGTTGTTTTCCAGATCCATGGCATCAAATCCAAGGGAACTAGATCGAGCGCATTCATGAGAACAATCCAAAGAAACACCGTCAAGGCAAGTGGCGACACAAACCGACGCGTTGCTTCATTAGGGACGATGCTACGTGCCTGCGCCTCCACCATGTCAATCAGAAGTTCGACAAAAGCTTGCATCCGACCGGGAACACCAGCAGTCGCGTGCTTAGCGCCACGCCACATTATAAAAATCGCGAGCAGACCCATTAACAATGACCAAAACATTGAGTCGTAATTAAGGACTTCAAAGTCAGCGATGAACGACTGTGGGCCGCCTACATTGTTGTTGTGCACCAAATGGTGCTGGATGTAGTACGACTGTGGGGATACGTCACCAGCGGCAGCCATGCAAACCCTTTTGTTAAAAACTTTAAACTCATAAACAATTGACCGATTTGGTCAAATAAACGGGGTACCGATGGGCACCCCAGCTTTTACAGCATCTTTCCGAATTGCTTACCCCAGACCAGCATTCCCAACCAATGGCCTTTGAGTGCTGCTATCAAACCGGCTAATACAGCTAGCCAATTCAAATAGGAACCACCCACATCAGCCAACATCCAAAGCAATCCACTTGCCAGCAACAACTTCAACCCGTTGAATACTAGGAATAAACCAGCACCAGCACCAGCACCCTCTGGTTTAAACGTTGAAAGCGCCAATCGGATGACAAACAAGGCATTGGGTGCCAAATAGCATAGTGATCCCGCCAAGGAACTGAAAAAGGCATTGGTGCCCGAGAACACCAAAAAAAAACATGCCACAATCAACGCAGAGACCACCTGCCAAAATAAGAGCCTGAAGAGCCCGGCACGACCTCGGCTTGCTAGCCTGTTTTTTTCTACATCGCTGAGAGAAACAGGCTTGTTTGACGAAGTGTCAGGTAGGCTTTTAATCACTACGCTTACCCCTAAAACGGATGCTGTATCCAACGCCCTGAATTACCACATTTGCCAATAGTGGGCCAAAATTTCTGGCCGATAAGTAGCGTTTGAGTGGCAATCCACCTGCGTTATTTAAAGCCATGACATTATAGCTTGTTTTTGTGGGTTAATGCAAAGCTGGAATTTTTCCAAAAGTCAGCGCTTTTTACTGATGCTTAAAGTTCGGCTGACGCTTTTCTAAAAAGGCCTTCATGCCCTCTTTTTGGTCGTCGGTACCAAAAAGAGAATGAAATGCCCTTCTTTCAAACAGTAAGCCTTCACTCAATGGGCTTTCCCAGGCGCGATTAACAGCCTCTTTGGCCATCATGACCGATGGCAGTGACATGGCACCAATCACGGTGGCAACTTCTAACGCTTCGGCCATCAAACGGTCCGTGGCAACCACTCTAGAGACCAAACCGCTGCGCTCAGCCTCAGCGGCGTCCATCATGCGCCCGGTTAGGACCATATCCATGGCCTTGGCTTTGCCCACGGCGCGTGGCAGTCGTTGTGTTCCCCCCGCGCCTGGCAATATGCCGAGTTTGATCTCAGGTTGTCCGAATTTAGCTGTGTCCGAGGCGATGATGAAATCGCACATCATGGCGAGCTCACAACCGCCACCGAGTGCGTAACCGGATACCGCGGCGATGATGGGCTTGCGAATACGTAGCATCGTCTCCCAGTTGCGTGTGATGTATTCAGACTTAAACACATCCATGTGCGACCAAGACGCCATGGCGGCAATGTCAGCACCTGCCGCAAAGGCTTTTTCGCTACCCGTGATGATGATGGCGCCGATATTGTCGTCGGCGTCGTATTTGAGCAACGCTTGGCCCAGTTCATCCATCATCGCGTCATTCAAAGCGTTCAGTGCTTTGGGGCGGTTTAGGGTCAACAGTGCTACTCGGCCGTTGACCTCTTGCAGAATCAAAGTTTCACTCATTCGTCTCTCCCTTGGTTTGTGCAATAAGATAGCAGGATCATGAAACAAACTCTACATTACAACGTCGACCCCTTCGATCCCACCGGCCACCGCTTGAAAATCCAACTGCGCATGCCCAAGCCCAAGGGCCGCACGCAATTGGTTTGCCTCCCGAGCTGGATCCCCGGCAGTTACTTGATCCGTGACTTTTCTAGACATGTCGAGACTATGCGCGCCTGGTGCGGCAAAAAATCGATTCTCCCGAGAAAACTAGACGCAAGCCGTTGGGCTTTGGATGGTTGCGACGGGCCCTTAACGATTGAGATCATTGTTTACGCTTGGGACCTCTCAGTGAGGGAGGCGCATTTTGATGAGTCTCACGCTTTTTTCAACGGCACCAGCGTCTTTCTCTTGCCCGAGGGCTTGGATCATTTGCCGTGCACGGTTCGTATTGGGGCGCCCCCGCACCGAGTGAAGTGGCGGGCTTACACGAGCATGCCAGCAGGCAAACAGCGCCTTGAACGCGGCGTCTTGGGCCACTTCACGGCACCCAATTACGATGCCGTGATCGATCATCCCTTTGAGTTGGGCACACCCCAAGTGGTCACTTTCAGGGCACGCGGTGCCTTGCACGAGATGGTTTTTACTGGGGTCGTCCCGGGGTTGGATTTAAAGCGGATTGCCAAAGACACGCAACGCATTTGCGAGGCGCAAATCGACCTGTTTGAACCACAAACCAAACAGGCGCCCTTCTTGGACAGTGCCAACAAATACGTCTTTATGACTCTAGTTACCCAGAATGGTTACGGGGGATTGGAACATCGGGCAAGCACAGCATTGGTAGCCTCGCGCCAAGATCTGCCGGTGGTAGCGAGCGAGACGCCGCCGGACGGTTATCGGCAGTTTCTAGGATTGGTCAGCCACGAGTACTTCCACACTTGGCATGTCAAACGCATCAAGCCGGCGGCCTTTGCACCTTACGACTTGATGGCACCTCAACACACCCGTTTACTTTGGGTGTTTGAAGGATTCACGTCTTACTATGATGACCTGATGTTGGTGCGCAGTGGAGCCGTTGATTTACCTGGCTATTTAACGCTCTTGGGTAAAACCATCACGTCGGTTCACGCGGGCGCAGGTAGACAAAAGCAGTCACTATCAGATAGCTCGTTTGATGCATGGACAAAGTATTACAAGCAAAACGAAAACGCGCCCAATGCGATTGTCAGTTACTACACCAAGGGCGCATTAGTGGCGCTTGGTCTGGACCTCGTGATCCGCCAGGGCAGCGATAACCACAAAAGCCTAGACGATGTGATGCGCGCCCTTTGGCAAGGCTATGGCCGCAATTTTTTCCGGGGCAAGCCGGTTGGTCTCGATGAGAACGCCCTCGTTGGTTTGATCCAACATGCAACCGGCGTCGATGTGGGCGCTGAAATTGAACATTGGGTGGACCGTCACGAAGACGTCCCGCTGGCCAAATTGTTGGCTAACGTGGGGATCGAGCTTAACTGGGAGGCAGTTGACCAGCGCCCTGAGCTGGGACTCACCGTCAAACCCGATGGCCTCGATTTATCAGTTAGGCAAGTATTCGAGCACGGGCCAGCACACCAAGCGGGGCTGTCGGCCGGCGATACGTTGGTGGCGATCGATGGCTTACGGCCAGGCAACAGTGCTGAGGCGCTCAAGGAGCGGCTCAGACCTTATAGTCCCGGGCAGCAGGTGGTTGTTCAATTTTTCAGGGGCGACGCCCTAAAATCAGCACACCTTCGATTGGCAGCCCCCAATAAGGGGGTTTGCCGGTTACGCCTCTCTGGCTCTTGAATTAACTTTTACGCGTGACGCCTACTTTGAAATCCTCGGAACTTTTCTCTGATTACCACCGGCTTTTTGTGGACGACGTGCCACTGCTTGACGTTCGTGCGCCTGTCGAATTTGCACAAGGCGCTTTCCCCTGCGCCGTCAATGCGCCGCTGATGAATGACGAGGAGCGCCAAGCGGTGGGGATTGCCTATAAAGAATTCGGCCAAGAGGCGGCCGTGACGCTCGGCCACGAATTGGTCAGCGGCGAGATCAAGGTCGAACGAGTCGCTCGCTGGGAAGCGTTCGTCAAAGCGCACCCTGAGGGCGTGCTGTATTGTTTTCGGGGGGGGTTGCGTTCACAAATCAGCCAACAATGGTTATCGGCTGCGGGCTTGACACTCCCACGGGTGGCCGGTGGTTACAAGGCAATGCGGCAGTATTTGATCAGCACCTTCGAAGAGAATGTGGCGCAGATGACATTCACGGTCGTTGGCGGCTTAACCGGTTGCGGCAAGACCGACGTGATTCGGGCGTTAACAGCCAAACTAGATCTTGAGGGCGTGGCGTGTCACCGTGGCTCGAGTTTTGGTGGGCGGGCCGAACGCCAACCGAGCCAGATTGACTTTGAGAACCAGCTTTCCATTGACCTGATTAAGCAGCGCTCGCTCGGCCACCAGACGGTCGCCATCGAGGACGAGTCGCATCTCATTGGTCGCTGCGCCGTGCCTTCGGTTTTGCGCCACAAAACGCAGGCAAGCCCTTTGGTGTGGGTCACAGCACCACTGCCCGAACGGGTCGATCGCATTGTTCGCGACTATGTCATTGACCTGCATGATGACTATGTCCAAGCGCTCGGTGCTCAAGAAGGCACCACTCGCTACGAGGCGCACTTAAACAAAAGCCTGCATAACTTGCGCAAGCGGGTTGGTTTGGCGCGCTACGAAACACTGAACACCCACTTAAGCGAGGCCTTGCGTGCACAGGCTGATCAAGCGGACTTTGAAGGCCACCGCCGTTGGGTTGAGCCACTACTGACGCAATATTACGATCCCATGTACGCCTACCAAAAGCAACAAAAAGCGCTGGAGCCCTCATTCGAAGGAAGTGTGGCCGAGGTGATCGAGTACTTGGAACATCAAAGCCAAATGACTTGAACCAGCCAACACCAAATACCGAACATCCAACCTACCCATCGGAGCAAACCCGGGTGGCCTTCATTTTTAGCGATCAACATGCCCACACGACGCATCATTTTTTCTCAAATCACCCTTGACGCCAGCATCGGCATCTTGCCGCATGAGACAACGGCGACCCAACCTATTCACGTTGACGCCGCAATCGACGTAGAGATGGACTGTGCTGTTAATGATGCGGACATCGGTAGCGTGCTTGACTATCGAGCCTTGCATGAGGTGATTGTCAACGAGTGCACGCGGGGTCATTTCAATTTGCTAGAGACACTGACCGATGCGGTGGCTAGCCGTTTGTTAGAGGCATTTGATCAGACCCGCACGGTAAAGGTCAAAATCACCAAACCCATGGCCTTTGAAAATGCGGCCGGTGTGGCGATCGAAGTGACCAAGCAGCGCTGACGCAAGCCACCGACGATTAAAAGGGTCCTAGGAGGTAGTAACAGGTCTTAACAGATCTTGACAGGGCTTGACAGGTCTTACAAGACGTCCCTTCTGCGCTACGATCGCTTCAAGGGACGCACCGTTGAAGCGACCATAAAGAGATGGGGGATTCACCGTGGCACAAAGAAAAGTTTTGATCACTGGCGGCAGCGGCGGTATTGGTCGGGCCATCGCGGCTCGTTTGACGCAAGACGCCTACCAAGTTGTCAACCTAGACCGCGTCAAACCCAAAACCCTTGAACCAAACGAGCAATACATTGAAGTCGATCTGTTGGATGCTGCAGCGACCGGCGCGGTGCTGCAAGACTTGGCCGAACAAGGCGACGTCCTCAGGGTGGTTAATAACGCGGGCTTTATTCGGCCGGCCACGCTTGATGACACGACCGTAGAGGATTTTCAGGCGGTGATTGCTTTGAACATGCAGGCACCCATTCTGGTCACGCAAACTTTGCTACCGGCCATGCGCCGCGCGCAGTTTGGTCGCGTGATCAATATCGCCAGTCGCGCGGCCCTAGGCAAAGAACTGCGCACGGCCTACAGCGCCAGCAAAGCGGGACTCATTGGCATGGCGAGAACATGGGCCTTGGAGGGCGCTGCCGATGGCGTAACAGTCAACGTCATTGGTCCGGGACCCATCGCGACCGAGTTGTTTCTTTCTGGCAATCCGCCAGAGTCGCCTAAGACCAAGCGGATCCTAGAATCGATCCCCGTTAGAAGGATGGGCACGCCTGAAGACATCGCCCACGCCGTGTCGTCTCTGATCGACGACAGGGCCGGTTTTATCACGGGTCAGGTGCTATATGTCTGCGGCGGCATGACCGTCGGGTTGTCACACACCGCTTAGGCTGAGGGGGCTTGCAAGCCTTGCCAGCTGGGTCGGGGAACGTCAATACCCACGAGTTCGAGCATGCGCACGACCGAGTGATCGATGATCTCGCTAATCGTCTGCGGCAGGTGATAGAAGGCCGGTAAAGGCGGAAACACAATGCCACCCATTTCCGTGACTGCTGTCATGTTGCGTAGGTGCGCCAAGTTAAATGGCGTCTCGCGGATGGCCATCACCAACCGCCGCCTTTCTTTGAGTGTGACGTCTGCGGCCCGGGTGATGAGGTTATCCGATAATCCGTTCGCCACTGCGGCGAGCGTTCGCATGGAGCAGGGGACCACAATCATGCCGGCGGTCGCAAACGAACCGCTGGCCAAGGTCGCGCCGATGTCCCGAATGCTATAGACGTGATCGGCTAGGTCTTGAACTTGTGCGCGGTTTAGCCCAAGCTCATGCTTGATATTCAATAAGCCCGATGAGGAAACGACGAGGTGCACTTCAATGTCGGCTTGCTGCCTAGCGAGTGCTAACAATCGCACGGCATAGGCCGAGCCTGTGGCCCCGGTGACACCGACCACTAGTCGTCGTTTACCACTCACGATGTGGCGTCAGCCTGATCGAGCAGCGTTTTGAGTTCACCACTTCCATGCATTTCATTCATGATGTCTGAGCCACCCACGAACTCACCCTTGACATACAACTGGGGGATGGTGGGCCACTCGGAATAGGCCTTAATGCCTTGGCGAACCGCATCGTCCTCGAGCACATTAACGGTCACTAATTTAGTGACACCGTTTTGGCGCAAGATCTGAACCGCGCTACCCGAAAAACCACATTGCGGGAACTGCACAGTGCCTTTCATGAACAACACCACAGGGTTGTCGGTCACGGTCTCTTTGATAAAAGTCTGTACGTCTGACATGTTCTAGCACCTCAAAAATCAATCAACTAAATGGACATTAACTGACAACATTATAGGAAGCTCCTGACACCCGGGGTTGTCCCGACACATCATAAAAGGTTTTTATTTCCCTAAAGCCGGCTTGTCTGAGCCGCCAAGTCACCGCCTCAGCCTGATCGTAACCGTGTTCGAGCCACAACCAACCACCCGGTGTGAGCCACTGTCCCGCCTGGGGGATGATGGCGTCATAGGCGCCCAAGCCGTCTCTTTCGTCGGTTAGGGCGCGCCGTGGCTCAAATCGCAAGTCGCCCTCGCATAGGTGGGCGTCTTGCGGGTGGATGTAAGGTGGATTAGACACAATCACATCAAACAGGGGCGTTTGAAGCTGGTGGACCTGAACCAAGGCCCCAAACCAGGTGCCAGTCAGAAACTCAACGGTGACGCCCAACTGCTGGGCATTCAAGCGGGCAATGCCCAAGGCGGCTTCGCTGACGTCAGTGGCCACGATTTGGGCATCGGTGCGTGTTTTGCCTAAGGACACGGCGATGATGCCGCTGCCGGTGCCAAGATCGAGCACCTTGGGACAGACGAGCGGCTTTAACGTCTCTAGCGTGACTTCGACCAGCAACTCTGTGTCGGGGCGTGGGATGAGTACCGTTTCGTCCACCACAAATGGCAGGCTCATGAATTCCCGTTGACCAACCAGATAAGCAATGGGCTCGCCTTGGACGCGGCGCGCCTCGAGTGCCAAATAGGCGGCATGATGGGTTTCGGCGAGCGACTCATCATCGTGGGTCAGTAGCCATTCGCGTGATCGCCCGAGCACGTAGGCAAGCAACAGACTGGTTTCAAGGCGCGGCAGTTGCCGTCGGCTCAGGCAGTCCCTTACCGTTGGCGTGGCGTCAGAGGCCATCAGCTAAGGCAGCCAGCAGATTGGCTTGATGCTCTGCAATCAATGCGCCGGTTAACTCATCCAGATCACCTTCCATCATCGCCTGCAACTTGTAGAGGGTTAGGTTAATGCGGTGATCGGTCAACCTGCCCTGAGGAAAGTTGTAGGTTCGGATGCGTTCGGAACGGTCCCCAGAGCCGACCAAGCTTTTGCGTTCGGCGGCTTCTTTGTCGTGTTGCTCGCGCTGCTGCTTGTCTTTTAATCGGGCGGCCAGGACTTGCATGGCTTTGTCCCGATTGCGGTGCTGAGAACGGTCATCTTGACACTCAACCACCAGGCCGGTGGGTAAATGCGTTAAACGCACAGCCGAGTCGGTTTTATTGATGTGCTGACCACCCGCGCCGCTCGCCCTAAAGGTGTCGACCCGCAAATCGGAGGCTTTAATGTTGATCTCGGCTTGTTCATCTGCCTCTGGGATGACTGCGACGGTGCAGGCCGAGGTGTGGATGCGGCCTTGCGACTCCGTTTCTGGCACACGCTGTACCCGGTGCGCGCCGGATTCAAATTTTAAACGGCCATAAACACCTTCGCCTTCAATGCGGGCGATGACTTCTTTATAGCCGCCCACCTCGGCTTCGCTCTCGGAAATCAACTCCACGCGCCAACCCCGTCGTTCGGCGTAGCGACTATACATGCGCAATAGGTCTCTGCTGAACAAGGCACTTTCGTCGCCCCCAGTGCCTGCGCGGATTTCGAGAAATACACTTCTAGAGTCGTCTGGGTCTTTGGGCAATAACAGGAACTGCAAATCAGCCTCTAGTGTTTCTAAGCGATGACGACAGTGGCTGACTTCGTCAGTTGCCATGACTTTCATCTCGGGATCGCTCAACATTTCGCGGGCGTCGGCGAGGGCGTTTTCTGTTTGCACAAAGTCGATAAAGGCGCCCACCACCGGCTCAAGCTCGGCGCGCTCACGAGACAGTTGTCTAAATTTTTTCATATCCTGAGCGGCCTCGGGTTGGGCCAACATCGCATCAACTTCTTCGAGTCGACGATGCAATTGCTCTAGGCGCGAGCGCATCGATTGTTTCATAAGTAGGAGAATTTTTTAGATAAAACGGGCGGCGTGACACCGCAAAGAAAAGGGCGCAGTCAGAGATGACGGCGCTAACGGCGGGTGTCGCGCGAGGGAAATAAACGGGGCAACCAACCGACCAACTGTTCGCGCTCGGCCTCTTCGCTTTGGTGCAAGGCTGACAGGGTGCCGTGTAGGTACTTTTGTGTCAGGGAGTGGGCGAGTTGTTCCATCACTGCCTCGGGCGAGCCGCCTTTGCCGAGGGATTTTTTAGCACGCTCTAATTCATGTGATTGAATAGACTGCGCGCTGGCCTGAAGCGCTTTGATGACCGGCACGGTTGAGCGAAGCTGTAACCAATGCATATAGTTGCGCACGCGTGAATCGATGATGGCTTCTGCTTGAACCACTGCTGACTCTCTGGCCTGCGCGCCCGACTGGACCACGGCCCCGAGGTCATCAACAGAATACAAATACACGTCATCCAAGCGGCCGACTTCCGGTTCAATGTCGCGTGGCACGGCTAGATCTACCATCACCATGGGTAAACGGCGGCGTTCGCGCGAGGCACGCTCAACCATACCCAAACCCAATATGGGCAAGGTACTGGCCGTACAGGAAATGATCACATCAAACGATGACAGGCGAGCGGGCAAGTCGGCTAGGCGCAGGGACGTCGCATCAAAGCGTTTGGCCAGTAAATCGGCGCGCTCTAGGGTCCGGTTGGCCACGGCCATTTGCTTAGGCTGGCGGGCGGCAAAGTGTGTGGCGCACAGCTCAATCATTTCACCGGCACCAATAAAGAGAACCCGCGCCTCGGACAGATCACCGAACACCCGCTCTGAAAGCCGCACGGCTGCGGCCGCTAGCGAGACCGACTGCTCACCGATGGCGGTGGTGGTGCGCACTTCTTTGGCCACTGAAAACGTGCGTTGAAACAGTTGATGCAACAACGTGCCTAGCGAACCAGCGTCCTCGGCGGCTCGCACCGCGCCTTTCATTTGCCCCAGTATTTGCGACTCTCCTAGCACCATGGAGTCCAAACCGCTTGCCACACGAAAAGCGTGTCGCACCGCTTGATCTTGGTCGTGTAAATACAGGTGGGGTAACAAGGTGTTTTGGTCGAGTCGATTGAAGTCGGCCAACCAACGGGGTAATTGGGTGGCGATTTGGCTATCGGCCGCACAGTAGAGTTCGGTGCGATTACAGGTGGACAGGATGGCGGCTTCTTCGATGGCGCCACCGAAGGCGGATCGCAACGATTGCACGGCGGGTTTGACCAAATCGTCAGGCAAAGTCAACCGCTCGCGCACCGAAACTGGCGCCGAGAGATGGTTTAACCCTAATGTATACACACCCACTGACATGGTTTATTGCCGCCTGTTTAAAAGCAGCACTTGGTTAATTACAGTTTTGTGATTATATGCCTGTAGCGACGTTTTCGCACTGAATAACCATACCGTCCTGCGAAACGGCTAGGTGGATTTGGTGTATGATTTTGATCTCGTTATGGCCTGGTAGCTCAGTTGGTAGAGCAGAGGATTGAAAATCCTTGTGTCGGTGGTTCAATTCCGCCCCGGGCCACCACATATTCGAACCCCAGCGCTAATGCGTTGGGGTTTTTTCTTGTATAGCCCCAATCGATGCGGTTCTTCACCGATCCTGCGTGTGTCGACAACCACGTGCAGCCTAGCCTTTCGGCCAGTTTATCGTTACTTTTTTGCTCTCTGTTCTCAAAAAAGTTCCAAAGCATCGTTTAAGTCGACACACGTACAGTGGTCAGGAAATCGATCTATTGCACTTGTGTCTACGAGGTCAGTTTGTTCGATCCGAAACTCTGTGCGCAAGCCAAAGCAGATTGTTCTGTGCCCTTCGATCTGCCAAAACACCACAGTATGAAAAACATCTAGCTCAGCTTGGCGTTTTCAAACGCCTCAATTCGCAAAGTGGCTAGCGTTTGAGGTAAACTGTCTCCACGACTCACCCTTTGACCGTCTGGTTTGGCCAGATGCTCTTTGGGCGACAGGCCGCCTTCGGGCGGCTTTGTCATTCCTGGAGATGGCTTTTTGAGAACTGTTGTTTACGTTGATGGCTACAACCTGTACTACGGATTACTGAGAAGGACCAAACTCAAGTGGCTAGATCTTTTTGCATTATTTCGAGACCATGTGCTTGATAGCAGCGCCGAACTCGTCCAAGTGCGCTACTACACCGCCCCCGTGCTGGGCAGGATGTGTGACAGCGCAGAGTCACCGCAGCGTCAGCGACGTTACTTGCAAGCACTTCGCAAGATGTACCCAGAAAGAGTTGCCGTTGTAGAAGGCAAAATTCTCGCGACCACCCCCTATCAACGCCTCGTCAAGCCAATCGACAACGCTTCACACGTGAAGCTTGTACAGGCTCTATGACGTTTTGTGTGGATATTGACTTTCAACAGAAATACGGTTTGGTGGTTCAATAAGTGCTGTTTCTCTTTGACAGGCATGACCATGAACAAGCAAATCGAAGC
>Ga0163216_100464_pt1 | contig 65103 bp, 47 predicted proteins | sample SynspAceP_FD_167610 | JGI IMG/M metagenome (GOLD analysis project Ga0163216, IMG submission 167610) | Saline lake microbial communities from Ace Lake in Antarctica - Synechococcus sp. Ace-P (Illumina Assembly) | ecosystem: Environmental > Aquatic > Non-marine Saline and Alkaline > Saline ...
CGATACTTCACCCTTATCCCAGCGAGAGATTTCGCGCCCGACTCAAGGCAGGAGCCGTATGAGTTAGACGCTCGAGTACGGATCTGTGCGGGGGGCGGCTGGCAACAGCCGTCCCTACCGCGATCCTGGAAAACCTCCGGCGCACGCTTCCGCCGGATCAACCAGAAAAGAGAGCTGAAGACGATGAAACGACGAGAATTTTACAAGGTCGCGATGACGGGTCAGGGCCTCCTCGAACCAGCGCCGTTCATGCAACCGGCGCCACCGCTGAATTCGACCGCTGGGGTGGATGGAAAGGAAAGACGTTTTCTACCTGCGAATGGCCCAGCGCATCTTGGCTGAGGCGGCCCGAGAGTTGGTCCACACCTCCTGGCCGGTGGGACGGATAATATCCGGGGCGATCTCGCGGTAGACCCCACTGCGAAGTCCGTCGCGGAAGTGATGCTTCACGCGGCGGTCCTCACCGGAGTGGAAACTCAAAATAGCCACCCTGCCACCCGGAAGGAGGCAGTCCGGGAGAAGCCGGAGAAAGGTGTCGAGAGCGTTGAACTCATCGTTGACCTCGATGCGGATGGCTTGGAAAACGCGAGCCAGCGTGGAGCGTCGTCCGTCTTCCGTGATGTCATCGGGCAAAACGCACTCGATCGCGCGACGCAGTTGCCCGGTGGTGTCGATGGGTTCTCGCCCGGAGAGTTCGGCGAGGGTCGCAGCGATCTGCTCCGCAAACGGTTCATCACTCCCGGCAGCGATGACGCGTGCCAGTTTGTCGGGGCGACAGCGACTGAGCCAATCCCGAGCGCTCACTCCGCGTTCGGGGTTCATCCGCATGTCGAGCGGCCCATCGTGCTTGTAGGAAAATCCACGAGCCGGGTTGTCAATTTGCATCGAGGACAAGCCGAGGTCCGCAAGCACGAAGTTCACGCCGTCGTGCCAACCGACCTGGGGCAGCATGCCCGCGAGTCCAGCGAAGTTACAGCGGCGGATGATGAGTACTTCGGCTGCGTATCCGAGCCCTCGTAATCGCTCTTCAGTAAGAGGGAGTTGCAAGGTGTCGACGTCGAGGCCGAGGAGCTGACCGTCGGGCTGGAGTCCTGGCAGCATGGCCTCGCTGTGTCCGCCATGTCCGAGGGTCACGTCCGCTCCTCGTTCGCCAGGCTGAGGGGCGAGGTGTTCGAGGACTTCGGCGATGAGAATCGGGCGATGTTGACCGGCCGGCGTTTTTCCCGCGTCGATCAGCTTCGCGATCAGCTCCGGGTCGCGTGAAGAAGAAAGCTCTTTGTACTTTTCAGCGTAGTTGCGAGGATGCGTGCCTCGGTAACGTTGCCGACGACGAAACGGCTGCCCGTCGGCAGGCTCGTGGGCGATGGGTTCATCGTCGGTCATCGGAAGGGGAAGTTCCTCTGCTTATTGTTTGACGCACCTCTTTTCTGCTGCGAATGAAATCGCCTCCATTACCGACCACATTCCGACACTCCAACAACGTAGCGATCCTTGCCGCTGAGTCCAGGGGCCAGCAAGAAGGCAGGCACCTGAGGGAAGCAGTCGCTGGCGAGGCCCCCTGTTTGTTTGTGTCTTCGTATTTATGATAGTGTGATGTTTCCATTACGCTGCACCGTCCGAGATTGCCAACAACCGCTCGAGCGGCGCGAGCGAAATCTGGTCTGCGGCGACAACCATCATTTTGATCAAGCCAAGCAGGGCTACTGGAATCTCCTGCAACCTCAAGACAAGAAATCGAAGAATCCTGGTGATTCCGAGGATGCTGTTTTGGCCAGACGCCGTTGGCTGCAACGTGGATACGCCATTTCACTGATCGATACCCTGCGTCCGTGGTTCGCTGCGAACGGCACGTACGCAAATCAAGAGGGGACCAATCAAAGAACGCTCGATTTGGGGTGTGGTGAAGGATCGTTGGGTCCTGCGTTGTTTTCCAACGAAGCCGATTCGTATTGCGGCATTGACCTTTCCAAACGCGCCATCAAGTTGGCTGCTCGCGGATGGCCTGACACGACTTGGGTGTTGGCCAACGCGGATCGCGTTTTGCCGGCGGCCGATCAGAGTGTTCAACGTGTGATCTCACTTTTCGGTCGACGTCCGGTTTCAGAAATTCATCGCGTTCTTGCACCTGGTGGAATCTGTGTGGTTGCCGTGCCAGGCGAAGAAGACTTGATCGAGCTTCGCGAGCAAGTCCAACAAGCTGGCCATCGCCGCAGCCGTTGGGAAATGATTGCCGACGAGATGAGTGATGCCGGCATGGAAGTCGTTGAACAAAAAAATTGGCGCAGCAACGTCAAATTGGAACCGGACGCGATTGCAGACGCGTTAGCGATGACGTACCGAGCGGTGCGTCATTCCCAGAAATCTCGCTTGGATGCAGTCCAAACCATGAACGTCACACTGGCGACGGACCTGCTCCTACTGCGGCGAAAATAAGCAGGTTGAAGGAATTCATTGTGTCTAACCCCATTCGCCGTTTTGGCGTTAGCCCCGGTTCAACGCGAGAACCGTGGCTAACGCCAAAACGGCGAATACCTTAGTATCGCGGGGTCAATGACTGTCGTAGCCGAACTCGCCAGAGTTTGGTTTCTGCTGGGATTATCCAAAGCCTGGCGACTTCGGCTACGATGAAGTCCGCCAGTTGTTGTTCCCGCGTTCCTTACCGCCGCGGCGTCGGCCAGTTCAAGTGCTTGTGAAGAAAATCGAAGGACCGTTGGCCATGGATGCTGTGGCCGCCCTGGAAGAACTCAATACCGACACGATCTGATTTTCCGAATTGCGCGTACAGCCAGCGGACTTTGGCAAATTCATGGGCCACCCAGCGGTCGCGGCCGACGCCGTCGTGATGACCGCGTTCAACCATGAATGGTCGTGGGTACATCAGATAAGTCATCTCGGCATAGTCGAACGTGTGTCCGAGGTTCCAGTAAGGCATCTCCCACTCGGTCGTCCGCATGAACGAGAATGGCTGGTCGGTCGATGCAACTTTGCGTGTCCACTGATTGAAGTCGCCGGAACAGATCGAAAGACAATACTTCGGCAACGCCGTTGGAACTCGGACTGCGGTCTCGCCGCCGTAGCTCAGACCGTAGAACGCGATCCGGTCGCCATCGACAAACGGCAATGAGTCCAGCCATCGGAGCATTTGATCGTGTGAGGCGATGATGAAGCTGAACAGCGTGCAGCCGATCGCGTTGGCCTTGCGATCGAGCCAACGATACTTATCTTCACCACGATACAAATTATGTGGCGCAAGTGTGATGAAGCCTCGCTCGGCTAACTTGGCGGCGTAGTCGTTGTAGGCAGTCTTGCCGTTGTCGATTGTATCACGCGGGACGCCATTGCGACCGTGCTGGCAGACGACGACCGGTCGCCGTTCTCCCGGCTTTAAGTCCTTCGGAATCAATAAAGTCCCCCAGGCAAACAACGACTCGTGTACGTCTAGCACAACGTCGTAGGCGGTCCACTTATCGGTTTCCGCAACTTTTCGCGTCCGCGCATCCGGTGGAAGCAGTGGCACGTCAAAGCGGCCCATCGCTTCGGCAACAAAACGTTCGCGGAAACCCTTGGTGGCTTCAACGAAAACGTCATCCGCAACGACATCGTGCGTCCTGTCCGTGCTCCAAGCTCGATTCTTCCATTCCGCGTGCACTTTGTACAGAAAGAAGTCGTCTCGTACGTGCTCGGATTGCCGCACGAGAGACTGAACGTGCTCCTCTGCCTGGTCGGTGCAGCGTTTTTGCCGCTGGGCGATTCGCAACATGGCATCTCCGCGTCTGTCGTCGAGGCCATCGATTGCCGCCGCGGTTCCTTCTGCGCCAAAGTGATCAAGGAATGCAGTGAAAGCCTTGTCTGACCAGCGAGTCGCCGGAACATCGCTATCACCAAGAATTAGTTGTAGGCTTTGTCTTTTCAGATTTTGTCCTTTCAGATTTTGTCCTTTCGCAACCCGTCGAATCCTGTTGAACTCGGTCTGCACACGATCGGCCGGCGGAGTGACGATTTCGCCTTTGTGTCCCGTGACGGTCGAAAACTGACTGTGCTCAATCAGCAATTCACGAGGCGCGATCAGTGATGCGACTTCGGCATTGCCAAGCCGCATCGAACGCTTCCACACATTGCGGTAGATCGGTTCGGACCAAGCGGCGTCACTGCTGTCGAAATAGCCGCTTACGAATGTGCTGTCGATTCGATCGTCAATCGCTGCGGCGTGCAATGCGATCAATCCACCTTCGCCGTAGCCGACAATCCCGATTTGCTTGTTGTCTTCGATTTGCTTTGCGAAGCAATCGACCGCTGCGAGAACTCGCTGCAGGTCATAACCGATCACGTGCCGGCCCATGTGGAACGCTTGCCGATAGATCCATTCGCGATCCGTCATCTCGGCTCGCATGATCCGGTCGTCATCGGTTTGCATGTTTTCGCGGCTGATGATTGTCGGGATCAACAGATCGAAACCATTGTTTACCAGTCGCCTGGCAATCTGGTCGTTTGGGCCGAGTCCGTCCGCTAGCCCCAGCAATTGTTCTGGTGATTGATCAGCGTCGGGAACAACAACGCACATGCCGACGGCGGACTCCTTTTGCTGCACCCAAAGGCCTTCGCCGAAGACATTCGCGAATACCGGCCAGCGAACTTGAAAAACGCGAAAACGATCACACTCGGCAACGAGTGCCGGGTTTGCCTCGTCTCCGTATCGTTCCAATTGCGGCGGCAGGCGTTTTTCGACAACACCGAGTTGCGTCCGAAGCTCCGATCGAAGCGATGTTTGCTGAATGTCATCGATGATAAGTTCGTGGCGTTTTCCGTTGGCAACGGCGATACGAGACTCAACGAACTTGTGCGCTCCGATCATCAAGCGGCCCGACAGATCCGATTCAGGCCACTGAAGCGGCTTCGTACCGGCAAGCGTTTCAATGGCCGTTGCCGTCTTCTCAGGCAGAGCGTTCAACAGGACCAATGTCGCCCAACATGCCGCAGTCGTCGAAATGAACTGATCCTTGCCGTGCGGATAACCGGTTTCGAAGTAGGATTGCAACGGCTTGCTGCGCGACGCAACATGCCACGACCCGTCGTCCAACTGTGCTCGAAGCAAATACTCCAGGCCGCGTCCGTAACTGTCTTCTATTGCCGCCGTCCCAGCCTCAGCCAACGCATACAGAACCGTTGCAGTTGCATAGGCGTCGCTGTCCATCTCCGGTAATTGAGCCCAACCACCGTCAGGTCGTTGCTGACCAATCAAGTCCTGTGTCAATTTTTCGGAGCGCTCCTCAAGATCAACGTAGGGTAGAGACAGCAGTTGAAAAACGCGATCTTCGGTGTCTTTCGGTTCCGCAGTTTCAAACCATTTCGCGGCACTCTTTGTCGCCTCGTCAGTCTTCGACTGATGCGACTGACGACCAAAGGTTTCGATCGCGCGAAGTGCCAAGTATGTTGCTGCAAAATTGCTTTTCTCCGATGGCGGGCGATTGCTGGAGCACGGCCAGACGCCGTTTTCACGTTGCTTGCCCAATAAATAGTCAACAACGGGATCGGTAATTTCGTCGGCAGCTCGCTCGCCAGCTTCCAGTCCCCACAACGCCCAACCGGCCGTATCGACTTGCCCGCCAGTGCCTCGTCCGTCGGCATATTGCTTCTGCGATCGTTTCAGGTGCGCGTAGGTGTGATCAAGCTGGCGATGCAGATTGTCATGGTCGATGTGAAAGCCATGCTTGCGGGCCTCGACAAAGACAATGGCCGGCATCGCTTGCCCGTGACAGGTGAAGCATGTGCGGCGCCCCGCCGTTTCCGCAGATGCGATTTCCAGAAGTGGTAGCGATCGATCAACTGCATCGTGAACCCGTGCAGAAAAACTTAGCGACTCAGCGGCCGCCAGGAAATTGCAGTGGGAGACAATAAACAAAAGTATGGCAACGGCAATGACCGTTTTTCGAGGCATGTTCATGAACCGTTGAATCCATAGAGTTTTGCCGCGGTACCGCCAAAGATTTTCATGCGATCGTCGGGCGACAAATGGGACAGTAAATCCGCGACGCGCAAGCGATAGTCTCGATAGGACTCCCCGGTAGCATCGGCATTGAACCCTCCTCCGTAGATCATTCGTTCAGCGCCAAATGCGTCCGTCAAACGCCGGACGATGGGTTTCACATCGCGATGAGGATAACTGTTCTGATCGGGTAACGCGGAGACCTTCATCACTGTATTGGGAAACCGTGACCAGCGAATAACAACGTCATGCTCCTGGGTGGTACCTTGCATCGGTCGCCCCAGATGGTCGATCACGACCTTGGTGTCGGCGAACTCTCGAATCAACGGTTCGAGACCGGGGGCATATCGAGGCTCGAAATGGAGCTGCATCGCAAGCCCCAAGTCCGACGCTGTTTTCCAAAGGTGGCGTAACTCTTTTGTACCGAAGGGCGGCAGACGATCAGGAGCGTATGCGTGGACGCGAGCAGCAACGATGCGCCCCGGATTTCGCTGAACCAACGGAGCCATTTTTTCCACCGAACCAGGGCGATCGGCGAAGAACAAACACGTCCCTTTTAATCTTCTCTGGCCAACGTTTATGCAGTGCTCCAGATACCGGTGGTCGTCTTGGTAGGGTTCCGGGTGAACGACGACCGCGAAGTCGACACCAGCATCGTCCATGCACTTTAAAAGATGCTCGGGAGTTGCCATCGAGCTGGGCCGATACGGCGCCCGTGCATGATACGGAAAACGGGGATTCTGACCGGCGAAACAATGAAGATGCGTATCAACGACAACAGTCGACGGACCGTCATCAGCAAAGGCTGCCGCAGACGAAAACGGTAGGACGCTAAGACAACGCAGCAGATCGCGACGATTGTATGTATTCATTGAAGTACCTGGAATCGGATGTAATGTGAGATCGAATTGGATGCTGGTAGAGAATCAGTATCCCAACGCGACGCCGTCTTTTCTTGATTCGGTCGCTCCGTGCAACGTGCCTCGCTCCCAATCGACCCGAATTGCCTGGTAGCCACCAAACCCTCCGCCTTTGACGCGGGCGATCTCGTGGCCTTTGTCTAGCAGACCTCGAATCGCATGTCCCGGCACACCGCTTTCGACGTTGACGGTACCACTGCCTCGAGCCGGTTTGCCGGTGGGTTGCGGGGATCCAACGTGTCGGATTCTGGCAGCATCTCCAGCGGCTTGCACGTTCATGCCAAAGTCGATGAGGTTGACCAAGACCTGGACATGGCCTTGTGGTTGCATGTCGCCACCCATCAGGCCAAAGCATAACCACGGCTTGCCGTTCTTCGTCGCCATGGCGGGGATGATGGTGTGGAAAGGACGTTTGTGAGGTTCGAGTCGATTCAAATGTTCCTCGTCAAGGGCGAACAGAGCGCCTCGATTTTGCATCACAAAGCCGACGTCTCCCGGCGTGACCTTGGAACCGAACCCGAAGTAATTACTTTGGATCAGGGAGCAGCAGTTGCGGTCCTTGTCGACAACCGTCAAATAGACAGTGTCACCGTGCTGAAGTTTTGGATCTCCCGCAGCAACATCGCGGGCAGCCTTGTTTGGGTCGATTCGACTTCGTTGTTTCTCGGCGTACGATTTCGAGATCAGCTCTTCCACCGGAAGATCATGGAAGTCGGGGTCTGAATAAAACTTCGCACGATCAGCGAAGGCCAACTTTTTTGCTTCAACGAACAGATGCAGATACTCCGGGCTCTGCGCGCCCATACTGCTAACGTCGTAACCTTCCAAAACGTTCAGCATCTCAAGTGCGGCGATGCCCTGTCCGTTGGGCGGCAACTCCCACACGTCGTAACCTCGGTAGGACGTCGAGACGGGTTTCACCCAAGTTGACTGGTTGTCCTCAAAGTCCTTCGGTGAAAGATATCCTTCGTTTGCTTTACTGAATTCGACGATCCGCCGCGCTATCGATCCACGATAGAATTCGTCGCGGCCACCTTGCGCAATCAGTTCGTAGGAACGGGCAAGGTTGGGATTTCGAAACAGATCGCCTTCCGAAGGCGCGCGACCGTTGATCAAATAAGTTGCGGCAGAGTCCGGGTAGTTCGCAAACGATTTCTCTCCACCCTTCCAATAGCCAGCGATAATCTCGGTGACAGGAAAGCCGTTGCGTCCGTATTGGATCGATGGCGCGAGAATCTCGCTGAAGCTCTTTTTTCCGAACTTATCGTGAAGGGCAAACCAGCCGTCGACGCAACCGGGGACGGACCAGGAGAGCGGACCTTCGGTTGGAATCTCAGTGAGACCTCGGTCTGCGAAGACTTGACGATTGATCTCATACGGGCTCCTGCCGCTCGCGTTGAGCCCGTGCAATGTCTCGGTCGCAGCGTCCCAGTAAATCACGAACAGGTCGCCTCCGATGCCACAACTCATTGGTTCGACCAGTCCCAACATTGCGTTGGTCGCGATCGCAGCGTCGACCGCGTTGCCTCCCGATTTCAAAATGTCCAGGCCCGCATCGGCTGCCAGCGGATGGCTTGTCGCGACCATGCCGCTCGTTGCGATCACCGTCGAACGACTCTGATGAGGATCGCCGGATGGCCGATCGTACGGACCATCGGCGCGGGCCATGATGCAAATAATGGTCAGTTGCCACACTAGCGCGAAGAGAAAAGGTACCGGACACGAATGGCACTGTTGGATTTCTGTGGGTGCGAAGCTCTTCCGTTGACACGGATTGAATTTTCTGAAAAACTCACCTCGGTCATGAATGTGATTTGCGATTCTTGCCCCGTCTTGGCTAAAAAGTGACGACCTCCTTGGTACACACGCGCGTAAAATCCAAGGAGGGTTTCTCATGTCCTAGTCTACATCAAATGCTCCGGGCTTTGGAAGAAACGATTCTCGGAAAATTACCGAGTCGTTTCTCTCTTGGGGTAGACTGCCGTTCGACGGCGTCCTGACGAAAGAAAAGATTCACGAAGTCTTCTCCAGACACGACTGCCTATTCGCACCAGGCGGTATCTACAGCACCGCTGTCGTTCTGTGGGCGTTTCTCGGCCAAATTTTGCGTGATGGCAAACAGGCCTCGTGCCAATTTGCCGTCGCCTGCGTCATCGACTTTTGTTTGCTCAATGACCGATGTCCGCCGACAAAGGACACCAACGACTTCTGTGTTGCACGTATGAAGCTCAGTGAAGATGCCCTGCATGAATTGAGCTGCGAAATTGCATCCGAACTTGAGGAGGCAGCAAATCCGGCTCATCCGACGGAAGCGTGCGCCGACCCCAGGATCGAGGTTTTTCAAGGCATGGCTCCCGTGTCCCATGATTTGATAGGAAATCGTCCTTGGTGAACCGAAATTCGCCGAAATCCGCCGAAATCCGCCGAGGACCGTCGGCGCCATTGGCGCACCGGTTTTGCAGGAAGACGCTGGCGACCGAGATCTCCCTTGTCGAGTGGCACCTCTGCAGAGCTCGACCGCGTTTGTTCCGGCTTACGTAGTCCACCAGCATCCCTACTCAGGCACCAATCTCGTTGGACACGGGAGTCATGCCTGGAGAACCTCCGGCGCACGCTTCCGCCGGATGAACCCGAAAAGTGAGGTCCGTCGCGGTTCCGAAATTCATTAAACTGCCACCAGGAAAAAATTTAACATTGGCGTGACCCAATTGGTCGATATAATTTCTCGGTGGCGTGACCTTCCTTGGTGAAGACGATTCATGAATTCGACCAAGGAAGGTCCATGTCCATTCTATCAGCTGACTCGAAAGACTGCTTCAGTCTTCTCAAGTGATCCATGATTCAGTCGACGGATTTGCCGATGATGGAAATTCTTGATGACTTATTCGTGAAAGAGGTTTTTAGCGAAGAACCATTTCCGCTACGATAGTGACGATTTCCCCACCCCCGAATCGCCTCCTCAAAGACGACCTGCAATATGAACAATGCCATCCACTCATGTTTTGCCGTTTGCTGCGTGTTAATCATCGTGTTGCCTGCGACGCCCGTGCCTGCGGATGAGACGTTCGCTAGTGAATCGGCAACTGCCAGCGGTCATCAGCCGACCGATTGGGTGCAGTGGCGCGGTGCCGAGCGTCAGGGACACGTGATGGCGGCCAAGGACGCGCCTCTGCAGTGGAGCAAGGACCAGAGTATTCGTTGGCGAGTTGCCGTTGCTGGCCGCGGCCACGCGTCGGCGACCGTGCTTGGCGATCAAGTATTTTTGCCGACTGCTGTTCCGAAAACCCAAACGCAAAGCGTCATTTGTTTCGATCGTAAAACTGGAAAGACGCTTTGGAACCAAAAGATTCATGAAGGTGGCTTTAAGAGCAAGTGGGAACGTGAACCCAACACCAAAGCTTCCATGGCATCGTCGACGATCGCGACGGATGGCACGCGCTTGTACGTCAACTTTTTGAACGACAACGCCGTGCATACCACCGCGCTCGATCTAAATGGCAATCTCGTTTGGCAACAACGCATCTGCGATTACCAAGTCCACCAGGGATACGGTTCTTCCCCCACACTGTACGAGTCTCTCGTGATTGTTTCGGCGGACAACAAGCAGGGCGGCTCCGTCGTTGGTTTGGATCGAGAAACGGGCACCATCGTATGGCGACACGATCGCCCGAAGTTTCCTAACTATTCATCACCCATTGTCTTGTCGGTGGCTGGAAAAGACCAATTGATCATGACGGGCTGCGAATTGGTCACCAGCTTGAATCCCGCGACCGGTAAGGTACTTTGGGAAACCGAAGGCGCGACAACCGAGTGTGTGACCAGTCCCGTGACGGACGGCACGCTCGTGTTCACCAGCGGCGGGTATCCCAAAAATCACATTGCCGCCTACGCCGCCGATGGCTCAGCAAAGTTGGTATGGGAGCAATCGCTACGAGCCTACGTTCCGTCGCTGCTGGAACGCAATGGAATGCTGTACGTGGTGCTGGATGCGGGAGTCGCGATGTGTTTGAAATCATCCGATGGCGAAGTGCAATGGAAGAAGCGTCTGGGGGGCACGTTCAGCAGCTCGCCAGTGTTGGTCGGCGAACGAATTTACGCGACCAGCGAAGAGGGTGTCACGCACGTTTTCAAACCCGATCCAACGCAATTCACTCGGCTGGCCGAAAACCAACTTGGAACCAGTGTTTTTGCGACGCCGACGTTCAGCGGGTCGCACGTTTTCTTGAGAACGGCGTACTACGAGGGCGACGAGCGGCAGGAATATCTGTACTGCATCGAGTAAAAATCGCTCATTCCGAGTGAGAAATGGTGTCGACAATGAACGCGAGGTTGACGCATTTCGTGAGTTTCGGGGCGGTCGAGTCGTCTCCGGGAGCGACGCAAATCCGGTGAACTCCATCCTAGCTCAAAGTAGGTGAAGTCTCGTAGCCCGGAAAAGTGTCCTGTCCCTCTGTTTGCTGAAAGTGTCCTGTGCCTCTGTTTGCTCTCCAATGAAATTTCGACACGCGATGCGCGGCAATCGGGCCCGGGGACGAAACGATTACACCCAGGTTATCGACTGGGCTGAGCGAAATCGCAACGCACTACGCTTCTATCTCATTGGGCTGCCTCCGGGAAACCCAACGTTTGCAAGCAACCAGGGCCACCCTGCGTTCCCGAGACGCTTGCAGAATGCAAGCGGATCTGTCGCGGATTGTCCCCGTTACTGTCCCCCGGATAACGCAATGCACCCAAAGTTGCCTTCTTTCTTGGTTGCTGTCGCTGGTCGCTGATGAAGTCAAGTTTTACTTTTCCAGAAAAGTCTTGAGAAAAAACTTGACTTCGGTCAAAGTAGCCGTGTCTAACTAGAGAAGTTGACTATTCCTGTCACCAGATTAGGTACCGGAGCCGAGGCGATGAAGCAAAAGCACAAAGTAAACGTCGTTCACGTCGTCGCTTGATATTGCAACACCTGTCGCCGCGGCACCTCTTGGCGGCACCTCTTGGCGGCACCTCTTGGCGGCGGATCTGATCACCGAACAGTCGGTTCCACCAATGGATGCATCAACCGTGTATGACGTCAATGGCGACCAAGCGTTCACGACGATCGATGCCCTGGTCGTGGTGAACGCCGCCAACATGCGCGTCGCAGCTAATGATTTTCCGGATGCCGACATCGACGGAAATCAAATCATTGATTGGCACGACGCTGACATTGTGCTGGCATCACTCAACCAATTCCATTCCAACACCGGGTCTGTCAGTGATGCGTTCGCATCGCCGTCGGAACCGCTCGCCGCTTCAGGAGATTCGTCCCCCTCGAGCCCATCGGCACCCACAGGCACGTCCAGCCCCAGCGGCCCATCCGGTCCCACAACTGCCGCATCTCTGAGCGGTCCTTCGGGCCCATCAAGTCTATCCGGTCCTTCGGGCCCATCAAGTCCATCCGGCCCGTCGGGTCCATCGGGTTCCAACTCCATTCCAGAGCCAAGCAACGATTGGGCTTACACCATTCACGACCAGGACGCGACTGGCAATGTCGCCTGGAACGATGGCCTGATGCAGAACCCAACCGCTTGGCAAGACTACGATCTAGATACAGTCACGTTCGTCCTTGTTGACAATGTCAGCAATGGAACTTTAACGCTGGACTCTTCGACAGGCGACTTCACCTACGAACCCGACACAGGCTTTGTGGGAAGTGACACGTTTACCTACGAACTTTCAGACGGATTGGGAACAAGTACGTACACAGCAACAGTCCATATTGACGTCACCAACTCCATTCCAGAGCCAAGCGACGACTGGGAATACACACTTCACGACCAAGACGCGACTGGAAATGTCGCCGGAAATGATGGCCTAACGCAGAACGGCACAACTTGGCAGGACTATGACGGTGACACTGTCGCATTTGTCCTTGTGGACAATGTGGCCAGCGGCACATTGACCTTGGACTCCACTACAGGTGAGTTCCTGTACGAACCGGATGAACACTACGTGGGAACAGTCACATTCACATACGAACTCTCGGATGGTTTGGGAGCGAGTGTCAGTACGGCTGTCGTCACCATCTCGGTGGTGAACTCGGCCCCACAGGCGATGGACGATACGTTCGAGTACCCTAATCCGGGTGACGAGTATGTCGACATTGATGTACTTGAGAACGACTACGACTCTGAAGACTCACTGGAAGACTTGACTATTCAGTCTGTGACATCACCAAGTGATGGTGGGACGGCAGAGATTGTTTTTGACTCGACCGCAAATCGGTACAAAATTCGCTATCGTCCGCCGGCAGATTATGATATTTCTGATCCAACATTGGATGTTTGTTCAGTTGGCACAGAGCTTACCTACACTGTCGCTGACCCAGTGGGAGCACTTGCCCAAGCGGATGTCAAGGCCGCCCCCAAACGCTGGGATGCGTGGCGAGAGTACTCCCGTGGAAACGATGACCCCAACGAACCGATTTATGAAACCGGTAAAATCAAAGTAGAGCTGATCGGTGATACGACGCAGAAGAAAGTCAATTTGAAGTACTCGGGGACATCGACAACGAATTCCATGCTTCGCTGGTTCGACGACCCCAATGATGGCGTTCCATGGCCAATTCTTCAGAATGTCACAAACAATCCAAATGCACCGGGTGCCACTCCAGAATACCAAATCTATCAACCATACTTATTCCTTCAGCCTGGTGCTGGTGCTGTACCAGCCACCCCCACCGGGGCTAGCTTGGGGTACAGCAATGGCGCGCTATCGGCAGAGATTGAAGTCGCAAGCTGGACAGACGCCCCGACAACTCTGAGTGGAACAGCGTTTGTTCAGATGCAAGTCAATGAAATCTTCATCAATGGTCAATGGGTGCCGGTCTTTACGGATCCTGCGTGGTGGGCGGCCAACCCGCCGCCGCAGAATATTCCAACACGTCTGGCATACAGTGTAGTCCGCCAGACGATCCCTTGGAGTGTGACATTTCAAACGGTAGATGGTGCCCTCCATGAGAAAGAAACAAAGCTGGATGTCACGGAGAACACACTGGGTGTCAATGGAACTCAAGGGCAAAGCGTGACCCCGCTGAGAATCATAGATTCTTCTAATGGCGAAGGTGACGTCTACAAGGTTGGTTATCCAGTTCACCCGGGTGTTGTCAGAAAGGACGCCGATCCGAATGCACCTGGAACTCAGGATGACCCTAACACTCCAGGCGATCAACGTGAGGAACCTGCCACCGCGATACCTGACTGGAACACAAAGGTGAAAGCCAAGACGAAATAGCTGTGGTATCCTCAAGGGTGTGTCGATTCACCCCCTTGAAGAATCTATCTCCCCAGCAAAGAACCATGTACGTTGTCGCCATTGAGGTTTAGTTTCTAGGAGGACAAAATGGTTACTAGAGCTGTGTGTTTATCTCTTCTGCTTCTGGTTTCAGTTGCTTTGCTTCACGCCGAATCGCCGTATTTCCTGCGCTCTGAGCAGGGTAATGCGACATCTCAACACGAGCGATTGGCGGATGCAATTGTGGCTGGTAATCTTGCAGATGCCAGAACGGCTGCGGAGAGCATTGGCAATCCTCAATTAGTCGACTTCGATCAATTTCTGCTGAACAATGGAAGTAAATCCAACCAGCACATTATTCGCTATTTTCGCGATACGTACAAACTTTCTATTTCGGATCTGCAAATCGCCGTGATGAGCGGAAACCTCAAGATTGTGTCTGACCTACTGCCAAAGAATGATGCGACGTCATCTGACGAGTTGGGATCGCTCCCAATTGGAGGGGACTTTCATTCTCCACTGCGTCTTGCCATTGCACGCAGCGGTGTTGAAATGGTGAAGCTCTTGCTGGAGAGAGGCTCAAACCCTAACGAATCGATGGCACACTTGGGTTCCAGTTTTGTACGGGACGACCCGACACCGCTCAAGCAGGCAATTCAAGTTGGGAATGTGGAAATTGTCAAGCTGTTGCTGGAGTCCGGTGTAGAGGTCCAGCAATCCGCAATCGGATACGCCCCCGACGACTCAAACGGCTGGGACTTGGGAGCGAAGCTTTGGACCGCGTCAAAAGAAGAGCGACTTCAAGAGTTGAACGAAGCAGTAGCTGAAGGCAGGTTTGTCAAGTTCGACATTGAGTCGGCGAACGAGTTTGGTCCATTGTCCAAGGCAATTGGTGCAGGACGGGCAAGCGTCGTCGAAGCTCTGTTGAAAGCAGGCGCTGACCCGAACGTGCCCATTGGTGGTAAGACGACAGCGCTTCACATGGCGGTGCGCCAGGGGCACCCAGGTATTGTCAAGATACTGATTGAAGCGGGAGCTGACGTCAACAAACCAGACGCGTCGGAGCACTTACCGCTCAGCCTTGGTTGCCTCAAGGGAGATATCGCTGATTTGCTGATCGCGGCCGGAGCCGAAATGCGGTTGGAGACAGGTGCGGAGTAGTGTGGACTTACGCATGCCAGGGACGCGGGTTTCTTCTATGGGGCTTGACATCGGGACATTTTTGACCTGCTAAGCACATCGTCACAATTATTTCGGCGTAACCACGTAGCAGCGTCTCTCTGAGACGCTGAAAGTTGCGAGTCTCAGAGAGACTCGCCTACGTGAGGTTCTGCCGAACCTTTTCCGCCGATGTGCTTAATGGCACCTCAAGTTCATGAAAACGTCTTTAGTTACGGTAAAGAACACAGGAACAATAACTGACGTATCGGCGGCATCCTGAAGAAGACAAAGGTGTCGTACCGGACACCTTGTTCTTGGCGTCGCCGATAATGTCGAACAGGGGAGAGCTCACAAGTTGGGTGGAATGGGGCTAAGGAACGCGGGATCAATAACTGGTGTAATGGATCTTGTTAAAGATCCTTCCAACACCGGATCTTTAACAAGATCCACTACGTTAAATCCGTCACTTATTGATCCGGCGACCCTAAGGTGCGTCGCGATGCACCATGCTCAGGTATGAGTTGGGGATGTGCGTTGCATCGCACCCTACGGTCACTTACGATCAATGGCGTGCTTGCTAAGTACGTCACAGTTGGCAAAATTATGAATATAGGCAGTCTCCTAAATGATCCAGGCGGGGTTGTTGAGCAGAGTCGTTCAGCCGAAGCCGTCACAACTTTCCCGACCCTTTCTACAGAAGTAGGTGCATTATGACCCGTTTATTGCTAGCCTTCACCGTTTGGAGCTACGTAATCACGCCGATCGCTCTGTCGGCGGACGGTCCAGAGAGCCGCACGCCTGCGCTGCCCGTCGCTGCAAATTTGGCTCCCGTTTACGTTAAGATCATCTGGCCTGATGATCCCGCAACTCCTGCTAACGAGAAGGACCGCCCCGTTATCGAATTGTGGATTACCAAGAGCATCGAGAATCGTAACACGGCCAACTTTAGAGCGGTGTCCGACTGGGTGCCGCTCGCCGGGGAGCCTGACGAAACCACGGACCTGTGGGACGAAAACTGGGGCGTAGAGTTGGTCAAGGGACATCCTGAATGTTTCGGTCAATCAGACGTTGTCGAGCGAAAGGATGGCCGGATCAAGATCTCGTTCGATGGGTGGACTCTCGGAATGCCAACCACTGTGACACTCCAGGACGAACCGGGAAGCCGTGAGGTGGTCGCGATCACCCCGGCCAGGACGAAACACGGGGTGCCCCACATTGCCGTTTTCATCGGTCTACGAGCTAAGTAGTCGTTTTCGAGACTTGCGCGTACGATCTTTAACGCATTGGCTTAGAACATGCGTTCGCGAGTGTCATTGGGGGACGCTGAACGGGCTTCACGGTCGTGGCGGCCACTAGGTAACCACTGGACGCATTGTCATGAGTATTGTCTTCCAAGCAGAATCGACGTCCTTCCAACTCGGACGCTTTGCATTCTATACGGACAACCTCATTTTCCACCTGGAAGATTCGATCTGACGACCGAAAGACACCCTCTACCACCACTAGGCAGGAACATTCCGGTTGGAATCATGCTACTTCGATATCGAAACGCGTTAGTTGCTGATGTCCGATCCACAATCCAAGATCATCGAGGACCTTGCTCATCCGCTCTGGTTTCGACCGAACACGACAGCGAATCGGATCGTCGCGACGATACTATGCGGTAACAACCAGGCAATCGTTGCAGAATGTGTTCGTTCGGTCATCGATTGGGTCGACGTGTTTCTGCTGATCGACACGGGCATCACCGACGATAGCGTTCCAATCGCACGTGAAATCGCGGGCGACAAACTTCTCGTGCGGACGTTCGAGTGGTGCAACGATTTCGCACTCGCCAGAAACTTCTCGCTCGAAGCCGCCGCGGATGCAAACGCGACTTGGACGCTGACGATCGATACGGATGAACGCATGATGGTCTCCGGTTACGACGACATCGAAACGTTGCGTGCAGCACTTTCGTCCGACCCTGCCGTCCTCGCTTGGCTGGTTCCCGCCTGTGATGGATCGTACGACAAAGAACGACTCATACGTGTCCCGACTCGGCTGCAATGGAATGGGCGAACTCACGAGTCGCTCGTCGGGGCGGCGGCGAACGAGCGCCGTGTACTGCCCGGTTGGAAGTTTTTCGAAGAACGCAAGGCGCCCGAGCAGTTCCAGCACAAACTTCAACGTGACCTCGTCATCCTGGAAGAAGAGACGCGCGACAAGCCCCACAACGCGCGGTGGTGGTACTACCTGGGTCAGACGCATGAGGAGTTGGAGCAATACGCCGAAGCGATCGAAGCGTATCAACGTTGCTTCGAAATCCGAGACGGCTGGGCCGAACAAGCTGCTTGGGCGTGCTTCAACATGGCGAAGTGCCATTCGCGGTTCGGTCAATTCAACCGCGCCGTCGAAGCGTGCGCGAGCGGACTCGCTCGCCAACCCGCGTCCCCTGAACTCGCTTGGCAAGCGGCGTATTGCTGTTATGAAAACGGACGCGACCGAGACGCGATTCTCTGGGCAGAGGTCGCCGTGCGACTCGGGCGTTACGAAGGTTTGGACGCTGGCAAAGGAAGGGTCAGTTTTCGCAACTTAACCGGCTGGTACGAGGGCCCGTACGACGTCATGCGATTCGCATATCGTCGACTTGGCGAGTACGTGCAGGCGGACGCGGCTGAGCGGAAGTATCACGCGGCGAAAGAACAACGGCTGAGTGATTCCAACGATGGCCAACCGCTCACAACGACATCGCCAGTTCTTCAAACTGGCCGAACCGTTGTCGCCGTGTTGGGAACGTATAGCTCGGGATCGTCCGCGATCGCCGGCGTGCTGCATCACTTGGGCGTGGTGATGGGCACGCAGTTCCACGGTGGTCACTTCGAAGCAGCTTGGATGGCCGATCAACTACGCCGCTGGTGGTCGGAGCCGGACCTTGAAGAGTCGGCCACGTCCAAGGAGCGAATCGCGGTATTCAGGCAATGGATGCACGATAGGCAGGGCGACTCCCGGAGCGCCGTTGGCCTGAAGCATCCCTTGTTAGCACATCGTCACAATTCATTCGGTGGAACCACGTAGCTGCGTCTCTCTGAGACGCTGGAAATTGCGAGTCTCAGAGAGACTCGCCTACGTGAGGTTCTGCCGAACCTTTTCCCCCGATGTGCTTAGCACTCTGCTGCGATGACCTCGTCGAGGCATGGGGAAGCGAGACTAAATTCATTTGGTCTCATCGCGCACTGGAAGAGTCCATTGCCTCCCTTCAGCGGCGAGCGTGGTGGCCCGGCAAAGAACAAGCAATTCAGTCACGTCTCGATTGCGCAGCGGAGACCTTCTTCTCGAATCGCACTCACCTAAGAATCGATTTCTCCGACCTCAAAACGCATCCAACCCGCGAGATCGACCGCATCATCGCCCACCTCCAACTCTCCCCCACCGACGAGCAGCGTCAAACAGCGGTGACATCCATCGTTGTGTAAGAGGTCCTGTCTCTAGCGTATCTGCTCAATCGACTTAGTGTTGGGGCGACGTTCGAGAGCACGCAAGTCCTTTATGATCTCTTCTTGAAGTTCTTTGGCGTTGAAGCCACGTGGTGGCCTAGAAAAGCACTGTCATGGTCAAACGTAAAAATTGACGTGCGCGCGAACCGATAGCGGCACTATTGATCGGACATTTTTTTGGGAACTCGTTGTCCAATGATTTGTTTGCCGCCGGCACTTCTCGGTCAGTTTGGTGTGGTTCAGTCTCGCCACCCTAGTAGATATCCGAAGCTCAGTAGCCTCACACTGTCTTATCCGGCGTTTGAACCGCTGGCAAGAGTGTCACGCTTTTTCCACGGGCTTGTGATCAAGGCAGGTGCCTTGTCGATGCCCTCGGTGTCAATGGACGTTGTCAGTGTGCCTGGCGGCGCAAAACAAATCACTGCGGGCTACGAGCTTCGGACGAGTTTGATTCTACTTCAGATTCACGCCTCACTCCAAGCCGAATTAACGATGGCAACAATAACTCACCGAGGGATGCCACACCTCGGCGTTTCTTTCTTGCGTGGCCGTACACCAGAACCAGTCGGTGGTTTCGGTTGTGCGGTCGGGCGAGGTCGGTTAAGCACATCTGCTGAAAAGGTTCGGCAGAACCTCACGTCGGCGAGTCTCTCTGAGACTCGCAAATTCCAGCGTTTCAGAGAGACGCTGCTACGTGGTTACACCGAATTCATTGTGACGATGTGCTTAGCAGGCGCGCTTTGATGTCGGCTTACTTCTTTTCCAGCCGACGACGCGCACGACGCGTCCGTTTGCGGCCGGAGGCCTGGCGCCGTTCGTCTTGGCGGTATGTCCGAATCGATTCGGGATGGTCGGCCTTCCACACGTGCGGAGCCGGGGCGGCCCAGTTCGTTTCGCCATCCAATGCTCGCTCAAGAACGTCTTGCAAGTACGCGCTCACGTCCAGATCATTGCGGATCGCACTGCCGATGATTGTCATCATGTTCGCTGCTCGCTCGCCAGCGGCCACCGAGCCTTTGAATAACCAGTTCTTGCGACCCACTGCCACGCGCTTCATCAACTGTTCGCAGTCGTTGTTGTCGATCGGGATCGTCGAGTCTTGCGTGAACCGATTGAGTGCCTCCCAGTGACGGCGGACGTAACCTGCCGTCAAGCCAAGATTGCTCTTCGGTGAGACTTTCAAGGTCGTCATCGCGTCGCTTTCAAGGTATTGCTCGATCAGTCCGAGAACGTGACGCGATAGACTTTGCCGACGTGATAGACGCTCAGTATGGTCAAGCTCTTTGATCTGCTCTTGCACGTCGTAACGCATCCGGATCAACGATTCCAGCTTGGCCATTTGAATTGGGAACGCGCTGCGGCACTCGTGGATCTTACGACGCGCGTGCGCCCGGCACGCCGCAAACGTAATTCGCGAATCGCTTCGAACATCAATCTTTTGAAATCCCGACCAACAGTCTCCGATTAAGTTGCCTTCAAAATCACTCAGCACATCGTCCGGCCTGTCGCGGTGACGAGTGACCGTGAAGTCGAACGCCACCATCGGAAGTCGCGAAGCATCGTAGCCCCACATGTTCGCTTTGATGCTCGGCTTGCCATCGGCGATCGCTTTGGCGAGCACTTCACCGATCCGCGTTCCCCGAGGATGATCCGATATTCGATATTGCTGAGCGTGCTGCGACTGGGCGTCCAGCCGCTGCCGGCAAACATATCTTGTTGTCGGTAAAACGGTAGGTGATAGAGGTATTTTGCACCGACCACTTCCACACCAACCGAGGCGTCAAAGCGATCGCCTTGGAGCAGTCCGGTGGGCCGCTCAGGGCTAACGATGCCTGCGGTTTTGTCGACCCGATGGATGACACCTTTCCTGGTGCATCGTCCACCTGGAGTCGGCTTTTTGGCTTCAGTGCCATCGGATCGTTACCCGAGGCCTTCACCAGTTTCCATTTCTCTTCAAGTTGCGGATCCGTTTGGATTGTCGACAGCGCAACATCGGGTGTCGTCTGGTCATCCGTTTCCTTGTTTGAGTTCACGGCTGCTTGCGTCCAAGAAAGCTCGTCGGCATTCTTGAGTTCCTCCAGCCGACGTTCGATCACCTGATCGACGAGTTTTATCACTTCCGCTGGATCATTCCAGATGTCATCCTATCGCTCCTGGGTGAGTGGCAGGCAGATTTGTCGACTTCCCACGTCAGCACGTTTGCTTGGCTGTTTTTGCTTTCGACCACGTGGAACAGGCTGGCGTTGCTTCAAAGATTCCATTCTCGACTCCTTTTAGTCTCGCAACCAAAAGAATGACGGATTGGCGGTTTCGTCGCGACGCCGGTTTTCCCTCGTGTTTTCAGCACATAAAAAAAGCGTTCGAGTCAGCAACCTTCCCCTAACATCCAGAGCATTTGATGCGTGCTTCGATCTTCGCGACAATACTATTGTTTTGTGCAGGCGTTACGGTCGCGGAAGACCCACCCTCTGCCGACAATCCGCTGCCTCCCGCCGACGCGGCTGCCACGATGCAGGTCCCCGAGGGATTTCGTGTCACGCTGTTTGCCGGCGAACCTGATGTGAAGCAGCCGATCGGATTCTGTTCCGACGATCGCGGCCGACTGTGGGTGGCTGAAGCTTACAACTACCCCAAACATGGCACGGAGTCCGGCGATCGTATCGTCATTTTGGAAGACACCGATGGTGACGGACGCCACGACAAGCGAACGGTCTTCTACGACGGACTGAATTACGTCACGGGTATCGAAGTCGGATTTGGCGGCGCGTGGGTGATGTCGCCTCCTTTCATGTACTTCCTTCCCGATCGCGATCGGGACGACCAACCGGACGGGCCTCCCGAAGTCGTCTTGGATGGTTTCGGCAATCACGCCAACGCTCACAACATGGCCAACGGATTCGCCTGGGGGCCCGATGGCTGGCTGTATGCCACGCACGGCCGCACGAATTGGTCGATGATTGGCAAGCCGGGAACGCCCGATGATCAGCGAATTCGTTTTGACGGTGGCGTTTGGCGCTATCACCCCGTTCGCGATGTCTGGGAGCCGTTCGCGGACGGCACCACCAACCCCTGGGGTATCGATTGGAATGATTACGGTCACGCGTTTGTTTGTAACTGCGTGAACCCGCATCTGTTTCAAGTGATCCAAGGGGCTCACTACGAACCAGGGCGAGGCCGCAAAAGCAGCCAGTACGCCTATCAACGCATCGATACGATTGCCGACCATTTGCACTTCGTCGGCCTCGGCAACGTCCGCAACGGATTGGGCAGTGATGCGGAAGACGCCGCCGGCGGCGGACACGCCCATTGCGGAACCATGATCTATTTGGGCGACAGCTTTCCCACTTCGTATCGCAATCAACTGTTTACGAACAACATCCACGGTCGGCGGATCAACAATGATCTGCTGCGGCGAGCAGGATCCGGCTACGTCGCTTCGCATGGCCCCGATCTGATGCGCAGCAACGACCCTTGGTTCATGGGCGTGACGCTGGCGTACGGCCCCAGTGGCGAGGTCTATGTGAGCGATTGGTCCGATACCGGCGAATGCCACAGTACTCGGAATACTCGCAAGCACACCGGTCGCATTTATCGGATCACCTACTTGGACACCAAAACGAAACCCATCGAAGACGTCACCAAAATGACCAACCAGCAATTGGTGCAGCTTCAACAACACGACAACGATTGGTGGGTTCGTCATGCCAGACGTGTATTGCACGAACGTGCGCAAACCGATGACATCCGTGGTCTGCATGCGGATCTGCGGACACAAATGAATCAAGCGAAAACGACGCCCAAGAAACTTCGCTCGCTGTGGGCTCTTCGAGTGACGGACGGTGTTTCGACGAACGCGTTAGTGAAGCTACTGAGCGAGGACGATGAACACCTGCGTGCCTGGGCGATTCAGTTTCTTTGCGAAGATCGAAAGCCACCGAGGCACGCTCTTAAACAAATGATCGAACTTGCCGCGAAAGGCGATTCTCGACTCGTTCGACTCGCTCTGGCCAGCGCTCTGCAACGTCTTTCGCCGGACGATCGTTGGCCGCTCGCCGAAGCACTCGCCCAACGCCGTGACGACGTCGATGACCAGAACCTGCCACTGATGAATTGGTACGGAATCGAACCACTGATTGAAGATGATCTGGGCCGTTACGTCAAACTTACCGCGTCGTCGGCAATCCCGCGGATTCGCATCAACATGTCGCGGCGAATCGCCTCGTCGCCAATGTCGGAGGAAGGACTGGAATTGCTTTGTCAAGCATTGGCGAGCCCCAATGTTTCACATCGCAAAGATCTGTTAACCGGCATGCTTCAGGGGCTGGAAGGGCGCCGAAAGGTGACGATGCCAAGCAGTTGGCGGAGCGCCCACCGCAATCTCGACACGAGTTTGGATCCTGAGACGCGCGAAAGGACAGCACAGCTTGCGTTGATCTTCGGTGACGAAGATGCCAAGCGATCACTGGTCATGCTCGCCGACAATCCGAATGCCAATCCGGAAATACGAACACGAGCGATCAATGCGTTGGTGGCGCGAAAGATCGACGACTTCGGTGAGTCACTGCTTCGCTGCTTGGATGATGAATCGGTCCGTGAGCCGGCGCTTCGCGGTTTGTCCGTTTACAGACCGAACCACGCGGGGGAAGAAATCATTGAGCGATACATCGATTGGCCCAACGATCACCAACAAATCGCGCTGGCGACCCTGGCATCTCGAGCCACTTGGGCCAGCCAGTTGTTGACGGCGATGGAAGAGGATCGAATTCCGGCTCAAGACTTGACCGCCTTCACCGTGCGGCAATTGAGTGCGATTGAGGACGAAGCGATCTCCGAAAGACTAGGCAAACTGTGGGGCAAGGTTCGCAAAACACCCAAAGACCGCGCCCAACAGATTTCCAAACTCAAATCGTGGCTGACGCCTGAGGTCATCGCCCAAGGCAACCAAACTCGCGGCGCTGAACTATTCAAACAACAGTGCGGAAAGTGCCATCGTTTCTTTGGCGAAGGCGGAAAGATCGGTCCCGACATTACCGGCGCCCAACGCACCAACATCGACTACCTGCTGGAAAATATCGTCGACCCCAGTGCATCGGTCTCCAAAGATCATCAGATGCAGATCATTTTAACCAACGATGGTCGCGTGATCACGGGGCTCATCGAATCCGAAAGCGAACGAACTTTAACGATCATCAGTGTCGATCAGCGAATCAGCATCCCGCTGGAGGAAGTGGAAACTCGCAAAACGTCGCCGGAATCGATCATGCCCAGCGAGCTCCTACAAAACATGAGCGACGCCGACATACGCGATCTATTCGCGTATCTGCAAAAGTAAGCGACAGCGAATCAATCATGAACGTAGTGGACGAGGCTACGAGTCCCACAATCAAGGGACTCGTAGCCTCGTCCACTACCATTCAACGCGTTTAATCGTAGCGGAACTCGTCAAGACTTTCGTTTTCAGATGGGATCGAAACTCTTGACGAGTTCCGCTACGCGTATTATTCATTCGCTGTCGCGAAGCACTCGTGCCCTTCTTGGTATCGTCGAAGACCCCATCACCATATCGCCAGAGGGTGATCACGCTCGGTGAGCGGAAAACTCACCGCCCGGCTGCCTTGACAATGCGATTGAAACACGCTGCAAATCATCTCGACCGTCAAAGCACCGTCGGCGGCACTGCATAACGGTTGACGGTCTTGGTCGATCGCAGCCACCAAATCAGCAGCGGCTAAATCGTGATGATGGACGGCGTCGATCAATTCGGGATTAGGCTCGGGGACATCAACGCCGCCACTGGTGATCGGCAACCAAATCCTTGGTTGATCGACCGGTTGAAAGGGATTCCCAGGAATCAAGTAAGCAAGCGGCGTTTGATCGGCACGTATGCTGATCACGCCTTGACTGCCGATCAATTGCAGACCGAAACCGTGACTTTCGGTTCCATCATTGGCGATCGAATCAAAGTAGGCGGTCACGCCGCTATCGAATCGAAACCGCGCATGCAGTTCATTGCCAGCCAGTGGCCCCAAACCTTCGGCACCGTCGCGGACGTCATCTTTTGTCACGCGACGACCGTCCTGCAGTAACTCGGCCGAACACGACTTAGGTCTGCCACCGAAGTAGGCGGTCATGTTCAAAACGTGCGACCCCAACACCCACAAGTCTTCTCCGCCGCCGCGACGATCTCCCTTGCCGCGACCACGAATCTCCAACAGGCGGCCGATGCGACCTTCCTTGAGCAATCCGGCGACAACCTTCATCACCGGGTGATAGCAATTGCGGTGCGCGACTGCGACATAGGCTTTGTATTGTTGACAAGCAGCCAGCACGTCATCGGCTTCCGCAGGCGTACCCACAAAGGGCTTCTCCACGTAAATGCCTCTCGCTCCGCACTCAATCGCAGCCACAATCATGTCCCGATGTTGATCGGCGTGACGAGGGCAGACAGCGACGATATCGGGGCGAACTGCTGATAGCATCTTTCGGTAGTTACTGTAGCCCGCAGATGAATCAAGCTTCAGTCGTCCGATCGCTTTGGCCAATCCAGCTTCGTTGGCATCTGCGACGGCGACAATCTTCGTCCGATCAAGACGATTCCAGACCGTATCTAATCCGTGTCCGTAGTCACCACGACCGGTATGACCGATGACGGCGACTTGGTAGGTCGGCGATCCGGTCTCGGCGTTCACGGTGGCCACCGATGCAGCCAACCCTAATGCACAAAGCGAAAAACGACGTCGGTCCATATTAGGCTCTCCCTTCAAACGATGAATTAATGAGGTTAAAACACCGCAGCGTTAAACGAAGTGGATGGTCATGATCACCACGACATTCCAACCAACGAAAAAAGCTTTGATGAACCATTAGAATAACGCCACGGGCCAAGCGATGTGTCGATGGTGGGGGCGAATGCGAAATTGATCAGTTCTGCGACGTGAACATCAGCGCCGGTAAGCCGTCTTTGTTGAATAGGTTGGCGAAGTTGCTGTTCTTGCTAAGGGCGTATTGCACATTGACCGGCTCGGAAACATCGGGGCTGTTGACTAACACCGTGTCGCCGTCAATCGTCGCATCTGCCCAAGCCCATTTGCCATCTGCTCCGCTGATCGCGAAGCCACGGAGGGTGTCGGCGTGCCGAAACGCCAGCCCCGAGGCAACGTTATCGAACATCACGCGAATCTTGCCGCCCTCGGTCTTGTGCGATCGGTAAGTTGGCCCGCAAGTCACCACGTCCCTCTCGTACACCGTGCCCAATGCGACGCGGCAGGCACGCTTGCCATAACCGGACTTGTTCGCTGGGTGGATACCAGGCTGAAGATCAACAGCCGTCACCAAGGGTGCGTTCTTGATCGTGCCGATTTCGAGATGACTCAGTGGATACGCCAACGTTTCGGGGCGACTCCATTGATTGGGTAAGGTTTTGCTGAACGCCAATGCGCCTCGGTTCACTGGGTTGTTAACATCCCAAGCACAGCCACCGCCGCTGGGCTTTTGGACATGCAGGAAGTGAAAGTCGCCTTGGCCCCAGACTTTTCGCCAACCATTAATCAAAGCGCCCATCGTGGCGACTTGGTCCACTCCAGACAGACCCGTCTTTGATTCACCCTGATCCCACAGCACGCCACGGATGCCATATGGGACCTTGGGCTGAATGTGTCGCTCATACAAGTCGGCCATCTGGAACGGCTTGCGAAAACGCGGCGGTATCTTGCCTGCCGCCTTCGCTTTCTCGGCTGTTAGCTTCCAAGCTGCTTGCGCTTCCTCGTTGACTTTCGTCAAACTTTTTAAGGAATCGGTGCCGGAGGCAACTTTGATTTGCGCCATCATCTGTTTGTCTGCCACGATCATCTCTTCGTTGAGCCAACGACCCGATGGTGTTCCGCCCACCGCGCCAACCATCAAACCGGTCGGCAACTTCAATTCGTCGTGAAGGGCTTTGCCGAACGATAGGTGAATCGCGGAGAAGCCTTTCATGGTCTCGGGCGTGGCAATCTGCCATCCACCGCGAGTATAGAGCCGCAGCTTGGGGTACGGGCCGCCGTCGATAATGCTTTGCAGCACGGCGTCATTCTTGGCGTACCCACCGGCGTCTCCTGCCATGTTCGATTGGCCCGAACCGAGCCAGACTTCGCCAACCAGCACGTCCTCGAACGTAGTCACCGAGTCGCCGCTGGTCACGGACATCTCGCTGCTGACGCTACCATCGGACTTGATCGGATCAAGCTTCACACTCCAGGAACCATCATCGGCTGCGGTTGCGGACTTGTTTTGACCGGCGAACGATACGGTCACCTTGGCGCCGGACGTCGCCTGGCCCCAGACCGGCACGGCCAGGTCTTGCTGCAAGACCATGTGGCTACCGAACATCGGATCGACCGTTAATTGGCCCAGGGCGACTTGAGCACTGCAGACAAACCAGAGTAGGGCCAGAGCCAGGCCACGGCAGAAAGTGTTGATGAGGGCAACCAATGCTTGAAAGTGAAAGGGAATCGGATCTGAGCCGGTGAGCGGAATGACGCTCATTCGACGACAACGTCACATTAAAGCGTCGCAGCAGACACAATGCAACGATTTTACTGTCGAGTTCTTTGTTTGTCCGCGTCGCCGAGCGACCCGACATTTTGTTCATCATCGCCGATGACACGTCGCGTGGCACTTGGCGACAGCGAGACAATCGAACTCGCGTTTAACCGTAGCGGAAGTCGTCAAGACTTTCGTTTTCAGGTGTGATCGAAACTCTTGACGAGTTCCGCTACGCGTCTTTTTGTTTCGATGTCGCTTATTCAACGGCGAGGCCCGTAGTGCGGCATCGGCTGGCCAAACTCATAACAACCGAGGTCCGGTCCCGTGCCGCTAAAGTTCTCCGTCACTTGTGGCAGGGCTACACCGGCATCGATGCACTTCGCGTTACGTCTGAGCCGCAGATCGTAATCCGATGGTTGATAGTTTTTGGCTTGCTCGGGTGGATCCGCCTGGGCAAAGATATCATAGTCGACTTCGATCCCATGCTTTTCAAGGCCCGTGGCCCGATTCAGTTCTTGAAGGGATTGGTAACGGCCGACGTTGCGATCCGCATCGTTCCACTTGAGGAATCGCTCTGTTGAGTTGCGTCGATAGCCGTTGTAGTCAAGCGTGCTGTAGGGCGTGGGGCTCCCGGTTTCCATCGCGTAGTTCTGGGCTCCCATGAATAGGTTGTTGCGAAAGTGCCCGTTTTGCCAGATCGAGGGCGGCTGGAAACCTTGTTGCGCGCAACAGACGGTATTGTTGTAGGCTAAGATCCCGGCTGGATAGTTGTTCAATTTGAAGGTGAGGCTGGTGATGCTGTAGGCCTCGTTGCGGATCAGATAGACGGGGCCTCCGTAGAAAGGCTGAGTCGACAGGGCCGTGTGCGTATTATAGCACCGATTGCGGTAGATGCGTATGTTGTGGCAACCGTAGTCCGCCTCGATCGTATCATCTTGAGCCCAGGAGAGATCATTGTTGTAAAAATCGATCGCAACGCAGTGTCGCTGGACATCGGCGACCGGCGGTCCAAAGTTGGCGATCGCCAGTGAATCACTGAAGCGTGAGATGCGGTTAAAGCAAACGACGTGTCCCTGCCCGTAGACATTCACTCCCGTGTGACCCGGTGACATGTACGCCTCGGGACGCGGGTACCAGGTTTTGTTGATTCCCTGGATATTGTTATCAGCGATGTACCAACCTCGCGAATTTTCCGACCCGGTATTGATACCGTAGACAACGTCGCGAATCTGACAGCGTTTGACCGTGATGCCCTTGGAGCCCGGCTTTCCAGCGTAGATGGCAGTACGCCCTCTGCAGAACGTCAGGTTCTCGAACATCAAGTGGTCCGCATGGCTGATGCGTACCACATCGGATTTTTCACCCGGTCCATTGGCTTCCAAAACCGCCTCGCCGTCTCCGACTCCGCGGAAGACGATCGGCCGCCCTGGTTGACCCGACTTACGAAGCTCAAACGGTCCCTGGTACCGGCCGGGATGAAGTAGCAGGATGTCTCCCGGTTGCGCCGTTTCGTAAGCGGCCATCAGTCCTTTCTCGGGATCAACGTGGATTGTTCGCCCGCCCTCGAAAGCGACTGGCTCACCGATCGTGGCGACGCTGACAACTTTTGGCGCCGTCGGAGCGCCCCCGTCGGGATCGTGCATGGTGAAGCGGATCAGGTATTGCGTTGCCGGCTTTAGGAACAGCACACTGCCGGCAAAAAGATTCCCCACGCGATAAGGACCATAATCTTGATTCGCGATTTCATGGTGCACACGAAGCATCGGCAGAGCAACCTTCCAATTGACGTCGCCTGCTCGACGATAGTCCACATCCACTCGTGCGTTACGATTGCTATCGCCCTCCACGTACCAGCGAAATCCAACGTTCTCTAAGGTGGGCGGGTCGACGAGAAATCGACCAGCCCGAATTTCATCCATGCGTGTACCCGGTGTGACTCCCTTGATGGGCTCCTTGGATTTTCCGATCAAGGGCGGTTGCGCACCCACGCTTGCGATGGAAACGACAACAATGACCAATGCGATTACAAACTGCGGCATTATCTTGACTAACTGCGACATTATTTTGGTTCAATCGAGAGTAGCGGTACTTCGGACACGAAAGCAAAACGCTCATCGTACGCTCATCGTACGCTCATGAGTTGTCGGTGGGGACAGGCATCGTTCCGGCGGTCCTAAAACACCGAAATATTTTCCTAAACCTGCATAGCAGTTATTCCGGAGGCGGTCGAGGCTTGCCACGAACCTGAGGACGACCACGTTTTCCAGTTCGCGGAGCTGGAGCTTCGCACCGTCGTGAGTTCTTGCCCAATCGCTCAGTAACGTGCATCCCTTCCGGCATTGCCGCTAACCAAGCATTAACTCCGTTTTCTATCGATGCGTGCGACGAAGCTTTTCGGGTTCATCCGACGGAATCGTGCGCCGACCCCAGGATCGAGGTTTTTCAAGGCATGGCTGCAGTGTCCCATGATTTGATGAAAAATCGTCCTTGGTGAACCGAAATCCGCCGAGGACCGTCGGCACCATGGGCGCACCGCTTTTGCAGGAAGACGCTGGCGACCGAGAGATCCCTTATCGAGTGGCACCTCTGCAGAGCTCGACTGCGTTTCTTCCGGCTTGCGTAGTCTACCAGCATCCCTACTCAGGCACCAATCTCGTTGGACACGGGAGGCATGCCTTGAAAACCTCCGGCGCACGCTGCCGCCGGATGAACTTGAAAATTGATGCGATGTCCATTGAAAACGGTCTCCATTTTGAGTTTTGAAACAGGTGAGAGCCTGCAACTTGGGGGCCGTTTTCCTTATCAGTATTTGCTGGCAAAGCACTTAGGAAGTGCGAAAGTCGAATTTAGCGAGTACCCCTACTCTTAGGGTTCGGAGAACCGAGCGACATTCTTTGTTCCGGCAGTGCTTACGTAGGGCTGGCAAGGATGCCAGCGTTCACCCCGCAGGGATGCGGCCAGTCGACGCTCGGTCGGAAACCACGCACTGCACCGGAGGTAATTCGATTAAGTTCAACGATCATAATCACCGGAGACGGATGACAGGAACGGCGTGTTCACTGTGCGTTGGTTTTGTCGAAGGCAATGCCAGTTTCATGATGCTTACTTGCCACCGGCCTCCGAATGCAGTCTCTGAAACAAATCCAACAACGCCGCCAAGATCTTGGTGCTCGCGTCTTTCTCAACAGAGCTGGTTCCGAGCCAAGTCTCGTACCCTCCTAATCGATGCTGCACGGGAGTCGGTAAATAGCCGAAGGAACCGTTGGCCAGCTCGATCGGGAAGGTGTCTGCCATGGGACTGAGATCTTTCAGCTCCAAGCCTATTTCGGTAAACGTCTCGAACGGGATCGCAGCGATCCCTAACTCGCCGATGCCTAGAGCCTGCAGTTGAATGTCAATCTCTGCGGGAGCTTCTTGGATTTTCGCGATTCGATCTGCATAGATTTCTTCGCGGTTCTGGCGACGCCCCGGAGTCTCGTCCTTGCCACGGAACACTTGCTCGAAATGGGCGATCATCTCGGGCGTGGGCTGCCTGGTTTTCAGCGTCAAATTCACCTTCTTGGCGGACAGGGGAACCCAATCATGGAACTCGATCTGCTGGTGCGATTCGAAAACGCGATTGGCCACTTTCTCGGCAACTTCCTGCATCTTCTCGTAAGGTTTGTACTTCCGCGGGGAGCGGTCGGTCCGGCGGGTCGATCCAGTCTGGAACTGCCTGCGGGTGGATTCATCTGAACCCGGTCGAGACCACCGAACGGATTGCTCAATAAGCTCGCGTCGGTGACAAACGAACGGCGGTTGAAGACCTCGGACGGCTCATCGATCTTCCCCCAACCCATTCGCGCGGGTTCTAAATTCGCAAATGCGCGGCGGATCCCGTCGGAAATGCGTCGAGCAACAAATTGCTGGTAGTCGGTGAGTTCGGTTTCAAGGAACGTTTTGGAGGCCCCGCGCGCGGTCGTCGCTGAATGGGTGTGCGTCGCCGCCAACAGCAGATGCGACGCCGGTATCCCGAGGGCATCGAGTACCTGCTGTTTCGCTAGGTCGAACACTTCGGCGGGGATACCGACGTTGTCGCAGAGCACGATCGCGATCTTTTCGGCACCGTCGTCGAGCACGAGACAGCGAGCGTGCCGTTCGTCATGAACCTCAGTGGCAGGGACCGGCACCCATCCGCCGACAATCAATTCGCCGAGCCGTCTCCGTCTTGGTTTTTCATCGGCGGAGCGATCCGTTGGCCGATCGGGCTCCCATTGGCGACTTCTTTCTCGGCGTATGCACGGGTCGGATCATCACGGCTACAATCACAATCGTCACTTTTTTCGAATGGCACGGGAATCATTGTTGTTCCGCGTTTCCCGTTCGATTTCTTCAACCACGAGTACGCTTTCGATGCCCCATCGATTTTTCGCCTGTTTTGTCACCGTCTTTTGCATGGTAATCACTTCCGTCAACCCCATCGCAGTCGCCGACGACGAACTCAATGACCTGTTCGATGGCAAGTCACTCGACGGATGGGAAGTTCGTCCCAGTAAAGATGCCGACGGACACTGGTTTCTCGAAGACGGCGTTATCGTCTGCGAAAACAGCAACAAGAAGGGATCGCACCTTTGGACGACAAAAGAATACAAAGACTACGAACTGGAACTCGACTACCAAACGTCGTCCGAGTACTACGACACCGGCGTCATGCTGCGCGGAGACGGGCACCAAGTTCAAATCGGCATTTCCGGTAGCCTAAAAAAGGACATGACCGCTTGCATTTATGCCCCCAAGGACAAACGTGGAAGTTACCCGGGGCAAACAGACAAAATCGCAGAATTTCACAAAGTCGGAGAGTGGAATCATTTGCGAATCATTTTGACGGGGAAACGCGTGCGAACGTTTCTCAACGGCGAACCGTTCGTGGACTACACCGGCGTGGCGATCAATGATTCAGGTCCGATCGGATTGCAGTTGCACGCCGGGCACCACATGAAAATCCAATTCAGGAATGTCAAGCTGAAAGAGCTTCAATAACGACCCACCTTTTCTTAACCCGATGCGTTCGTTTTGAAGTTGCGTTTTTAGCCACGGGAGTGATTCCTGGGGCTCACGCCCCAGGCTAAGCGACAACGAAACAATCATCCGAGTAGCTACGTTCGTCAGAACGTGGATTCCACCGTCTGGCGACGGGAGCTACGTCACTCGATCCATCACCTGTTGCTCCCGATGTGCTTAACGACCGCCCTTCGGCTGTGCGCTGATCGTGTTGACAGGCATGGAAACGGCATCGTGTCGAAATTCGATCCAATTAGACTGCATCGGCGGGTCGATCAAGCGATTAGGATTCGCTAACGTTGCGATTGACCAAGCCTGTTTCCCCTCGAACCCGATCTAATACGGACGTGACCATGTCAACCTCGGCGACCCACTCGAACCATTCCGACTCCCCCGACGCCAGCGTTTTCCTCGGCTGCATGCCTGCCGTGATGACGCCCTGCGACTCTTCCGGCGACGTTGATTACGACATGCTCGTGAAGACCTCGTTGGAATTAGTCGATGCCGGGATGTCGGGGGTGGTTTACTGTGGATCGATGGGCGATTGGCCGTTGCTCACTGACGATCAGCGACGCCAGGGCGTGACGCGATTGGTGCGTGCCGGTGTGCCGGTCGTCGTCGGTACCGGAGCGGTCAACACCGCAACCGCGTGCGAACATGCCGCCCATGCGGCGGAGGTCGGTGCGGCAGGGTTGATGGTCATTCCCCGATTGCTCTCGCGTGGAATCTCCTCACCCGCTCAGGCGATCCACTTCTCGCGTGTCCTCCAGGCCGGTGCCGGGTTGCCCTCGGTGATCTACAACAGTCCCTACTATGGCTACCAAACTCGAGCCGACGTGTATTTCGAACTGCGCCGCGAGCACCGCAATTTGGTCGGGTTTAAAGAATTCGGCGGTGCCGAGTCGTTGCAATACGCGGCCGAAAATATCACGTCCGCTCCCGACGGCGGGATGCTGTTGGTCGGCGTCGACACGCAGGTCTATTACGGTTTCGTCCACTGCGGCGCGGTGGGGTCGATCACGGGCATCGGCAATTGTCTGCCTAAGGAAGTGCTGCGTCTGACCGAGCTTTGCCGGCGAGCCGCTCAAGGCGACGCGGTGGCAAGAACCCGCGCGTTCGAACTCGACGAAGCGTTGAAGGTTTTGTCGACGTTTGATGAAGGCCCCGACCTAACGCTCTATTACCGATTACTCGCGTCTTTGACCGGCAATCCGGCCTACGCCAATCCGATGGACCCCCATGATCGGCTCAGCGATTCACAACGACACTACGCCGAACAGCAATTAAGCTTGTTCCAAACCTGGTACGCAAATTGGCCCGGCGCCACCGACACCGTTCCTCTCGATTGATGCACATTCTATGATTTCAGCTTCCCGTTGCCTCGCCCTGCTCACTCTCTTGATCGGTGGGGTGGCCAACCCGTGGACCGTTCCTACCTGCGACGCCCAAACGCCCCAACGGCGACCGGGCACCCTGAACCTGCAGATCAGTCCGCAATGGTCGGACGCCGAGCACTTCACGTTCCGCCGCCAATCCGCCGAAGGACCGACCGAAACCGTTCGTGTCGATGCCGCCACCGGCAAACTCGAAGTCGTCGAAACATCGGCACAACCCAAAACAACGGGACTGACCGGAGACCCGATCCCGCGATCTGGCTCCGCGAGCGTCGACACCGAAATCGAGTTCGTCAATCGGACCGAGCAGATCGTCGAACTGAGGTGGATCGATTCCTCGGGCGAGCGTCGCGGCTACGAAAAACTATCGCCCGGCCAATCGTACCGACAACACACCTTTGCCGGACATGCTTGGGAAGTCGTCGACGATGCCGGCAAGTATTACGGCGGAATCGTTGCCGACACCCAAACCCTTTCCGTTGAAATCAAACAGACGTTCCCGCGTCCGAAAAAACAACGCGGTCCGGGTGCTCGTCGAAACCAATCCGCTTCGACCGGCAGCGACCGATACGAAGTTCGCATCCACGAGGGCAAACTTCAACAACGTACAAAATCGCCCGAAAGCGGTGAATGGAAAACGCTCGATGTCGATCCCGAATCACTCGGTGAATCCGATTCGCTCGTCTCACCCCAACTTTCACCCGACGGACGCGTGGCGGTCGCATGGGTCAAAACGCCCGGCGATCGCGGCGAGGTTTTTATCATCGAATCGTCACCGAAAGGCGGCGGGCGGGCCAAACTGCAACAACGCGTCTATCCGCTGCCCGGCGACGCGATGGACCAATTTCGCTTAGTCGCTTTCGAGACCGAAACCGACAAACCGCTCTCGATCGAACTGCCCGTTATCGATTTCGGTTACCCACGCATCCGGTGGCGACGAGGCCACGAAATGTTGATCGAAAAAGTCGACCGGGGACACCAACGTTTTCGCTTGTTCGCGATCGATCCGTTGCAGAAAACCGTTCGCACCCCGATCGATGAATCCTCGGACACGTTCATTTGGACGACCCACGGACCAAGCGTGCCGTTGGTGAAGTACCTCGACAACGATTCCGAAGTGATCTATTCCAGCGAGAGGGAGGGATGGCGGCATCTGTATTTGGTGAATCTCGACGCGGATCTCAGTGACGATCCCGGCGCCGACGCGATGCAACCGATTACCAAGGGCGAATGGTTGGTTCGCGGTATCGATCACATCAATCCAACCGAGCGGACACTCGACCTCGTTGTCGGTGGTTTCCATTCTGGGCAAGATCCTTATCACCAGCATTATGTTCGCGTCGATTTCAACGGCGAGAACCTCACCGCATTGACGCGGTCCGACGGCGATCACACGGCCCAGTTTTCACCGGATCGAACATACGTGCTCGTCACCCACAGCCGTGTCGACTCGCCGCCCGTGCATGAGCTGCGCCGCGCCTCCGACGGCGAACTGATTGTCGAACTCGCACGCGCCGAACGGGTCGGACCGGCAGACGAACTGCCTCGATTGCCGAGCGTGTTTTCCGCCAAAGGCCGTGACGGCAAAACCGACATTTGGGGCCTGATCAGTTTCCCGCCCGACTACGATCCGGCCGCAGACAAAACCTACCCGGTGATCGAATCGATTTACGCCGGGCCTCATGATTCCCACGTGCCGAAACGATATTCCGGCAGTGCCCTCAACGCCGACCTGACTTCGCTCGGGTTCATCGTCGTTCGGATTGACGGGATGGGAACGGCGAACCGATCCAAAGCGTTCCATGACGTTTGTTGGCACAATTTGAAGGACGCTGGTTTCCCCGACCGGATCGCCTGGATGCGAGCGGCCGCGGAAGAATATCCCGCCATGGATCTGTCACGCGTCGGCATCTACGGCACCTCCGCCGGCGGCCAGAACGCCTGCGGTGCGTTGCTCTTCCACGGTGAGTTTTACAAAGCCGCGATGGCGTCGTGCGGTTGCCATGATAACCGCATGGACAAATCCTCATGGAACGAACAATGGATGGGCTATCCGGTCGGCGATCACTACGGCGAATCGAGCAACATCGACAACGCCGCGAATCTCAACGGTGACCTGCTCCTAATCGTGGGCGAACTCGATACGAACGTGCCACCCGAGTCGACCGTGCGACTCGTTGACGCGCTGATTAAAGCGGACAAAACGTTCGACTTCCTCATGATCCCAGGACTCGGGCACAGCGACGGGGGAAACTACGGACGGCAACGCACCCGCGATTTCTTTGTCGAAAAACTCCAGCCCGAATTGCCCGCGACGAGCGGTGCGAGTGTTTCGGCAGCTGAGAACTTGTTTCAGCAAATCAAAGATCTTGGCAAATCCAGCCCGTGGGATGCGATTACTCACCGCTACACCGTCGACCGCGATCTGTTGATGCGGCGGCTGCCGATCGACATCGCACCGCAACGAATCGGGCAGCTCGATCACTTTCTCACCACCTGGCAAAAAACGATCGAGTCCCATGCGGAATCCGAACTCGGCGAAACCGATCAGAAACTCCGCCGAGCATTGCTCGGTCAAATCGAAACCGATCGCAAGGCATGGACGGTCGATCGCGATCGCTCTGAACAACTCCTCGCCCGTGGTGAGTTCGTTTCGCAGTTGATCGATCTATGTGAGCACGGTCGTCGCGGCCGGGCGATCGATCATGCGGTTGTGGCCACCCAGCTCGCCGCGATCCTGCTAACCATTCCCATCTCCGACAAAGACCAGACGGCGTCCGAGTCCGACGAAGCGGTCACTCGATCGGCGAAAAAACTCGCCAGAGAATTCGACTCCTGGCGACAGTTTTATGCCGACTACGATCCGATGTTCGATTGGCGGGTCGCCGACACGGCGGACCAACTCAGCACGAAATTGAAAGCGTGGGCGAACCAGGTCGGCAGCGACCCGAAAACCAAACCGGACTCCGATTTGGTAGACACGCCGAAGTCACCACCGCAGCACGGCGACACGATCAACCTGTTCTCTGTCTCCTATCCGGAACTGGATGTTTACCTGCAACGTCCCAACGCGATCATGCCAGCGGTGCTACAGTTTTACCGCGACCAAGCTCGGAAAAACTCAGTGGGTTCCGATGAAAAGCTCGCCGATCAAACGAAACTCTTAACATCCTGGAATGAATTGCTCAACGCCCCCGAGGTCACCGAGCAGATGTTCCCCCAGTGGTCTCGTAGCGATCAGATCGATTTCTTTTTGCTACGTGCCGAAGTCGAGTATCAAACCGAATTGCTCGATTGGCGAAAATCGCATACACCCCAAATCGCGAAATCCAACGACGGCAGCGGTATCGAAGGCAGCGTCGTCGGACGCGAGCGATTGATGTTCGAACTCAAACGCGAGTTCATTGCCGACACGCCCGAAAAACTGATCGAACTGGCCGAACGGGAATACGAACAATGTCGTCAAGCGATGATCGCGACGGCGAAGGAAATGGGATTCGGCGAGGACTGGCAAGCGGCTGTTGAGAAAATTAAAACGCTGCACGTCCGCCCCGGCGAGCAACCCGAACTGATTCGCGAAACCGCCGACGCATCTCTTGCGTGGTTGCGCAGGCACGGCGAAATCACGATCGATCGGCTCGCCGAAATGAGTTGGCGAATGGAGATGATGAGTCCGAAGCGGCAGTTAGTGAACCCGTTCTTCACCGGCGGCGAGGTGATCAGTGTCTCCTTCCCGACGCGGCAGATGTCCGTCGACGCTCAACGACAAAGTCTCCGAGGGAACAACCAGCCGTTCGCCCGCGCGACCGTGCATCACGAGTTGATCCCTGGCCACCACTGGCAGTTCTTCCAAAACGATCGCTATCAAACTCATCGCCGTGGTTTCAGCACCCCGTTTTGGTTAGAGGGTTGGGCGGTGTATTGGGAATTCATTCTTGAGCGAAACGGGTTTGTTCAAACCCCAGAAGAACGAATGGGATTCCTCGTTTGGCGAGCCCATCGCTACGCTCGCATTCTGTTTTCGTTGCGGTTCCATCTCGGCCAATTGTCGCCGGACCAGTGCGTTGATTTTCTCGTCGAGAACGTCGGTTTTGATCGTCTCGGCGCCGAGGCGGAAGTCCGGCGCAGTGTCGGTCCGAGCTACCCGCCGCTGTATCAAGCCGGTTACATGCTCGGTGCGATGCAACTGCAACAACTCGCCGGCCAGTGGGAGCAGAACGCAAGCGGCGACATGCGAGCATTCCACGACGCCGTCACGCAAGAAGGCAACCTCCCGATTGCGCTGCTCGATGCCACATTGTCGGGCAAAAAATTATCCGCCAACGAACCACCGCAATGGCAGTTCGAACAGGATTGATTGATTGAAAAATGATGCCGCAACGTTACGACGAACACCTGAAAGAAATTGAAAACGAAGGAGAAGAACGATGACTGGACGAAGCAAATGGTCAAAGATTGAAGAGCAGATGTCGCCAGAACGGAAACAGCAAGTTGCCGATGGCGTGCGGCAGCTAGAAGCTGAAATGGTGCTGGCTTAACTTCGCAAACACAGCGGCATGACACAGACTGAACTTGCCAAAGTGTTGGGTTCATCCGACGGAAGCGTGCGCCGACCCCGGGATCGAGGTTTTTCAAGGCATGGCTGCAGTTTCCCATGATTTGATGAAAAATCGTCCTCGCCGAACCGAAATCCGCCGAGGACCGTCGGCACCCTTGGCGCACCGCTTTTGCAGGAAGACGCTGGCGACCGAGATCTCCCTTGTCGAGTGGCACCTCTGCAGAGCTCGACTGCGTTGCTTCCGGCTTATGTAGTCTACCAGCATCCATAGGAACCAATCTCGTTGGACACGGGAGTCATGCCTGGAAAACCTCCGGCGCACGCTTCCGCCGGATGAACCCGTTTCTTTAAAATAAATCAAAACTGGCCTTTTTCAACCTGCGGAATGTGAGTTCCACAGTTCGACCAGATGGGCTTCGTAGATGCAATCAGTCATTGATCGAGCGGTTGATCGAGCCTTGCATTCTCGGCGAGAAAGCTGCGGAACAGACTCGTTAACCCGGCGAAAATCCCGATCATCCCGCCGAGATAACTGGAGTTGTGCATCGCCCCGGCGCATCGAAAGGCATAGGCGTCAGAGATGACCGAGCCTCGGAAACGAAATTCGTTCACACCGTTGGATGGGATGATCATCGACGCGATCGCCCATCCGCAGGCGCCGAACAGGATCGTCGTCAGGATCACGACCACGAACGCTCGCAGCACGCCGACGAGATACCCTTTGTCGCAGCGAATCAATAAACCGGCGGGAATCAAAAAGATGCCGATCACGATCCCCATCCACCACGAGGCGTTCCATCCGATGGTCGCGGCGCCGAGGCGGTGATGAAAATGAGGCGACACGCCAAACTGTTGGAATTTGAACTTCGTAAAATACTCCGGCGATACCGTGTAGGAGATCTGATTGTGAAGTGCTCCGAAGATGCCCGAGAGCACGCACGCGAGCACGAACAGAAAAATGAAAAACACGAACCTCAACAAAACCGATACTCCGGATGACGAAAATTTTTGATCGCAATTCGCTAACGCGACGCTTGGTAGATCTCGATACTTCGGTGCCCGGCGGGGCAGACGATGAGCGATCCATCCGAGTTCACCCCGAGAGTCTGGATATAGAAACTTTCCGTGACGGGGAACGATTGAACTCGCGATTGTGTTTTGGCATCCCACAAACTGATCACGCCATTGCCACCGGTGATCAGGTGCCGACTGTCGGGGGCGAAAATGGCGGACCACCCCGTCTCCCGGCCTTCGAGTTCGGCCAACTCCGTTCGGGTTTCGAGATTCCACAAACGAAACGCATACGTATCGTTGACCGCCAATAACAAACCGTTGGGTGCGAACGCGGCCGATTGACCGGACGCGTGGGATTTGCCGACCTGAAATGCCTGGACCGTCTCACCTTCATCGAGGTCGAGGATTTGCAGTGTCTTGCCGTCCGTCGCCATCAACCGTTTTCCTGACGGCGAGATGAACGTCGCTTTGATTTTTCCATCGAAATCCGAGAGTGTTTTGATCTCCTGTCCGGTTTCAATTTCCCAATACCTGGCCACTTTATCGGCGCCGCCGGTCAGCACAAATTGACTGTCCGGCGAGATCGCCAGGCTCGTCAATCCCCGAGAATGCCCGGCGAACTGATGTCGCAACGTGATTTTTCCCTGCTCATCAATCAGGTAGGTTTCCACGACACCGCGATCGCCACCGAGCAGAATATGTTTCCCGTCGGGAGTGAACCCACAAACGTCGACATCGCCGAGATGACTCATCCGCTCGGTGTCAATCAGAACTCTTCCACTCTGCAGTTCGATCAACGACGCGGATGCTCCCGAGCGACCAATCAACAGGAATCGATTGTCCGGGGAGATGGCGACAGAGGCAACGCGCTGAGGCATGTCAGACAAACCGAACACCCGCTTGAGTGGTTTGCGGAAATCCAACGGCCCGGATGGTCGTTGGAGATATGACTGATCCGCTTCACTAAGTTTCGCGATCGGAACTTGAACCACCTTCCCGTCGGCTCGCTTCAAGAAAACGTGCTCGTCGGTCTTGCGATCCATCGTCGCACTGATCGAGAACTTGCCGGTTTGATCTTTCCATGTTCGCAGCACGGGCACCGGTGTCTCGTCATCGCTCATGGCACCGGGCCACTCGGCGGCGTTCTCGGATTCGTTCGCCGCGGTCGACGCTGAATCGGTCGACGACATCATGCCCTTCTGGGGACGAGTCGACTTTTCTTCCGCGATCGGGCGATAGTCGGCAACGTTGTCGGCGAACGCCCGTGCGGTGGTTTCATTATCGAGATCGCTGAGTGTTTGATTACGGATCGCGAGTGATCGAAGTGGCACGCGTTCTTCACGCGCTCGGCGTGCATCGGCCATCACCACGCCGGCATCGATTCCCGACGTACTCAAGAAATACGCTTTCTTCCATCCGCTGTAGTGTTCGAGCAACAGCGGCGTCCCTTTGACTAATTTTTCGGTGCCTGACGGCAGTGCGGTTTGCAAGGCCTCGGCATCGTCATCGAGAACGAGTTTGCCATCGGGCAGTGTGCGGAGATTGATGGAAAACTGCTCGGGGTTGTCGCGCATTTGTTTCATCGTCGACTCGGACACCGCCAACCAGTCTTGCCGGCGCGCCGGGACGATTCGTTGCAGTTCGTCCAAAACCACTTCGACGGAGGCGGAATTGAGAATTGAAACGACTCTCGCCGGTTGCCACCGGCCCGCACGCCCGACCATCACAGGGGCGCCGGGGACGAACACCGTCGAGGAGTCCGAACGCACGTATCCGTCCGGAACGGTTTCCGGCGGGAGCTTGCTCTTGCGTTCGAGTTCCTTCATCGCGATCTCTTCTTGCGATGGCGGGCGAGCCTGCAATTGCGTGCTAACGGTGCCGTGAACCACCGGATTCGAAATCAGAAATCGGTTGCCCCTCGAATACAGATCGGGTGCCGTGGTGAAATAAAACTGAAACCCGATCTTGCCTTGGCCGCGGTTGAGCGTCGATCGTATCCGAGCGAATTGGTCCTGTAAGCGAATCGTTCCCGACTGCCCGATCCGAATTCCAAAGCCACTAATGTTGACCGGACCTTGGTCGGTTCTGACTGCCAGGACTGGATTCCCGGTGCCTTCGCGAGTGCGTTGGTAATCAAAGGCGATGGTGTCGCCGGTAATGCCCCGTTCGGATCTCAGGTTGCTCAATTCGTAAAACATCGCATCGGCAGGCGCCTCGATCAAATCTTGACCATCGCATTTTCGAGCACCGCCCCCGATCATCATCAGGGCGATCATGCTAAGAGAAAATGGTAACCGCATCATGAAAAAACTCGTTAACTAGAGAAATTGATCCTTTCGGGACTTCTCCAGTGTAACGAGTTTTTCGTTGTCTTTCTCGAAATGTTGTCGACGCGACGTCTACATCATTTTCTGCTCCACCTTGACGGGGTCACCCACGTCGATCGCTGGTAGCGTGTCGACGCCTTGACTGACTTCGATCTCGACCGGGGTGGTGGCCTCGGCTTGGTATTTCGGATCGATTACCAGGAAACTCTTGCCAGTGTTGGTGGAGGTGGGATCGTCCCCGATCCCGGAGGAGCTTCCCTCGGTCAGCTCTTTGTAGAAAGTGATTTTGTAAGATCCGGGAACGACACCCTCGTACTCGCCGAGTGTTTTCAGACTGACTTGCCCGGTGGCATCCGTCACACCGCCGCCGGACCAACGACTATTCGCCTTGTCCTTTGCGATGAGTTGGACGCTCGCTCCTTCGAGCGGAGCACCTCCTTGAGTTACCGACAAGGTGAGCGGCTGGAGATCGGGCATCCCTTCCGGTTTGGTCGATCCCGAGCAACCGGCGAAGGTGAACGAGAGCAGGGCTGCGATCAGGGTCAGACGTAAACGAATCGGTTTGTTCATGAGTGGCGTGGGGATATTAAGTGAGGTTTCAAAAAGAATCGCAATGCAATGATCATTGCGCGGAGGACTCGCTGTAGGTGCAATCGCTTACTCAAGCGAACGGGTTTCCTTTCCTTGAGGTGTTCCGATCGCTCCCCAAATTCCGTAGGGGCTTTCACCGTTCGTAACTGAGACCGCGTTGCTGTTGCCGGCATCGATCGACTCGGTAATGAAGCGAACCGAACCGTCGAACATCAGGGTTTGAACGCCGCCTTGGTGTTCGCTCGACGGAGCGTAGGTACCCCAACTATCATTGCCGCCGCCGAAGGCACACGAGGGCGAGTTCGGTGGCAGCGTGGTGGTGAATTTATTGTTCGCGGTCCGGCCATCGCCGAGAATCAAACCTCGCCAAACGTCAGCGCCTGAGAGATATTCACGGGGATTATCGACGGCCCGAGGAACATTGATGCAAGGGCCTGGGAGCGAGCGTGATCCGTTATAGATTCCATTGAAGGCCGCCACATCACCGCGGATGGTCGCCAAGTCGCGAGGGGTACCCGCGACTTCGCTCATCGCAATCGTGTTGGACGTTCCATCGAGAATGTCTTTGAACGAACGCTTCGACGCCCGCATGTCGTTCTCAAGGGCCGGCAGGAACATGCTACGCACGTCGCCACGGGCGATCGCCGATCCCTCTTGGGAATCGACCCGACCGTTGTGCCAAAGTTCATCACCAACGGAAAAAACGTACAAACATTTTGAGATGCCGTTGAGGGCCGGGGCATCCCCGCCTGCTGCCGAAGGACAAATGAACGCTGATTGCGGGCCCGCGTTTCGCAACGTCGGGCTGTTCCATATCGCCGATCCCGGTGCGGCGATCTCCGCGTCTTGGGCAAAACCCTCGTATAGGCTCGTCATCTCGATGAAGGGCAACAGAAACATCGCGGCGCCGACATGACGTGTCCCGCCCCAACTGTAACCCTCGAACGAAACCGCACCGGCGGGAAATTGGTTGTAGGCACTGTGGTAGTTGTGCAATGCCAGTCCCAACTGTTTCATGTTATTGGAACACTGCATCCGTCGGGCCGCTTCGCGCGCGGCCTGAACCGCTGGCAATAACAATCCGACCAGGACGCCGATAATGGCGATGACAACAAGAAGTTCGACCAGCGTGAAGGCTGTGCGGGGATCAGAATGGCGTTTCATGATAGATCAGCTTTTCGAAAAAGGTTTAGCGAGTCGACAACCGTTGAACGGATTAATTTTCTATAATAATGTAGCAATCCTCGTTCCGCAAGCCGAAGGAACGCTTTGTATCGACACTCCTAATTTAGGTCATGATTTTTCGTCGGTCGGTGACCGGTTGCCCATCTCCCCTTCAGTAACCACTCAAAGAGTGCTCCACACTCCTTGATGCCATTTTTCGAAAGAAAAAGTATTTTGAAAAACATAGGAAAAGACCTGGAGGGCCGTCCATAAACGCATCCAGGCGATGCCGGCGTGCTCACGATATGAGCGACATCGAGCGTCGCTGCCTACGAGTTAAGCAGGAAACCAGTTAGCTTACGCATCGAGTGCTTTACTCGTCGCGGCAGACGTTGGTAAGTTTGCCAATGCCGGGGATCTCGACGGTGCAGACGTCGCCGTGTTTCAGGAATCGAGGCGGAGTGCGAGCGGCACCAACCCCGGGCGGTGTGCCGGTGAAAATTAAATCGCCGGGACTCAGCGTCATGATCGCGCTCAGGTGCGAGATGAGCGTGGGAATGTCAAAAATCAATTGAGCCGTTGTGCTCGATTGAACCTGTTCTTCACCGAGATCCATTCGAACGCTTACGTCGGCAGAGTTGCCGAACGTCTCTTTCGTCACGATGGCCGGGCCGACGGGCGCGAACGTATCAAACGTCTTGCCGAGCAACCATTGGCCGCCCGGGCGTCCCTTCTGCCAATCCCGCGCCGAGACATCGTGGCCGGCGGTGAACCCGAAAACGTGATTCATCGCCTCGGATTTCTTCACGTGCCGGGCCGTGCGTCCGATCACTACAACCAGTTCGGCTTCGTAGTCGACTTGTTTGCTGAGTGAGGGCAGCACGATCTCATCGCCGTGCCCGATTAGGCTGCTGTTGAATTTGCTAAAAACGATTGGTTCGGTCGGCGGTTCGGCACCGGTTTCGATCGCATGGTCGAGGTAATTCAGTCCGATGCAGATGATCTTTTCAGGTTGATGAACGGGCGGGAGCAAACGGTCCGGAGCGCCCCGCCACTGGGACGCCTTCGGAACGGGAAGACTCGCGATTCGTTCGCTCGTCCACTCGAAGAGCGATCGGCTCTCAGCGAGCGATTCTTCGCTCGCCTCGTCGAGCAGTTCACCGAGCGGGCAAACTTTCGCGATCGATTCCGAATCGCCGTTGGGGGATTGGTAAATCGCAACGCGGACTCGTCCAGACGGTTCGCTGTATCGACAAAAAGCGGGCATGATGAGGTGAATCCGAGAGGGGGGAAGATCGCACTATTTTCAAGTGGGTGTGTTGCAAGGTTAGTTCTCGCCGATCTCTGAGAGTGCCTGATTCAGGATCGCAAGTAGGCGATCCACTTCGGTTTGCGTTTCCAGGTCGAGACTCCATGAATTTGGTTGGCGTCGCCGATCGGTCGTGAACAGTCCACGTTTTACCAGAATGTACTTTTCGATAGCGAGAAATCCGTCCATCCCCGCTTGAAGTTGCAATGCCACGATTGCACCGATGGGGAAGTAAATGCGATACGCCGAGACATCGTCTCCGTTTTGAAGTGCGTTCCACAGAGCCACGATTCCATCAAGTAAATCCATGCCGGGCATGGTGCCGATGACGCCCCGCCGAAACGCATCGATCAGCAGGCTGCCACCTGACCCATCGAACATACCGGCACGACCACCGCTCGCGTCTCGAAGGTCGGAGAGGTTGGGTCCGATGGGCGCTCCTTCGGGTTTGAACAGGATCTTCTGCGGACCGTATTGATCGAGCAGGCGAACGTAGAAATCCGTTGGAATCGAGGCACCGACATAAGACGAGGCGTCCTGAACGATCAGCGGCACGGGAACGCAATCCGCTAAGGTGCTGAAGTAGTCGTGAAGTGCCGTCAATGGCAACGCGGTTGCCACGGGGGGAATCGCCATGATGGCACTGCATCCGGCATCAACTGCCTCTTTGGCAAAGTACAACGCCTGTTTCTTGCTCTCCGCGCCGACGCTGGCCACGACGACCCCGCGGCCAGCCGTCATTTCGACAATGAGTCGATTCAGCGTGACGCGTTCTTCCGACGTTAGCCGCAGAATTTCAGAAACCATGGCGGAGCAAACCCCGTTGCTCCCTTGTTCGAACGCCCAGTCAATTTCTCGTCGAAGGCTGTCGTGATCGATTTCGTCGTGGACGTCAAACGGAGTGCTCAAGACTGGCAAAATGCCTTCCATTTTCGATGTCATTGCAATGTTCTCTATGCTTCGCGATTGAAGTTTGGGTCACAAGTGGGAAATCGTGGGTGCTCAATTCTGAAGAGCGTCGATGGCGTCAATCATCGCCTTGCCAATTCGCTCCAGGCAACCACGATCGAACGGGGTCTGCCAAACGGGATAAGCATCCACATCATAAAGAGGAGCCGGAGGCAAATAGCCGACCCAGCCGTTGACGAGGTTCATGCAGACGAGCGCCTGGTCAGGAAACCGGCTTCGCAACTCTTGCTGTAACTGCGAGTACGCTTCTCCTGGACATCCGACCAACACTGCGTTGCCGATTTTCCAAGCATGTACCGCAAGAGGAAACGAAGAATCATCGCCGAGAGATCGTCGGATATCTCGCTTTCGCCGCAGCCGTTCCTTCAAGGCATGGTCGTCGCACGCCAGTCGTTGCTGCTCCAGCACATCGGCGCTCGGCCAGTCCTTCAGGTCCAGGTCCACGGTCACGACGACGGCTTGAAGCGCCGACGAAATTTCACAGGGTTGATATCGCCAGAGGGCCAGTGGCGCGCCGGATTCCATCACTCCATCGAAACACAATTGTTTTCCGACGGGATCCATCTCTTCCAAAGTGGCCAGGGCGGCGAAACCCAATTGCCGTCCATGCCGATCGGCCACTTCGGCATCGCCGACGTATTGATACCGAGGTGCAAGATCTCCCGACATCCCTTGGAAAAAGAAAGACATCCCGCCGGTTGCCTTTTCAATTGTTTCTCGCATCGCTCCGATGTAATCGGGAGAGATCGCTGTGTTTTCCCATGCCAGCGTTGTCGGGTGACAGGCGTAATTGACCAACGTCGCTCGGAGGGCTCCCGACGGATCGGTGATGCGTCCGAGCAGCAGCGTGTCGTCGGCAGCGATCGCGGGATTGAAACCGCAAATCATCCGATCGGAAACCGGATCCGGGTCGGGTAAATCACGCACGGCCGCGAGTCCGCATCGACCGTAGTGCCAATCCAGGATGGCCTCATCTGCCTCCGCCAACGCTCGGGCGGTTGCGGAAACGGCGGCCTGGTAAACACGCTCGATCCAAGGCTTCAGCAGTTCACCTCCCGGCCACGATGGATCCGGATGCGCCAGTGGCGCCGACGAGTGAGTATGACTCAATGCGAAAATAAGACGTGAAGATTCAAGAGCGAATTCACTGAGTAGTCGTTTTTGAATCTGAGTAAAAAAATCCATCGATTGCCACCAACCGAGGTCCGCTTCGATCAAGACAAGGGGCGTGCCACCGGATCGTGTCGCCATCGTCAAGACCGAGAGTGTCAACGGGCGGTGAATCGAATCGGCGGTCTCGTTCTTGGCGGCGCCCCAGTTCCGCGAATAGATACCAACCGGCGGCGTAATGTCCTCACGGGCGATGCCGATGCGGCCTCGGAACGAACTGGATTGCCGGGCGGGGGAAGGTCGATTCATGGTTGCCTACCAATCACCAACGCTGCCGTCTTGATAAAATACACGTTGCGGAACCTCCTGCTCAAACGGGTGTTTTTTTACTTCATCTTCGTTGATCGAGATCCCGAGTCCCGGTTTCATGCTGGGTGTCACGGTGCGGGTTTTTTCGTCGATAATGAATCCTTCCTCCACGATATCGTTGCGCCATGGGACGTCGTTGTGAACGGACTCACAGATGATGTAACTCGGTTGAGAGAATCCGAATTCCAATGAAGCCGCCGTGCTGACGGGGCCCTGCGGGTTGTGGGGAGCGAGTGCGATTCGATGGGCGTCGGCCAGTGCGGCGATGCGGCGGGCCTCGGTGAATCCGCCGCAGTGGGTCAGGTCGAGTTGGCAGACCTCGCATCCTCGTGCCGCAAACAGATCACGAAATGCCGCCAAGTGCGTCACGCGTTCCCCCGCCGCGACGGGCGTCGCGATGGCCGCGTTGATGGCAGCAAGTCCTTCAATGTTTTCCGGCCAACAAGGTTCCTCCAAGAAATAGAGTCCATACGGATCGAGGGCCTTCGCGAACTGCATCCCCATCGCCGGTGAGGGGCGTGCGTGGCAGTCCACCATGATGTCGATGTCCGGGCCCACTGCCTCTCGCATCGCGGCAACGCACGCATCGGCAGCCTTGATCGGTCGGATGCCTTCGATCGGCATCGTAGGCGGCACCGCCATGGACTTGAACGCCGTGAAACCATCTTCAACGGCTTGTCGGGCCAGATCCGCGAACTGCTTCGCATTGTCGACCGGCGTCTCGTAAAAACTTTCGAGATCGCCGCCGCCCAGGTGACAATACAACCGGATCGAATCTCGAACGGGTCCCCCCCACAGTTTGTGGCAGGGAAGTCCGCACGCCTTTCCAACGATGTCCCACAACGCGAGATCGATTCCGGAGATGGCCGTCGACCGTGTCACGCCGCTGCCGTGCCAGAAGTGCTGTCGCCACATCATCTGCCAGAGATGCTCGACACAGGTCGGATCCTCGCCGATCAAGAGATGCGAGAGATCTTCGATCGCCCCGACGACGCCGCGAGTGTGCCATTCAAGTGTCGCCTCCCCCCAACCGTACAGCCCCGGTTGATCGGTGAGCACCTTGACGAAGATCCAGTTCCGCATTCGGGCATGGCAGATATGCGTTTGAATTGCTGTGATTTTCATTTGGTTTCGAGCAGTTCTCGCCGGGATAGCACGTGGGGTGGAAGCGGACGAGCCACGTGTTGCCGCGATCGTTTTTTTATTTCCTTCGCATGATACTTGTCTTTGTCACCGAAGACAAGTACATTGAGGGCATGTCCATCGCCACTTATATCAAAGAAGATCTTGCCGCTCAACTCGAGTCGGGGCGGAAGATGCCGGTTCAACTGACGCTCGATTCACTCGCGGACTACTACAAAGTCAGCATGACGCCGGTCCGTACGGCCGTCGCGGAATTGATTGTCGAAGGGCTATTGCATAAGGGCGAGAATCATCGACTCGCCGCGACACCCCGGGTTGGTGAAAAGGCCGGGAAGTTTCGCAAGTCCACACCGCCCGAGTCGCCGCGTGATTCGTTTGAAGTGATTGCCGATGACTTGGTGCGGCTCAGTTTGGGCGGGGAACCCGTCTATTTGCGTGAGGAAGCGACAGCCGAGAAGTATGACATCAGCCGGTCCGCTATTCGCAATATCCTGCATCGACTCGCTGGCGAAGGCGTGCTCGATCACATTCCCCGACGCGGCTGGCGGTTGCGTCCTTTTCGGCAGGACGATCTCCATGCCTTTATTGAGATACGAGAATCGCTCGAGCTGAAAGCATTGGAATTGGCCCTGCCGAAACTGGACAATGGCGAACTAAAACGCTTGCTCGAATTGAACCTGCCTCCGGCCTCGGCGAGAGCCACGCCCTGCGTCGATGAGTCATTGCATGATTACTTCATCACCACCGCAGGCAACACTTACATCCAGGGCTTCTTCGACCGTCAGGGTAGATACTACAAACTGTTGTTTGCCTGGGAGGACGGCGAGCGTGATGTGGCCATCGAGACGCTGCGCCAGCACCACGAGATCCTGACGGCTCTGTTGAAGAAGAACTGGTCAGCGGCTAAGAAATCGTTGTCACACCACATTCGTCATAACCACCCCATTTTATCCAAGGAATCGAACTGATGAGCAACCCACTAGCACGACGTCAATTCTTGCAGGCGGTTGGCCTGGGCACCTCAGCGCTGGGCGCCTCGGCGATGAGTTTTGGAAACGCGGCTTTCGCTCAGGAAACGGCTTCACCCCCGAGAGACGCCAGCGGTCAAATCATTCCCGGCTTCGAAAAGAACCAGGCCGATCCCAACGCATCCCAAAGCTGGCAGCCGTTTTCGGATCGCAAGGTTCGTGTCGGCATTGCTGGCTATGGCTTGTGCCGGTTCGGAGCGCAATTCGGTTTCCAGGATCACCCCAACGTCGAGGTGGTGGCGGTGACGGATTTAGATCCCTCCCGCTGCGCCGACTTGGCGAAGGCGTGCCGCTGCGAGAAAACCTACCCGTCGCTTGAGAAGATGATTACCGACGAGAGCGTCGAGGCCGTCTTTATCGCGACGGATGCACCCAGTCACGCGCGGTTAGCCATCGAGGCACTGCGACACGGCAAACATGTGGCGTCGGCTGTGCCCGCATTTCACGGATCGATGGAAGATGCGGACCGCTTGTTCGAGGCCGTCCAAGAAACCGGCATGAAGTACATGATGTTCGAGACCTCGTACTACCACGCCGAACTCTACGCGATGCACCAACAGTACCTAGCTGGCGAATTGGGGAAAATCATCTATTCCGAGGGTGAGTATTTTCACTATTTCGGAGAACCTTTGGGGGGCTACAACCCGAAGACGAAGCAAGTGGACACTAACGGATGGCGGAAGGGGCTGCCGCCACAATATTATCCGACCCATTCTAACGCCTACTATATCGGTGTCACTGGCGGAAGCTTCACCGAAGTCTCTTGCATGGGTAACGGCAGCAGCATTCCTCATCTGCAAGCGGCGAACAACGACTACAAAAACCCGTTCGGTTCTGAAATTGCTTTGTTCCGCACCAGCGAAGGCGGTATGTCGCGGATGGCGGTTTGTTGGGACATGCCTTCCGCTCACGGCGAGCAAGGACGTGTTTACGGAGAGAAGAAGATCAAAGGTCAGGTCAATACCAACCGGCCACCTCTCCCACCAGGCGTTGCCGGCGGTGGACATGGCGGGTCGCATGGTCATCTGACGAATGAGTTTGTCGACGCAATCCTCCGCGATCGCAAGCCTTGGGTGGACGTGGCCCAAGCACTCAACATGACGGTAGCCGGGAATGTGGCTCACCAATCGGCCCTCAAGGATGGCGAGTTGTTGAAGATCCCCCAGTACGTCTTGTAATGGTAGTCGAATCGTTTCCGTTGGCACCGCTTGATTATGCAGCGATCGGTGCCTTCTTCGCGATGCTTTCCATTGTGGGGTACTGGGCCGGACGTGGCGAGCAGGCCAGTAGCACGGATTATTTTCTAGCCGGGAAAAAACTCCCGTGGTACGTCGTCGGCGGTTCGTTCATTTCTTCGAATATCAGTAGCGATCATTTCATTGGTATGGTCGGTTCGGCGGTGGTGTTCGGGATCTCCGTCTCGATGCTGGAATGGGGGAACGTGATTACGTTCTCGCTCCTGATCTGGTTTTTCATCCCCTTTCTGTTGTCGGCCAAGGTCTTCACGACACCGGAGTATTTGGAGCTTCGATTCAACTCCGCGATGCGGCAGATCTTTGCCGTCGTCACGGTCATTAGCAACGTGGTGGCGTTCCTGGCTGCGGTTCTCTACGGCGGCGCGCTCGCTCTGGCAAGTCTATTCGGTTGGGATCCCTGGTTCGCCGTGATCTCGTTGGGAATCGTCTCAGGTATTTGGGCGATTTGGGGCGGATTGTCGAGTGTCGCCTGGACCGATTTATTGACGGTAGTCGTCATGATCTTGGGAGGCCTGACTGTTACGATTCTTGGTCTCGACGCATTAGCGGGCGATGACGGATCCCTGATCGATGGGTTTCGCACGATGATCGAACGCAATCAAGCCACTCGCGGCCAATGGGCTGAGGCCGTCAATGTCAACATCAGCAATCTTTCCGGCGGAGACGCCGATTCGTACAACCGCCTTTCGCTGTTCCAGGGCGCGACTCATCCGATCGTCCCGGCGATCAGCCTGATTCCGTTTATTCTCTCAGTCAGCGTTTGGTACAACGTGTTGAATCAGTTCATGATCCAACGTGTGCTCGGGGCGAGAAGCGAATACGATGCACGGATGGGGATCGTGTTTGCGGGTTGGATCAAAATAATTTTGCCTTTGATCACCGTCCTGCCGGGGATGATTCTTTTCGCGATGCATCCTGAAATTTTGCTGGGGCCTTGGGACCAGGTCAAGCCCGAAGCGGACAAAGGTTACGTGCTGTTGATCCAGTCGCTGGTGCCGGTGGGGCTGCGTGGCTTGCTGCTTGCGGCGCTCTTCGGCGCGATTCAGTCGACCGTCAACTCGGTGCTCAACTCGACTTCGACGATCGTGACCCTGGACATCTACAAACGGATGTTCCGTCCTCAAGCGTCGGATCGGGATCTGGTCAGGGTCGGAGTGATTTCGTCGGTCATCATTCTCGCCATCTCCATTGTGTTAGGCGGATTCGTCGGCAAACTGGGTGGCAGCTTGTTTGAGTATATTCAGTCGCTCTACGCATTCTTCGCGCCTCCGTTTGCTGCGGTTTTTGTTCTCGGCATCCTTTGGCGACGGATTAACGGCACCGGCGCTTTAGCGACGGTCATTTCGGGATTCTCGCTTGGGATCGCAATCAAGCTGTATCTGAATCTCGCCGCCACGCCGCCCCCATGGTTGGTGCCCTACGCCAATCAGGCATCGATCAACTGGTTCTTCTGCCTAGCGGTATGCAGCGGTGTGAGTTTGCTGACCGCCCCTCCCCGGGCTGATCAGGTCACCGACCAGCTCACTTTTAATTGGCGGAAAATGAATCTATTGAATAACCTCGGTGAGCGGTGGTACACCAGTGTGGTGACGTGGTGGGGGCTGTTCATCGTCACGATTCTGGCGATGTTTATCCTGTTCTCTGGATGGGTTCTGCCAAACGGCTGAGAAATCTGTCAAATAACGGTTGCTCTCTCCCACCTTCCCGCCGCCCCACCTTCCTTGGCGCCATCGATGCAAAACGTTTTCAAACACGTGAGTTCAGCCGCCGTCTCTCACGTCCGATCGCATTCGCTCGCCTTCGTTTTCGTTGCTCTGGTTTTCGCATCGGTCATCGCGTTCGATTCGTCACCGGCCCACGCCCAGAACTCGTTCCCGAGTTTCGCCCCGCCACTGCTAACTGGCAACGATGCGTTGGGCCGAGCGATGCCGTTGCCCGGTGAGGTGCGTCCGTTTCAAAACGACAAATACGTCGGCATCTTTTACTTCACATGGTTGAAAAACATCGGGGTCCATGACAACTCAGTCATCTTGAAAAAATACCCCGACGCGATCCGAACTAACGCGTCGCCGCCGTGGGGACCGAAGAACGCGTTCCACTTTTGGGGTGAGCCGTTGTTCGGTTACTACCGCAGCGATGATCCCTGGATCTTGCGACGCCACGCCGCGTTGTTGTCGGACGCTGGGGTGGATTTTATCGTGCTCGACGCGACCAACTCAGCGATCTATGCCGACGTCGTTTCAGTGATGATCGAAGTGTTTGCAGAGCAACGCGCCACCGGACAGCACGTGCCCCGAATCACGTTCATGGTCAATTCCAACGCCAAGCGAACAGCACAGCGAATCCATGACACGTTTTACAAACCGAATCCCGATCCGGATTTGTGGTTCCAATTCAAAGGCAAACCGTTGCTAATCTGTGATCCCAACGAGGCCAGCGAAGAGGTTGCCGAGTACTTCACCCTCCGCAAAGCCCACTGGCCGTTCGAACTCGTCAATACCCACAACGCATGGCACTGGGAAGCAACCCATCCGCAGGTTTATTCCTACGACAACGACCCGAAGAAACCGGAGCAGGTCAGCGTCTCGGTCGGCCAAAATCTGCATCAAGACACCGGGCAGGTGGAGATGATGAGCACCGGCAAATCACGTGGACGGAGCTACCACGACGGCAAACAAGACACGAGCAAGGACGCGTACCTGAAAGGCCTGAATTTCAACGAGCAATGGCAGCACGCGTTGACGCTCGATCCCGAAGTCACGTTCGTGACCGGGTGGAACGAGTGGATCGCCATGCAGTTGAACTTGGGCGAGGAGGGACCGCCGGTTTTTTGTGACCAATTCGACCTCGAGGCCAGCCGCGATGTCGAAATGATGAAAGGCGGTTACGGCGATAATTACTACCTGCAAATGGCGGCGAACATTCGTCGTTTTAAAGGCATGAACGCCGCGTCTGTCAGTCCGAACCCGCCCGCCAAAACGATCGCGATCGACGGGCCGATGAAGCAGTGGGACGACATCCCCACGACCTACCGTGACCACCTCCACGACACGCGTCACCGTAATTTCCCCGGTTGTGGAAAACGCCACTACCAAATCACCTCGGGCCGAAACGATTTCCATCTCGCCAAGGTCACCGAAGACCACGAGCATGTCTATTTCTACATGCAAACCCGAGACAGTATCTCGCATCCGCAGGACCCGAACTGGATGTGGCTGATGCTCGACATCGGCGCACCCGATGAGGAAAATCCAACCGCCAACGCGTCTGCTGCAAAACACTGGGAAGGATTCGAACTGAGGTTCAACGGCGGTTCGGTCGAGGTTTGTCGGGGCGGTTGGCAATGGGAATCGATCGGCGACGCCGCCTACCGCGTCGACGGCAACCAAATGCACGTGGCGATCCCGAAACGTCTGCTCCAACCGTTCCTCGCGAAGCAGACAGCGACGCGGCAGATCGGGTTCAAATGGATCGACAACTCGCAATCCCCCGGTGACATCATGGACACCTACCTGAACGGTGACGCCGCCCCCGGCGGACGATTCCGTTACCTCCATCGGCTCCGCTAAGGAACAGCGAATGAGTCATGCGCGGAGCGGAACTCGTCAAGAGTTTTGATCATATCCGAAAAAGAAAGTCTTGACGACTTCCGCTACGGTTCGGGATCAACATCGGATTGCGGGCGGGGTTCCTACTCGACTTCGACGCGATGAAAGGCTTCTTCAATGAGCGTCTTGCCGTGTTCGCGTTCGAGGCGGCGGACGGTGAAGTGCGCCCGTGCGAGGCTTTGGTAATGGTCGATAAAGTAGCTGTTGATTAACGCGCCACCGACCGCACCGATCACCGGGATCGCTTGGGCGGCCAGTTTTTCGCTGACCACCATTCCGAACCGGTTGCCGATGATTTGCAGCAATCGTAGCAGCGGCGGTGCGCTCGTTTCCGCGGCACCGTGCTGCAGTAGATACTTGGACGCGTCGGCGACCTGTTTACTCATCGCGGCCCGGACGGCGAAGTAACCGATTTCGGTCTCGTCATCAATCTCGCGGCGTTTCCCTCCGTCGATCGCGAACACTTCCAAACACGCGAGCTGCGTTTTTACATCCGTCAGATCCTCGCCTTGGGAACGGGCAATGTCGGCAACACTGCGGAGGATCAACACCGTCGATACCGGCAACTCGATCGCGACGGTGGTCAGTCCGAACGCACCGCCGGCGGCACCGGACAACCCGGCCATCAATTTGTGACTGAGTAGCTTGGGCTTCCCACCGGCGGTTTGTTCACCGAGCGTGCGGACGGCGACTTGTAACGCCTTTTGTAAGGATTTCTCTACCGCCTGATGCAACGCGTTCTCGGCAATCTCGGGCAGCATCTTGATCGACGCCGTGATCGGCGCCCCGATCAGTTCGGTTAACCGATCCGCCAAACCGTGATGTTCGAGTGTCGCTTTTGCTTCGCGTAATTCCGCGAGGACTTCTTCAGGAAGCTCGCTGTCAATGAGTTCGGCTGCCATTGCTGTCTTTTTGAGCTAAGGATGCGAGACGTTTCAGTGTTCTCGGCGACGGTGTTCGCCATCGACGGTGCAACCACCAATACTGTTCCGGTGCCAGATCGATGCTTCGTTCGAGTTGTCGGTTATACCAAATCGTCAAGGATTCAACCGATTCGCAAGCGGCGTTGCTCTCTCCCGAATCGTCCACCGCGAGCGGGTCTACTTTTTCGATCATTGCCGATTCAAATTGCATCGGGCGACCCTCGATGCGCCGGGTGTAGACGGCGAGCATGGGCGCCGCATGGGTCAGTGCGAACAGGGCGAGTGCTTTGTGACACGACGCCGGCACCCCACAAAACCTCACCCACAATCCTTTCTCACCGGCGTGTTGATCGGCGAGCAGCGAGAGTGTTCCGTTATCACGCATGAACTGCTCGACAACAGGGGCGCACCCGTTTTTATCGACGAGTCGTTGCCCTTTGGCACCGCGGAATCGTTCGACCCATCGGTGCAGATAGCGGTTGTCGAGATTCCGCGCGATCGCGAGCGTTTTCAATCCCATCAATCCGAGCGTGTAGCTGCCGATTTCGAAATTGCCGTAGTGACCACTGACGAGAACCGAGGGTCGCGGTGAGAAACTCGCCGCGAGCATGTCGCGGTTGCCAACAAAACGCACGTGTTCGGTCCAGTTCGAACGATGCAACCGTCGCTGCGCCCACGCGACCTCACAAACCATCAACATCAGATGATGCCACATCGAAAGCGTCAACTGCTTCTTTTGCTCCGGCATCGCCCCTGGAAACACTTTGTCGAGCGTCTCCGAAATCGTCTGCCGGCGAATCGGCAACGTTTTCGTTAAAACGATTGCGATGCAGCGACATAAGTGATCCCCCATGTCCAAGGGCAACACTTGGATCACGGCAACGATCCCGCGCACGGCCGCATAGGCCGCCGCATCCATCCACGGTGTTGTGATCGATTTGAGCGTCATCAGGTTAGCTTCGGTGGATCAATTTTTCTGAAGGGGCTTTGCTAGCCGTTTGGGCGCTAGCCCCGGTTATTGCGTGACAACCGTGGCTAGCGGGCTGTTGATTTTATCGTTTTCGCGTCAGCAAAGATTAGCCGATGGGCGTTAGCCCAGGTTGCCGGTGTGGCAACCGGGGCTAACGCTCATCGGCTAACTAAATCAACAGCCCACTAGCGCTGAAACGGCTAACCCTCAAATGAAAGTGTCCCAGACCGCTAGTGGTCTGGGACAGCTGAAAATGAGGGTTGGCTTTGCTAGCCGTTTGGGCGCTAGCCCCGGTTATTGCGTGACAACCGTGGCTAGCGCTAAAACGGCTAACCCTCAAATGAAAGTGTCCCAGACCGCTAGCCGCCGGATTTGTTCACGGCCTCACTGTCGAACTTATCAGGGTTCGGAGTCTCGCAGACGATCATTGCCGGGAACCAGAGGGATTTTCGCGCAGCGGCAGATTCCGGCGAAAAAAACGGGCTTGTGACCGACGCAAAGGAATGACTAGCTTGCCGACGGAGCGTCACGCAGAAAATAGGTGGTCATGTTGGCTAACCTCGCGAGCGATCCGTGATTCGAAATCACTCCCATGATCCGATCTCGAGCGTGAGCGACGAACCTCAAGTGATTCCAACAGCCAGCCCATTCTCGCCCTTCGTCACGATCCGCCGACGTGGGTCGATGCTCGCAACGCTCGTTCTGTTCGCGTTGTCCGCTGCGGCTCCAGCTTTTGCAGAGCAGACGGTTCCGACGACGGTCGACTTGACCACCTTTGACCTCAAAAGCAGCAACTCCGACGAAATTTCAACTGAGAAAACGAACACGCATGCCGTCTTGGTTCGGGAGACATCGCAACCGATCACAGGCACGATTCGATTCCACCAACCGAAATCGCGATCAGACGTTCTACCGGATTCGGACGCCGAACCCGAACCCAAACCCGAACCCAAACCCGAGCGAGACGAAGCGAGCGTGGAAGCAGAGGCTGCCCTTTGGAACGTGGTGGTGACCTCGTCCGCCAACGGTCAGATCGTTGACCGAATTCGAATCGCCTGTCGCGACAAAACGGATCAACCAACGCCGCAGAAACCGACGCCAACGAATCCAGACGGGCAATCGAGTCAACGATCCGGCGTCGGATACGAACTCAAAGGCTCGCAGGTGCTCGCGCCGGGTGTTTACGACCTGAGGCTCGAACCGAGCGTGACGACCAACGCCCGTTGGCGAGACCTCTTACCATGGGAACGAGGCGGTGCGAAAGCGGTCGAAGATTCCACGATCGCCAACGCTGCGCCCTGCTCGTGGACCCTCGTGGTGGTGCCGTCGGTGTCGGCGGCGGCGAAGCCGGAAACGGTCGTGGGCGAGCCGAAGGCACGCGATTCTCGTCGCTGTTTCGTGCGATGGTCGAACACGCCGCAATTGAAATCGGACGATGTCGCTGCCGCTTCCGAATCACCCGTGAGTTCTCGCTTCACTCGAATTTTCTCCGGAGGCGATCGTGAGGGGCCACTGCCTTATCAACGTTGGGCAAACGCCTTGGCGAGTATCGACCAACGACTCGATACGATCGTTGCCTCCTCGGTCGATGCCATCGTGCTCGATCTTTCGAATCGATCCGACGGCGGCGGTAACTCTCTCGCGTGTGACGAGTCGCTAACGCATTACGTTCACGCGAAAGCCCAACGGCTCGGATTGGAAGTATGGGAAATTCTTCCCGATGAGGCGTCCTCGGTTCGGTCTGCTTCGTCGTCGAAGTCAGAAATCGGAACGAGCGACAGCGATTTTATCACGCTCGCCCGGATCGCCTCGGATTCGCTCGACCGATCGACGTCGGACCGGCTGAGCGTCGCTGTTTTTCTCCGTCCGCCGGCTGGCACGATTCAAGGCCACTTTCCGCCGGCAATGCGGACGTCCGGGAATCCCGATTTGGTTTGGTTTGGCACGCGGTCCGATAATCCGGTTGATTCCATGACGACCGACGAAGAAACTCTGACAACGGACGCAACGCCAGCGTCAGGCTCAGCGTTTCCATTATTGCAAATTGATGACGCGTTTGCATCCAACGCATGGCTGTCCGATTGGGTGCGGTGGTGCCTCGACTCGACGCAGGGACCGCAAAGCGAGAGCGTGATCGGGCAAGTCGTGATCGGGCAAGGATTGTTCGTCGATGAGTCGTTCTTCAATGGCGAGGTGATCCCCGAGTCGGCATCGGTACGCGACGCGGTCCAACTATGGAAACTCAGTTGGGCGAGGGATTCACGTTGGTTGAAACGATCCGCCGGATCGGAGAAAGGATCTTCAACGGGAGTCTCGACGGGTTCGCTCGTCCATGTTCGGCACGCAAATATCGATTCGGGAACGACGTTGGTTTGCATCAATCAGGCGCCGTGGCCGATGCGGATCCAATTGCCCACCGCCGGTCTCGCCGCATGGACGTTGAGCGCGCCGCCTACGTTGGAATCGATTCGATTGACTACTCCCGTATCGGATTCCAACGGGGATACGATCGTCGTGCCGCCCTCGTCGGTGGTTGTCTGCCATTCGACTCAGCCGGTGGCGTCGAAAATTCGTTTCACCGCTGAGATCGATGGGGCTCGGCATCGCAAAGCGATGATCACGCGTCAAGTCACCGCGGTCGTGGAGAATCTCGGCTTGCTCGGTGAACTCGCTGGCATCACGTCTCGCTCGCATGCTTCGGTGCAGTCGATGGTAACCGCGGAGTTGTCGACAGGCAGGGAACGTTTCGCGAAAACCATGGTGCCGCCACGACCCGGATCGCCGGATACCGAGACGGAAACCAACGCCAACCGCAACGGTTCTTTGTGGTCTTCGGACCGTTGGGGATTCGGCAGATCGGTGAGTCGGCAAAGTGAGACCGATGTTCGGACTCCCTGTCGGAATCTGGTGATCAACGGCGGTTTCGAATCGCGGCACGACCTTGGCATTCCCGGATGGATGCACGCTCACCATCCCGCCGACGCCGTCGTCCTCGATTCGCTCGTACGATGCGAAGGGAACAACGCCATTCGGATGAGCGGAAAAACGAAGACAGGTTCCTCGTCGTGGTTAATCAGTCGTGAAATCATGACACCGACGGCGGGACGGATCGGCGTGTCGATGTCGCTGCGGAGTGAACCCGACCTCACCACGGACCCCGCCGATGCTGGAAAATCAAAACAGGAAGAGCCCGCACCCCCCATTGAAATTCGCGTTGCGGTGGAGGGCGAACGGGACGGTCAACCGATCCGACGCACCCAAACCGTTTCGGTCCCGTCGGACGGGAAGTGGCAGACAGGACGCGTCGTGCTCGAGTGGCTCGACATCGATCCGGCGAGGGATCGAAACCTTCGGCTGACGATTGATAATTTTGCCCCCACCTCGATTTGGATCGACGATGTGGTGGTCACCGATTATTTCGCGAGCAGCGCTGAGCGAACCGAATTACAGAGCCTCGCGTATTTGGCGGTGCAAGGATTACAGCACAACGACTGGCAACCGGCCGCGAAATTATTATCGAATTTTTGGGCGAGGGATTTACTGCGGGTCGCCAATCGGAACTCCGCGTCGATGCGAACCAATCCGGAATCCGAATTAGGGCTTGGACCTGACGCCTCCGATGGCGGGCGATCTCACTTCGACACGCGGGGCATGCCCGCCCCCATGTGGCGAGACACCGAGATCAACGACCGTTCAGACACGTTGTCCGGCGGAAAGACCGCGACCGAATTGTTAGCTCCGCCGGCAACCCGACCGGCCCAACCGCCACTGTCCGAGTCGGCTCCGCCGGAACCGTCCGATGAATCCAAGGAAAAAAACGAACCGCCTGAGTCCATTGCCGGGCGAATTCGCAGTTGGCTACCCGCCCCGCTACGATTTTAAGGTGGCGTCCGTAATCTTCTGCCGTTAACTCTCTACCGTCTTTTTTTGACTGAGTTATTTTTCACCAAGATCCCGTTTCGAGTATTGGAGAATCGATGAAACATGTTCGCAAGACGTTTCAAAACCCGTGGTTCCGGTTTTCGCTCGGTTTGTTCGTGTTGGTCGGGCTCGGGATCGGCGGCGTCAGTTGGTGGGCGGTATCGCAGTCTCAACAAGTTCCGGACTTTTACACCCGTGCTCGAAACCAATCCGGGCCGATCGCCGAAATCGCCCGCAATCAGCTCGAACATGACGTCGAGCAAATGCGAGTGCAGTCCAATCGCAACGGTTTTTGGAAGACGTCTTTCAACGAAGAGGAAATCAACGCGTGGTTGCAGAGCGAATTGCCCGAACGGTTTGGTCGCCTGTTCGACCATGGAGTTTCCGCCCCCGCGATCGCGATCGAAAACGGGCAACTGTTCGCCGCCGCCCGCTATCAATCGAAACGTTGGGACACCGTCGTATCGTGCCGGTTGACGGTTGAAATGACCGAAGAACCGAACATGCTCGCGATCGCTCTCTCCGATTTAAGAGCCGGCGCCTTGTCGCTGCCGCTCGAACCGTTCGTTCGCAAGATCAGCAAAGAGGCCGCGCTCGGCGATCTCGACATCCGCTGGGATTTCACCGAAACCGGACCGATCGCCTTGGTCACGATCCCGCAGGAGGACCCACGATTCGTCATCCGCTCACTCGTGATTGAATCGATCGAACTTGTCGCCGGCCGACTTCAAATGGGCGGACGGGCAGGTTCCCAAGCCTCCGATCACTACCGGCCCCGTGGTCCCGTTCATCGATTCGTCTCCTATCGACGCGGGGCCAGCAACCAAGATCCGTCCGAATCGGCGATCAAGAATAGGTGAGTTGATCTTTCACCGGACCCTCGTTTTATCGTATCGGCAGTGGCGTGAAATTCATTTTCCCGCACCTACGAAACTACCGGTGATCCGATGCCGTACGGGGTCTATCTTTCCGCGTCGGGCGCTCAGGCTCAAAGCCACCGCCTCGAACAAATCAGTAACAACCTTGCCAACGTCGACACGCCCGGTTTCAAACCGAAGGTGACGATTCTCCAGGCCAGGTTTTCCGAATTGATTCAGCAGGGTGCCGTCTCACCCGGTCTCGGCGGTGCCGACGATGTCGGAGGCGGTGTCACGATCCAACCCGAGCAGACCGAATTTAAAAATGGCGCGATTCGCACGACCGGACGCGAAACCGATTTCGCGATCCACGACAAAGATAGCTTCTTTGTGCTGCAACGCGGCGACCAGCAATTGCTGTCACGGGCTGGCGATTTCCTATTCGATTCCTCGGGACGCATGGTCAACACGGGTGGCGATCTGGTGCTCGCCAGCGACGGCAACCCGATCCAAATCGATCCGAAGCAACCGTTCCAGGTCGGCGCCGAAGGACGGATCCATCAATCCGGAACGACGCGGGAAATCATGCTCGCTCGGCCTCAAAATTTAGGCGACCTGACCAACATCGGCGGCAACCTGTTCCGCCCACTCGCCGAGTTTGGCCTTGCCCCGCCCGGTCAAAGAAACGTAATAGCAGGTTCACTCGAACAATCCGCCGTCAGCGCCACCGGCACGATGATGGAAATGATCGAGACGACTCGCGTCTACGAAGCCAACGTGCAGATGATCAAAAATCAAGACAGTGTCTTGGGCAGCCTGATCGGTCGAGTGCTCAAGTCTTAGCGAACACGAATCAATCATAGGTGTAGCGGAACTCGTTAAGAGTTTCGATCACGCCTGAAAACGAAAGTCACGCCCCCCTAGAAGGATATCGGTCTCATGAGTGTTCAAACGTTGTACACCGCCGCCACCGGCATGGAGGCGATGCAAACCAAACTCGACGTGATCGCCAACAACCTGGCTAATATCAACACGACTGCGTTCAAAAAAGATCGCGCCAATTTCGAAGACCTGCTCTACCGCACCGAAGTTTTTCCCGGTGTCCAAGACGCCTCGCAAACCCCGACGGCCGTCGGCACCCAAGTCGGACTCGGCGTTCGCATGAGCAGCACGCAGACAGACCAACGCCAAGGCACACTGCAACCGACCGGTCGTGACCTCGATATCGCCATCGAAGGCAACGGGTTCTTCCGAGTCATTAATCCGACGAACCAACAAAACATGTATACCCGTGCGGGAAATTTCAACATCAACGCCGATGGCAACCTGGTCGTCGGTTCCGCTCAAGTCGGACGGATGCTCGATCCACCGATCGCCATCCCACAAGATGCCTCCGCGATCGTCATCAACGGCAGCGGCGAAGTTCTCGTCCGTCTACCCGGACAATCCGAACTGGCGCCCCAAGGCCAGATTGAACTCGCGAATTTCATCAATCCCGACGGTTTGCTCAAAGTCGGCGAAAACATGTTCGAGTTGACGGATGCCTCCGGCCCAGAGCAACTTGGGACCCCCGGCACCGACGGACTCGGTGGGCTCCAGCAAAGAAGCCTTGAGGCGTCCAACGTCGAACCCGTCCAAGAACTGATCGATCTGATCACGACCCAACGCGCGTTTGAATTGAACAGTCAAGCGGTTCAGGCGGGCGATCAAATCATGCAAAATATCTCCAACCTTCGGCGGTAAACTTCGTTGAAATCGATGCCTCATCGAAACGGACAACGAACGCCGGCCCGGCCCGTCGCGATTCTCGCATGCACGTTCTTCGCACTCGGTTTGCTCGATGGCGTTGGCGTGCAGGCACAGGTCTCCCGCAACCTGGGAACCGTCACTCCGCTCTACTCCTCGCACCGCACCAGCGTTGTCCCGGTTCTCAAAACCGCATCATCCGTCTCTCGTTCGACGCCCCGAGTCGCCACGATCGACGAATCAACGAGGTGGCAGTTTGTCTCTCGCGAGATGATCGAAATCCAAACGTCGATCATCCGGCTCGGCGACGTCATCCGGCCACTGCAACCGGATCTGATCGCGTGGAAACGTCTCTCCGGTGCAACGATTGGTCTCATGCCAGCCGACGGCGGCGATGCGAAAGTCTCACGGGACCGACTCGCCGATCTGATCTCTCGCGCCAAGGCGACGCCGCAGCGAATCAAAATTTACGGCCCCGAAACAATCCTCGTCCGCCGCACTCAACGGACGGCGACATCGCAATCCGATTCGATCTTAAACCCGCCGACCGCCGCCCTCTCGGTCCCCCTTGAACCTGCGGTTTCATCAGCGAATTATCTCGAATCCGTCGCTCCGATCGATCAAGAGCAACACGAGCGTCTTGAGCGTTATGTGTTGGTGACGATTCGGAATCAGCATCGAGAAATTTTCGAGAGCTACGAAGTCAAAATCAAGTTCGCCTCCGATCAGATCACCGCCCTCGATGAAATCCAAGGCATCCGACACATCGCGTTTCTCAATGAGGTTCCCCCGTGGAGCCACACGATGGACGAACCGATCGTCGTGCAGGCTCGCATCACCGGTCGGGCCGTCGGAAAAGACCAACACGGCATTGCTCAAATGACGCTACGCCCCTACCCGGCGATCCTCGCCGCTCGCAGTTCCCTTCGACGGGGACAACGCGTGACGCTGGGTGATTTCCAGCATCTCCCCTATTCGTCGGAACAGATCTCATTGCCCGCGGACACCGTCGAACGTCCCGAGGACGTCGTGGGTATGGAAGTCGTTGGTTTGGTTCGAGAGGGTGTGCCGTTGTCGTTTTCCGATTTCGCGGCACCTCGTGTCATCCGCCGCGGTGACCTGATTGAGGTCCGAGTCGGTGGCGGCGGTATCCAGGTCACCACGGGTGCCAAATCGCTCGGCGATGGCGCGATCTCCGATCTGATCGAAATTGAAACGCTCAGTCCGAAACGCCGTTTGCTCGCCAAAGTGGTTCACGCAAGTCTCGTCGAAATCGTCACCCAGGCGACTCACGTTCATGCGGAACCGAAATCGAACTCGCGTCCCCAAGGCCAACCATGAGAACCTTCTTCCCTGCGATCCTGCTGGCGATCGGATTCGGTGTTGGAAACAACGTCGCCTGGTCTCAGAACTCATCTCTTTTACACACGCCTGCACCGGAGATGATCCCCACGCCACGAGCGATTTCATCGTCGGCAGGTGCGGCCGAACCCTCGATTCAGGGACGCAGCGTCGTGCCACCGGAATACGTGTTCGAGTCGTCGCCTCGTCCGCCGATGTCCAGCATCACGCCGCTCGAATTACCCGATCACAACCCAGCGGTCGGTTTGCGGGGAGTGAGTTGGACGTATCAGCAGGCACCGCCGCTGCGACAATTTCGAATTCAAGACATCATCACGATTCGTGTGGATGAAATTGCCCGCTTGCAAGCCGAAGGCCGATCCGAAAAACGCCGCGACTCAATCTTCCTTGCCGCACTGCAGGAATGGTTGAAACTCACGCGAAACGGTTTCGTCCCCGATCCGCAGGAGGACGGCGATCCGGCGGTCGCCGCGCGATCGCAATCGAACTTCCGCGCCCGATCCCAAATTGATGCACGTGAGTCGTTGACCTTCAACGTGGCCGCACGTATCGTCGACATTCGGCCCAACGGCAACCTTGTCTTGGAAGCAAGGAAGCAAATTCGCCATAACGATAATATCTGGGAAACGTCGCTCTCGGGAATCTGTCGCGCTCAAGACATCGGCCCCGACAACGTCGTGCTTAGCAAAGACCTGATCGATCTCGAAATTCAAAAAGAAGACCAAGGCCAACTCCGTGACGGTTACGCCCGCGGTTGGTTTCAAAAGACGATGGACCGATTCAAAGCGTTTTAGCGGTTGGCGGTTGGCTTTTGGCTTTTGGCTTTTGGCGGTTGGCGGTTGGCGGTTGGCGGTTGGCCGGAGCAAGCCGCTTCGGCGCCGATCCGGCATCCCCTGGATACAACATTGACTCGGAAAGAACAGGTCTGCCGGATGGGCGTCGTAAAAACTCCTTCATCCGGCCTACGCCACCAGCCACCAGCCACCAGCCAACAGCCACCAGCCAACAGCCAACAGCCAACAGCCACCAGCCACCAGCCAACAGCCACCAGCCAACAGCCAACAGCCACCAGCCACCAGCCACCAGCCACCAGCCACCAGCCACCAGCCAACAACCACCAG